>Ga0170475_110364783_pt1 | contig 11543 bp, 6 predicted proteins | sample Soicark_Litter_5_FD_111474 | JGI IMG/M metagenome (GOLD analysis project Ga0170475, IMG submission 111474) | Avena fatua rhizosphere microbial communities from Hopland, California, USA. Combined Assembly of 48 SPs | reverse complement strand
GTTTCGACTGCTCTGCACAGGCCTTCCGAACTGACAGGCTGATCAGAAAGGATAGTCAATGTCGAAATGTCTACTTCTTTCCGCCCTTGCTGCTGCCGTTATTTCGTCGGTTGTGGTCATATCCGCATTCCCGGCCAGCCACCAATTGCCCGACGAGACGCTTTTTGATGGCAAGACGTTGTCCGGTTGGCAACCATCGGGTCCATCGCAGTGGCGTGTGGACAAGGGTGCCATCGCCGGTTGGGGGGCCGGCGGTTGGCTCGTTTCGGATAAGGGCTACCAGGATTTCGTGTGGTCGTTTGCTTATCAGTGTAAGGATTGCGATGCTGGCGTCCTGCTTCGTGCGACGAAATCAGAAGGTGGGCTGAACGGGGTCTATGTTCCAATCGCGGGCCCGGATGCCGGCTTTATCTTCCGTGTCACGCTGGATGCCCAAGGGAAAGAGCTTAGTCGCAAGCCCTTTTCCCACGCCACTCCTTCGGCTCACAATCAGGACCTGGGATCCGGTTCTTGTGCGCCAATCCCATGCGAAGGGATCAACGGTGCGCACGGCGGAGGTGTGGGCGGCGGAGCCAATGAGAGGGCACCCGCTCATGTGGACGTACCTGGCGATGGCAGCTGGAACAAAGCACAGATAACGGTTCGGGCAGACGTGGTCATAGTGACTCTGAACGACAAGAGGCTGGGATCGGTGGAATGGGACGAAGGCAGCCGCTTCGGTCGTCTGGCGATCCGCGACTCCAAGGGCGAGGTTTGTCTGAAGGATTTCTCGCTCGTCGACTTAACGAAGCGGTCTTCAGAAATGCCCGCCGAGGTCACGGAGTCCCGGTTTCGGAAGCACCACTTGACCGACCTTTTTTACTCTGAAGGCATCAACGCCGGCGATTTTAACCACGACGGAGTTATGGATGTAGTCTCGGGCCCTTTCTATTACTTGGGACCAGACTTCAAAGTCGCTCGTGAGATCTACCCTCCCGCGACGATCAATCCCACTGGTTTTGTGGAACGAGGCGGACCGGATCAGCCGCAGGCGGGGGCCATTGTGCATGGCAGTTACGCACCGTCGTTCTTCAATTTTGTCTACGATTTCAATGGGGATGGCTGGCCTGATGTCCTGGAGATCATGGCCTTTGGGCCTCGACCTACTTTCTCCGCCCATCTATTCATGAATCCCAAGGGTGAACCTCGCCATTGGGAGAACTATGAAGTGGTACACGTCATTCCCACGGAGATCAACCAGATGGTCGATGTCGATGGCGACGGTAAGCCCGAGCTGATCACTCAGATGGGGACAAAGCTGGACTGGTCCGACAGTCAGTTCGGGTATATGAAAGTGGATCCGTCAGATCCAACGAAGCCCTGGGCTTTTCACGCCGTTTCGGAAAAACGGCGATGGGGCGGACACGGCGGCGGAGTTGGCGACATCAATGGGGATGGACGCCCTGATCTTGTGGGACCACTCGGGTGGTGGGAGCATCCGGCCAATATAACGGACCAGCTTTGGACTTTTCATCCTGTCAACTTCGGCCATCCGGCAGCAAGTACGGGTCCGGGCAGTGGAGGATCTGACATTTTTGTGTACGACGTCAATGGCGACGGGCGAGCCGACGTAATTACCAGTTTGGCCGCGCATGGCCCGGGCCTCGCCTGGTTTGAACAGATGAAGGACGGGTCATTCAAATGGCACACCATCATGGGTGATCCGGTAACTGCAGTGAATGACCGTAAGGATTGGGAGGAGACAGACCGGTCAGTGTCGTTCACGGAACTGCACGGTATGGCGTTCGCCGATGTGGATGGCGACGGCATACCAGACATCATCACCGGTAAGCGCTGGTACTCCCACGGCTATCGCTACGAGGAAAATGATGTCGACGCTCCTCCTGCTCTCTATTGGTTCAAGATCGTACGCGGATCCGGCGGACAGGTCTCGTTCGAGCCCCACCTGATCAACAATCAATCGGGACTGGGCGTCCAGGTCGTTGCTAAAGACATCAACGGTGACGGAAGACCGGACGTGCTCGCAGCAGCTCGAAAAGGTGCTTTTGTGTTTCTAAACAAGCCGGATAAATAGGGCAGATGCAAGAAGCCCGTCCGCGAACGAGGTGACTCCCATGCAGCCGGGTGTTCAGTTGTACACGTTGGCGAAACAGCTGGAGGACGATTTCGAAGCGACTCTGCGCGAAGTTGCTCAACTCGGCTTTCGCGAAGTGGAACTCGCTGGTCTCGAACGGAGGAGTCCGCGCGAGCTTCGCAATTCGCTAGACTCTGCCGGACTCACCTGCCGGAGCGGCCATCTCCTTCAGTTCTGGGAACCGGACCTCAACTCGTCCATCGATAGTGCTGCGGAATTGGGTCTCAAATATCTGGTCGCGCCATGCGGCTGGAAGCGGGATCTGAGCGGTATTTCCCCGGACCCGGAAGATGGACCTCATGCCTACGCCTTGGCCGTTCTGAACCACCTGAATCTGGATGACTGGAAGTGGACCGCGGACCTGCTGAATCGCGCCGGAGACATGATTCGGGCTGCCGGAATGCAGCTTGCCTATCACAATCACAACTACGAATTTCGCGAACTTGGTGGAACCTGCGGCTTTGACGAACTGCTACGTCTCACGGACCCGCAACTTGTGAAACTGGAACTCGATCCCGGCTGGGCACGCGTCGCAGGCCTTGATCCGATTGATCTACTCCGGGAGCACCCAGGCCGCGTGCGACTCCTGCACATCCGAGATTTCGCTGCCGGTTTCGTTCCCACCACGCGCCTGTCACTTGCAAACGCTCCGGCGCCAGCGTCTCCCGGACAGGGCGCCGTCGGGTTTGACCGGCTAATTCCAGAGGCGATCGAGGCCGAAGTCGAGGCCATGTTCATCGAGCGCGAGCCGAATCGGCAGAACCTCGCCCTGATCGCTCAGGACATCGCATGGTTGGCGCCGCAAATATCCTCGGCCTGATCATTGGACGCGGAAGCCGCATAGAGGAACACCACAAAACAGGGCCCCTCCGAAGGAAGGGCCTGTTCGCACGTATCCGGTGTAAAACGTCAGAAGCTGAACTTCAAGGCAACCTGGAAAACACGAGGTTGCATGCCTACTGTCGTGGAAGTGATCTGTCCGAACTGACTGGCATTCGTTGGAGTACCCGTGGATGCGTTGAACGAAGTAATCGTATTCACGGGTTGGGCGAAGTTTGCCGTATTCGCTATATTGAAGCACTCGCCGCGCACCGACAGAGTGTAGCGTTCCTTGATCCGGAAATCTTTAAACAGTGACATATCCACTTGCTGCTGGTTCGGTGCGTACAGCTGGTTGCGACCTTCGCTGCCCGGGTGACCGATCGGCTGTGCCTTGAAGGCGTTAAGGTTGATCCAGTTGTAGATGTTCTGGCTGCTCGCATAGTAGGACTGACCTGCGACGGCATCCGGGCGATCGGTGGTGACGTTTGGCAGATTAATCAGGTTTGACGAGGCGTAAACGGTAAACGGTAAACCTGACTGCCAGAATGCGATGGCGTTCAGTTGCCAGTCAGCTATCAAGCTTCGCTTGAACCCGTGCATTGATTTTCCGAATGGCAGCGCGTAGTTGGCGCGGATGTTAACTCTGTGTTTTACGGCGATATCCGCGTTCCCCCAGTCGTAATGGAAGTTGTTGCTCACTTGTGCCAAGGTCCCGATATTATCCGGCGTATTTGTCAAGGAGCGGGCGAAAGTATAGTTCGCGCTCAATGCCAGGCCCTTGGTCAGCCGCCGCTCTACTGAAAGCTGCATAGAGTTATAGCTTTGATTTCCAACTGCGTCATACAAGGTCATGTTCTGGATGTTAGGCAGAGTTACGTTACGCAGAAATTTGGGGGTGACAGCATTGCCCGGCGGTACTGGCAGGTTCGCATTCCATTGAAGATCCAGGTGCCGAGTCTGGTTGCCCACATAAGCAACCGTGAACACCTGTGCCCCGACTTGTTTCTGAATTGCGAGGTTGTACATCAGAGTTGAAGCCGGAGGATAGTAATCAGAGTGGGCAACAACCGTGCCACTTGGGTTTGCAGCGTTTCCAGGAACCGGTGCCGGCGGGCCCTGGGAAAGTGAACCGATTCCGGCAGGGCACGGGGGTCCTCCCACGACCGCAGGTTGACAAGTAAAGTTGTTGGATGTAAACGGCGGATTATTCAAGTTCACCGAACCCGACGCATAGTCCTGAGGGAAATAAGCTACTGCAAAACCCCCGCGAATCACCAACCCGTTTGCCACGTTCGCTGCAAAGCCGATGCGCGGCGCCACATTCATGTAATGCGGTTCTACACAGGCCCTTTCACCGATACAGAACGAGTTCTTATCGATCTGCCAATTGGATCGTTGCCCTGTCGCGCTCGTCAAAGGGCTGAAATAATCCCAGCGGACACCCAGATTCAAAGTTAACCAGCGGTTTACGCGCCAGTCATCATTGGCGAATACATGCGGCTCCAGAGTTCGGAAATACTGGGAGTAAAGAATCGCCTGCCGAGTGATGGTCGTTGGCACGCCCTGTAGGAAGTTAGCCATGCTGTTCGGGGGAGCACCAGCGGTCGTTGCGGTGAAGTTATACAAGCCTAAGCCGTTGGTGTTCTGGAAATAATTAAGCTGCCGCCGAATGATGCCAGCTCCGAACTTTATGCTGTGCGAACCGCGCGTCCAGGTCACGACACCTTCCTCCTGGAACACGTTATTCGTGTCTAGGATTGGGATGAACTGCGCATCGCCCAGGGTGGTGCTGCTGCCTGGCGCCAGGTAGCCGGAAATTTGGACCGGCATCAAACCCGAAATGTTTGGCCCGGTATTTACGTTCGGAATTCCGAAGGTCTGAGACAGATTGCTTCCCTGATTTGCGGGATACGTGTTCAGGTTGACCCGTGTGAAGCCAGCTTTCAGCTCCATCACGACGGTGGGGCTAAACAGGTGGACGAAGTCCAACATGTATGACTGAGCTTTGGATGTGCCGGTACCCGGAAAGACGCCCTGTCCCGGGAAGATGCCATTCTTTTCCGGGTAAAGCGTCGGGATGATGCTTGTTACCGGGCTGTATGAAAACCGGCCAAACAAACTATTTGTATCTGAGAAATGGTGATCAACCCGTACGTCTCCAATCGTGCTGTAGTACTGCTTCTGCACATTGGACGAATAATTACTGGTGGCGCAAGCTGTTGTCCCGGGCGACCTGCAAGGGATGTTTGCTGCAGGTAACAAGGCGAAATATTTCAAAGCGACAGGATCGAGCCGGGAAGCTGGGATCACAGGGCCGCCTACATCGGAGAAGTTACCCGGATTTGCGAGTTCGAACGCGGTTGCCGTCGCCAGCAATCCGGTTGGTTGTCCCTGGATCTGCCGTAGTTCCTCGATGTCACCGAAGAAGAACGTCTTGTTCTTTTTGATCGGTCCACCGAAGCTGCCACCGAATTGATGCTGACGATATTCGGGCCGGGGCGTGCCTCCAAGGTTGTTGAAGAAATCGTTCGCATTCAGCACGTCGTTGCGAAAGAACTCGTAGGCACCGCCGTGGAACTGATTGGTACCCGACTTCGTGATCAGATTGATGACCGCCCCACCTGTACGGCCGGTTTCAGCGGTGTAACTGTTGACGTCCACGTGGACTTCGGCGATCGAATCGATCGAAGGCCGGATCAGAATTGTGCCTTGCTCGCGCTCATTATTGTCCATGCCGTCAACGAGCTGGTTGTTGAAGCGCTCGTTTTGACCATTTGCCGTGATGTTGGCCGTCTGGCGCCGCTCATCGGGGCGCGTTCCGCTCAGGATGGAACCGGAAGGGCCAGGCGCAACGCCCGGAGCAGTGGTTACCAACTGGACGAAGTTCCGGCCGTTCAGCGGCAAATCTTGAACCGCTTGCGCCGAGACTGTATCTCTAACTACTGAACTGTCCGTCTGCAGAGCTGGAGTCGCCGCAGTTACTTCGACCGTCTGCGTTGTCGCGCCGACCTGAAGCTCTGCATCGTTCCTGGCACGATCTCCAACCTGGAGAGTGATGCGCGGAATGGTCACTGTCTTGAATCCGGGATTTGTGATTGTGACCGTGTACGTGCCCGGTGGCAGAAGAGTGAAAGCATAGTCGCCGGAGGCACTCGTGTGGGTATTCCGGGTTTCGTGAGTATCGAGGTTTTCTGCCGTTACTGCAGCGTTGCTTACTACGGCACCCGCTTGATCCGTAACGGTTCCAAGGAGATCCGCTGTCGTAATCTGGGCGCTAGCCGAGGAAACAAGGACGAGACACAACACCGCGGTCCCGAGGACCACGGGCAAAATCCGCTTCATTCAGATCCCCTTTGCACTAAGCGGCCAAGACCGATTCGGCCGAGGCCGCAGATTAACTGCATGGATTCTATTGCAGCTATGCAGGGCCGTCAAGTTGAATGGGCGTCAGACCTTCTATCAGTACTGAAATGCGATTGCGGACAGCGCAGGCATGGGCGGCAGCGTGACTTGGATATCTATCTCGACGAAAGGTAACTAACGGATTAAACCTGAAGGCTACGTAGGTAGGGAACGCTCGCCTTCATCTTCTCCAAGTCCATCTCCACGTAGTAATTCCTGATACCACCAGTTTTCGCCGCCTCGAAGATTCGCCGCCAATCGAGCGTGTCCTGTCCTATCGCCGTGATCTCTCTGGTCTTCGCTGACCATCCTTGTGCATGCAGCGATATGAACCGTCCGGGATACTTTGTGAAATATTCAGCGGCATCATAGCCGCGGCTGATGGTTGAGACCTGAAACTGAAACTTCACCAGCTTGGGATCCAGAAGCTCCAAGAGCATGTCATACGTTCGTTTGCCATCCACGGTCGAGAGCTCAAAATCCTCGTTATGAAGCCCCTGCTGAATACCGGCCTTAGCCGACGCTTCGGCCATCTTGTTATATTCATCGGCCGCCCGTTTCACATCATCGGCGGTCGGATTGTGCGGTCCATGAAGGGTCGGCACCATCATCTGGGTCAGGCCGAGCGCTTTTGCCCATTCGATTCTGCCCGGCAAATCCTTGCGCAGCTCATTCATGCTGAAATGAGCGCTTACGCACTGGAGATTGTTATCGCTCAAGACTTTTCGCAGGTCGGCGGGCTTGTAATTCGAGAGTGTTGCGAACTCGGGGTAGCCCGCCGGGGAGCAGAGCTCGACGGCTTGGAAACCAGCTTCAGAGAGCTGTTTCAGGATCCCCGGAAAATCCTGTGCAATGCTCTTCCTTACCGGATAGGTTTGGCATCCGATCGGCAGCCCTAAAGGATTTGCGCTCAATTCGACCTCACTGCCCGCCAAGATTCCGATTGCAGCTCCACCTGTTGCCGCTTTTGAAAACTCTCTTCTCGACATGCCAGACATCTCGCCTCCTCAGTCGCGTACCGATCCCATGAACCGGTCTGCGGTATTCTCTCACGCGTGTTGCCCATGTTCGTCTCAAGGAAATTCAACTTCATTGTTTAGTTGCCGTCGGTTTGGCGGCCGCGTCAAAGAACTCCTTCTGCAGACGCGGAGCGACCTGGTCCGATTTGATGGCGCGAATGGCTGCCGCGATTCCATCAGACCGTTGTTGCATCAACGCTCGGCCGCGCTCGGCAGTAGCACCGGCAGCATCCCCTTGATAGTGATTCGGAAACTTCGAATACCACCAGATCCCCGCATATACGTTCGAAGGTAGGTCAAGCCGGTTCATGTCGCGGCCGGATTCTTCCGCCGCGCGGTCGGTGTGCACAAGATCGGGTCTGTGTGCCATGACATTCGCAATCTCCGACTCTCCCGCATGTCCATCAACACCGGGTTTCGACGCTTGGGTTCCAGGAAGCGGAGTCATGCCTGCCGGATTCTGGTTCATGATGGCGTAGACGACATAATCCTTGGGCGTTTCGAGAGTTGTCTGGGCAAAGAATTGAATGAGGTTAGTGTTGCCCCCGTGGCCGCTAACGATAGCCACCTTCTTGCATCCGTTGCGCCCCATCTCGGCCGTTGTCTCCTGCAGCAATTCGAGTTGTAAATGCGTGCCGTAGGCGATTGTGCCGGGTTGATGTTTGGCCTCAAAGATCTGACCGAAGTAATATTCGGGAAACACGATGGCGTATTCTTTCTTGACAGCCTCGAAGGTTGCGTAGCGGACGTTCAATAAGTCTGTTCCCATGGGTCCGGAAGGCCCGTGCTTCTCGATGATGCCGAACGGCAGAATGCAAACACCCTTCGCCTGATCGAGAGCCTTCACGAAATCCTCGGCCGTCAGTTCCTCCCAATTCGGTGAAAGAGTTTGAGCGGTTCCGATGACAGCGAGGGCTGCCATAGATGCAACGAGCTGGAAAAACTTCATCAAGCATAAATATCAGAGTGAAGCTGTGAATCCCGGCACCTCCGGTAGGCAGCTTGTCTTTCTACCCGGCAGGAGGCGGGCAATCGCGGCCTAAATCTGGCGGATCCGCGTGCTGCCGAACTACCACCAGCAAGGGCACTCATCGGTCACACAGCCCTGCCACCGGTCAGCCCTGGCGCGACCCGCCATATACTATGGTCAACTTTTTCTCGGCCTTTCCGGAGTGTTGGACCTCTCGCAATTCACTTCCGGGTCAAGAATCTGGAAGAAATCAGGACCGTCGTATTTAATGAGGGATTGCTCTTGAAGCTAACCAATAGATTGTTCCCATGTGAACGCACTTTTTCACTCCGCAGACTCGCCGCGCAAGTTGGGTTCTCGAGTCTCGTCTGCCTCACGATCCACCCGGCACACCTAGCGGCAGCAGATGGACCTTCGAAGGGCGGCGCGAGTTGGGTGGACTACGGAGGGGGCGAGGATTCCGCCCAGTACTCGCCACTTAAGCAGATTGACAAGAATAACGTGAAGGATCTGCAACTCGCGTGGTTTTATCCCGCTCCCCAGCAGGGAGGGCGGTTCGGCTACAACCCCGTGATCGTCGATGGCGTCATGTACGTCATGGGGAAGGACAATTCGGTGGTTGCCCTGGATGCGGCTACCGGCAAAGAGGTTTGGGTTCATCCGAATGAATCGGGTATAACAAACCGCGGCATGAATTATTGGGAGAGCAAAGATCGTGCCGACCGCCGACTTATTTACGCGGCGAACAATTACCTGCAGGAGGTTAACGCTCGTACCGGGATCACGATTCCGTCCTTTGGAAATGATGGTCGCGTGGATTTGCGGGAAGGACTTGGCCGTAATCCGAAATCTATCGCGAGGATCCAATCTGCTACCCCAGGCCGCGTCTTCGAGAACTTGATCATTGTCGGCTCGGCGACTGGTGAAGAGTATGGCTCGCCGCCGGGAGATATCCGCGCCTACGACGTCCTCTCCGGCAAACTCGCCTGGACCTTCCACACGGTTCCTCATCCCGGTGAGTTCGGTTATGACACCTGGCCCCCGGAGGCGTGGAAATACATTGGCGGCGTAAACAACTGGGGCGAAATGAGCATCGACGAGAAGCGCGGCATCGTGTACATTCCGACGGGCTCTCCGACTTACGACTTCTACGGAGCTGACCGGCCCGGCGCCAATCTCTTTTCCGATTGCCTCGTAGCGGTCGATGCTCGCACCGGGAACCGCCTGTGGCACTTTCAATTCGTCCACCACGACCTGTGGGATTACGACGCTGTGATGGCGCCCAAACTTCTGACCGTGACGCACAACGGTAAAACCGTGGACGTAGTAGCGCAAGCGACTAAGCAGGGATTTCTGTACGTATTCGACCGCGTCACCGGGGAGCCTCTCTGGCCCATCGAGGAGCGTCCCGTTCCCAAGTCGCAGATGCCGTTCGAGCACGCCTGGCCCACGCAGCCTTTCCCTACCAAACCGCCCGCATTCGCCCGCCAGAGCTTTACCGTCGCTGACTTGAACCCGTATGTGGACGATCCCAAAGAAGCCCAACGAATAAAAAACTGGGTTTCGAATGCACGGTTCGAGGGTCTGTTCACGCCTCCCGGACTCACGGATACACTGCAGATCCCCGGAAACAACGGAGGCGGCAACTGGGGAGGTGGCGCGGCAGATCCTGAGGCGGGTTTCGTTTACGTCATGTCCAAGGACGCGCCTACCGTCCTGAAGCTGGAAACGCAACCGCCCCGAAGTCCCTTCAACAACAGCCCAGCGGCCCAGGGTGCCGCTTTGTACCAGGCTCTTTGCCTCAGTTGCCACGGCATCGACCGGAACGGTCATGCGGGCGTGGCTCCTTCCCTCGTTGACGCTCCCAAACGTCTGGGCGAAGGCGGTATTGCGGCCATCGTGAAAAACGGACGAGGTGAAATGCCTGCTTTCCACAATCTCACCGATCAGAACCTCTCTGCCGTCGCTGCCTATCTGACCGATCCAAAAGCGGCCGAGACCGGTCCGGGCGGAAGAACTGCCGCACCGACCGCTCCTCCCCCGGATACGCCGGGAACGAGATACTGGACGGGATACGGAACCATGGACGCGGCCGACGGATTGCCGGTGATCGGACCGCCATGGTCCACGCTTACTGCCTACGACCTGAACGAAGGCACGGTGAAGTGGAAGGTGCCGCTCGGCGTTGTTCCGTCGCTTGCCGCCAAAGGCATCACGGACACTGGAAGTTATTGGCCGCGGGGCGGACCCGTAGCGACGGCTGGCGGCATCATCTTCGTCGGCACCGGATCCGATCTTACGGCCCACGCTTACGACAAGGACACCGGGAAGGTCCTTTGGGAGAAGGAGCTTAAATCAGGCCCCGAAGGTATTCCGTCCGTGTACGAAGTCGGGGGCAGGGAATACGTTGTCTTCTGCGCGCGGTCCGGGCGTGTGGTCGATAATCTGCCAGCCAATCCTAATGGAAAGGCGCAGGTCTTAGGTGATCCCGCTGCTCAGGGTTATTACGTCTTCGCATTACCCGAACGCAGTGGGGGAAAGTCGGTATCGAACTAACCAGCGCATTCGATTCTGAACGGTATACAGTCGTTTTAGTGATATTTCCGGCGAATGCCGCGACGACAATCATCGAGAAAATCGGAGACGCTGGACGTCGAAGGCCGACACGTACCCGTCAGCAACCTTGAGAAGGTTCTTTATCCTGGCAGAAGGTTCACCAAAGCCCAGGTCATCGACTATTACATCCGGGCAGCGCCGCATCTTCTTCCTCATCTGCGAGGCAGGCCGGTAACGCTCAAGCGATTTCCTGACGGGGTAACAGGCGATGCATTCTATGAGAAGGATTTGCCCAGCTTCGCTCCCGAGTGGGCGCAGACCTTTCCCGTGCCGCGTCGCGGAGGCGGGCCGGACATCCGCTACATCCTGATCAACGATCTGCCGACCCTTGTATGGTGTGCTAACGCGGCGGCGCTCGAACTTCACCCGTTTCTTCACCGGGCTCCTTCGATAGATGTGCCCACCTCCGTAGTGTTCGACCTTGATCCCGGCGAAGGAGCAGATGTCATCACATGTGCAAGAGTCGCTGTCCTGCTCAGGGAGGCACTAGAGCGCCTGCAACTCGCTTCGTGTCCCAAGGTGTCCGGCTCCAAGGGCGTTCAGGTTTACATTCCGCTCAATACTCCCGTGAGCTACGCCG
>Ga0170475_102681983_pt1 | contig 11543 bp, 3 predicted proteins | sample Soicark_Litter_5_FD_111474 | JGI IMG/M metagenome (GOLD analysis project Ga0170475, IMG submission 111474) | Avena fatua rhizosphere microbial communities from Hopland, California, USA. Combined Assembly of 48 SPs | reverse complement strand
CCGCCGTGTCAAACCTCAGCGGCCGAATTGCTGGAGGGTAAGCGAATGGTTAGCGGCCACACTGGAAATGTGGTGCCCCGCAAGGGGTTGCGGGTTCGAGCCCCGTGCCCTCCGCTCATGTGCCTTGGGAAAGAGGCCGAGCATGTCTAGTGCACGCCGATGGTTTGGCTTACTGTTGCTTGGTTTTTTCTGCAGCATTGGCGGGATGTTGGTAATGTCATCCGCGACGGCCCTCGACGCGGCGGCGATGCCGCCGATGGACCAGATCGGTCCGCAGTCCAGAACCGTGGATCTCAGAGCGTACGCTCATGTCCTCCATGTCGCGCCGACCGAAAAACAGCCGACGATTTCCGGCGCTTTGGCTTCTATCACAGATGCCTCAGCAACGAATCGCTATGCCATTCTCGTCGGTGCGGGCAATTACCACGAGGCGCGAATCCAAATGAAGCCCTACGTCGATTTGTACGGCGGGTTTTCGGAGGACTGGAAGGAGCGCGACATTTACCGCCAGGCGACAATGGTTGATGCCCAGAAGAAGGGCCCGGTCGTCATCGGGACCAATCACGCCCGGCTCGATGGGTTTGTGATTACGGGCGGCCAGCAGAAAGCTCATGGCGGAGGAATTGTCTGCGACGGTGTCTCGCCGACGATTGTTAACAACATCATCGTTGGCAACCAAACGCTCAAACCGGAGATCGGCGAGGGACTGGGCAAGCAGATTGCAAATGAGGGCGCAGGAATCGCGCTGCTCTCCGGTTCGCGGGCTTATGTTTGCAATAACTTGATCTGCGAGAACAGCACCGAGGTCGGCGCGGGTGCCGGAATCACCGTTCGCGGCAACGTGCAGGCCAAGATTCTCCGCAACATCTTCTGCAATAACGTCGCCGGCGCGAAAGACGACAGCATGTTCCACGGCAAAGTCGGTTCGCGCAGCTCGCCGGGCGCCGCGATCGCCTGTTCTGAGGAAAGCTCCCCGCAGATTTCGTTTAACGTTATCGTTCTGGGCTCCGCGCCAATCAACAACGACGCCGGCGGCATTTGGGTCGAAGGGAATTCGATGCCGCCGATCAACTACAACTGGATCGTCGGAAATCTCTCGGGCGACGATGGCGGTGGCATCTATGTCATGGGCAACCTTGTACTACGACGAAGCGGGCGTTCGTCACGATGTTCCGCCAGACGGTCCCGTAACGATCGAAGATAACTTGATCGCCGGAAACGATTGCATCCGCGGCGGTCCGGGCGGTGTGCGAGTCAGCCGCTGGGGACGGGTCGATTTGCGGCGCAACCGGATTGTCGGCAACGGCAAGGGCGCGGCGCACGGAGCCGAAGGCGGCGTGATCTGTGTCATGGAAAATAACGTCATCGCTGACAATGGCGCCAAGCGCGAGGCGCCTAAGCCGTCGTTCCGTGCCGCGGCTGACATCACCGGTCGCAACTTCGATCCGCTGCGCTATGTCACCGAAATCGCCATCGGCAGCATTCAGGGCAAAGAGGATTTGGCGGGTAGCGCGGTGAGAATTGGCAAGCAATGGAGCGTCGTCAAATCGAGCGCGCCGGGCCGCCTGGTGATCTGGGGCAAAATTACCGACGAGGCCGCGAAGGTCGAAGTACTCGACCAATATCTCGCAACGAAATGACGCTGGCGAATGTTCGCTGGTCTTGCTTTCGATGCAGTAGAATGTCGCCATGAAAGCTGCCGCGGCGGTTGCCAGCATTTTGAAGGCGGAAGGGACCGAGTTTCTTTTTTGCTTTCCCGTCAATGCGCTGATCGATGAAGCGGCACGCGTTGGCATCCGGCCGATTGTGGCGCGGACCGAGCGGACGCTCGTGAATATGGCCGACGGCTATTCGCGGGCGACCAACGGCCGGCGCATCGGCGTGGCCGCCGTGCAGCATGGGCCGGGAGCTGAGAACGCCTACGCCGGCGTTGCTCAGGCCTTTGCCGACGGCTCTCCGCTGTTATTCCTGCCGGGTGGCTACGCCGCGACACGCTGCGACATCGCTCCCAACTTCGATGGGCCGCGAAGTTACGAAACGATTACGAAATGGTCCGCTCGAATCAATGTATCCGAGCGCGTGCCGCTTCTCATGCGACGAGCCTTCACGCTGCTTCGTAGCGGCCGCCCCTCGCCGGTGCTGCTCGAGCTGCCGACTGATATCGCCGCGGCCGAAGTCGAGCCCTTCGATTATCAGCCCGCATCACAACTTCGCACGGCTGCCGATCCGGCGCAAATACGCGAGGCAGCGCGCGTGCTGCTTGCCGCTCGCCGCCTGGTATTGCACGTCGGCCAGGGCGTGCTATGGGCCGAAGCCTGGGATGAGCTGCGAGAACTTACCGAGCTGCTGCAGGCACCGGTGATGACTACGCTTCCCGGCAAGAGCGCATTCCCCGAAGACCATCCGTTGGCACTCGGCACCGGCGGTTACTCGGGCACGGCGATGGCCGGTCAGTTTCTGCAGCGAGCCGACGTTGTATTCGGCGTCGGCTGCAGCTTCACCACGACTATCTTCGCCGCGCCCGTCCCCGTTGGCAAAACGGTCATCCACCTCACCAATAATGAGGCGGATATCAACAAGGACGTCGCGGCGCAAGTGCCAATCGTGGGCGATGCCCGGCTGGCTTTGCGGCAGTTGATCGATGAAATCAGGCGAGCGGGCCAACAGCGAGCAGAATCGCCGGTGAGCGAAATCGCCGATATGAAACGGACCTGGATGGCGGAGTGGGAACCGCTGCTTAGCTCCCAGGAGGTGCCGCTGAATCCCTACCGTGTGATCCGAGATCTGATGAACGTCGTGGACCGGAAAAACACGATTATCACGCACGACTCCGGAACGCCACGCGACCAGCTCGCGCCGTTTTGGGAAACGCTCGCTCCTCGCACCTTTTTGGGCTGGGGCAAATCGACGCAGCTCGGCAGCTCGCTGGGCTTCGCCCTCGGCGCAAAGCTGGCCTTTCCCGAAAAGTTAGTGATTCATTTTCTCGGCGATACGGCGCTGGGCATGTGCGGCATGGATTTGGAGACGGCGGCTCGCGAACGCATTCCGATTCTGACGATCCTGGTCAACAACGGCCTGATGGGCGGATACGAGCGACATATTCCGCTGGCGAGCGAAAAATACCGCAGCCGATACCTGAGCGGCGACTATGCCAAGCTGGCCGAAGGGCTGGGCGTCGTCGTCCAGCGAGTCACTCAGCCGGCAGAAATCGTTCCGGCGCTACAGCGCGCGGTTCGAACGACTGGGCATGGCCGCGGCGCTGCTGATGCCGCCGGCCGGCCCGCCTTAGTCGAGTTCATCACGCGCGAAGAAACGCGGCTATCCAGGCCGTGGTGAACAGCTCGCAGCCGCAAGACCTGAGCTGGCGATTCATGGAAGGGCAGGAAAAAGAAGATTTTTTAGCTCCGCATGTTTGACAAGCTCCATTAATGTATAGTGGGCTGGTTGTGTATTGGGCTTCCCGCGAAACGAGAAGAGGCCGACACGATGATCGGGTGGTTCTACGAGTGGCCAATCGGTGCGCGCAGCGATCGCCGCAGGCGATTCGCTCGAGCCGCGGCGCGGCGCGAGCGGCGCGTCATGATCGAGCCGCTCGAAAACCGCGCCCTGCTGGCCGCGCTAATCAATGCGGGAACGGCGACGGATGTCATTTACACCATGCCAGCCGGTGCAGATACCGTCTTCCTCGAAGATGACAGCGCCAGCGGCAATGGCATGCTGCAATTGCGGAGCGGCAACGGACTGTTTGATACGACGGTCTTCGCCAATCCCGCCGGCTCTCTGACGATCAATTGTGGTGATCCTGCAGATGCCCTGACGATCAATTCGCTGCCGGACTTTACCGCGACTCTAACCACGGGCACGTCAAGCAGTCCCTTCGGTAGCATTACCTTCGCCGGCACGGTGGCGTTGGCCATCGACAAGAGCCTCACCGCTTTCGCCAGCGGCACGATTAGTTTGCCGAACGCAACCAGCAAATTGGCCGTCCTTGGCGCGGGCTCGATCTCGCTGACAACTGCGCGAAACATATCGCTGTCCCAAACCATCTCCGGCAGTTCGAGCATTACGTCAATTAACGGGAATATTACGCTCTCGGCCAATCAGCAGGTGGCGCCGACGAGCGGCCATTTCATTGGCATCGATTTGAATGGAGCATTAGTCAAAGCGACCGGTGCCGGCGCTGTCATCATGCAAGGCAAAGGCGGTGATGATACCGGCGACTTTCAGGACGGAGTGCAGATTCGGAACGGCGCGAAGATCACGGGTGGCACCGGCGGCCTGCAGGTTGTCGGCGTCGGTGGAGGGTCCGGCGGCGCGGTGCAGAATAATGGAGTCGATATCGTTGGCTCGAGCACTGTCGTTAGCGCAGCGGGAAATGGTCCGGTGACGGTGCAAGGCACGGGCGGACCCGGTGCGGGACTCTACAACCACGGAATTGAAATCAACGGCAATGGTGCCGCAATTACATCCAATGGGGGCAACGTGCAAGTCGTTGGCCTTGGAATGGGCAACGCGGACGGCGTGAAACTCGAGAATGCGGCCAAGATCAGTGCAGCTGGCAATGGCACGATCACCGTTCAAGGCACTAGTGGCAATGGGACGGCGGCTGATAGCATCGGCCTGTTTTTATACCAATCGTCAATTACATCCAGCGGCGGGAATATTCAAATTACGGGGCAGAGCCGTGGCTCCGGTTCCTCGAACGTCATGGACGGAGTGTTGAGCGCTTATAGCCAAATAACGGCCGGCGGGACCGGCAGCATCAGCATTCAAGGAACCGCTGGCGCTGGGTCATTCAACAGCGGAGTTGATCTAGGTATATCAGCCGCGGTGGCAACCACAGGCGGTGGAAATATCCACATTACAGGGATCGAAGGGACTTCAAGCACTGGTATCAAGGCAGGTACCGCATCGATTTCGACTGGAGCAAGCGGTGGTTCGATCACGCTGACCGGCAACAGCATTATTGTGTACGCCTCGTCGTCGATCAGCGCAAGCAGCACCAGCAGCGTCACGTTCAGACCCTATACCAGTGGTGTCGGCATCAACCTGGGACAGTCGAGCGATCCAACAGGTGGTCCACTCGGCCTGACAAGCGCTGAGCTCAATCTTGTGACCGCCGGCGCCATCAATATTGGTGATGCTTCCACGGGCGCCATTACGACTAGCGCCGACATTGCGCGAGCTGCCGCGACAAACATCAACCTAACTAGTGGCGGCGCGATCAGCCTTGCCGGCGGACTGATCAATACGGCGGGCGGTAACCTTGCGATTTCGCCCGGCGGCGCGGCGAATGTCGCCGTCGCGAAAACAAATACGGACCTGAATCTCGGTGCTACCGGCATCTTAAGTTTTGCCAGCGGTACCGATCTGGCGATTGCCATCACCGGGACGACCGTCGATGCGCAATACCAGCAGCTCAATGTCGTTGGCCAGATCAATTTAACCGGCGTGGACTTGCTGCTGTCAGGAAGCTACACCCCGGTGGTCGGTAATTCGTTCGTGATCGTTAATAACGACGCCTCTGATCCGATAGCCGGCAGCTTCAATGGCCTCCCTGAGGGCCAAGTATTCAGCGTCTCTACCGGGTCGCTGACGGGAACTTTTCAAATCACTTATCACGGCGGTGACGGCAACGATGCTGTTTTGGCTGCGGTCTCGCCGAATCTCACGCTGCAAGGAACGCCTGGCGACGATTCGTTGCAGATCGTACGCAATGGCGCGAATATCGATGTCAAGCTTAACGGTACTACGATATCGTCACTGCCCCTTGCTTCCTCGGCCGGCTTAATCATCAACGGCCTGGACGGCAACGATACGCTGGCGCTCGATCTTTCTAGCGGCAATGTAATTCCCGCGGGCGGCATGTCGTTCAATGGCGGTGATCCCACCACCGCCCCAGGCGACAAGCTTGTCATCATCGGCGGTAACCAGGGGACGGTGACTTATACATTCACGAATGGCCACGATGGCAGAATCGTCATGAGCAACTTTGGCTCCGTGAATTACACGGGCCTCGAGCCGGTCACCAATAACGGAACGGCGACTGACATCATTTTTAATCTGCCTGCCTCTGCAAGCACGGCCATCCTGGAAGACGACGGCACAATCGGCAACGGCCTGTCGCAACTCCGCAGCGGCAATGGCACCTTTGAGACGACCACCTTCGTCAATCCGACGGGCTCGCTCACGATTAACAGGGGCAATGCAGCCGATACGATGCTCGTCACCGCTGCGCCTGATTTGACCTCCAGCCTCACGCTGGGTTCCTGGATTTCTCCGCTCAATTCCGTCAGCTACAGCGGGTCTCTCACGCTCGCGACGGCGAAAAATTTGACTTCGTATGCTGCGACACAAAGCGTCGCCGCCACCATCGCGCTAACCGTGTCCGGTGGCGGAGCAATTGGCATTACCGCCGATAATTTTGCTCTGAACAATACTGCGACGCTGAGCGCGGCAGCTGGCGTGGTCACAATCGCTCCGTTAACTACGGGTCGGCCGGTCAGTCTTGGCAGTGAAGTGCCTACGCAGTTAAGCCTGACCGATTTCGAGCTCGATCGCATTGTCGCGGGTACGCTAAGACTTGGCGACAGCACGTTTGGCGGATCGATCGCGATCAATGCGCCGATCAATGTCGCCAATAATCCAACGCCCATCCCCACGCTGCATCTGCTCAGCGGCGGCGCGGTCGTCAACAACAGTCCTGCTCCAGATCTAACCGTTGCCAATCTGGCCATTGAAACATTGGGCGGTTCAGGGTCGAACCTCACCCTGACGACCAAAGTCGGCAATTTGGCTGCATCGTACACCGGCCCATACGGCCTCGACTTGAACAACGTGGGCGACCTGACGGTGACCACCGTGGATGGTGTATCCGGTGCGCGCTCGACGGGCGGCGGCTTGACACTCGTGAACGTCGGCTCACTGACTATCAGCGCATCCAGCGGCAGCAATCCGGGGCCGACGCAAATCACGGCGTACGGGGCCAATCAACTACTGACGATCAGCGATTTTGTTACAGGCCAGGGCAATGCCACGCTGACCTCCGACAGGATGTCGATTCAATCGAACGTCAATTTCGGCACGGGCAGCGTCAAGCTGATTCCCTATACCAGCGGCAATGCCATTGATCTCGGTTCTACGACCGACGCTGCCGCGGGCACTTTGGAGCTGTCGAGCGCAGAGCTGTTGAAAATCGGCTCTCCGCTGCAAATTGGAAATGCAAATAGTGGCCCGATCACAATTAGCGCGGATGTCAAGCAGCCGCTCAGCATGGCCCTCGTCACGGTCACCGGAGTGACAGGATCGGGGGCGATTACCAATGGCTTCATCGGCGCGGGCGCGTTGATGATTGATCAGGCGGGCGATTCAACCTACAGCGGGCTACTCGGCGGACCGGCCGGTGGCACGGCCAGCGCGAAAAACCTGACACTCACGAAGCTCGGCGCCGGAACGCTGACGCTTGCTGGCGCGAATACATACACCGGTGATACCACCATCAGTGCCGGTGCGGTGAAGCTCGGCGCAGTTAACGCCATTCCCAGCGGCACCGGCAAAGGGAATGTGATTCTCAATCCCGCCAGCGACGCTGCAACCTTAGACATTGGCGGCTTTAGTCCAACGATCAATGGCCTTTCCAATAGTGGCGCGGGAAGCAGTTTTGTTGACAATTCGATGGCCGGCGGGCCCTACCTCCTGACGATCGGAGCCAACAATGCTACCAGCACTTTCAGCGGCGCGATTAAAAACACCGCAGGAATACTATCGCTCAACAAAACGGGTTCCGGCACCTTCACCTTGAGCGGCAGCAACACGTACTCTGGCACTACAGGCCTAAATGGTCCCTTGGTCCTTTTGGGCGGCAGCGCGATCCCAGATACCAGCCCGGTTGGTATCGGCACGACGTCGGTTTTGACGCTTGGCGCCAGCGAAACAATAGGTCAGCTAGCCGGCTCGGGTACGATCATGGCGAGCGCTGTTGCGACGCTCACGGTCACCGGGGGCGGCACGTACACCGGCACAATTAGCAACGGCACCGGCACGCAGTCGCTTGTCGTAAACGGCATTGGAAAAACGCTGACGCTCAGCGGCGCGAACACTTATACGGGCCCCACAACGATTTCAGCGGGGAAGTTGTTGGTAAACGGCAGCGTCATGAGCAGTGCTACAGTCGCTAGTGGCGCGACGCTGGGCGGCACGGGCACAATAAATTCAGCGAATACAGTCGCGATTAACAGCGGAGGACATCTTGCTCCCGGCGCGAGCCCCGGAATTTTGAATTCTGGCAGCCTGAACCTGGCCAGCGGTTCGAACTTCGATGTCGAGCTGAACGGTACCACGGTCGGCTCGCAATACGATCAGCAAAACGCCACAGGAACTGTCTCGCTGGGGAGCGCAACGCTCAATGTAACGCTCGGCTTTGCTCCGGCCGCCGGAGTCGCCTTCACGATCGTCAACAACGGTTCCACGGATTCGGTCAGTGGGACGTTTACCGGCCTGCCGGAAGGCGCGGTGTTTACAAAAACGACTGGATTCTTCACCAGCACTTTTCAGATCACTTACCGAGGCGGTGACGGCAACGACGTAGTTTTGACGGCGGTTGATCCGGCCAATCCAGTGCTACAGGGCACACCAGGCGACGACAATTGGCTACTGACGCGAAACGGTGCCAATGTCGAGGTCTCGCTAAACGGCGTCGCGATTTGGTCTGCGGGCTTGGCATCATTATCGACCGCTACGATCAACGGTCTGGCAGGGAATGACACGCTAACGGGCGACCTATCAGCCGGAAATTCGATTCCCAGCGGCGGGCTCTTCTTCAACGGCGGCGCGCAGTTATCGACTCCGGGCGATAAGCTCGCCATCACCGGCGGAAATCAAGGCACGGTGACCTACAACTACACCAATGCTCACGACGGCACGATCGTGATGGGCAACTTCGGCACCGTCAATTACACCGGGCTGGAGCCGATCGTCAATTCCGGCACGGCAACCGATGTCATTATTAACCTGCCCACCGGACCTAACACCGTCACCCTGGATGACGACGGCATACCCTTCAACGGTGTTTCGCGCCTGCGCGCCGCAACGCTCGAGACGACCGATTTTACCGATCCCAGCGGAACCTTGACGATTAATCGTGGCAACTCTGCGGATTCGCTGACGATTAATTCGCTGCCCGACTTTGATGCCGGCCTTGCGCTCGGCTCGTCCGGTGCGCCGTTTGGAAGTATCACTTTCGCCGGCACTCTCACTTTGGCCACCGACAAGAACCTGACGGCTTTCGCCAATGGCACCATTAGCCTGCTGAACGCCACGAGCTCCGTTACGGGCAGCGGCGGCGGCGGCGTGAGTCTTACAACGGCCCGCAACATCAGCGTGGGCACTGGCGCGACGATCACGACGGCCAACGGAGGCATCGTGCTCTTCGCCAATCAACAGCCAGCGCGGACGAGCGGAAATTTCACCGGGATTTCCTTAAACGGCACGCTAACCACCACCGGCACTGGCAATATCTCGCTCACGGGCACGGCTGGCGACGACGCTACTACCGCGTCGCATCGCGGCGTTGATATCTTCAACGGCGTCATTCGCTCCACAGCCAGCACCGCCGGAGCCGGAAAAATTGCTGTGACGGGAACGGGCGGAGCAGGAACGGACCATAACAGCGGTGTTGTTATTTCCGTTGGTGATATCGAGTCCGTCGTCGGCGATATTCAGATTACCGGCGTCGCCGGCAGCGGATCGACGACATTCAACCGGGGCGTCGCCGTACTCAACGGTGGCCAAATCAAGTCAACGGGAATGGGGATCTCGGCTGCCAACATCATGCTTACGGGCACTGGAGGAACCGGTAGCGATTCCAATTTTGGCATCGAAGTTTTTGGCACGGGCAGCGCCGTATCAGCGGTGGATGGTGACATCAGCGTTATTGGCAGCGCCAGTCCGCTGGCTACTGGCAATGTGAACTACGGCGTGGCGGTGTTTGGCAGCGGCCAGATTTTGTCCGCTGGAACCGGCGCCTCGGCGGGCACAATATCCATCACCGGCACGGGGGGCGGCACCGCGGGGGCGAACCAAAACATTGGGGTGCGAATTGAAGGTGTGGGAACGCAGATTGGCTCCATCGACGGCAACATCAGCATTAGCGGCAGTGCGGAAAGCGCCACGCCCAATCTCTATACCGCGGTAAGCCTCGTCACGGGCGCCGCCATTCAGATCACCGGCGCCGGTTTGTTATCGATTACGGGCACACCCGGGACTTCCGGCAGCCAAATTGGCTACGCACTGCGATTGGGGAGCAACATCTCGGTGGCTGATGGATCGGTGACGCTTGTTGGCGACGCCATGTTGCTTGACGCGGCGAACCTGATGCTTGAAGCAGAGACAGTCGTCATAACACCGAAATCGCCGGGCACGACAATCAGCCTGGGAGGCGATGATGATCTGGGCACGTTGGGACTTACGGACGGGGAATTGGACACAATCACCGCCGGCACGTTACAGATTGGCGATGCCAACAGCGGCGCCGTTACTGTCACTGCGAACATCACGCGTGCGGTGGCTACGGCAGTAAAGCTCGTCAGTGGTGGGGCAATTGATTTCGCTGGTGGAAGATTCGATACGAGCGGCGGCGCCTTGACACTCGCGCCAGGCAGCGCCGCGTCCGCGACCTTTCCGCAGACGGGCCCCGACGTGCTTACCGGGGCCAGCGGGCTACTGTCCTTCGCCGGTAGCAGCAACCTCGCGTTTGCCATTAATGGCACAGTTGCTGACACGCAGTACGACCAGCTCCAAATCGTTGGAAGGGTCGATCTAACGGGTCTGCAGTTATTGCTCTCCGGCAGCTATCCGCCCGCCATCGGTGACAGCTTTGTCGTCATTGAAAACGATGCCCTCGATGCCGTCGTCGGCACATTTAACGGTCTCGATGAAGGCACGATATTTATCGCCGGCACAGCGAACAATGCAGCCGGATACAAAATCACCTATCAGGGCGGCGATGGAAACGACGTCGTGCTGACCGTATTAAACATCGCACCCAGCTTTGTCAGCGGTGCAGATGTGAGCGCTACCGATGAAAGCCCGCCTCAGTCTATCGTCGGCTGGGCGACTGCAATCTCAACGGGTCCCCCGAACGAAGCCGGCCAGAAGCTGACATTTCATGTCTCCGCCGACCCGCCCGCGCTCTTCTCTGTCCAACCGGCGATTGATGCCGGCGGAATGTTGACATTCACGCCCGCTCCCAATGCTCATGGCACCGCGAACATCACGGTGACGTTGCAGGATGACGGTGGTACGAGTAGTGCTAGCACCGACACTGGCGATCCGCAGACCTTCCACATCACGATCACCAAACCTCTGATCTGGCACAACGCAAAGTCCAACCTGGACACAACCGGCGACGACCACGTGGCACCGGACGACGCCCTTGCCATTATCAATTACATCAATGCGTTCGACAGCTTTTTGAACGGCAAAGTGCCAGCGCTGGGAACGATGCTCCCCAATGGACAGACGGTAGATTACGCTGCGCCGTTCGG
>Ga0170475_118141713_pt1 | contig 11544 bp, 8 predicted proteins | sample Soicark_Litter_5_FD_111474 | JGI IMG/M metagenome (GOLD analysis project Ga0170475, IMG submission 111474) | Avena fatua rhizosphere microbial communities from Hopland, California, USA. Combined Assembly of 48 SPs | reverse complement strand
CTCGCCCTTGCGACCCGGCTGCTCGAGCGTGATGTAATTGCAACCCATGACCATGTCCTGCGAAGGACTCATGATCGGCTTGCCGTTGGACGGAGCGAACACGTTGTGCGGTGAGAGCATCAGAGTGTGCGCTTCCACCTGGGCCTCGATCGAAAGCGGCAGGTGCACGGCCATCTGATTGCCGTCGAAGTCAGCGTTGAATCCTTTGCAAACCAGCGGGTGCAGATGGATGGCGTTGCCTTCGACGAGCGTCGGCTCAAACGCCATGATGCCCATGCGGTGCAGCGTCGGAGCGCGATTCAGCAACACGGGGTGGTTCTGAATCACCGCTTCCAGAATATCCCACACTTCCTCGTCCTTTCGCTCCAGCATCTTCTTGGCCGACTTGATCGTGTCGGCGTGGCCGAGTTCTTTGAGCTTGCGGATGATGAACGGCTGGTAAAGCTCCAGCGCGATCTTCTTCGGCAGGCCGCACTGGTGCAGCCGCAGCCGCGGGCCGACGACGATCACCGATCGAGCCGAATAATCGACGCGCTTGCCGAGCAGGTTTTCGCGGAAGCGGCCTTGCTTCCCCTTGATCATGTCGGTGAGCGATTTCAGCGGGCGGTTCGATGAGCCGAGGACGGGCCGCTTGCAGCGGTTGTTGTCGAACAGGGCATCGACAGACTGCTGCAGCATCCGCTTTTCGTTGCGGATGATGACTTCCGGCGCATTGAGATCGACCAGCTTGCGCAAGCGGTTGTTGCGGTTGATGATGCGGCGATACAGGTCGTTCAGATCGCTGGTGGCGAAATTGCCGCTATCGAGCAAAACGAGCGGGCGCAGATCGGGTGGAATGACCGGAATCACATCGAGGATCATCCATTCGGGCCGATTATCGCTGTCGCGAATGCTCTCGACGATCTTCAGCCGGTTGATGAGGTCCTTCTTCTTTTGCTTGGACCCCGTTTCAACGAGCTCTTTGCGCAGCTCATCCGAGAGCTTGACCAGATCGAGGCCGATCAGCAGCTTGCGGACGGCCTCGGCGCCCATCTCGGCGTCAAAGGAGCCTTCCCCGAACTGCGTTCGCGCTTCGCGATACTCTTCTTCGGTCAGAAGCTGTTGCCTTTCCAGGTCCGTGCTCTTGGGATCGGTGACGACGTAGTCCTGGAAGTAAATCACCTTTTCCAGGCTTGTCGTCTTCATGTCCAGCAGGTTGCCAAGGCGCGACGGCATCGCCTTGAAGAACCAGATGTGCACGACCGGAGCGGCCAGCTCGATGTGACCCATTCGCTTGCGGCGCACCCGGCTGTGGGTGACTTTGACGCCGCAGCGGTCGCAGATCATCCCCTTGTACTTCATGCCGCGGTATTTGCCGCAGGCGCATTCCCAGTCCTTTTCCGGGCCGAAAATGCGCTCGCAGAATAAGCCGTCTTTTTCCGGCCGATAGGTGCGGTAGTTGATCGTCTCGGGCTTTTTCACCTCGCCAAACGACCACGAGCGGATGTCGTGGGGCCGGGCCAGGCTGATTTTCACCGAGGCGTAATCGTTAATGCGGTCGTAAGAGGTTTCGCCGATTGTCATATCTGGGCCCTTTGGGTGAGGGGCAGGAATCATGTATGAGGGGCAAATGACGAATGACGAAATCCGAATGACCAATCGGCATCATTGTCTTCATTGGTCATTCGTGCTTCGTCATTCGGATTTTTAGATGCGTCGTTTTTCCAATTGAATGTTCAGCGCCAGTCCACGAATCTCATTGCACAGCACCTCGAAGCTGGCGGGGGTGCCTGCTTCGAGCGTGTTCTCGCCTTTGACCATGGACTCGTAAATCTTCGTGCGGCCTTCGACGTCGTCGCTCTTCACAGTCAGCAGCTCTTGCAGGATGTACGCCGCGCCGTAGGCCTCCAAGGCCCAGACTTCCATCTCGCCAAACCGCTGGCCGCCAAAGCGGGCCTTGCCGCCCAGCGGCTGCTGCGTGATAAGCGAATACGGGCCGGTGCTGCGAGCGTGCACCTTGTCGTCCACCAGGTGGTGCAGCTTCAGCATGTAGATGAAGCCGACGGTGGTTTCCTGCTGCATCGCCTCGCCCGTGCGGCCATCGAACAGGCGCTGCTTGCCATGGGCCGGCAGGCCGGCTTGAGCAAGCAAGTCGTTGATTCCCTTTTCCGTCGCTCCATCAAACACGGGCGTAACGGCCTGAAAACCGAGCAGCGCGGCCGCCCAGCCCAGGTGCGTCTCCAGAATCTGGCCCACGTTCATACGGCTCGGAACGCCGAGCGGATTGAGCATGATCTGGATCGGCGTGCCGTCGGGCAGGAACGGCATATCCTCGACCGGCAAAATTTTGGCGATGACGCCCTTGTTGCCGTGGCGGCCGGCCATCTTATCGCCGACGCTGATCACGCGCTTGGTGGCGATATAGACCTTGACCATTTGCAGCACGCCGCTGCGGAGCTCATCGCCGCGCTTCATGCTGTTGAGGACCCGGTCGCAGGCGTCAATCGCTTCTTCAACGCTTGGCCAATGCTGCTTGTAAAGCTTCTCGGCCTCTTCGATCTTGTCCTCGCTCCGCAGCTTGCCGATATGCTGTTGCAGCTTGAAATTGCGGGCCTTCTCGGCCACGAATTTCGGGTCCTGGTCCTTGGCCAGCGGCGTGCCGTCCTCATCAGCGAGCGTCTTGCCGATCACTTTTTCCAGCTCTTCGACCATTGCGCCAAAGACCTGAGCGATCCGCTTGTTTCCTTCGCTCTCGGCTTCCTTCAGCTCCTTCTCGAACTTCTTGCGCTCGTCTTCCGACAGGCTCATGCGGCGGCTGAATTTCTGCGTGTCGATGACAATCCCTTCGATGCCCGAGGGCACTTCCAGCGAATCGTTCTTCACGTCTTCGCCGGCGCGGCCGAAGATCGCGTGCAGCAGCTTCTCTTCCGGCGTCAACTCGGTTTTGCTCTTGGGCGAAACCTTGCCGACGAGAATGTCGCCGGGCTTTACGAACGTCCCCACGCGCACGATGCCCGTTTCGTCGAGATTGCGCAGCGCTTTTTCGCTGACATTGGGAATGTCGCGGGTGAACTCCTCGCGGCCGAGCTTCGTCTCGCGAATTTCGACGTCGAATTCTTCGATATGCAGCGAAGTATAGGTGTCGTTCTTCACCAGCTCTTCGCTGAGGATGATCGCATCTTCAAAGTTGTAACCGTCGAACGACATGAAACCGACGAGGACGTTGCGGCCCAGAGATAGCTCGCCATTTTGCGTCGCAGCGCCATCGGCAAGAACCTGCGCTTTTTCGACCTTGTCGCCCGGCTTGACGATCGGCTTTTGATTGAGGCACGTTCGCTCGTTCAGGCCCTGGAACTTCTTCAACGGATAGACGTCGGCGCCGATCTCGATTCGGTCGGCATCGACAAACGTGACTTTGCCTGCCTTGCGCGCCCGAACGACCATGCTCGAGTTGCGGGCGACGTCCTTTTCCATGCCGGTCGCCACGATCGGCGGCTCGGTCACGAGCAACGGCACGGCTTGCCGCTGCATGTTCGAACCCATCAAGGCGCGGTTAGCGTCGTCGTGCTCGAGGAACGGAATCAGACCAGCCGAAACGCCGACCATTTGGCTGGGAGCGACGTCGATAAACTGTACCTGCTCCGGCGCGACGATTTCGAAGTCCGACCGGTGGCGGGCAATGAGAGCCGGCCCGGGCACAATCTTGCCGTCCTGCACGGCCGTGTCGGCCGGGGCGACATAGGCATCCGCTTCTTCGTCGGCTCGCAGCCAGACGATCTCGTCCGTCAGCTTGCCCTTATTGACCTTCCGATAGGGCGAGATCAGAAAGCCGTATTCATCGACCCCCGCATAAATGGCCAGGCTGGAAATCAGGCCAATGTTAGTGCCTTCCGGCGTCTCGATCGGGCAAATGCGACCGTAGTGCGAGATGTGTACGTCGCGGACTTCGAAGCCCGCGCGCTTGCGGTTGAGGCCGCCGGGACCCAGGGCCGACAGACGCCGCTCGTGCGTGAGCTGCGAAAGCGGGTTCGTCTGATCGACGACTTGCGACAGCTCGCCGCGGCCGAAGAAATACTCGATAGCCGCCGAAATGCTCTTTGGATTCACCAGGCTCCGCGGCGTCATGTCCTCGAGGTCCTTCAGGCTCATCCGCTCTTGCACCGTGCGGCGGAGCTTCAAAAAGCCCTTGCGGAGCTCGTCGCTGGCCAGCTCGTCGATTGTTCGCAAGCGGCGGTTGCCCAGATGATCGATGTCGTCGATCTGCGCTTCGCTGCCAGAAATCATCAGGGCCATGAGATACCGGATCGAGGCGATCAGGTCCTCGGCGCGAAGCGTCATTTCCTTCTCGGGCACGTCGAGCTTCAGCTTCCGGTTGAGGCGGAAGCGGCCGACGCGACCGAGCCGATAGCGATTGACGTCCTCGAACTTCTCCTTGAACAGCGTCTTCGCCTTCTCCAGTTGCGGCGGATTGCCGGGGCGCAGCCGCTGATAGATCCGCAGCAGTGCTTCCTCGTGGCTCGCGGTCGTGTCGTCGGCCAGGCTGTTGAGCAACAGCGGCACTTTCGGCGTGTCCAAGACTTCGACTTTGCTCACGTCGCTGGTGGCGATCGTTTCGGCCTGATTCTTGGTGATCTTTTGGCCGGCCTCGACGATGATCTCGCCGGCCCGCTCCCCCTTGGGATAGCAAACGTCATCGACGGCGATTTTGCCTTCGATCTTCGCCGCGCTGCGGCCATCGACGATCTTTTCCGTTTGCGTCTCGTAGAACGCGCGGATGATGTCGGTGTCGGTGCTATACTTCGGGCTCATCGCTCTGAGCAGCGTCAAGGCCGAGAACTTGCCGCTCTGGTCGATGCGAACACTCAGCGTTTCGCGCTTGGTGGCGTTCAGCTCGATCCAGCTTCCGCGCTCCGGGATGATGCGGCAGCTCGGCAACTTGCGATCGCTCGTTCCTTCCTGCTCCATCACGAAATCGACGCCCGGGCTGCGGTGAAGCTGGCTCACCACGACGCGCTCGGCGCCGTTAATGATGAACTCGCCACCGCCCAGCATGATGGGAATGTCGCCCAAATAGACTTCTTCTTCGATCGGCTGCTCTTTGTTCAATCGCAGCCAGACGCGGAACGGCTTGCCATAGGTCAGGCGAAGCTGCCGGCATTCCTCGGGCGTATAGCGCGGCTTACCGAGCTCATAGCGCAGGTATTCAAGCTTGATCGTTTTGTCGTAGCTTTCGATCGGGAAGATCTCGCGCAAGACGCCTTCCAAACCGTGGTCCTTGCGTTTCTCGGAGGCGGTTTCCTCTTGCAGAAACGCCGAATAGCTTTCGGTCTGTATCTTCGTCAGGTCGGCGATGATGTGAGCTTCGCGTCCACTGCCGAATCGGCGAGTTTCGCGGGGCGTCAAACGCCGCTGTGCGGGAATGGCCATAAAAGGCTGTGCTCCAAAAATGGGTCAGCTAGCAAGCTGAGCGTCGTCCGTGAGCTTTCTCAGTCGCTTCGGGAATGGGGCCGTGCTGGCCGGACAAAAACGTAAGGCGGGGACTGGCGCGATTGATCGAGCGCCAGAATGAGCGCGCACCCCGAGTTTGGGCCAGTCCAGTCGCCAAAAAAGCTGGAATGGATCGGAATGCAACAATGCGGGAACCTGTCCGCGCTCAGCCGCCGTAACCAGCACGGCAGCCTAGCGCATGTGGAGAGCAAACAATCGTCCTATCAATCTACAGCAAACCAACCGGTCTTGGCTACTTGATTTCGACGCTACAAGCGATCAGCGCGAGCTGCGATCGAGCGGGGGGCGTCAGCCTCCCGGCCGTTTCGGCGTACGAGGGGACTCACGTCCCCCGCGCGCCAACAATGACTACTTGATCTCAACCGTGGCACCCACCCCGGTGAGCTCCGCCTTGACCTTCTCGGCGTCTTCCTTCGACACCTTCTCTTTGATCTTGGCGGGAACGCCTTCGACCAGCTTCTTCGCATCCATCAGCGAAGCGCCGGTCAGGTTCTTCACGATCTTGACCACGTCGAGCTTCTTGTCGCCGAATGACGTCATCACGACATCGAACTCGGTCTGAGCCACGGCGGCCTCGGCAGCAGGGGCTTGCGCCATCATCATCATGCCGCCGCCTCCTTGCGCGGGCTCAATGCCGTATTTTTCCTTGATGTAATCGCTCAATTCCTTGGCCTGCTTGAGCGTCAGGTTGGCGATCTGATCGCCAAGGGCATTAATGTCAACGTCGGGCATGGGAAGGGGTCCTTTCGGGGTTCAATTTCGGATTTTGGGTTTCCGATTTTGGATTCGCGGCGACTTTGGACCCAATCCAAAATCTAAAATCCAAAATCTAAAATGTGTTCGGTTACGCGGCGGGGGCTGGCGCCTCGTCGCCTTCGGACTTCTTTTTGACCTGGCTCAGCAGCTTGCCGCCGGGGCCGGTGATTTGCGATAGCAGCTTCGAGCCGGGCGACAGGATCTGTCCTAGTACGATGCTGATCTGGCCGGCCCGGTTCGGCCATTTGCTGATTTCGGTGACTTTCTCGGGGCTAAGCTTTTCGCCCTCCATCACGCCGCCTTTGGCGGTGAGTTTTTCGTACTCCGGCTTTTTGTGCAGCGCGACCAGCTCCTTGGCCAGCGAAACAAAGTCCTCCGCGCCCCAGACGACGGCGAGGCTCCCCTCGCTTTCGTCGAACGCCCTGGACAGCGCCGTACCTTCGGTCGCCCGCTTTGCCAGGCTGTTCTTTACGACGAGCAAGCTAATGTTCTTGCTTCGCAGCTCGCGGCGGAGGCTGAACGTGTTGGCCGAATTGAGGCCGATCACGTTCACGAGCAATGCGTCGTTCACGCCGCTCAGGCGCTTGCGAACTTCATCGGCGATCAGGTTTTTGAGTTGTTTGCTCATGGCATTTGTCAGTCGTCAGCTGTCCATGGTCAGCTGTCAGTTGCTTATTCCACTGACTACTGACCACTGACTATTGACGTTTCCTAAATGGCTATTCTTACTGCCGGGCTCATCGTCGCACAGACGGCGACGCTCTTGACGTATTGACCCTTGACCGATTGCGGCTTGAGGTGCAACACGAAATCGATGAATGTCTGAATGTTGTCCTTGAGCTGTGGGGCGTCAAAGCTGATTTTCCCCACGACCGCGTGGACGATGCCGCCATTGTCGTTGCGGAACTCGACTTTGCCGGCTTTGTATTCTTTCACGACCCGGGTGACGTCGGGCGTGACGGTGCCAGCGCGGGGCGATGGCATCAATCCGCGCGGACCGAGCACTTTGCCCAAGGGACCGACCAGACCCATCATGTCGGGCGTGGCGATGCACACGTCGAACTCGGTCCAGCCGTCCTTGATCTTTTGCGCCAGATCGTCCTGACCGACCACGTCGGCCCCGGCCGCCCTGGCCGCTTCCGCCAGATCGCCTTTGGCAAACACGGCAACGCGCTGCGTGCGGCCGATGCCGTGCGGCAGCACGACGGAGCCGCGGATGATTTGATCGGCCTGCTTGGGATCGACCCCCAGCCGCATATGAATCTCGACCGTCTGGTCGAACTTCGTATTGCCGAACTTCTTCAGCTTTTCGACGGCCGCGGCCAGTGGCAGCGTCTCTTTTTCAGACGTCTGGCTGGCGAGGGCTCGGAAACGTTTGGATTGTTTAGTCATGTTTGTCCGTTGTCAGTGGTCCGTAGTCAGTTGTTGTCCGCGGCGTCAGCTTTTCCAACTGACTACTGACGTTGTCAGCCTTCCACCACGATCCCCATGCTCCGCGCGGTGCCCGCAACCATGCTCAAGGCATGATCGGGATCGCGAGCGTTCAGGTCTTCCCACTTTTCCTTGACGATCTCGGCAAGGTGGGCCTTCGTTACTTTGCCGACCTTTTCTTTGTTCGGAACGCCCGAGCCCTTAGCGATGCCGGCCTTGATCTTCAGCAAAGCCGAGGCGGGCGGACTCTTGCACTTGAACTCAAACGAACGGTCGCTATAGACCGTCACGATCACGGGGATCGGAATGCCGTTGAATTGGCGCGTTCGCTCGTTGAATTGCGAGACGAACTGCCCCAGGTTGATGCCGAACTTACCCAGCGACGTTCCCACCGGCGGCGCTGGCGTCGCCTGCCCGCCGGGAACCTGGAACTTTGCCTGGCCCGTAACTGCTTTTGCTTTTGCCATGTTCGTCAGTTGTCAGTTGTCAGTTGTCAGTTGTTTTCGTTACTACTGACAACTGACCATGGACTACACTGCCTCAATTTGCCAATGTTCGATCTCGACCGGCGTTGCCCGGCCGAAAATGTTAATCATGACGGTAACGCGGCCGTGAGCTTCGTCGATCGCGTGAACGTCCCCTTCGAAATTCTGAAAGTAGCCTTCCTTGACCCGCACGCGGTCGCCCGTCTTGAACGGAATGGCCGTCTTGACGCCAGCGCCCTCTTCCTCGGGCAGCACTTTGCTCGACCGCAAAATTCGCTCGACGTCGTGCGCTTCCATCGGCGTCGGCTTGCCGGCCGAGCCGGTGAAGTCGCCGATGCCCGACGTCTCGCGGACGACGAACCAGGATTCATCGGTAACCGCCAGGTTGATCAGGATGTAGCCGGGATAAAGCTTTCGCTTAACGACCCGCCGCTTACCGGTCTTCGTGAATTCAACGACATCCTCCGTTGGAACCACGATCTCCTTGAAAAACCGCTCCAGGCCGTTCATCTTCACCCGCCGCCAGAGCGCGTCCTTGATCGAATCCTCGCGATTGACCTGCACCTTGAGGATGAACCAGTCGAATTTCAAGTCCTCGTCGGCGACCGTCTCGTCGATTAGCTCCAATGGCGGAGCGAACGGCACGTCCTCTTCCACTTCGTCTTCGACTGGCTCTGACGACTCACTCACTGCGGGGGCCGGGGCAATGTCGCCCTTCGGGGGTGACGACGAAGCAGGCTCGCGTTCCGAAGGAAGCTCATGCGCCGCCTCAACGGCGTCATGCGCCGGCGGTGGCGGCGCACCAGGAACAGCAACCGGCGCGGTCTCAGCCGGCGTCGGCCTTACTATTCCCTCCGCCGGCGAACCCTGCGGCGTAATGCTTTCCGGCTCGCTCGTCACGGTGGACACCCCTTCTCCTTGTCTGCCTCGAACACTCTGCCCGCACAAATGCGGAATTAGACGATCGTCACTTGCAGCACGCGGCTAAGCAGCCAGTTGAGCACGAAGTCATACATGAACAGCACGGCCATCAAGCCAAACATCAGCACGATCACAACCATCGACGCCCGGATCAATTCCGTCCGTGATGGCCACGACACCTTGTTCATCTCCGCCTCGACCGCGATCAAAAAATCGGCGAACGAGGACCAGTTCACGATCCGAAATCCCAGCCACAAGCCAACCAGCAAAACGGCGCTGGGAATTGCATACACCAGCCACTGCGGCATGTTCGTCGCGATGATTCGCAAGTACTCGAACGTCCGGTACGAGGCCAGTGCGAACGCGACCCAAATTGCCAGGCAGGTGAACTGCCGGACGAGCCGCCCCTGACTGCGCTTATAAATCTCCGTCTTCAGCAGTTCGCGAATGAATTGCATCCACGCACTGGGTGCCCCCGGGTTGTCCTTCGCCATGACACCTGCCCGCGATCCTTGCGGTCCCATAGGTTTGTCTCGTCTTGATCGGGAAACTACGTTCATTGACTCGCATTCACGCTCTTGGCTCGCTGGCCGCCATTGGCCTGCTCGCCAGCAGGGGCGAAGGGACTTGAACCCCCAACCGCTGGTTTTGGAGACCAGTGCTCTGCCAATTGAGCTACACCCCTAAGGGCGGAAAATCCGAATGACGAAATGCCCGAATGACCAATCTCGAATCTATTGGTCATTCGTGCTTCATCATTCGTCATTTGCCTTACTCGAGGATCTTTGTGACAACTCCTGACCCTACCGTGCGGCCCCCCTCGCGAATGGCGAAGCGGACGCCGTCGTCCATCGCGATCGGCTTGTGCAGCTCGACCGACATTCTCACGTTGTCGCCCGGCATGCACATTTCTGCCCCTACGAGGTTCGCCGTTCCGGTCACGTCCGTCGTGCGGAAGTAGAACTGCGGGCGATAGCCGCTGAAAAATGGCGTGTGCCGTCCGCCTTCTTCCTTCGACAAGCAATAGACCTCGCACTCGAACTTCGTGTGCGGCGTAATCGACCCGGGCTTGGCCAAAACCTGCCCGCGCTCGATGTCATCGCGCTTCAGGCCGCGGAGCAGGCACCCGACGTTGTCGCCTGCACGACCTTCGCCCAGCTCCTTTTTGAACATCTCGACCCCCGTGACGATGGTCTTCGCCGGCTCCTTGCTGAGGCCAATGACCTGCACTTCGTCGCCAACCTTTACCACGCCGCGCTCAATACGGCCCGTCGCCACGGTGCCACGGCCTTCGATCGAGAACACGTCCTCCACCGCCATCAGGAACGGCTTGTCCTCCTCGCGCTTGGGCTGCGGGATGTACGCATCGACGGCATCGAGCAGGTCCGAGATGCACTTGGTGGCCTTCGGGTCTTTGGGATTCTGATAGGCCGGCAACGCCGAGCCGCGGACGATCGGAATATCATCGCCGGGGAATCCGTACTTGCTGAGCAGCTCACGGATTTCCATCTCCACCAGGTCGAGCAACTCGGGATCATCGACCAGGTCGATCTTATTGAGGAAGCAAACCAATGCCGGCACATCGACCTGGCGCGCCAACAGGACGTGCTCCTTCGTCTGCGGCATCGGGCCGTCGGCGGCCGAGACAACGAGGATTGCCCCGTCCATCTGGGCGGCCCCGGTGATCATGTTCTTGATGAAGTCGGCGTGCCCCGGGCAGTCGATGTGGGCGTAGTGGCGCTTCTCGGTCGAATATTCAACGTGCGAGACGGCGATCGTCACGGTCTTGGTGGCGTCGCGCACGGTGCCGCCCTTGGCAATGTCGGCGTACGACTTGAACTGGGCCAGCCCCTTGGCCGCCTGCACGGCCAAGAGCGCCCCGGTGAGCGTCGTCTTGCCGTGGTCGATGTGGCCGATCGTACCGACGTTGCAATGCGGCTTGTCCCGCACGAATTGTTCCTTGGCCATTGGTCTGTTTACCTGTTGCTAAGGGTTAATAGAAAACACCGAGTTGTGGTGAGTAGGTGAGTGGTGAGTAGGTTGCGATACGCACGCCACTTACTCACCCACTCACTTACTCACCTGTCTTACGCCTACAAGCTGCTGATGGGACTTGAACCCATGACCTCCTCCTTACCAAGGAGGTGCTCTACCAACTGAGCTACAGCAGCATATTTGTCACTTCAGGAGCGGGTGAAGGGAATCGAACCCTCGTGACCTGCTTGGAAGGCAGGAGCTCTACCATTGAGCTACACCCGCAGTCCAATTTGGGATTTGGGATTTTAGATTTTCGATTTCCAATCGCTCCAACATGGTCCGAAAATCTAAAATCCAAAATCGGAAATCCAAAATTCGCCAGTGGCGAGTGTAGGATTCGAACCTACGAAGGCCGAAGCCAACAGATTTACAGTCTGTCCCCGTTGACCGCTTGGGTAACTCGCCGTCGCACGCCGAAGGCACAGGG
>Ga0170475_115924843_pt1 | contig 11545 bp, 8 predicted proteins | sample Soicark_Litter_5_FD_111474 | JGI IMG/M metagenome (GOLD analysis project Ga0170475, IMG submission 111474) | Avena fatua rhizosphere microbial communities from Hopland, California, USA. Combined Assembly of 48 SPs | reverse complement strand
CTTTCGAGCAGATTATCCGGCAAGGCGCCGCAATTGACCGGAATGAAGGGAAAGTCCCGGCGGCTGCTGAGATAGTGAAGAGCGCGCGCCGCCAGTTCCTTGCCGGTGCCGGTCTCGCCCTGGATCAGCACCGTGGCCGGCGATTTCGCATAGAGCACGATCGCTTGTCGTACCGTTTCCATCGCCGCCGAATCGCCGCGCAAATCATTGATGCCATGCTTGGTACGCAAGGCGTCAGCAACCGGTGGCGTGCGGCCACGGGGCGATTCCAGTTGCGTGAAGCGCGCGATTTCAAGCGCATCTTCGAATGCTTGTCGAATCGACGCGGCGGAATAGACGAACACACCGGTCAATCCCGTTTCTTCCGCCAGATCCGTGATCAGGCCGGCACCGACGATGGCTTTGATGCCGGCAGCCTTGAGCTCGTTGATTTGCGCGCGCGCATCTTCTTCGGTCGCATACGTACGCTGCACAATCTGCAGGCCGAACGTGGCCTGGAATTCGGCCAGTTCCGGCATCGTCTCCTGATACGTGATCAATCCAATCTCGGGCGTGATCTTGCGCGCACGCGCCAATGCCTGCATCACATCGAAGCCGCTGGCCTTGGCAATCACGACTGGCACCGACAGGCGGCTTTTCAGATAGGCGCCGTTGGAGCCGGCGGCAATCACCGCATCGCAGCGCTCGGTTGCCAGGCGGTCACGGATGTGGCGCACCGCATCCTCGAAACCGAGATGGAGCGGTTCGATGATGGCGCGGTCATCGAATTCCAGCGTGAGATCGCGGAACAAATCGAACAGGCGCGAGATCGATACCGTCCAGATAATCGGCTTGTCGGTTGTTTCGCGCAGGGGGGAGAGGGGGCGTGCCATGTTTCAAATTTTGTTTCAAACGTTTCAGACGTTTCAATTGTAACGCAGGTTGAAACGCAATATAGCGTGAGATCTGTTTTGCTAATGTGCCATGAAATTTTCCTAAGTATTTGATTTTTATGATGGTATTTTTCGATGGACCCACCGGTTTGTGGAGGTGAATGCGATGGCACAGCGATTGCAATAGCGTAAGTAGCTCCCCTCCATGAAACGTAAGGTGTAGACATGAGTCAATACTCCGCAGGCGCAGCGTTCCGCAAGGCGATGCAAGAAGAATCGCCGCTCCAGGTCGTGGGCGCAATTAATGCCAATCATGCGTTGCTCGCCAAGCGCGCCGGTTTCAAGGCCATTTATTTGTCCGGCGGCGGTGTCGCGGCCGGTTCTCTCGGCTTGCCCGATCTCGGCATTTCCAATCTCGATGATGTATTGACCGATGTGCGACGCATTACCGATGTGTGCGATGTGCCGCTGTTAGTCGATGCGGACACGGGTTTCGGCTCTTCCGCGTTCAACGTCGCGCGCACCGTCAAATCGATGATCAAGTTCGGCGCCGCAGCCATCCATATCGAAGACCAGGTCGGCGCCAAACGTTGCGGCCATCGTCCCAACAAGGAAATCGTGACCAGGCAGGAAATGGTCGATCGCATCAAGGCGGCGGTCGATGCGCGTACCGATGAAAACTTCGTGATCATGGCGCGTACCGATGCGCTGGCGGTCGAAGGCATGGAGGCCGCATTGGAGCGCGCTGTGGCGTGCGTTGAAGCCGGCGCCGACATGATCTTCCCGGAAGCGATCACGCAGCTCGACATGTACAACACATTCGCCAGGACGGTGAAGGTGCCGGTGCTGGCCAACATCACCGAGTTCGGTGCGACGCCGCTCTTTACGGTCGATGAGTTGAAATCGGCCGGTGTCGCTCTGGCGCTGTATCCGCTGTCTGCCTTTCGCGCGATGAACAAGGCGGCTGAGAACGTCTATACCGCGATCCGCCGCGACGGCACGCAACAGAACGTGGTCGACACGATGCAAACGCGCATGGAGCTGTACGACCGCATCAATTATCACGACTTCGAGCAGAAGCTTGACGCGCTTTTTGCCGCGCAAAAAGCAAGTTAAAGATTCCGAAGAAATTTTTCAGGAGAGCATCATGAGCGACCAGCCAGCAACAGGCTTCAAACCCAAGAAATCCGTCGCATTGTCCGGTGTGACCGCCGGTAATACGGCACTGTGTACAGTCGGCAAGACCGGCAACGATTTGCATTACCGCGGCTATGACATTCTCGATGTCGCCGACACGTGCGAATTCGAAGAAGTTGCGCACCTGCTGGTGCATGGCAAGTTGCCGACCGTGGCGGAATTGAAAGCCTACAAAACCAAGTTGAAGGCATTGCGCGGTTTACCCGCCCACGTCAAGGCGGTGCTGGAATGCCTGCCCGCTTCGTCGCATCCGATGGACGTGATGCGTACCGGCGTATCCACACTCGGTTGCGTTCTGCCGGAGAAAGACGACCACAATACGCCTGGCGCCCGCGACATCGCGGATCGCCTTATGGCATCGCTCGGCTCGATGCTGTTGTACTGGTATCACTATACTCAGAACGGCAAGCGGATCGAAACGGAAACCGACGATGATTCCATCGGCGGCCACTTCCTGCATTTGCTGCATGGCGAAAAGCCATCCGCGTTGTGGGAAAAGGCGATGCACACTTCGCTGATCCTGTATGCGGAGCACGAATTCAACGCATCGACCTTCACCGGTCGCGTGATTGCCGGCACGGGTTCCGACATGTATTCGTCGATCACCGGTGCGATCGGTGCATTACGCGGTCCGAAACATGGCGGCGCCAATGAAGTCGCATTTGAAATCCAGAAGCGCTACGACAATCCGGATGAAGCGGAAGCCGATATCAAGAAACGTGTCGAAAACAAGGAAGTCATCATCGGCTTCGGTCATCCGGTGTACACCATCGCCGATCCGCGCAACAAGGTCATCAAGGAAGTCGCACGCAACCTGTCGAAGGAAGCCGGTTCGATGAAGATGTTCGATATCGCCGAGCGCCTGGAATCGGTGATGTGGGATGCGAAGAAAATGTTCCCGAACCTCGACTGGTTTTCCGCCGTGTCGTATCACATGATGGGCGTGCCGACCGCAATGTTTACGCCGCTGTTCGTGATGTCGCGCACTTCCGGCTGGTCCGCGCACATCATCGAACAACGCGTTGACAACAAGATTATTCGCCCGAGCGCAAACTATGTCGGACCGGAATATTTACAATTTGTGCCGATTGGTAAGCGTAAATAGAGAGAATTCCCTCCTTTTCAAAGCTTAGGTTTACTCACAAGTTTGCAGGCGCGCTCGACTCCCTTCTCCCGCAGGCGGGAGAAGGGTTGGGGATGAGGGCGATCGCAAGAGCAGTGGCCTTGACAAACGCCCTCCCTTGCAGGGCACGCACAGGCTTGCAAGCCTGTGCCGCTACGCAGGCGGACAGCATGCTGTCCGAATTCCCTGCTTCGCCCCCCAACCCCTCTCCCGCCTGCGGGAGAGGGGAGCAAAGCATGCCACAGACCAGTGGGTAAACCTCCGCTTTTCAAGAGGAGGACCAAGGTAGAGATGGGTTTGAACATGGAGCTCTTTCAACCCATCCCCCACCTAACCTCCCCCTTGAAAGGGGAGGAACAAAAAACAAAACTTGAAACCGAAATTAATTCAACAATTCAACCTCGCATCAACATAGGGAAACACATGTCAGCACACATCTCCAACGTCCGTCCCAAGGCCGACAAAGTCTTAGTCGACATCGTCGATTACGTGACCAAATACAAGATCGTCTCCAAAGTCGCCTATGACACCGCTCGCAACTGTCTGATCGACACACTCGGCTGCGGTCTGGAAGCGCTGGAATATCCTGCTTGTAAAAAACTGATGGGCCCGATCGTGCCGGGCACGGTCGTTCCGAACGGCGCCAAAGTGCCAGGTACGCAATTCCAGCTCGACCCCGTGCAGGCCGCATTCAACATCGGCGCAATGATCCGCTGGCTCGATTTCAACGATACCTGGCTGGCGGCCGAATGGGGGCACCCATCCGATAACCTCGGCGGCATTCTGGCCACTGCCGACTGGCTCTCGCGCAACGCAGTCGCCGCCGGCAAGAAGCCGCTGACGATGAAAGATGTGCTGACCGGCATGATCAAGGCGCATGAAATCCAGGGCTGCATCGCGCTGGAAAACTCGTTCAACAAAGTCGGCCTCGATCACGTGGTATTGGTAAAAGTCGCCTCGACCGCCGTCGTTGCCGAAATGCTCGGCCTGACGCGCGATGAAATCCTCAATGCGGTATCGCTCGCATGGGTCGATGGCCAATCGCTGCGCACCTATCGTCATGCGCCGAACACCGGCTCGCGCAAATCCTGGGCGGCCGGCGACGCGACATCGCGCGCGGTGCGTCTGGCATTGATCGCGAAGACCGGTGAGATGGGCTATCCATCGGTATTGACCGCCAAGACTTGGGGCTTTTACGACGTACTGTTCAAAGGCCAGCCGTTCAAGTTTCAGCGCAAGTATGAAAGCTATGTGATGGAAAACGTGCTGTTCAAGATTTCCTTTCCGGCCGAGTTCCATTCGCAGACTGCGGTCGAAGCGGCGATGAGCTTGCACGATGGACTCGCCAAGGCCGGCAAGTCGGTCGAAGATATCAAGAAGATCACGATCCGCACGCACGAAGCCTGCATCCGCATCATCGACAAGAAAGGCCCGTTGAACAACCCGGCCGATCGCGATCACTGCATCCAGTACATGGTCGCGGTGCCGCTGATCTTCGGTCGCCTGACGGCGTCCGACTACGAAGACAATATCGCTGCCGACAAGCGTATCGATGCATTGCGCGACAAGATCGTATGCGTCGAAGACCCGGCGTTCACCCAGGATTACCACGATCCGAAGAAGCGATCGATTGCCAATGCACTGACGGTTGAATTCAAGGATGGCAAGAAGATGAAAGAAGTCGTGGTCGAATATCCGATCGGTCATGCGCGCCGCCGCAAGGAGGGCATCCCGCTGCTGGTCGAGAAATTCAAGACCAACCTGGCGCGTCAGTTCCCGCCCAGGCAGCAGCAGGCGATTCTCGACGTATCGCTCGACCAGAAAACACTGGAAGCGATGCCGGTCAATGAGTATGTCGATCTGTATGTGATTTGATTTTTCTCATGACGATCAAAAAGCGCAACGGCAAATTTGTCGCTGCGCTTTTTTTTATGCGGAGCGCTTGTCCGAACGGTTACGAATGACAACTTGTCAAGTTGTACCTCCCGCTCTATGCTCAGGGATTGTCCTTCTCGGAGAAGCTGAGTGAAACCAACAACGCTGCTAGTGCTAACCACCTTGCTGCCGGGAATGTACGGCACGACGAGCCTGCCGGTCTTCGCCGCCGATGCGACCAGTCAACAGACCCTTGCCGCGACCAATGCCCCGTTGCCGAAAATCGCTTACGAAAAATACACGCTGCCGAACGGCCTCGACGTGATCATGGTGGAAGACCACCGCTTGCCGATTGTTGCCGTCAATATCTGGTACCACGTTGGCGCCGCCAATGAAACGCCGGGGCTGACCGGCTTTGCGCATCTGTTCGAGCACATGATGTTTGCCGGCAGCAAAAACGTGCCGCGCGGCTTGGCCGACAAGCTGCTGGAAAGCGCTGGCGCGACCGACTTCAACGGCAGTACCGATTTCGACCGCACCAATTACTTCGACACGGTGCCGTCCAACCAGCTTGAACTGGCGTTGTGGATCCATTCCGATCGCATGGGTTATCTGCTCGATGTACTGGATCAGACCGCGCTGACCAATCAGCAGGACGTAGTGCGCAACGAGCGCCGCGAGAGCATTGAAAACCGCCCGTACGGCATCGTTGAAGAAGCCTTGTTCCATCAGTTGTTCCCGAAAACCCATCCGTACTATGCCAGCGTGATGGGCTCGCATGCCGATATCCAGGCCGCCAAGCTGGATGACATCAAACAATTTTTCGCTCGTTATTACCGACCCAACAACGCCAGCCTGGTCATTGTCGGCGACATCGACAAGGCCAAGACAAAAGCGCTGGTGACGAAATATTTCGGCAACTTCAAACGCGGACCCGATATTCCGAAACTGCACGTCGTCACGCCACCGATCACGGCTGAGCGCCGCGCGGTGGTAACGGATAGGGTCGAATTGCCGCGCGTATTCATGGGCTGGCTGACGTCGCCTTCCTACAAGGAGGGTGACGCTGAACTGATCATTGCGGCGCAAATTCTGGCAGGCGGAAAATCGAGCCGGCTGTACAAGACGCTGGTCTACGAAAAGCAGATCGCGCAGGACGTCAATGCCTCCCAGGAATCGAATGCCTTGACCTCGATGTTCGTCGTCGATGTCACTGCTCGTCCCGGCCATAGCGCACAGGAAATCGAAGCCGCGATCGATGAAGAACTGAACAAGTTGCGCAGCGCGCCGCCGAGCGACAAGGAAATGGAGCGCGCCCGCAATACGATCGAAACCGCAATGTTGAGCCGCATCGAAAAAATTGGCGGCGCAGGTTTGGCGGATCAGATCAATGAGTACAACCAGTACCTCGGCGACCCCGGCTTTTTGCCGAAGGATATCGAGCGTTACCGCAAGGTCACGGCAGCCGATGTGCAACGCGTCGTCGCCGCCCAATTGCAAAACACCATGCGTGCGGTCGTGCAAGGTGTGCCGGGCCCCAAGAATCTGGGACCGGAAGTGCCGCAGCCGGCAGCCAAGAAGGGTGCGCCCGGTACCGGCGCAACGCCGCTCAACGTCGAGGAAGCATGGCGCAAACAGGTGCCGAAGGGTGGGCCGGTGAAACCGGTGGTGCTGCCGCAAGGCGATGCATTCACGCTGACCAATGGCTTGCGCGTGATTCATTATTACAACCCGGCATTGCCACTGGTAGCGGCCGAACTGGTTTTGAGGACCGGTTCCGCAGCCAATCCGCCAGGCAAATCGGGATTGGCGAGCTATACCGCGCAAATGCTGGAAGAGGGGACCAAGAGCCGTACCGCGCTGCAAATCGCCGACCAGGCGGCGCAGCTTGGCGCGTTCCTGAGCACCAGCGCATCGGCCGATGCCTCCACCGCGCAAGTGATGTCGCTCAAAAGCAATTTTGACCAGGCACTCGAACTATTGGCCGACGTTGTACTCGCCCCGAGCTTCCCGGCCGAAGAGATCGAGCGCCAGCGCAGCAGTCTTCTGGGGACACTGAGCCAGTTGCGGGAAAATGCGCCGGCAGTGGCGTCCCGAGTCGCATTGGCCACCTTGTTCGGCAATCGGCATCCCTATGGCACGCTCGATATCGGTACCGAGAATGCGATCAAGGCAATGCGGCGCGACGATTTTCTGGCATTCTGGAAGCAGCATTACGTGCCCGGCAATGCTGCGTTGGTGGTGTCCGGCGCCATCACGCGCGATGAGTTGAAAACGCTGGCCGAAGCCAGGTTCGGCGCGTGGCAGGGCACCGATTCGACGCCGATTGCCGTCAGTCCGGCACAGACCTCTTCGGCGCGTCTGGTGCTGGTCGACAAACCAGATGCACCGCAAACCGCACTGAAGGTCACCACGCTGGGCGCCGAACGCAAGTCGCCCGATTATGCGGCGCTACAGGTGATGAATGCGGCGCTAGGCGGTCTCTTTACCAGTCGCTTGAACAACAACCTGCGCGAGCAGAAAGGTTACACGTACGGCGTGAGCTCCAGCTTCCAGTACCATCGCATGCCAGGACCGTTTGCCATTAGCGGCAGTTTCCGCACCGATGTGACGGGTCCTGCGGTAAGCGAGATATTCAAGGAAATCAGGGCGATGCAGGCCAGGCAGATGTCGGCCAAGGAACTGGACGACGCGCGCAACTCGCAGATCCTGTCGCTGCCGGGACATTTCGATACCAACCAAGCGATCGGCGCGAGTTTGTCCAATATATTCATCTACGATCTTGGACTCGATTATTACAACGGGCTGGCCAAACGCTTTGCCGCCGTCAGCGCGAAGGACACGCAGACCATGGTGAAAAAATACCTGAAGCCGGAAAACCTGATTGTGGTTGGCGTGGGGGACAAGGCCAAGATTGCACCGCAGTTTGGCCAGATGAAATTGGGGCCGGTTGAGTATCGGGATGCGGATGGAAATTTGTTGAAGAAGTGATGATGGGTTGAGTGTCCGAGCAAATTGGATCGAAACCGTATCCCAGGGCTGGCAGTATCCGCTGTTCTGCAACCCCATGAAGTCGTCATGGAAAGTGCAGGCATTTCCCAGAGGCTGATTGCCAGCTCCGATGCTCGCGCCTTACTTCCGGTTACAGGCGTAGAGGCATTGGTAAAGTTAACCATTCGTTTTCAGGAAATCGCCTTAGTCGAGAGGCGCGCGGTTGATGCCGAACTCACAGGCCAGTGCGGCTTTTTGTTCGCCAGCAGTGGGCCAGTTCGGTCAGGAAATCGCCCTATGACCTTTTGCAAGGCGTAGCAACAAATTCAAAATTCATGACCTTTTGCAAGGCGTAGCAACAAATTCAAAATTCATGACCTTTTGCAAGGCGTATCAATAAACTCAAAATTAAATCCTATGCTGACCTTCTTTACGCAAGGTATCCGATACCAATCCTCACCCATGACGTGACATGAAATCGCGTCTTTTTCCCTCTGGCAGAGAGCGTATTGTTAATCGTTGTTTGCGAACGTGTTGTTCGTCGTTGCCATAGCTCGCTATGGCGCCTCCTCTCGTCTTGCCAGCCGAAAAAATCCATCGATTTCGTTTGTTACGTTATGGGTGAGGATTGGTATGACATCAAGATAAGGTATGGCATCAAACTACATAGACGCTATTGATGGAACTATTTAATGCCTTGAACACTTATAAGGCGATGTCTAATTTTTTCATAATGGAAATGTCTATGGTTATCTCTGCGCGCCCAATCGTTTGCATAAGGCAAGGTCTGATGTCTTTCGCAACGAAAGCATCTACCTCTGGTCACCAAATCGGTCACTCTCCCTCTGGATCAGCAGATAATCCTGTGAGCCCAGACAGACCGCGTCCTCTCACCTTCGAAGATAAGTCGGCGAAGAAAATTGAACCGGGACTATCTACAGTCAAAGTAAGTGCTCGGCAAAAAAACCTTCTTCGGAAGGTGCCATCCCGAAGCCCTATAGTAACTACCGATGAGTTATATAGCATCGGCCCCCTTCCGAAATGTGCGCTGGCACGAGAGCAATATCTTTCCAATCCTGAGAACTGGACACCAGAAAGGCGTGAACTGCATAGTAAGTTAATAGCCCATGCAACCACGCGGGCATTGAAATTTTCCGAAGCCGTACACGAACATGGGGGGCAGCCTGCAATTTACGCGTTGCGCGGAAACACTGCGGTAGGTAAGACGCGCATGGCCACGCATGCAATCTCCACGCTCTCACAGGCTTTGAAGAAAAGCGGCGGCGGAGCCGTTAATCCGGACGTTTTCAAACCGCATTTACGCTCGAATGAAAGAGGCAAGTTAAGCTCGGCACAGGTACATGCAGAGTCGTGCATTCTGTCGGACAGATTGGAAGATAAATTGCGCCCGTTGAAAGCACCCAATGGCGATCCGCTCAGTATTCTTGTAGATAAGCGACTCGCGCAAGCCAGCATAATCGAACACTACGCCGCTATGGCGAAGGACACCGAACGCAAGGTCGTTCTCTGCGACGTTGATGCCCCTCTGGAAAAATCGCTCATGGGTGTTCTGGAACGACACCCAGATGGCGCTGATCCACTTCCACCCTATCATGCAATTGGCGATGGATTTTCGAGCGTGCGTAGCAACCGTGCCGCCGTCATTGACAAATTTATTGCCAATCCGGATTTAGGGTCGTATCAGTTGTATGGCACTGCCTTTAGCGGTGAAAAAGTAAAGGTCGCTACCGTCGAGCAGGGCGAGTTGACGATCGAAGAGCCGGATATGTATGCTGACTTAATTACCTGTCCGGGCGACGTTTCAGCTCGTTTGAGCGAAACATTAATTGACGTGCCGTTGATTGATACTTTAACTAAAAATCTGGATTCGGAGCGAGCTGACATCGCTCGATCCGCACTAGGCAAGCATATTGGCAAGACGTGGCTGGAGGCTCTCGATGCACACAGTGCAATGTCAGAATAAATGGAGACGATACGGATGAGATCATTGAAAGGAAAAGAGGCGCTCGCATTTCATGAGCAGCTCAAGCGCAGCGATGCTGTACGCAGAGATGAAGACCTGAAGAATGCGAAAGCAGATGCGATGGCGCGTGGGAAGGAGCCGTTCGACCTTCAGAAACTGGAAACAATGTGCGATACCAGCCAAGGGGAGCGCGTTACAGTGCCCGATGAAGAGCGCCGTGCCGCTTATGAATACAGCTATTACATTGAGCACAGCAACGTGCAGACGCTTGCAGAGTTTGCACGACTCATCACGCGTCTTGCCCCGTGGTCATAAATGAAGCCTTGGTGCAAAAAACCCTTGTGGCACGCCGTGAGGCGTGCGGCAAAGCGTTGTCAGGCCTGTGCTCGTCCTTGAAGTGTTGAAGTGGTTTCTTCCCGTTAATCAATCGTCGCAACCACTGGCGTATGGTCGGATGGCTGCTCCCACTTGCGCGGCATCTTGTAGATCATGCACGCGCTGCAGCGTGCGGCCAGTGGATTCGATAACAGGATATGGTCGATGCGCAAACCCATATTGCGGCGGAACGCCATCTGGCGGTAATCCCACCAACTGAATAATTTTTCGGGCTGTTCGAATAACCTGAACGCATCCTTGAGTCCCAGATCAAGCAGACGCTGGAATGCCGCGCGTTCCGGTTCTGACACCAATACCTGTCCTTGCCACGCGACCGGATCGTGCACATCGCGCTCTTACGGTGCGATGTTGTAATCGCCGAGCAATACCAGGTTCGGATGCGCCTCGCATTCCTTGGCAAGCCAATCGTGCAGCCCCTCCAGCCATCGTAACTTGTACTGGTACTTGTCCGAATCGACGGCTTGTCCATTCGGGATATAGGCGCAGACGACACGCATGCCTTCAATGGTGGCGGCAATAATGCGCTGCTGCTCATCCTCGAAACTCGGGATGTTCTTCACTACCTCGGTCAGCGGGTGTTTCGACAGGATCGCGACACCGTTATACGTCTTTTGCCCGGTGAACGCGACCTGGTCCCCCGCGGCTTCGATCTCGGCCACGGGGAACTTGTCGTCCGTCATCTTGGTTTCTTGCAGACATAAAATGTCAATTGGATTATCCGTCAGCCACTGCAATACCTGCGGCAAGCGGACTTTCAGCGAGTTGACGTTCCAGGTGGCTAATTTCATTGGGTTCATTAAATTATGGATTTATAGAGGTTTCATTCATGTATTTTTCATCATTTTTGCTGCTGGCTACCCACATCGAAGGTGGTAGCCCTTGGACTGCTTGGCTTGGCGCGAACCTCTCATCTCAGAGAGGCATTTTACAGTAGCGGCCATCTTTGCCTGGGCTGGTTTGAGCCCACTTCGCAGCGGCAATCACGAGGCCGACCACGACGAAGATCGCGAGACTGACGTCGCAGCATTACATAATGCATTTGCCTCGGTAGTGCATTTACTCACCATCATATGATGCCGGTGCAGCGCACGGTGGCCCTGATGGGTG
>Ga0170475_100358500_pt1 | contig 11545 bp, 7 predicted proteins | sample Soicark_Litter_5_FD_111474 | JGI IMG/M metagenome (GOLD analysis project Ga0170475, IMG submission 111474) | Avena fatua rhizosphere microbial communities from Hopland, California, USA. Combined Assembly of 48 SPs | reverse complement strand
CTCGAGGGTGCGCCGCGCATTCTGGCGCCCTTGCCCGAGCGCGTCTCCGAGGCCGCGCTGCGCCTGTTGAACAAGCGCGGCATCCGGGTCGTCAGCGACTGCCGCGTGACGGCCGTCGAAAAGGATGAGGTGCATGATGCGAAGGGCAACATCTACCGCGCCGACCTGTGCGTGTGGGCGGCCGGCATCCGCGCGCCGGAATTTCTCGGCTCGCTAGGATTGCCGGTCGCACGCAACGGGCAGATCGAGGTCGATGACCGGCTGCGTGTGAAGGGCGTGCCCGGCGTGTATGCGCTAGGCGATTGCGCCGCCTGCGTCGACGCCGGCGGCAAGCCGGTGCCGCCGCGTGCACAGGCCGCGCACCAGCAGGCCGATTACCTGGCCAAGACCTTTACGCGGGCGGCGGCGGGCAAGCCGCAGCAGGAAAAGCCGTATGTGTACCGCGATCACGGTTCGCTGGTCTCGCTCGGACAGACCACGGGCGTCGGCAGCCTGATGGGGGCGCTGCGCGGAGCCAGCTGGTTCGTCGAGGGCTTCGTGGCGCGCATGATGTATGTCAGCCTGCATCTGATGCACCATCGCGCCGTGCTGGGAGCGGTGCGTACCGCCGTGCTGGCGCTGGCGCGCTTTCTGATCCGAAGGACGACGCCGCTGGTCAAGCTGCACTAGCGGGGAATCGGGAAGGCGCAACCGCCGCGCCGAACGCGGCGTGCCGTGGCTGGAGCGGGCCTCGTGCGAAGGCCGTCTATGCGGCCGCCGGCTTCTTCGGCAGGGTCATCGTGAGGACGGCGCCGCCTTGCGCGCCGGCGGTCAGCGTCAACGTGCCGCCCAGGAAGCGCGCGCGCTCGCGCAGCAGGCGCAGGCTGTGGCCGTTGCGCGATTGTATTCCGTCCGCGCCCGGGCCCACGCCATTATCGCGCACCGTCAGCATGACTTGCTCGTCATCGTCATCCAGGATCACATCGATTTCGCTCGCCCGCGCGTGCTTGGCCACGTTGCGCAAGCCTTCCTCGGCGCAGCGCAGCAAGGCGATGTCTTGCGCGCGCAAATACGCCATTTCCTCGTCCGGCAAGCTGGTGCGCACGGCCAGGGCGTGCTCGCGCCCATGCTCGGCCGCCAGTTCGCCGAGCGCGGTCTTCAGGCCCAGGAATTCGAGCTTGTCGTTCCACAGCGCGAGCTGTATCTTGCGGTTGGTTTCGACGATGTTGCCGAGCAGTTGTTTCATCTGGGCGCTGCGTTCGCGCATCGCTACGTTCTCGGCAGGAATGTGCTGGGTCAGCAATCCAAGATGCATGGTCAGCGCCGTCATCGACGATCCCAGCGTGTCGTGCAGCTGGCGCGCCAGTTGGCGCCGCTCGTCGTCCCAGCATGCAGTCAGGTAGCCGAGCAGTTCGGTGAGCTCCGCGATGCGCGCGGCCGCCTGGCGTTCCAGTTTGGCGTCGGGGTGATGGGGGGCCGGTTCGATCATCGTAGGTTCGGGGTTCAGTCCGGTTCGGAGGGCCGGAGCGCGGGCTCGCCGAGCGCCTCGAGCAGCAGGTGGATGTCGACCGGTTTGACCAGGTGCAGGTCGAAGCCGGCATCGAGCACCCGCCGGTGGTCTTCCTCCAGCCCGTAGCCGGTCAGCGCGACCAGGCGGATGTGGCGGGGGACCGGATTCTTGCGCAGGCGCCGCGCCACTTCGTAGCCGTCGATGCCGGGCAGGCCGATATCGACCAGCGCCGTCTGCGGCAGGTGCGCGACCGCCGCCTGCGCCCCTTCGATGCCGTCGGCCGCCTGCAGCACCGGGTAGCCGTGCACCGCCAGCATGGCCGCCATCATTTCGCGGCCGTCGTCATTGTCTTCGATCAGCAGCACGGTCGGCTTGCCGTTGGCGTGGCCGGTTCGGTGCGCGGCAGGGTGATCACGAAGGTGCTGCCGCTGTGCCATCGCTGCGCGCGCTGACGCTGCCGCCATGCAGTTCGACCAGACGGCGCACTAGCGACAGCCCGATCCCCAGCCCGCCCTGCGAGCGGTCGAGCGAAATCGCACCCTGGACGAACACGTCGAACACGTGCGGCAGCAGCTCGGGTGCAATGCCCACACCCGAGTCGCGCACGGTCAGCACCACTTCGTCGCCGCAGGTGGCGCTCGAAATGTCGATGCTGCCGCCGGCCGGCGTGTACTTGAGCGCATTGTCGATCAGGTTCGAGGCGACCTGCTCGATCCGGGTGGGGTCGCCGTCGATCCAGCCGGGAGCGAGGTCGACATTGATCTGGTAGCCGGCGGTGCGCCCGGTGGCGCGGAAGGTGTCCAGGCAGGTGCCGACCAGGCTGGCCAGGTCGATCGGCTGGCGCGCGAGCAGGATCTTGCCCGACATCGTGCGCGACAGGTCGAGCAGGTCGTCGACGATGCGCGAGAGGTGCCGGCTCTGGCGCTGGATGATGATGCGGGCGCGGTCAATCGTCTCGGAACCGATGCCGGGCAGGCCGATCAGCGAGGCGGCGCTGCTGATGGCAGACAACGGGTTGCGCAGTTCGTGCCCGAGCATGGCCAAAAATTCATCCTTGGCGTGGCTCTTGCGTTCGGCGGCACGGCGTTCCTCCATTTCGCGCATCAGGCGGCGGTTGGTCGCCGTCAGTTCGGTGGTGCGCTGCGACAGCTTGTCCGCCTGGCGCCGCAACTGCTCGTTCTTGGTGGCCAGCGTGACGAATATCGATACCTTGGCGTGCAGGATCTGCGGGATGACCGGCGTAAACAGGAAGTCGGCGGCGCCGCGCTGGTAGGCTTTCAGGCGGTCGATCTCATCGGCCAGGAAGGCGGTGACGAAGATGATCGGGATGTCGGCCGAGCGCACGCGCTGGTGGATCGCCTCGGCGGTCTCGAAACCGTCCATGCCCGGCATGTTCACGTCGAGCAGGATCACCGCGAAATCGTGCAGCAACACCTGGCGCAGCGCCTCCTGGCCCGAGCGGGCGCTCATGACAGTGTAATGGCTCTCGTCGGCCCATTGCTCCAACAGGCTGGTCAGGGCCAGCAAGCTGGCGGCATCGTCGTTGACGACCAGGATCTTCGGTTTGTCGGTTTTCGGCACGTGGTTTCTGCTGCACTAGTCAAACTAGTCAATAAAGAATCTGTCGAAAGAATAAAAGAGAGCCTTGCTTGTAAAGAAGAACGCTCACGTTACAACCAAGCATCATATCACGGGGCCTTGCTACAAAAAAAAGCAATCGTGCGCCAATGGGAAGCACGTACGGTGCCGCACATACGGCGCGGGGAGAGTGTGCGATAGTCGGGCCGTGTTCAGTTCGACCGTGTCAACAGGAGGACCGGGGCGTCACTTGAAAGGGCAAACATGAATATCGATACCATTGTAATCAAGGCATTCCAGGGCAAGACGTTCAGCGAGCTGGTGAATGCGCCGCTGAGCGCATTGTGCGGGATCGGCGACAAAGAGGCGGAGGCACTTGCCGATGCGCTCGGCGTGAAGACCATCGGCGACCTGGCCGAGCTGAAGGTCGTCAATTATGCGATGGCGATCAGGGCGCTGGCGGGCTGCGAGGGCGCATCGCGCAAGGAAGTGGCCGAGGAAACCTTGCTCGACGACGCGGTCGAAATGACCTTTCCTGCGAGCGATCCGATTGCGGTCGATGCCGGCATCACCCGTATCGAGGTGCCGCCGGAAATGGTCGAAGCCAGTACCGACCACCAGTCCGCCAGCGCGATCGAGGCGCATAACGAGGAAGTCGTCGGCCGGCCGGCGATCCGTTCCAGCACGCGGCGCGAGGAAGGCGGCAGGGCCTAAGGTCAATATATCAGCTGTCAAGCCTGCCTACCCGGCTTCGTTCCCTGATTTCACTGGCCCAGATGTTGGCGCCTGCGCATACCGTACAAGCTGCCATGTGCCGCTGCGCTGTATGGTCTTCGGCGCAACTGTCGATCCGCCGAATACGGTGGACGGGGAGGTGAACGTCGCCGCTGGAAGCAAGCTTCCCTGGGCGAACCAGCGTGTGCCGTCGAGCGCCTGCGATTCCTCGCAACGCCACCAGCCGCTTACCGGACATGGGGTACCAGTGGTGGCAAGGCTGCCGACCGGTACCGGCTGCTCGGCCATGCCCGCAGCCCGTGCGGTTGTTGCTGCTGGTGCGGCGACTGTCGCCTGGGCAAGCGGCACGGATGGCGCTACTCTCTCACTGCTGCGTTTGTCGGCGAGCTTCCACGGCGTGGGGGTCTTGGTTTCGAAGCTCGGCTGCACGCGCCTGATCTTCTGCCACAGTGTTTGCGGCGGCAACAACAATGCCTGCGGCATGCGCTCTCCCTGCTTGATGTACTGCCGTTGGCCGCCGAGCACACGGAAGCCGTCGCCGCCATCGCCGCACTGCCACCAGCCGCTGTGCGGACAGGTGTCGCCGGCCCACGCTTGGGCGCCGATCGCGCTGACCTTCGGCGGCTGGATCGGCCGCAGCAAACGGATGCTGGAAGTGATCTTGTCCCAGAGGGCTATTGCGGCGTCCTGCGACAAGGACGATTGGACCGGTTCTTTTTTGCCTCTCCCCGTGGACATTTCAAGTAAAAGGTGCGGAACGAAAACATCGTCTTTCTTCCCAAGCACTTCCCACTGGAACCCAAATACCGTGGAAAAATTTTCCTCATATACCCGTACAATCAACTCATCGCCGGTCAGCCCCCCGAAGGTGCGCGGGGCTGCGCGCAGCTTGGTGAGCCGCAGCTTGATGGCCATGGCTAGCGGCCCCTTGCTCCAGGCGGCGTCGGACCTTTCGATTAGCCCACGCTTTACAGGCTCGTTGCCAGCCATCGAGATAATCCCGATCGTGAGGTCGGGGTGGCTTGGTAGTCGAGCGGACATGAAGATATTCTCTCTCTGATCAGCAGTGAGCGGATCGCGGAAATAGGCTTTGTCAATGCAAAAACCGGGCTCGGTAGGAATGCGGTTGGCTGGGTTTGGCACGAGCTGGGAGATCAGCCTGGACAGATTATCCACGTGATCGGGATCGTATTTCTCTGCCGTCAAGTCAACGCTGATTCCATCGGCGTGGACGTAGCCTTCGACTGCAACGTTCTCATAGTGATAATGCTCCATAGTATCGGGACTAGAGCCTGAAGTGCCCTCGGTAATCACTCGCCCATGCACGAAGATCTTTCCGACGAGGCCGCTGTCGGTCTTGACTTCCCTGACCGATTCCATATTCCTGTTTCCGCCGAGATGATCCGGTGTGGCCCGGATCTCAGCTTCCCTCGCCGCTACCCGGGCTGTGAATGCCTCGTCGCTTTCATCGAAAGCATCAATGTGAAAACTGCTGATAGTAGGGCCGTTCAGCCCAACCTGCGCCTTTTTCGGCAAGTCGATCAACAGTCTGCCAACGCACACCGTTTTCATTTTCTCGGTCATTTTCGCCACCTCATATTTGTCCCGTACACTCCGCACCGCGCCCACGGCCCAACTGGCCCCCAGCGCCGCGGCGACCAGCCCGGTCAGAACCCTGGACCACTTGCTTTGACGGTAATGTTGCATGGCATTTCCTGGACGATCTTGACGATCAGGCGAAGCGTCAGCAACAGCATGTCGTCGTTGTTGTAGGAACCCTGGTGGCTGTAGCCGCGCGTCTCGAATAGCTGCCTGACCTTGCCCGCCGGCCCTGCGCCGGCCCTGCGCCGGACTTGGTCGGGACCGTGCCGTCGCCCCAGATGTCCTGCGGCTCAGGTTCGAAGTGCAGCTCGGTCTTGCCCGCGACTCTCACGCGCCGGCCACCTTCCTTCGTGTGGCCAAGGAACTGCGCCTGCTTCACGTTGGCGACGGTGAGGGCGGTGTCCGATCCGACCGGATGCCGCGCGACCCATCGCACCTGACCGAATGACAGCTTGTATGGGTCGTCCCCATAGAACGCGTAGGTGTTGGGGTGGTAATAGCCGCCCAGGGATCTGTGGAACCGCTCCGCGGTGTCTATCGCCGACTTGATCGCCTCTGCCAAGTCGCCTTTCTGACGTGCGTATTTCCCCGCAGGATCGGCCAATGTCGGATCGATCAGGCGATACCAAGGCTTCGTGTCGCGATACAGGTCGTAGGGATTCGGCTGCACCTCATTCGGTAAATGCAAGTAATCAAAGGCGGTTTCAGGTTTACCTATGGGCCCCGGCCGCATGACCCTGATGTGCAGCCACGGCCCCGGATACAGGTGATTCGGCAGCAATTCAAGCGGGCCGGGCGCAGTCGCCATGACAGGCGTGGTTTCCACGGCTGTTTCGCCCGCGATCTCGGCAAACACCGCTCCGGCGAGGTTTTCTACCCACCCGTTGGTGGGACTGTTCGCTTCGGTGCCGCACGCGATCCGGCGGTAGCATGCGGGGGCGCCCAAGGCAGGCATTACCCCGTGGATCACGCCGGCGATCTTGTCCGGAATGCGCTTCGCGCAGGCCCGCGCGACCAATCCGCCCATCGAATGCGTGACGAGGATGACCTGTTCGCATTGCCCCTTCCGCTTCTTCCAGAATTCGATGATCTCAAGAACCCGCTTCTCCAGCCGCTGTGACGACTTTTCGCACGATGCCAGCCAGTTGTAACCGCACGCGTACACGGGATAGTAGTACTGCGCGTGTTTCTCCAGATGGGCCTGGGTCAGCGGCTCCATCTGGCGCACGCCCCACTTCTGGGGATCGCACGCCATTAGGTCCTTCCAGTGTTGTCTGATAACCCATAGTTTGTCACCTCCTCCTGCAACCTGGAATGTGTGGTTCAGGCGCGTCTCCAGCGCGTACAGCAGCGCGCCGTAGGAATCGGCGTGAATCTCGCCCCACCATCGTTGGCGTCCCTCGTCTTCCGTCACGGGGTAGAAACCTTGAGTGTTACGCGGGATCTCGATCGGGCCGCCGCCGTCCACTTCCAGCGTGTCGCCATCGAGTAGCCGTTGACGTACGTCGGGCGTTCGCGGCGTCCACCTGGCTGCTTCCAACAGGCCGCCGACCTTCGTGTTGGGCGGCCGCCACGCCTCTTCGCCTTGCTCGACGATCTGATTCCGTTCCTTTTTAGAACGTGGATTGATTTTTGCCCGCAGATTGGTACCCATGATCCCCGGCACGACGATGGCCGGAATGATCTTGTTGGAAGGCACCAAGGCCAAGCCGCGGATCGTGAATTCCACCGGCGTCGTGATCGAAGAGAACTGCCATCCACCAACCGGCAACGGGATAAGATCCGATAACAGCCTGGTCTGCTCCGTCATAAGCGCTCCTTTTCATTGGGTCAATGCAGCGCAGTTGCAACCAAGCACATATGCTGGCATAGGATGCCGGCATGATAATTGCGCTACAGCAATGAGGTGCGCCTACAGGCTGGCCGGCCTGCTATTGGCGACGTGGGAGAATGGGAGACCTACAGCGCAAGCTTGCCGCTTGCGCCAAGAAGATGTTTCAAAAGGAGTCTGAGGGCTAGCGGCGCGGCGCCGCCGCCTTGACGGAGGTGGCAGACGGCTTGGTCGCGGCCTTGCGGCTCGATGCCTGGGAGCAAAAGCGGTTCTTGCCGGCGCGCTTGGCCTCGTACAGCGCGTAATCGGCAATATTGATCAGGGCCTCCACGGTTTCCGCATCGTCCGGATAGATGCTGATGCCGATCGACGTCGACAGGCGTAGCGTCAGGTCGTTGATGAAGAATGGCTCCGATAGAACCTCGACCAGCTTGGCGGCCGGCCCCTGGGCGTCGGCCAGGCCGTGGATCTCTCCCAGCACCACCATGAATTCGTCGCCGCCCAGCCGTGCAACGGTGTCTTCCTTGCGCGAAGAGGCCAGCAGGCGCTGCGACACCATCTTCAGGATTTCGTCGCCGTAGGCGTGGCCATAGGTGTCGTTGATCGCCTTGAAACCGTCCAGGTCCAGGTACATGATCGCGGCCTTGGAGTGGCTGCGGTTCGCGTGCTGCAATGCGGTTTCGATGCGGTCTTCTAACAGGCGCCGGTTGGGCAGGCCGGTGAGGGCGTCGTGCAATGCCAGTTCCTGCTGGGTACGGCTGTACTGCGCCAGTTCCTTGTACAACAGGCGTACTTCGAGCATGTTGTGGATGCGCTGGTGTACTTCGAGCAGGTCGAACGGCTTGCTGATGAAGTCGCGCGCGCCCGCTTCAAGGGCGGCGATCTTGAAGCTCGGCTGCGCGGTCAAGGCCAGCACCGGCAGGTAGCCGCCCTTTTCGATCTCCTTGAGCCCCTTCATGACCTGGAAACCGTTCAGGCCCGGCATCTGCAGGTCGAGCAGGATCAGGTCATAGTTGTGTTCCCGGTGCAGCGGACAGACCTGTTCCGGCAGCATGGTCGAACTGACGCAGGTGTAACCTTCCTCACGCAATATCTCTTCCATCAATTCGATATTGTCGGGCGAATCGTCCACAACCAGGATTTTCGCATTCAAAATGTCTAGTCTGCTCGGCATGCGTGTTTCTCTTCAAATCGATCCCGCGGCGGATTTCTTTTTGCTTGGCGGGTTTTACCTCTTTCTACCAGTCTAGCAAGCCGTCGAGAATTTCTTGTAGGACAGCGTCGCGTCGGTGGGTAGGAGCATCAATGATGCCGGTTATGCGAGGAATTGCTCAGCATCGGGGCCGCCGGCCCCACCAGCGAAGCCAATGTCGCGATCAGTTCGCTCGGCTCGACCGGCTTGGGAATATGGGCCGAAAAACCGGCCTCAAGCGCGCGGAGCCGGTCTTCCGAGCGCGCGAACGCGGTCAGCGCCACCGCCGGCAGTTGGCCGCCGCTTTCACGCTGCAGCGCGCGCACCCAGGCCAGCAGCTCGAAGCCGTCGACCTCCGGCATACCCAGGTCGCTGATCAGGATGTCGGGCGGGTCGGCGCGCAGCGCCGTGAACGCGTCGCGCGCGCTGGCCGCGATACGCACCCTGGCGTGGCAGTCACCGAGAATGCGCGCGATCACTTCGCGCGCGTCGCAGTCGTCGTCGACCACCAGCACCGACACTCCGCTCAGATCGCGCACCGTCATTTCCGGCGTCGCTGGGGCGGGCACGGCGGCCGGCGCGCGGTCGCTGCGCCGCGCCGATGTCTTGGCAACCGGCAGCTCGATCGTGAACGTGGCGCCGCGTCCCTCGCCCGGGCTCTCGGCACGCACGGTCCCGCCATGCTGTTCGATCAAGTGCTTGACGATCGACAGTCCCAACCCCAGGCCGCCGTGGCGCCGCGTGGTCGAGGCGTCGGCCTGGCGGAAGCGCTCGAACACGTGGGTGATGAATTCGGGGCGAATCCCGACACCGGTATCGCGCACGGCGATGATCACCTGGTCGTCGTGCTGCGCCAGTTCGACCGTCACCTCGCCGTCGCGCGGGGTGAACTTGATCGCGTTCGACAGCAGGTTCCAGATCACCTGCTGCAGCCGCGCCGGGTCGCCGGTGACCGCGCAGGGAGCCGGGTCGTAGCGCTTTTCGAGGCGGATGTTCTTGGCGGCGGCGGTCGATCGCACGGTCTCGATGGCGGCATCGATGAACGAGGCCGGCGCCACCGTCTGTATGTCGAGCAGCACCTTGCCGGAGGCGATCCGGCTCATGTCGAGCAGGTCTTCGATCAGCTGGGCCTGGGCACGCGCATTGCGTTCGATGGTCTGCAGGCCGCGCTGCAGGTCGGCGCCGTCGCGGCTGCCGCGGCGCAGCACCTGGGCCCAGCCGAGGATCGCCGACAGCGGGGTGCGCAGTTCGTGCGACAGCGTGGCCAGGAATTCGTCTTTCATCTGGCTGGTGCGTTCGGCTTCGGCGCGCGCTTCGCGCTCGTTTTCGAGCAGTATCTTGCGTTCGTCGGCGGCGCGCTGGGCCGCTTCGTACAGGCGCGCGTTGTCGATCGCTACCGCGGCCTGGGCCGCGATGCCCCGGATGATGCGTTCGCTGCGCTCGGTGAACACACCCGGTTCCGGGTGGCCGAAGAACATCGAACCGAGCTCCTCGCCGGAACGCGCTATCACCGGCACGGCCAGGTAGCTGCGCACGGCCGGGTGCCCGGCCGGCCGCTCGCCATGCGGCAGGCTCAGGCCGTAGCGCGGGTCCAGGGTGACGTCGGCGGCGCGGATCACGCCTTGGGCGCGCAGGCTGGGGCCGAGCAGGGCGGTGGCGCCGGGCTCGCCGAAGCCTTGGAATTCGGACGACGTGGCGCCCGCCATCGTATAGAGCGAGAACAGCTTGTCGTTCTCTTTCCTGCCGTGGTAGAAGAAGGCGCCGAAGCGCGCGCCCGATACGCCGGTGGCGGCGTCGGTCACGGCTTGCAGCAGCGTGCGCAGGTCGCGCGTGGAGGCAAGCGCGTTGCCGGTGCTGTTGAGTAACTCCAGCACGTTCGATTCCTCGCGCAGGGCTTGCTCGGCGCGCTTGACCTGATCGACGTCGGTGCTGGTGCCGAACCAGCGCGCCACCTGGCCGTCGCGGTCGCGCACCGCGTTTACCCGCGTCAGGAACCAGCGGTATTTGCCGTCGGCGCCGCGGATCGGGTATTCCATCTCGAACGGCGCGCCGGTGCGGACCGATTCGTGCCAGTGCTCCTGCACCGCCGGCAGCACCGCGGGGTCAAGCGCCGCTTCCCAGCCCCAGCCGACGGCTTGTTCCGGCGTGAGCCCGGTGTAGTCGCACCAGCGCTGGTTGAACCAGACGATGCTGCCGTTGGCCTGCGCCATCCAGGCCAGTTGGGGAATGGTGTTGGCCAGGGCGTGCAGCATTTCCTCGTTCTGGCGCAGGGTGTCCTCGGCGTTTTTGCGTGCGGTAATATCCTGTACCACCCCGGTCATGCCGGGCACGCTTTCGCCATGCTCGCGGCCGGCATAATCGGGTTGCCCGATCAGGGCTAGCCAGCGCGTCTGGCCGTCCTCGGCCAGCAGCCGGAATTCGATGTTCAGGTCGTTGCGCGCGGCGAACGCTTGCAGCACTTTGCGCGGCACGACCTCGCGTTCCGCTTCATGCAGGCGCGCGCGCAGGGAGTGCCAGGTGAGCGGGGTTTCGGCCGGCAGGCCGAGAACGGCGGCGGCGCGGCTGCTGAGAGTGAGGCGGTGGGTGGCGGCGTCCCAGTGCCAGTCGCCCAGGCGGCCTGCCGCGAGCGCCACCTGGAGTCGGTTGTTCCCCTCGATCAAGGCCCGCTCGTCGGCCTTGCACCGCGTGATGTCATTGAAATACAGGGTCAGCCCATCCTGCGACGGGTGGGCCCGCACTTCCTGCCAGCAATGGAGGCGCTTGAAGTGGATTTCGCGCGTGACCGTCTCGCGCTGTTCCATCACGCGCCGGTAGCAGGCGGCCAGCTCGGTTTCGCGCAACTCTTCGAATTCGTCCCACAGCATGCGCCCGAGCACGGCGGCGCGGGGCTCGTCGTGGGACGTTACCATTTCCAGTGCGCGGGTGTTGATGTAAGTGATGCGCCACTCGCGGTCGACGGCGCAGAGGCCGTCGGCCATGTTTTCGAGCATGCTCTCCAAGCGCTCGTTGACTCGGTATAGCGCGTCCTTCGCAGTAAGTAATTCTTCCTCGGCGGACTGGCGCGCCGCCAGCACGTTGCCTGCATTGCGCAGCGCGACCGACCGCATGAGTTCGAATT
>Ga0170475_120065689_pt1 | contig 11550 bp, 11 predicted proteins | sample Soicark_Litter_5_FD_111474 | JGI IMG/M metagenome (GOLD analysis project Ga0170475, IMG submission 111474) | Avena fatua rhizosphere microbial communities from Hopland, California, USA. Combined Assembly of 48 SPs | reverse complement strand
GTTTTTTATTCTTTTATTATTTTCTTTAGCTGGAATGCCACCCACTATAGGATTTTATATGAAATTACTTATACTTAAATCGTTAATACTGTCTGGATATATAAAATTAACTGTGGTTGTCTTGTATGCTAATGTAATAAGTATATTATACTACATACGTATTATAAAGATAATTTTTTTTGATGCAGAACAGTTAAATTTTTATAATTTTCCTAAACAGAATTATTTAACTCGTACTAGACAAGGTGGTTTTACCTTATTTGAAAATTTACACTCTTACACCAATATTCAAGATATACAAAAAAATAAATTAGATAGTTGGCGACTGGGTATATTAACCGTTCGTCATATTTTTTGATATGGTTTTATTTTATTTTTCCTATCTGGTATATGATACAATACTTTAGTAGATAATATAGAAATATCTAAAATATTATCTAATATGTGAGAGGATTTAAATCTTATAGAAAACGACACTGATAATGACGGCCCTTTACAATATTGTGTATATAATTTTTTAAAAGTTATATAGGTAATTTAAGGGCCCACTCCTTTCGTCTAGTGGTTAGGACATTGCCCCTTCAAGGCAATGACGTGGGTTCAACCCCCACAAGGAGTGTGTGAGGTTTTAATAGCTCAATTGGTAGAGCATTCGATTGTGATTCGAAAGGTTAGGGGTTCAACTCCCCTTTAAAACCCAATGTGTCGGTCGACACATAATTGTTGTACAAGCTATGATAAGAGAGTTGAGGTTGAATATAACTACTTTTCACAAAAGAGTCTTAAATTTAAATGTTTTAAGATTATTTTATTTTTTAAAAAAAGAATATAATATAACTATTTTTAAAGTAATTAATAAAAAGACAGGATACAAATTATTTAATATACTTAAATCCCCAGTACAGTATAAGATAGCTAGAAATCAGTTGACATTAGTTCAATACAAAACATCTCTTTACATTAGCTTTAAATGATATAAAAATAATAGATCAGCGCAAGCTTTAATAAACTTTATATTTGTTTATATTGGATTTAAAATTAGTTCCAACATGATAAATTCTAACTCTGTTTGAAGATTAACAAAATTATTTAGAGTATAGCCAAGTGGTAAGGCAATAGACTTTGAATCTATCAGCGTAGGTTCGAATCCCACTACTCTAATTTTTTTTGGCCACCATTTAAGATTTTTTAAGTTCTATTTAAATTTGCTTAGTTTTATATAAATTATATTTTTTAAATTAAAATCCCGTATAAGTGGCTTTAAGTTACATTTATATGATTATAAAAAAAGCTGTTATTTTTTTTAGAATTATCTGTTTTTTTCATTATAGAGCTTATAGTTTAACGGTAAAATATACCGCTCATAACGGTCATGTTACTGGTTCAAATCCAGTTAAGCTCAGTGCTTGAGTAAAATCAAGTAATGTAATAAATTTTTTATGTTTTATATTTCATGTCAGTATTTAAAAGATTTAGGAATTATTTATTCATTAGCTATAATAGGGTACAAAGTAAGTTAAACTACGAGAAAGTAATACCAGGAGAGGATATTTTTATTGTAGATACATCAACCATATGATCAACACTAAAATCATTTTTATTCGGCTACTCTTTTTTAATAGCAATTCATGCTGTGTTATTTTTATTTATTGAATTAATGTGAAAATACTGTTCCATCACTGTATATTGAACATTCTCTTTAACAGTATGAGTTCCATTACTTAGCTCAATATTTTGCGGGTTTTTTGGAAGAATTTTAGGTGTCTATGGAGCAATGATAATATCAACCACGTTTTTATTTATAACTACCATCATTTCTTATGTAGCTTTTTATTATGTAGGGTTATTAGGGAATTTTATAAACATTTTTATATGTGATTGAATTCATGTTGGAACATTAATAGTTAATTGAGAGCTTAGATTTGACAGTTTGACTGTCGTAATGTTAATAACGGTTAACACTGTATCCTTTCTAGTTCATTTATACTCGTGTGGTTATATGGAAAATGATCCCCATGTTCCTCGCCTCATGAGCTATCTATCTTTATTTACATTTTTTATGAATGCTTTAGTTACATCAAATAATTTTGTTCAATTGTTTTTTGGTTGAGAAGGGGTAGGTATATGCTCATATTTATTAATTAGTTTTTGATTTACGAGAGTTCAAGCTGTAAAAGCCGCATTTAAAGCTGTATTAATGAACAAGATAGGTGATGTTTGTTTTTTACTTGCAATGATGATGTGTTATGACATGTTCAAAAGTTTAGATTTTTCTGTTGTTTTTGCATTAGCTTGTGATTTTAAAGATTATAATATAGTATTTTTTGCTCAACAATTTAAGGGCATTGAGCTTTTTTGTTTTTTTCTTTTGATAGCAGCTATGGCTAAATCAGCTCAGATAGGGTTACATACATGATTGGCCGACGCTATGGAGGGACCAACACCAGTTTCCGCATTAATACATGCAGCAACTATGGTTACAGCCGGTGTATTTTTGATAATAAGATGTTCTCCTATTTTTGAATTTGCACCCCATTCTTTACAAATAATGACTGTAGTGGGTGGAATTACTGCATTTACAGGAGCTACAATGGCATTAGTTCAGTATGATGTTAAAAAAATTATAGCTTTTTCTACTATGAGTCAACTGGGTTATATGTTTTTTTCGGCCGGACTTTCCGGTTATTCTTTGAGTCTTTACCATCTATTTAATCACGCATTCTTTAAAGCTTTACTTTTTCTATCAGCAGGTTCCTTAATTCACGCTATGTCAGATGAACAAGATATAAGAAAAATGGGGGGGCTATGTAAAATATTACCAGTGACTTATGTTTGTTTCTTGTTAGGATCAATATCTCTTATAGGTTTTCCCTTTACATCTGGATTTTTTTCTAAAGAGGCTATATTAAATCAAGCTTTTGCTAAATATACAGCTGTAAGCCTTTTTGCTTATATTTTAGGCGTCACAACGGCAGTATTAACGACATATTACAGCATTAGGTTACTTTGATGGGTATTCTTATCCAAATATAACGGCTATAAATCTGTCATTGTTAGAGCCAAAGAATCTAACTTTTTAATGTTAATTCCTATGTCTATTCTTACAATTCTTACTATATTTTCAGGATTTCTGTTTAAAGATATTTTTATAGGAAAAGGGACTACTTTTTTCCAAAATTCTATTTATGTCTGTAAAGAAAATTATATTGATAGTGATTGTATCCCATTAGGTGTTAAACTTTTACCGGTTATACTAGGTTTTATTACAATTATTATAGCTATGCACTTAAGTTTGTTTGATTATAAATTGTCTATACTTCAAAATAAGAAATTTTATAATTTACATCAGTTTTTATATAATAGGTATCATATAGATACTATTTATAATTTTATTGCTTTGAGATTTTTGGAAAATTGTTTTTCTTTATATAAATTAGTAGATCAAATTCTAATTGAAATATGTGGGCCTAATTTAATAAGAAACGCTTATGGGTGGATTTTAGTTCTGTGAAAAAAAAGCATATCTAATACAAATACATCTATTTACATACATGGAGTATCATTAATTATTTCTATAATATTCGTTATTTTTTATGTTAGTTTTTACTAGTGATAACAACTGTTCGTCTTATTTTTAACGACCCATTAGAGCAGTTTTTATCCTTAAACCTTTATCCAGGGTGTCCTGCTAATAATTGAGACTCCTTTCGTTCTGTAATATATTTAGGTTTAGGTTTTTTTAATAGTTTTACTTGTATTATATAATGCTATTAATAGTACGATATTTAAAAATTTTAGATTATTTTATAATTATAATAATGCAGACAGGTCTTTGTGAATATTTCCTTCCTTATATATAGAAAATAATCTTATAAAAAGGTTTTTAAAAAAAGAAGGAGATATCGGTAATTATTCTTTTTTGAGCAACTTTAAACTAATAAGTTTATTTTTAAATTTAACTATAAAAAGTAAAAATACATTTAACTCTTTTATAGTTTTATTTATTCAAAAAACTTTACAGTTTATAGGGGGTATAGTAAAAGAAAATCTTCATGTCAATAAATATATATTTTTTTCTATTTATTACTTTTCATTTTTATCAATATTATTTTTTAATGTAATCGGTTTATTACCATACAGTGTTACAGCTACGAGTTCTTTTATTATGATCCTTAATTATTCTTTTAGTATTCTTGTTGGTTTGAATATAATTGGTTTTTATTTACATTCTTTTAAATATTTTAATCAGTTTTTACCAGAAGGTGTTCCTTTATTTATAGCTCCGATATTAGTTATAATAGAATTGTTTTCTAATGTAATACGAATATTTAGTTTAACGGTAAGGTTGTTTGCTAACATTTTAGCTGGGCATTCCCTACTGAAAATATTGATAGGGGTGTCATGAGCTTTAATATCTTCTTTTATATTTTATATACCAATAGCTGCTATAGTTTGGTTAGTGTTAACACCTATTTTTTTTCTTGAATGTATAATTGCTATTTTGCAAGCGTATGTTTATGTGTTATTATTAATAATATATACCAATGATGTGATAAACATTCATTAAGGATCAAATTCATTTTTTAGGATGATGGCTGAGCGGTCTAAAGCGATCGTTTTGAAAACGATTATGTTGAAAAACATCATGGGTTCAAATCCTATTCATCCTATGATTGGTGTATTCCAATTATAAGGGCAATAGTTCAATCGGTAAAATTTTGGTCTCCAAAATCAAACTTATGGGTTCGAGTCCTGTTTGCCCTGTTAAATTAAATAAAGTTTCAGGGAATTTTGATTTAGAAGCGTTTTTATGTATTTTTCAGAAAGTATAGTTAATAGTTTTTTTTCATTTGTCTTAGTAAGTGTTGTTCTAGTAATTATTCTAATTAGTATAATGTTTGTATTATCGTTTAAAAATTTTGAACAAGAGAAGATTTTACCTTATGAATGTGGTTTTGAAGAATTTAGCTCTACCCGAAATTTATTTGACATTAAATATTATATAATCGCAATACTTTTTTTATTATTTGATATAGAGACGGTATATATATTACCTTGAACGCTATGTATTAACTTTTATGATTTTTCTGGTTTTATGGCTGTTTGTGTTTTTATAAGTTTATTACTTATAGGCTTTAATTTTGAATGGCTACGTGGGTCTTTAGATTGAATGAATTATGTTGAGTAGGACGTTGTATTGAGAAGACATATATAGCCCAAAGCTACAGGTTAGCTCATACAATCTCAACTTTGGACCACAGCACCCGTCCGCCCACGGAGTTTTAAGATTAATTATAAAAGCTAACGGTGAGCAAGTTATATTATCGGACCCACATATAGGCTTACTACACAGAGGAACAGAGAAATTAATAGAACACAAAAATTATTTGCAAGCTTTACCGTATTTCGATAGATTAGATTATGTATCTATGATGATACAAGAACATATTTATATTTTGGCTCTAGAAAATTTAAATAATATAAGCATCCCTATAAGAGCTCAGTATATACGGGTTATATTTTCTGAGATAACTAGGATACTAAACCATCTAATGTCTATAACAACACACGCTTTGGACGTAGGTGCCTTAACTCCATTTTTATGAGCATTTGAAGAAAGGGAAAAACTATTAGAATTTTATGAAAAAGTTTCTGGTGCTAGAATGCATGCGGCTTATTTCAGGCCTGGAGGTGTTGCTGCAGATTTAACTAATAATTTTTTAGAAGAACTGTATATTTTTAGTGAACAATTTATTTTTAGAATTAATGAAATGGAAGATCTTCTAACTAATAATAGAATATGAAAACAAAGATTGGTTGGGGTTGGTGTAATAAATAAAGAAATAGCGGAAAATTGGGGTTTTAGTGGGCCATTATTGAGATCGACTGGAGTAAGTTATGATTTAAGAAAAACCGCTTCTTATGAAATATACGATACTATAGATTTTTCTATTCCTATCGGTTTATATGGAGATTCTTTTGATAGGTACTTAATTAGAATTAATGAAATGAGGGAAAGTATATATATAATAATACAATGTTTAAGCAGTATACCCGAGGGTTTATACAATAGTTTTGCTCAATTAGACAAAAAAAATTTAGCTAACAATTCAATGGAAACTTTAATTCATCATTTTCATTTTTATTCTGAAGGTATCACCGTAATACCTAATATTTTTTCTTATAGCTGTTTAGAGTCCCCTAAAGGAGAATTTAATGTTCTTTTAGTAAGCAATGATTCAAATAAGCCTCAAAGGTGTAGGATAAAATCTCCTGGGTTTTTACATCTTCAAGGGCTAGATATTATGGCGAAAGGTTATTTAATATCTGATTTGGTAACAGTTATCGGTACTCAAGATATCGTTTTTGGTGAGATAGATCGTTAAATCTCATCTTTTTAGTTTTACAATAGTACAATCTATGCATTTGTTATTGTGGTAGTACACAAATATTTTTATAAAAAACAAAAATATAATTTTAAAAAAAAAGTACACACGAGTCAATCTTTAATATATAGAAAAAATAGTCCATCTAAAAGTTTAACTTTCTTTTTAAAAAGTGGCAAACTTTATGACACACGCCCTAAATTATTAAATAATTTAAGGTATAGTTATTATATGCGTAGAAAAACTTTTATTTATATTCAACCATTTTTTGTGCATAATCTTTTTATATCTAAGCTTTTTACAGTTAAACTGTTAAAACGTTTAGCTAACATTTGATAATAATTAATATAATTATTTATACGTTTCTAGTTTTGGCGCTAATTTTAAGTAAGATACTATGTTACTAAAATGTGCTAAAATGGTAGGAGCAGGATTAGCTACAATAGCGTTGGCTGGATCTGGGGTAGGTATCGGTACAGTTTTCGGTGCTTTAATTATAGGTTTTTCTAGAAACCCTTCAGTTGGTCGTCAATTGTTTATTTATGCTATATTTGGTTTTGCTCTAACAGAAGCTATTGCATTATTAGGTTTAATGATGGCATTTTTAATTTTATTTGGGAATTAATTAATGATGACCCTCATGAAGTAAAAAAAAAAAGCGGGTGGTGTATATTGTCATGCTTATAACAGTGACAAGTATTAGTAATAGCGGGGGTCAGCTACTTTTTTTAAAAAGATTTATGGTAAAAACAAACATATATACAAATTTAAATAAAATTTTTAAATTAAGTATAATGCTTTCAAATTCGAAAAACAAACGTTTTTGGAATTATAATAATTATTTATTAGGTTATAAAAATATTACAAATATATCGGTTGGTATAATCGATATTCAAAAAAATATAATACTTATTTTAAAATTAGTTGCTTTGTTAAAAAACATTTTTTTAGGGGGTGGCAAAATAATGTTTGCTGATAATAACCCAGTTACCTCTGAATTAATCTATAAAAAAATTTTAAAAATTAATCAATATTATGTATCCAAACCTTTAAACATATCAGGTAGTTTGAGCAACTTTCAACATATGAGGTGATATTTTCTTAAAACTAAGAATGCACTATTTCCTTATAAAAAACCTAGTTTATTAATATTATTGGATTCTTACAAACAGTATTTCCCTTTGATTAAAGAGTCATTTAAACTAAATATACCTTTAGTCGGCTCTCTTAATTTTAATGATATTCGCTCTAATAAAAAATTTATGTATCCTTTATTGCTTTCCAACTTTAATCATAATAACAAAAAATTATTCTATTTTGAAATTTTTAGTTATATTACACAACTTGTGTATCAACTAAATTATAAAAAAGTTCAAATTTTGAATTATAGTTCAAATAACGCTTTCTTAAAAGAGTATTTTTTAAAATCAATTTTACATAAAACTGATTGATCCAACAATACGGATTTTAATAAATATACCGACTCATCGATTGTTTATATAACATCCTACAAAATAATTAATCCAGTTATAAAAAAATTACATGTAGTTAACTTAGTTAAAAAGCGTATTAGACCAAAAAAAGTACAATTATTTGATTTTAATAAAAATAGAAAGTGACAGTGGTACAGAAAAAAGAAATTTAAATATATATCTTTATATCAAAGAAATTTTATTATTAAAGGTAAGTTTAAACCCCCGTTTTCAAAAATTAAGTGACGTTATGATTTATTAAAGCAAATTTTTTGCAACTTATTTGACCTTCAGTATAATTACAAAACTTGATGGCGTGAAGTTATAAAAAAGGGTTTATACAAAAAAATTAAAATTTTCTGTAAACTTTAAGTCTACACATGATTTTTTATTAAATTCAGAAAGGTATTTTATATTTTTGATAAGAAAATACTTTAATACGTCGTTTAGAGATACAGCGGATTATATAAAAAGTGGTTTTTTTTTATTAAATGGTAAAATAATAAAAAAACCACAGTATATAGTAAATAATGGTTCGATTATTCAAAAAAAATTATTTAATAATGATGTGGAGGTTGGGTTTGGGTTATTTGAAGAGAATAGGTGAGAGTTATCTCAATTATGGTATCAACAATTTTTTAGATTTGGTATTTATGATGACTATAGTATGGATTTATTTACAAATAAAGGCGTTCCTTTAATACACCCCGATATTGTAGATAAATTAGAGGCAGAAAATAGACTAACAGATGTGTATAATGAGAAAATGAAGTTTTGAAACAAATTCGGAATATTACCTAATTTAGTATTAAACAATAAGTTAAATTTAATTTTAAATGTCCTGAGATGCAAAGGACCTTTTAAAGTTAATAGTAGTGCTTCACCAAAAAAAAATAACTTGATATGACAAACCTAAAAAAAAAAATATTAGCAATAGCCCACTTCTTCGGGCAGAAGTATTACCAAGTTGATCGTCCCCTGGTTTCCCTTATTTTATATTATATCTATAGGGTTAGCTTTACCCTAATTTTACTTATACCCTTTTATCATTTATTTGTAAATATTGGAATAGTTGCATTTTCACTCGCCTTTTACAGGGCATGTGTGTTTTTAGTATTCGATGAGATTATCCCCCTAATCAAACATGAATACGGGCCTGTTTTAGTTTATTGAACTGTATTTAACGTTATCGTAGAATATTTAATTTTAGCTTTAAAAGAGGCTACAGTATTTTATTACACATTTATAGAATTTATACAGTCACTTACATATGAGCAAGTTTCTGAGTTTGTTGATACCGAATTCAAAAAATTTTTAGGATTTAACTCTATTAATCTTCAATTGATAGGTTGTTTTTTAATTGTGTTAGGTGCATATGTATCAGAACTAATTAACATATATTCTAAAAAATTGTGGTTTTATACCACATTATTTACATTTTTAATTAGCATAGTAAATTTAAATTATTTATGCCCATTACAGTTAGTAGGAAGTGATTACGTAAATCACTTTTATGATGCATTGACTTTTAAAAGCGCCACTATAGAAGTACAAGAAAATACCGAACAATCTATGTTGTTTAGTGTATATTGTCAAAAAAAAATTGGTCTGTTATTTTGTGCTCTTGTAAGTTATATTTTCATATTATGTGCTTATCTTAAACAAAGTGTATGTACAAAACAAGAAATACTTTTATACGTAGCTCTTGAGTTTTTCTTATTAAAAGCTTTTAGTACAACAAACTTGCTTGAATTTTATATGTATTATGAGGCCGTACTAATACCGATGTATTTACTTATTATAGGTTGAGGTTCAGGCGAAGCTAAAAAAGGATTGGCCGCTTATTATCTTTTATTTTACACAGTTGTATTTTCGATACCTTTTTTAGTTGCAATATTGTATCTTGGTCACAAAGCAGATTCTTACGATATAATGATAATAAAAAAATTAGTTTTAACATCTGAAGAAGAATTTTATATATTTATAGCTTTATTTATAGGATTTGCAGTCAAAGTTCCAATGTTTCCTTTTCATATATGGCTTCCGGAAGCTCATGTTAACGCACCTACAACAGCTTCTGTTATATTAGCTAGTTTACTTTTAAAACTAGGCGGGTATGGTATGATCGTTTTCTTAATACAAATATGTAAAAAAGCTTCAGTTGATTACGCCCCTTTTGTGCATGGATTGATAATAATAAGTATAATATATGGTTCTATGGCTGCTATAGCTCAAACAGACTTAAAGCGAATAGTAGCGTATTCCTCTATCGCTCATATGAATTTAGCAATTTTAGGTGTATTTACAGCCAATTCAGAAGGTTTACTTGGTTCAATATTTCAAATGATATCGCATGGTATAATATCAGCTGGATTATTTTTTTTGATAGGTTTTATATATGATAGGCATCACACACGAGATATAACTTATTACGGTGGGTTAACTACAGTTATGCCCATTTATTCTACACTTTTTTTTTTTTTACTATAGCTAATATGGGGTTTCCTGGTACTTCAGCTTTTGTTGGTGAGCTTTTAATATTTATCGGTTCTTATAAGTATAATACGGTTATTTCAACTTTAGCTTTAGCTGGTGTTTTTTTAAGTGCCGTATATTCAGTATGATTATTTAATAGGGTTTTTTTGGATCGTTGAATACGACGTATTTGGGGAATACCTTTTTTGATTTGAACAGACAGGAGGCATTTGTTATGCTATATTTATTTATACCTTTAATAGTTTTAGGGGTATGTCCAAATATTTTATTGGATTATTTATGATTTTTAAAATATTTCTCTTAAAATGTTGTATAAAAAAAGAAATGTACCAAGGTTAAAGTTAATAGTGCTTTGAAATAAAGATACTTTATTTGATTATATATGAATAAACAAATTTGTAAATCAGTGTGTATGACAAGGTAAAAAGCATAAAATTGAGTTATATTTTTATAAATGTTTAAAACTTTTAAAAGGTGTGACTAATTTTTTAATATTATATTTTTTTGAAGCTTTATTTTTAATTAAACCAATCATATTGCTTAGATGATTGCGTTTAGGAAGGAAGTGACACCAAGTAGCTAGGCCCATACATGAAGAGTTACAGTACCGCATGGGCTTTTTTCTATTATCTAGGGTTTTTCGTTTGAAAAATAAGAAATTATTAAAAAAACCTTATCAAAAGCTTTTTGATGATTTAATCAGTTTAATTCATGATAAGAAAAGTAAGCTTTTAGATTTTAAAAACGATCTTTATAATATAGCTATTTTTAATAGGTCTCTATTTCGTTTTAAATGATAGAATACATTTGCCCGGATTCTTATGCCACAAAATGATAGCTTTATATTTTTTAATTCAGTAATAGCTGGTAGTGTGGTTATTGGTGTGTCGTATTTTATAGTTTATTTAGAAATATTTCCACAAATTTTTGGTAAAGAGTATTTAAATACCAAGTTTATTGAAATTAATTTATTTAAATTTTCTATATTTAAAAGTTTAAAAAATTATATAAAATTTAACAATTTTTTTCTTTATTAAAAAAAGTGAGTTATTTGTTTAATTTTTTAAATAATTTTTGTAAGGTGGTTTGGTTATGCCGGGGTAGCTTAATAGAAAAGCGGAGGACTGAAAATCCTACGAGTGGTGGTTCAAGTCCACTCTTCGGCAGACAATCTACTTGGCGGAATTGGCAGACGC
>Ga0170475_109539800_pt1 | contig 11555 bp, 8 predicted proteins | sample Soicark_Litter_5_FD_111474 | JGI IMG/M metagenome (GOLD analysis project Ga0170475, IMG submission 111474) | Avena fatua rhizosphere microbial communities from Hopland, California, USA. Combined Assembly of 48 SPs | reverse complement strand
GTGGGCGTACGCGATTCTGGCGGAAGAAGGATTCTCTTACGATTCGAGCCTCTATCCCATTCATCACGATCGGTACGGCCAGCCAGACGCTCTGCGCTTTCCGCATGAAATCTGGCGAAGCGGCTCGAACAGTCTCACCGAATTCCCGATCGGCACGACCCGAGTACTGGGCACGAATGTCCCGGTTGGCGGCGGCGGCCTTTTCCGGATGCTGCCGTATGCATTCTTCCGCCGCGGGATCCGCCGCGTGAACGTCCGGGATCAGCAGCCCGTCATGTTCTATCTGCATCCCTGGGAACTGGATCCTGATCAACCCAGACCACCGATGCCATGGCGCCACCGGATTCGCCATTACGCGGGTCTCGAAACCGAGGCGAACAAGCTGTCGCGGCTGCTCGGCCAGTTTCGATTCGGAACCGTTCGCGAGTTCCTTCAGACGCGCGTCTCTCGCATCAGGGTCTTTGATCCAGTCATCGAACCGATCACGATTGCGGTGTAGACCGGGCGCGACGGCGTTTTCTTTCCTTCCCATTCTTCCGATCGACGACGGCACACAACCATGATTCGTTCATCTGTCGATGCAGGCGCCACCTGGCGGCGCGTCGTCGAGGCTTCGCCTGACGCGAGTCTCGCGCACGCGCCCGAATGGCTGCCAGTCATTCAACGCGCGTACGGCCACGATCCTTTCTATTTGAGCGCGGAAGACGACGATGGAGGGGGCGCCGTGCTGCCGGCATTTGTCGTGCGCCGTCCGTTCTTCGGAGCCGTGGTCACGTCGATGCCGTTTCTCGATAGCGGCGGGCCGTCCGGATCGTCTCCCGCACTCAAGCGAATTCTGATCGAGCACCTGATCGCCGAAGCGCGGCGCATTGGTGCGAAGTCGATCGAATTGCGGTCATCGCAACGGCTCGACATCGGGACTCTGCCGGCTGAACACAAGGTCAACATGACGCTGGCCATACCCGACGACGCGGATCGGTTGTGGCGGCAGATGGACAAGGACGTCCGCAACCAGATACGAAAAGCGGAGCGTTCGGGCCTGACGATTGAATCCGGCGGCGTTGAACGGCTGGCTGCGTTCTACGACATCTTTGCCGTCCGAATGCGCGATCTGGGATCGCCGGTGCACGCCCCCGGTTTCCTCGCCGCCGTTCTTGCGCACTTCGGCACGCGCGCGCGCGTCCTGCTCGCGTTGAAGGGCCGGGTTCCGGTAGGAGGTCTCGTCGCCATCGCCTTCAAAGATCGCGTGACCGTTCCGTGGGCCTCCTGCCTGAAAGAGTATTTTCCGCTCTGCCCGAACATGCTGCTGTATTGGGAAGTGCTGCGCCGGGCGTGCGCCGACGGCTTTACGCGATTTGATTTCGGTCGATCGAGCCGTGACTCGGGGACCTATCGGTTCAAGGCGCACTGGGGCGCGCATGAAGAGCCCCTGTTTTGGTACACGATTCCGACGTTGGCAACCGCGGTCGATTCGAGATCCGATCACCGCAGCAGCGTGGCATTCCTTTCGCGAACGTGGCAGTACCTGCCACTCAGTGTGACCCGCCAGGTGGGTCCGCGCCTCCGTGGGTACCTCATCCAATGAACACTCATCGTTCTATCGACAGACCACTGCGCATTGCATTCATCGGCGGCGGCCAGATGGCGCGCAACCATCTCGCCGCGATCCAGCGCCTCGCCGTGCCGGCCACGATTGTCGGCGTTACCGATCGCGTACCGACGGCGGCGGATCAGTTTGCGTCGCTGGCGGGTGTCCGGCCGTCGTTCTCGACCGAGACGCTGCTGGCCGACACCCAGCCCGACATCGTCCACGTCTGTACGCCGCCGTCTGCCCACTTCGAGGCTGCCCACGCGGCGCTCGATTGTGGCGCTCACGTATATGTCGAGAAACCGTTCGCGCTGACGAGCGATGATGCGAGCGGTCTGATCGCGCTCGCCGCCGCGAGGCGACGGCTGATCTGCGCCGGACATCAGCTGGTGCGCGATGCGGCCTTCGAAACACTGATGGCGCGCCTGTCCGAGCTTGGAACGATCGTGCAAGTCGATTCGCACTTTTCGTTCCGGCCGGTCGGAGCTGCGGCGAGCCGTGGCGAGATCCGCGCGCTCGGCGACCAGACCATCGACATTCTGCCGCATCCGCTTTACACGTTGACTCACGTTCTTGAATCCTGCAATCCGTCAGGCACCCCGATCGAGATCGCCTGGGCCAAGGCAAGTGCCGACGACCTGCACGCCGTTCTTCAAGCGGGCGACATTGTCGGACGACTCTCGGTCAGTCTCCGTTCACGGCCGGTCGCGTCGTGGTTGACGATCACCGGAACGCGAGGCTCCCTGACCTGCGACTTCGTGCGTTCGATTGTCAGCGGCGCAGCCAACACTGGTACCCAACCGCTGGAAAAAATCTTGAATCCGATCGTGGAAGGGAGCCAGCTCACTTCGCGCACGGTGCTGAGTCTCGCGCGCCGCCTGTGTTCAGGCGCCTCGTATCCGGGTTTGGCATCCTTGATAGAGGGGTTCTATCGCGCCGTGGCGAGAAACGGAGCCTCGCCGGTGACCCCCGAGCATCTCCTGCGGGTTACCGCGATCTTCGAGCAGCTAGTGGATCGGATCGAAGCCGCCGCCTACGGCCCGCCGGTGTCGCGGTTGCGGCCTCAGCGCGTAAGCGCCCCGCCGCGGATTGCGGTGACCGGTGCAAGCGGCTTTCTCGGCGCGGAAATCGCCCGATCGCTCCACCGCGTCCGCGGGATTGGTCGTCGTCCCAGTGCTGACCGGTCGCACGATTGGGTTGTGGCCGATCTCGGAAACGGACTGGCGCCGGAGGCACTGGCCGGCGTCGACACCGTCGTGCACGCGGCTGCCGAAACGGCTGGCGGATTCGAAGCGCATCGGCGCAATACGATCGACGCGACCCGACATCTGCTGCGCGCCATGCGGGCTGCTGGCGTGTCGCGATTGGTGCTCGTCAGCAGTCTTTCGGTCGTGCGTCCGCCGCGTACTCCATGGGAGCGCCAGGACGAGTCGACGCCGCGAGCGCAGGATCCGCGGCGATATGGTCCCTACACATGGGGCAAATCGATTCAAGAGGAAATCGTCGAACGCGACGCTCCAGCGATGGGGATCTCGGTCCGGATCGTTCGACCAGGCGCGCTCCTGGACTGGAACGATCTTCCCGGCTTGATGGGACGGCATCTCTACGGCCGATGGCATCTCGGGCTTGGCCGTCCTTCTCTGCCGATTGCGGTGTGTGACGTCGCCCGGTGCGCAGACGCCATCGCCTGGTGCGCGACACACTTCGACGATGCTCCGCCGTGGTCAACCTCATGGATCCGGCGCTGATGACGCGACGTGACGTCGCCGCGGAAATGCGGCGGCGTGGTTGGCACGGCCGCATCGTCTGGGTTCCGATCAGCCTGTTGTCGTTCGCGATCACGACCGCGCGTACGGCCATCTCGCTCGGTCGCGGTCAGTGGCCCGAGAAATTCTCGCCATGGTCGGTGCTGAAGCCGCGGCGTTTCGATCCTCGACGTGCGACGACGTTACTCGACGCCGCGAACTCGAGCGATGCCGATCGGATAGCGCTCGGTGCGTAGGGTAGGAGCGGTTTCAAGACCTGTCTGCTCAGGTGTAAAACCTGCGAGATGAGTGACCAGTGATCAGTGATTTCAACGGCTCTGTGCCGACGACCGTATTCGTCACTGACGGAAACGAACGGCCCGCACTCGCGATCGTGCGCGCGCTCGGCCGTCGCGGCCTGAGAGTCGTTGTCGGGGAGAGTGAGCGGGTCAGCCTTGCCTCGACCTCCAGGTACTGCGCGGGGCGCGTCACCTATCCGTCGCCGAATCGGGACCGTGCTGGATTCGAGCGCTTCCTGGTCGACTTCGTCTCGCGCGGCGGCATTGATGTCGTGCTGCCGGTCACTGACGTGACCACGCACGCCGTCTGCACGCACCAGGATGCAATCCACGAATATGCGGCGACCGCCGTGCCGCCCCTCGCCGCATTCAACGCCGGGTCGGACAAAGCCGCGCTCGTTGCGCAGGCACAGAAATGCGGTGTGCCGGTGCCGCGCACGCATGTGATTCAGAATGCGCGCGAGCTTCCGGCGGTGCTGTTCGACCTGGAATATCCGGTGGTCGTGAAACCGTCACGTTCCCGGGTTCCAGCCGCCGGTGGCTGGCTGAACGCGACGGTGCGATACGCGGACTCATCGGAAGAACTGCTCGATCTCTACGAGCGAACCCCGTATCTGCGGTCATTCCCGTCGCTGCTTCAGCAGCGGATTGTCGGTCCGGGCGTCGGCATATTCCTGTTGTTCGACCGTGGGCGTCTGGTTGCGGAGTTCGGACACCGCCGGCTGCGCGAGAAGCCTCCTGCCGGGGGAGTCAGCGTTCTCAGAGAAAGCACCACCGTCGACGGTACGCTCCGAGACTACGCGCTGCGCGTGTTTGGACCAATCGGCTGGCACGGCGTCGTGATGATGGAGTTCAAGCAAGACAGCCGTACCGGAACGCCATTTCTGATGGAGATCAATGGACGGTTCTGGGGATCGCTTCAACTCGCGATTGATGCCGGCGTGGACTTTCCACATCTGGTCTGTCAGCTCGCGCTGGGGCAGGCCCGGAAACGCTGCCGCTCTATCGAGCGGGCGTCAAGAGCCGATGGCTGCTCGGCGATGTCGATCAACTGTGCCTGCGTCTCTTCAAGAGCGACCGAGCGCTGTGCCTGCCGCGGCCGGCGCCTTCACGATGGCGTTCGGTCGTGGACTTCATGAAATTCCGCCAGCGGGACATGCACTACGAAATCGCGCGTGTGGATGATCCGCGTCCCTTTCTCTACGAACTCAGTCAGTTTGCTCGAGGCTGGACTCGATCAGCCGCGAGATTCGTTCGAAAGCTGCCGAACCGGTACGTCGGCCGTCCGATAACCAGTCCCGTTCAATAACGCACGCGAGGGCATTATGGCTGCGATGTCAGAACAACTTCGGATCAAGTGGACGCGATGGCAACAGGCGCAGCAGTACGAGCGCGGTTTCTGGGAGCGGCTCGGCGCCGGCATCGAACGCGGCGCCGTCGGTCAGCTCGATTGGTACAAGTGGCGGGCCGAGCGGCTGGAGGAGTTGCTGGATCGCGTTCCAGGTTCGCTGCCGCGCACCGGCAGAGTGCTCGAAATCGGCAGCGGCCCGATCGGCATCGTCAACTTCCTCGATTGGGGGGAACGATTCGCGATCGATCCGCTCGAATCGTTCTATCGGCAGCAGCCGAGCCTGGTGAGGCTGCGCAATTCAGGCGCGACGTATCTCTCCGGCAGCGGCGAAGAGCTACCGATTGACGACGAGTCGTGCTCGCTGGTGATCATCGACAACGTGATCGATCACACCTTCGCGCCGGAGCGAATTCTCCGCGAAATCAGCCGCGTGCTCGAGCCGACCGGCCGGTTGTATCTCTCGGTCAACGTTCACACCAGCTGGGGCGCATTCCTGCACAACGCGCTGGCGATGCTGCGAATCGACAAGGGACATCCCTACACGTTCACGTCAAGCCGCCTGCGACAGCTGCTTGCGCGCGGCGGCTTCACCGTCCTGCTCGAAGATGTCGGCGACTACCACGAGGCGAGGCGCGCCGATCGCGGATCGCACCGTCCGACCGATCGCATCAAGGGCTATAGCGGACTTTCGGAATTTCAGCATCTCGTCGTGTGCTCGAAACAGTGAGCGTGGCGACGCGTCATGATTCCACTTACTGAACACTGGCCGGTTCTGTCCGAACGCAGCGACGTCCGGACATCCGAGATCCGGGTGTGCCACTTCATGACGGCGGATCTGTGGGCCGGTGCGGAAGTTCAGCTGCGGACCGTCGCGTCCTATCTAGCCGCGCGCCCCGAGATTCGTCTGACCGCTGTACTTCTAAATGACGGACGGCTGGCAACGGAACTCAACGCGATGGGAATCCCGGTCGCCGTCGTCGACGAGCACCGTCATACCGCGGCGGCGATCGTGGCGTTCCTTGTGCGTTTTCTGCGGACACACGAGATCGACATCCTGCACACGCATCGCTACAAGGACACCGTCCTCGGTACTGTCGCGGCGAAAGCGGCTGGAGTGTCGAAGGTCGTTCGCACGGTTCATGGCTTGCCGGAACCGCTGCGCGGGTGGGAGCGCATGCGATTTCGTGCGTATGGCGCGCTCGAGACGATCGCGCTCCGATCGTTTGCCGATCGCATCATCGCGGTTTCAGAAGATATTGCGCAGTCGCTTCGAGCGGCGGGTCACCGTCGTTCCGCCGTGATGGCGATCCATAACGGCATCGATCTCTCGGCGCTGCGCTCGACGCGCGATCCGCGCGACGTCAGGCGCGAACTGGGTATTGCCGCTGATGCCCTGGTATTTGGCACGGTCGGCCGCCTGTCCCCGGTAAAGGGGCATGCCAGTCTGCTGCGCGCCGCGCAGCGGCTGCTTCGGCAGGAGCCGAACGCCAGATTCCTGTTCGTCGGCGATGGACCCCTCCATCACGATCTTGTTACGACCGCTATTCGGCTTGGCGTCGATCGCGCGTGCGTGTTTGCCGGCGCCCGCAACGACACTCCCGACGTGCTGGGAGCCATGGACGTGTTCGTGTTGCCATCGTTGCACGAAGGCATTCCGATGGCGCTGCTCGAAGCCATGGCCCTCGGCACGCCGGTAGTCGCAACGGCGGTCGGCGGCGTTCCCGAGATCGTGAGCCATGGTGCGAATGGACTGCTGGTCACTCCACGTGACGATCGCGCGCTTGCGGACAGCTGTCTCGAACTGGCAAGGACACCCGGATTGCGCGTGGCGCTCGGGTCGGCGGCGCGCCGGACGATTGCCGAGCATTTCTCGCACGAGACCGGCGGCAAGGCGCTCCTCGACACGTATCTGGCGCTGGTCGAAACCGACGGCGGCGACGCACGCGTCGATGCAAGAACCGTCGGCACCCCGCGGCTCGCTTGGGAGCTCACGCGCGGTCTGTTCAGGATTACCGGCCGTCGCGCGTCACGAGCAGTCACCCACCGGCTTGCGCGCCGTGACATGCATCAGGTTCGCCGCAACCCCTCGCGACTGAGGACGGCTCTTCAATCCGCCAGCACCATTCTGGTAGCGTGCCACGGCAACATCATCAGGAGCCCGTTCGCGGCAGCGCTGCTGACGCAGGCGGCGGCAGGGCGCGCGATCCGGATCCGTTCAGCAGGACTCGGCGCGGTCGAAGGCAACTCGTCGCATCCGATCGCGATCCGGATCGCCGCTTCGCGCGATGTCGATCTCGGCGGCCACGCCTCGTCACCGGTCGACCTCGAATCAGTCGCGAAGAGCGACGTCATTTTCGTGATGGACATTTCGCAACTGGTCACCATGCGGCGACGTTTTCCCGAGGCGCAACACAAGACGTTCCTCTTGACCTGCCTCGCCGGTGGCACGCCGCTGGAGATTCGGGACCCCGTCGATGGTGACGACCCGATCTTCGAGGCATGTTTCGACCACATATCCAAGGCCGTGCGTCCGATTGCGGAGACGCTGCGCGCCGACCCAATGGTTCAATGAGACGATGGCTTAAAGCTGCGGTCGCCCAGACGATCTTCGGATCGCATCTGGACGCGTTTCTGCTCCGAAACTCTGCCGTCGTGGTGACCTTTCATCGGGTGCTCGACGCTGAAGAGCCTGATGGCCTGACGATAAGCGTGGCGCTCTTTGAGACCTACTGCCGCTTCTTCAAACGTCACTTCAACGTCGTCCCTCTCGCGGAGCTCGTCGACAAGCTGGAACACGGCGGCACGCTCAATCGCGAGCTGGCGATTACGTTCGATGACGGGTATCTGGACAATTTCGAGCACGCTGCGCCGGTCCTGGAGCGGCTCGGCCTGCCGGCGACCTTCTTTATCGTGTCGCAGTGGATCGGTTCCGACGTCGTGCCCTGGTGGGATCGACAGCAGGGCGTGCGCTATCCCTGGATGACGTGGGACCACGTGCGGTCGTTGCACGAGCGCGGGTTTGCGATTGGTGCGCACACCCGTACCCACGTGGATCTCGGAGCGGTGACCGACATCCAGGCACGCGAAGAAATCGTCGGAGGGCGTTGCGAGCTCGAGGCACGTCTCGGGGCGCCGATCGAGTTGTTCGCCTACCCGTACGGCCGACTCGCCAATCTGGCCGACTCAAACCGCCGTCTGATCCGCGATGCGGGATTCAAGTGCTGCTGTTCCTGTTATGGCGGCCTCGTCGAAGGCAGCACCGATCCTTTCCATCTCAGGCGCGTACCGATCACCTCGGGATATCCCTCGCCACTGCAGTTTGGCTTCGAAGTCGCGCTTGGACGCAGCGTCCAACTCGCCTGAGCGCCTGTTCGCACTCGTTCCAAAGGACACGTTCGTGCTGCGCAACGTCGGAAGTACATGGGTCGTCACCCTGGCCGCGATCGCCGCGACCCACGTCCTCACGCCGTTTGTCATTCACCGGCTGGGTCACGAGGGCTACGGATTCTGGACGCTGATCACGGCGATGACCGGCTACATCAGCCTGCTTGCGCTGGGCGTGCCGATGGCCTGCGTGCGCTACCTCGCGCAGCATGTCGCGGAACGCGACGTCAAAAAGATCAACGAAGCGATCGGCAGTTGTGCCGGTCTCTACCTGATGATGGGCGGCGTCGCGCTTCTCGCCGGCGGCGCGTTGACCGGATTGTTCCTGCTGATCTACGACGTGCCGGCGCCTCTCCAGCGCGACGTCGTCGTCTCGTGCGGCCTGATGGTCACGCTGGTCTCCGCGGCGTTCATTGGACTGCTGCCCGAAGGGATCATGTTCGCGCACCACGATTTCGTGGTTCGCAATGTGATCAAGATCGGCGGTGTCCTGCTTCGGTTGAGCCTGACGATCGGTTTGCTGATTCTGCACGCCTCACTCATTACTCTTGCGCTCGTGCAGATTGGCTGCTTCATTTTCGACTTTTCGCTGTCGTGGCTCCTCATCCGCCGGCGCTATCCAGGCGTGCGCATCAGCCTTCGCGACTTCGACCGGCGGATGGTGCGCCAGATCCTGTCGTTCAGCCTGTATGTGCTCCTGCTCAATGCCGGCGCGCGCCTCTGCTTTGAAACCGATGCGCTGGTCATCGGCGCCTTCGTCGGCGTCGGATCGATTCCCTACTACGTCGTCGCCAACAGCCTGATCGTGTATTTGATGGATTTCGTGATCGCCATCGCCGCTGTGATCATGCCGATGACGACGAGGCTTCGTACGGAAGGGGACTGGGCGCAGCTGCGAGAGATTTTTCTGAAGTGGTCCAAGGTGGCGTTGTCGCTGACCGTCATGGTGGGCTTGTTTCTGATCGTCCTTGGACCGAGGTTCCTCGGGTGGTGGATCGATCCGTCGTTTGAAGCGCCGGCCGGCCGTGTATTGCAGATCTTGATGGTGTCGAGCGTGTTGTTTCTCCCGGTTCGCGGCGTCGCAATGCCGGTACTGCTCGGCCTGGGACATCCGAAATTGCCGACGCTGACATTTCTCGCCACCGGCTTGTTGAACCTCGTGCTCAGTATTGCCCTCGCTCGTCCGCTCGGACTGATTGGTGTCGCGCTCGGCACGGCGATTCCGAACGTGGTGTTTGCCGTCATCATCCTGATCGTCGCGTGCCGCGATCTCGAGATCTCACTGGCGCATTATCTGGCTTACGTCGTTCCGCGCGCCGCACTCGGAACGCTTCCGGTGCTGGCTCTGCTGCTCTGGTTCAAAATCGGACTGCGGGTGCAGACGATCACCGGCCTCGCGGCCGCGGGGTCGGCGATGGTCGTCCTCTTTGGCCTGACCTGGATCTTTTTCGTGTATCGCAACGATCCGTATGTGGACCTTCGAAATCATTTCGTGAGGTTCCGCGCGTGGGGACGGGCATGAGCCGTGAAACACTTGCGCCGGCAGAATATCGGGCCGCTCGGTCGATCATCCCGGTGACCGCCGCCGACCGCCTGACGGTTGAAATCAAGCGCGACGTCAATCTCGAGCCGCACGATGCACGTGCACTCGATGCCATGATCGACAGCCGGCCGTACGTCGGCGCCTTCTTGACGCCGGCCTGGCTGAATGGGTTTCTGGAGGATCCGCCAACTGGCGCCGAGTTGCTTCTCGTGCTGTTCCGCCAGGGCGTCGAACTCCGCGCACTCGTTCCACTCACCATTCGCCAGACGATCACGCACGTGTGTGTTTCATTGATCGGCGGCGGTTCCGGCTCGGATCGTGTCGACCTGCTCGCCGCTCGCGGTTTTGAGGCGGTTGCTGCCGACACGCTGCTCAATTGGCTTGCACAGACGTTCGGGCCAAAGGGCTACCTGCTCGAGTTGAGGGACGTACCGGCGACCTCATCGCTGTGGGGTGCCATTCAGCGTGCTGGTGTCGAGCGCACGCTGCAATTCGCCTTGCACCCGAGAGAGATTTATACGCTTCCATACCTGTCGCTCGAGGACACCGATTCTCCTGCCAGTGACGACTCAGCCTCCTCCCGCGCGCTGAAGTCGCTGCCGAAACACCGCCGTTGGCTCGAGCATCGTTGTCATCTGCAGATCGAGCAGATCACTGCGGCCGACGACGCGTTGGACTCGTTCGAGGATCTGACGCGGTTCCTCCGGCTGCGCTGGCGCGACACGACGAGTTCAGTGCTCGACGACCCGCGCGTCGTCAACCGCCATCGTTCGACGCTGCCGCGGCTCCTCGCCGAAGGCCGCCTGCGGATGATTCGTTTGCGAGGGGACGAGCGGACGATCGCGGTGTTTTACGGAATCGCGAGCGGGAAATGGTGGGGCTATTACCTGGCCGGCTACGACCGCGAGTGGGCCGGCCGGATTCGGCTGGGACAAATCACGCTGGCCGCCGCAATCGAGTGCGCCAAACGCGAAGGTGCCCGCGAATTCGATTTTTTGAAAGGCGCTGAGCGCATCAAGTACGTCTGGCCAGTCCACGAACGTGCCACGCTCGATGCCGACTTGTTTTCGGAGAAGGCGGGTGCGCAATTCACTCGTGCCACACGCGCGACGCGAGATGCCGCGGCGGCGCTGTCGAAATCGGCAAAGGGATTGTTTCCTGCCGCCCTCCATCTCTGAGTGTTCACCGGCTCGGTCATGGTCCACATTCGGGCGTTCGTCGAAGGAGACATCCCCCGTGTCGCCCGTCTCCACCAGACGGTGTTCAAGACCACCGATCGCGCCGATGCGGCCACTCTCGATGCCTATCACGAATACTTCACGCGGGTGTTTCTGGACAGTCCACTCCGCGACAGCCGGCTCCCGTCGCTGGTGTACGAAGACGGCGATCGCATCCTGGGTTTTCTTGGTGTCGTTCCGCGACGAATGATGATGAAGGGCCGGCGCTTCCAGGCGGCGATCAGCTCGCAATTCGTGGTGGATCCGGCCGCCCATGCCGGGCTGGTCGCAGTACGGCTTGCCCGCGCGTTTTTCGAGGGCCCACAGGACCTTGCAATCTCGGACGAAGCGAATGACATCGCGCGGAAGATCTGGGAAGGGCTGGGCGGTATGACGTCGTTGCTGCGCAGCCTGCATTGGACGCGTCC
>Ga0170475_110696817_pt1 | contig 11556 bp, 8 predicted proteins | sample Soicark_Litter_5_FD_111474 | JGI IMG/M metagenome (GOLD analysis project Ga0170475, IMG submission 111474) | Avena fatua rhizosphere microbial communities from Hopland, California, USA. Combined Assembly of 48 SPs | reverse complement strand
TTATAGTGTCATTGATCGATAAAAACCCGGGGAGTTCTTCCTGTAAAAATATGTATAATCGTATGTTTCATTTTTCCTTCAAATCCCTGCTTGGCTTAGCAATGATGTTGGTCCTGTTTGCAGGCAACGTTAAAGCCGAGGACGGAGCAAAATTATTCAAGCAAAATTGTGCTGTTTGTCACTATTCCCACAAACCCGATAGGATCACAGGACCCGGTCTGGCCGGCGTTTTTGACCGTGTTCCTCCGGGAGACTGGATCAACAAATGGATCAAGAACAACGAGAAAATGATCAAAAGCGGTGATCCTTATGCTAACAAGATTTTCAGTGAAAACGACAAAAAAGCGATGACGACTTTTGAAAATTTAACTGATAAAGAGATCGATGCAATTATCGGATTTGTAAAAGGTCCTGCCCCTCCTGAACCCGGTAAGCCCGTTACAGCACCCGGATCTGAACCCGTATCAGAGGTAAAACCCGGTATCGAACCTTTATATTTTGTTCTTGGTTCTATTGTTCTTTTAGCGATCCTGATCACCACTTTCCGCAGCGTTCGTACTTCATTACAAAACTCAGTGAACCGTACAGAAGGAAAAGCAGAAAATCCTGACATGACTTTCTTCGAGGAAGCAAAAGGATGGATCTCTGGTCACCGCCGTTTTGTTGGTGTAATGTGCATCGTGATCGGATTCATGGGAATGAAGAGTTGCTGGGATGCCTGTTACGATATCGGTGTTTATTATAATTGGGAAACACAAAAAGGGTATCATCCGGAACAACCGATTAAATTCTCTCACAAAATTCACGCCGGCGACAACGAGATCGCTTGTCAATATTGCCACAACACTGTTGAAAAATCTCGTCACGCGGGTATTCCTTCGGTTAACGTTTGTATGAACTGCCACAAAGGAATTAAAGAAGGTGCTACAACCGGTAAAACTGAGATAGCAAAGATCTATTCTGCTGCAGGATGGAACGTTGAAAAACAAGTTTACGATTCAAAAGCAAATCCATTACAGTGGTTAAAAGTTCACAACTTACCTGACCACGTTTATTTCAACCACTCACAACATGTTGTAGTTGGTAAAATTGATTGTGCAAAGTGCCACGGCGATGTAAAATCAATGACCACAGTAGAGCAAAAAGCTCCTCTCACAATGAGATGGTGTGTGGATTGTCACCGTACAACAGAAGTAGCTATGGAAGGAAACGCCTATTACGACCGTTTACATAAAGCATTAAAAGAAAAATATAAAGGACAGTACGATGTGAAATTCACCGTTGAAAAGATCGGCGGATTGGAGTGTCAAAAATGTCATTATTAATAAAGCGGTACTAACGATAATTATATAGATGTCTATGTCAAAAAAATACTGGAGAGGCTTACCCGAATTAAACGAGAGCCCTGAGTTTTTAAAGCAACATCAAAGCGAGTTTGCTGAACCCCTTCCGATAGATGAATTTCTAAACGGGGAAGAGGAAGAGAAATCCGGCACCAGCCGCAGAGATTTCTTAAAGGTAATGGGCTTTTCTACAGCTGCAGTTGCATTAGCTGCCTGTGAAACTCCTGTTAACAAAGCAATTCCTTATGTTGTAAAACCGGAAGAAGTTACACCCGGTGTAGCTAACTGGTATGCTTCAACTTTTTACGATGGACACGATTATGCATCTGTGTTAGTTAAAACACGCGAAGGCCGTCCGGTAAAGATCGAAGGCAATGAACTTTCAAAAATTTCTCACGGAGCTACAAGTGCCCGTGTTCAGGCTTCAGTTTTAGGTTTATATGATGGCGCCCGTTTAGCAGGCCCTGTTGTAAAAGGCGCTTATTCTACCTGGAAGAATGCTGATGACGTTGTTGCAAAAGCTTTAGGTACTGGTGAGATAGCTATCTTAACTTCAACTGTTATCAGTCCTTCAACAAAAGCTGTTGTTGCTGAATTCACAGCTAAATATCCAAAAGCAAAACACGTTACTTACGATGCAGTTTCTTATTCAGCTTTAAATGCAGCTAATAAAAATGTATTCGGAAAGAATGTAGTTTCCTCATACAATTTCAATAAAGCAAAAACTATTGTTGGTATAGCCTGCGACTTTTTAGGAACATGGTTAAGCCCTATAGAATTTGCTAATCAATACAGTAAAACCCGTAAGGTTAGCAAAGAAAATCCTGAAATGAGCAAGCATTATCATTTCGAAGCTAACTTATCATTAACAGGAGCAAACGCTGATTACCGTTACATGATCAAGCCATCAGAATATGGTAAAGTAGTTGCGGCTTTATATAATGAAGTTGCGGGTGCAGCAGGCGGATCAAAAGTTTCTGCAGAAACTAAATTAGGAAATGCAGAAGCCGAAAAGGCGATCGCAAAAATTGCAAAAGAATTAGTTGAAAATAAAGGTAACTCACTTGTTGTTTCAGGTGCAAATGATGAAGGCATTCAGACTTTAGTTAATGGCATTAATAAAATGTTAGATAATTATGGTAAAACTGTTGATGTTCAAAATCATTCTAATTTAAAACAAGCCGACGATAAAGCATTTACTGATCTGGTTGCTGATATGAGCGCAGGAAAAGTTTCTGTGATCTTAACTCACAACTGTAACCCGGTTTATACAGCGCCTGCCTCTTTAAAATTTGCTGATGCTTATAAAAAGGTGGGAACAAAAGTTTCTTTCTCACAGGTAATGGATGAAACTTCTGAAATGGCAGATGTTATTTGTCCGGATAATCATTATTTAGAATCATGGGGCGATGCTAATCCAAAAGCAGGAAGCTTCAGTTTACAGCAACCAACTATCAACCCGATCTTCTCTGCACCGCGTTACGAAGGTACACGTCAATTCCAGGATACATTATTAGCATGGGCAGGCGTAAAATCAAATTACTATACCTACTTACAGGCTTATTGGCAAAATCATATCTTCCCGCAACAAGGAAAATATTTAGACTTCGCTTCTTTCTGGGCACACACTTTACACGATGGTGTATTAAAAGTGAATGTTGCTAAAGAAACTCCTGCTGTTGTAATGGCAAAAGATTCTGCAGGCATGCCGATCATGAATGGCATTGCAGTTGCTGCAGCTATGGATACAACGAAAGTTGAAACTCCGGTTAAAGAAGAAGTTGTTCCTCCAACCGAAACATTACCTACACCTGACTATAACAAAGCTGCTTCAATGGCAACTTCAGTTAAAGGCGGTGCGTTTGAATTAGCGGTTTATGAAAAAGTTGGTTTAGGAAACGGAAATCAAAGTAATAATCCATGGTTAATGGAATTACCTGATCCAATTTCTAAAGTAACCTGGGATAATTATATTACTATGGCTCCTGCTGATGTAAAAGCAATGGGCATGGGTGAAATGTTACGCCAGGATATTATAGGAAGCATAGCTACTATCACTGTTAATGGTCTTTCTATTACAGCTCCTGTTTATCCTCAGCCAGGACAAACTCCGGGTACTATAGGTTTAGCTTTAGGTTATGGCCGCACTTCAAAAGCATTAAAAGTGGCGAATGGAGTAGGTGTTAACGCATTTGCTGTAATGAATGTATCTAACAATACAATTCAGTTTGCTTCACCTTCAGTTAGTATTGCAAAAGCAGAAGGCACACATCAGTTCTCTGCAACTCAGGTCCAACATACAATTATGGGCCGTGAAGAAGCGATCTTACGTGAAGTTTCTTTGAACGAATACAAAACAAAAGATCAGGAAGTTTGGAATCCGTCTGCAATGATGCAAACGCATGACGGCAAGAAACATGTTTCTGAAGTTGATCTTTGGGATGATTATGAAAGACCTAACCACAAGTGGGGATTAAGTATAGATATGACAACTTGTATCGGATGTGCTGCCTGCGTTGTTGCCTGCGGTGCTGAAAATAACGTTGCTGTTGTAGGTAAAAAAGAGATCGGTAGAACACGTGATATGTACTGGTTACGTATCGACCGTTACTATTCTTCTGATATGAGCAAAGAAAAAGCAGCAGAAGAACATATCGGTTACAAACAAATGAATTTAGACCTGGAAACGCCTTCCAACAATCCGAAGGTTACTTTCCAGCCTATCATGTGTCAGCATTGTAATCACGCACCTTGCGAAACTGTTTGTCCGGTATTAGCTACCAGCCACAGTAACGAAGGGTTAAATATGATGACGTATAACCGTTGTATCGGTACACGTTATTGCGCTAACAACTGTCCTTTCAAAGTTCGTCGTTTCAACTGGTTTAACTATAATGCTAATACATGGTTTGCTGATGTAAACCCTGCGCAGCAGGAATTAGGCCGTATGGTATTGAATCCTGATGTTGTTGTCCGTTCACGCGGTGTAATGGAAAAATGTTCAATGTGTGCGCAACGTGTGCAGGCAGGTAAGTTAGATGCTAAAAAAGCAGGCGCTCCAATTGTTGACGGTGCGATCAGAACTGCTTGTCAGCAAGCTTGTCCTACTAACGCTATCATGTTTGGTGATGTGAATGATGAGAACTCTGAGATCTCGAAATGGAGAGCTAATGAACGCAGCTATTTCTTATTGGAAGACCTTGGTGTAAAACCTACAGTTTCTTATTTAGTTAAAGTAAGAAACCAGGAAGAAGAAATTCACAGGAACGATGAGCACAAGGGTTTTGAACATACAGGTGAAAAAACGGAAGAAAAACACGCATAATATTAATCTTATTAAATAAAGGATATGCACGCAGAATCAGAAATCAGGGAACCGTTAATTTTAGGTACAAAAACGTACCGACAAATTACTGATGACATTATTGCTCCCATTGAAGGGAAAGCATCTAAAGGATGGTACGTTCTATTGACCATTTTTGCTTTAACTTTTTTGTGGGGTATAGGATGTTTAGCTTACACCATTGGTGTTGGTATCGGAGCCTGGGGCTCTAACAACTCAGCCGATTGGGCGTGGGATATCACTAACTTCGTATGGTGGATCGGTATCGGTCACGCCGGAACACTTATCTCTGCAGTATTATTATTATTCCGCCAGAAATGGAGAATGGCCATTAACCGTTCAGCTGAAGCGATGACGATCTTCGCCGTAATGTGCGCTGCTATTTTCGTAACACTTCACACCGGCCGTCCATGGTTAGATTATATGTTATTCCCTTTACCAAATCAATTTGGTTCATTGTGGCCTAACTTTAACTCGCCATTATTATGGGACGTATTCGCGGTATCCACTTATTTCACTGTATCATTAGTATTCTGGTATATCGGTTTAATTCCTGATTTTGGTATGATCCGCGACCGCGTTATCAAACCTTGGCAAAAGAAAATGTACGGTTTATTATCATTCGGCTGGGGCGGAAGCGCTCGTCACTGGAGCCGTTTTGAAGAAGTATCTTTAGTATTGGCGGGGTTGTCAACACCGTTAGTATTCTCGGTTCACTCCATTGTATCCTTCGACTTTGCCACTTCCATTGTTCCGGGCTGGCATACAACAATTTTCCCGCCTTATTTCGTATCCGGTGCGGTATTCTCAGGATTCGCGATGGTATTAACACTAATGTTAGTGGTTCGTAAGATCTATAAATTAGAAGCGTACTTAACTATTAAACACATCGAGTACATGAACATTGTAATTATCGTTACAGGTTCTATAGTAGGCGTTGCTTACTTAACAGAATTATTCATGGCATGGTACTCAGGTGTTGAGTGGGAACAATACGCGTTTCTTAACCGGGCGACCGGACCGTTATCCTGGAGTTACTGGTGTATGATGACCTGTAACGTGGTATCACCGCAATTATTCTGGTTTAAAAAAATCCGTACATCTATTTTAGCAACATTCGTATTATCTATCGTAGTGAACATTGGTATGTGGTTCGAGCGTTTCGTAATTATCGTTCCTACTTTATTACGTACATTCTTACCATCCAGCTGGAATACATATACCCCTTCATTCATTGATATCGGTATTTTCATTGGCACGATCGGTATGTTCGGAACCTTCTTCCTGTTATTCTCGCGTTTCTTCCCTGTTATTGCCCAGGCTGAATTAAAAACCATCCTGAAACAATCCGGTGAATCACAAAAGAAAGCAGCGGCTAATCATAAACACGAACACATTAGTGCACATTAATTAAAAAATATCCCGAAGGGAAGCCTTCGGCTAAACATTAGATAAAATGGCAACTGGAACAACAAAACAAATTATACACGGTGTATTTGGCGATGAAGAGCCAATGGTTGCAGCTTGTAAAAAGCTGCGTGCATCAGGGATCCGTATTAAAGAAGTTTATACGCCTTTTCCGGTTCACGGATTGGATAGTATTATTGGTATTCCAAGAACCCGCTTAGCGATCTGTGCGTTCATTTATGGTATTACCGGTACAGGTTTAGCTACATTAATGATGTGGTATATGATGATACATGACTGGCATAGTGATATTGGCGGTAAACCAACCTGGGCTTATTATTTTGCAGTGCCCGCATTTATTCCGATCACTTTCGAATCTACAGTATTTTGTGCAGCTCACGGTATGGCATTAACGTATTTATTACGTTGCTGGTTAGTACCGGGTGCAAAGGCAAAAAACCCGGATCCAAGAAGTACTGACGATAAATTTTTAGTTTACTTAGAATTGAACGATGAGCAGGCGAAAAAAGCGGAAGCTATTTTAAAAGAGCACAGCGTTGAAGAAGTAAATCATAAAGGAACATTACATATCCCGGCTCCATATTAATTTATAAAGCATTAAGAGTATGAAACTAAATTATAATACAATAAAAGCAGCAAGCATTATCGGACTTGTGTTACTGATCATCTGCGGCTTTATGCTGAATGGCAAAAAAGATCCGAACAGTCCAGGTGTTGAATTTATGCCTGACATGTACCGTTCTCCGTCTATTGAGGTGTATGGTGTAACCAAATTCAATGGGGATGATATTTATTCAACACAATTCATGCCTGTAAAAGGTACAATTGCACGCGGATATATTCCTTATGCTTATGCTAACAACGATGAAGGATATAATCAGGCTGGTTTATATTTAAAAAACCCGATCGCTCTTTCGGATAAAGTATTAAAAGAGGGAGAAGATCTGTTTAAAAAGAATTGCATGCATTGTCATGGTGCAACAGGTGCCGGTGATGGAAAAGTTGGTTTAAAATTACCGGGTCCGCCGCCGCCGTATAATGCAGGTGCATTAAAAACTTTACCTGAAGGAAAAATTTTCCATTCGATCACTTATGGAAAAGGTTTAATGGGTAACCATGCAAGTATTTTAACCCAGGAAGAACGCTGGAAGTTGGTACACTATGTGCAAAAATTACAAGGACCAAAAGAAACAGCAGCTGCTGATTCAACAAAAGCGCCTGCAGTTGCAGAAGTAAAAAAAGAAGAAAAAACTAAATAATTAATTCATAGCAATTACAATATGAGTACTGATAAACTACAATTCGTAATTCCATCCAAAGCCAAAATGGCCTCTTTCCTTTTAATGGGCATTGGCCTGGTATCAATTATTTGCATGTTCATGATGGATCATAACGAAGATCCTGAATATCATAACAACCGTGCCTGGGCAAACATTTTTGCAAGCGGATTTTTCTTTATGGCAATTGCATTAGCAGCCTCTTTCTTTTTAGGTTTGCAGTATGCAGCTGAAGCAGGCTGGTCAACAACTATCAAACGTGTGATCGAAGCTGTAACTATGTATTTACCCTGGGGTATTTGTATCATGCTTTTATTATTTATTCTGGGTCAGGCAGGCGTTCATCACATTTATCACTGGATGGACCCTGAAGCTGCAAAGCATGATGAGATCATCGCCGGTAAAATGGGATATTTCGGTGCTTTCTGGTGGATCAGAACTTCTTTATACATGATCGCCTGGGTTTGGTTCACATTGAAATTACGCAAGAATTCTTTTAAGCTGATAAATTAGATATCGATGTGAATAGCAGCTACCACTGGAAGAATGTAAAATTAGGCGCATGGTTCATGGTTGTATTCGCAGTTACTTCTTCCACATCAGCGTGGGATTGGTTATTGAGTATCGACATTCACTGGTTCTCTACATTATATGGCTGGTATATTTTCTCGGGTATGTGGATCAGCGCATTGGTTACAATTACTATGTTGGTTGTTTGGTTAAAGAAAGTAGGTTACTTAGAATTCGTAACTGAAAGTACAATTCACGATATGGGTAAATGGATGTTCGCGATCTCTTTCTTATGGACATACTTATACTTCTCTCAATTCATGTTGATCTGGTATGCAGATATTCCTGAAGAGGTAATTTATTTCCAAACACGCTGGGAAAGCTACAAAGCTTTAATGTGGACAGTTCTGTTCATCAACTTCACATTCCCAATGGTAATGTTAATGAGCCGCGACAGCAAACGTAATTTCTTCTTCTTGATTTTTGTTGGAACAATAATTTTAGCCGGTCACTTCCTGGATGTGATCATGATCGTAATGCCGGGTACAGTTGGTCACCACTGGACAGGTGTTAGCTGGATGGAATTCGGAACCTTCGCCTTCTTTTTAGGACTATTTATTTATGTTGTATTAACTGCTTTAACCAAAGCACCGCTTCGCGTTAAGAACCATCCGTTCTTGCAGGAAAGTATGCATCATTCAATTTAAAAAAAGAGTACAAATAGAAATTAAATAAAAAAAGAATTTAAAATTATATAAGATGAAACTTTTAGTTCTGTTAGCCATTTTACTTCTGATAATTGCGGGCCACCAATTATTAAGAATCATTGAATTGTCAAGGGGTTTGAAAAAAACCAAAGAATGGCAATTAACCAATTCAGATAATAACGCAATGGGAAGAGGTATGCTGATCTTCATGATCTGCTTTTTCTCATTCTTTTTCTGGCAGGTATACCGCTGGAAGGACAGAGCGCTCCCAAGCTCAGCTTCTGAACACGGGTTTAAAATAGACTGGTTATGGGATGTTAATATGAACTTTATCGTGATCCCTGTTTTCTTACTTACTAATTTTTTTCTGTTCTGGTTCGCTTATAAATACCGCGGTAACACCAATAACAAAGCAACTTTCTTCGCACACAGTAATAAATTAGAAATGCTTTGGACCATCATTCCGGCTGTAGCATTAACATTCATCATCATCTTCGGTTTAAAGTACTGGAATGAGATCATGGATGATGCAAAAGATCCGAACAAGGTTACTATCGAGCTTTATGCAAAACAATTTGACTGGAGTGCTCGTTACACCGGTAAGGACGGAAAATTAGGTACAACAGATTACCGTCAGATCGATGGTTCCAATTCGGTAGGTTTAGATACCAATGATGTTCTGTGTAATGATGATATTATTGTGAAGAATGAATTCCATATTCCTGTAAACCGTGAGGTGGAATTATTAATGCGTTCACGCGATGTAATTCATTCTGCATACCTGCCGCATTTCCGTGCACAAATGAACTGTGTTCCGGGATTGGTAACTGCGTTTAAATTCAAACCTGTTAAAACCACTGATGAGATGCGTAAAGATCCTTATGTGATCCAGATGATGGACGGAATCAACAAGCAGCGTGAAAAATTCGGAAAAGAACCTGTGATCTTCGATTACCTCTTATTATGTAACAAGATCTGCGGCGCTTCTCACTTCAGTATGCAAATGAATATTATTGTTGAAAGCGAAAAGGATTATAACGAATGGTTGGCAAAACAAAAGCCCTTTAAAGCAGTTGCTTCTAAATAATTAATACAAATATTTAAAAATATAAACATGGGAACTAAACACACAGCTACAGCCTTGGAACACGAGCACGCGACGCACCACGATCACGCGCACGACCATGACGAGCACCACGAAACATTTGTGAGCAAATATATTTTCAGCATGGATCACAAAATGATCTCCCGCCAGTTCTTAATTACTGCGATAATTATGGCTTGCGTGGCGATGACCATGTCTGTTATTTTCCGTATGCAATTAGCATGGCCGGGAGAAAAATTCGCATTCGTAAATGCATTACTTGGTGATAAGTGGGCAAAAGACGGTATCCTTGATCCTAACATGTACTTAGCTTTAGTTACTATCCACGGAACCATCATGGTGTTCATGGTATTAACAGGCGGATTAAGCGGAACGTTTGCTAACTTATTAATTCCTTACCAGGTTGGTGCACGCGATATGGCATCGGGATTCTTAAATATGTTATCCTACTGGTTCTTCTTCGTATCAAGCGCGATCATGTTAGCTTCTTGTTTTATTGAAGATGGGCCTGCATCAGGCGGCTGGACAATTTACCCTCCTTTATCTGCATTACCTCAGGCAATGCCGGGGTCTAAATTAGGTATGACCATGTGGTTGATCTCAATGGCGATCTTCATCGTATCCTCTTTATTAGGCGGTTTAAATTACATCATTACTGTTATTAACTTACGTACCAAAGGAATGAAAATGACCCGTATGCCATTAACAGTGTGGGCGTTCTTAATTACAGCTATCTTAGGTGTATTATCTTTCCCTGTATTATTCTCTTGTGCTTTATTATTGATCTTCGACAGAAGCATGGGAACAAGCTTCTACTTATCGGATATCTATATCGGCGGCCGTCCTTTAGATAACGTAGGCGGTAGTCCAATCTTATTCGAACACTTATTCTGGTTCTTAGGTCACCCTGAGGTATACATCGTATTATTACCGGCATTAGGTATTACTTCAGAGGTTATCTCTACAATGTCACGCAAGCCGATCTTCGGTTACCGTGCAATGATCGGATCTATGTTAGCGATCGGTTTCTTATCGTTCATCGTTTGGGGCCACCATATGTACATGACGGGGATGAATCCGTTCTTAGGATCTGTATTCGTATTCACTACCTTATTAATTGCGATACCATCAGCTGTAAAAGCATTTAACTATATCACCACTTTATGGAAAGGTAACGTGCAATATACGCCTGCCATGATGTTCTCTATCGGGTTAGTTTCTTCATTTATTTCAGGTGGTGTTACGGGTATTATCCTTGCTGACTCTGCTTTAGACATTAATGTACATGATACTTACTTCGTGGTTGCTCACTTCCACATTGTAATGGGATTATCTGCGATCTTCGGAATGTTTGCCGGTGTTTATCACTGGTTCCCGAAAATGTTCTTACGCATGATGAACAAAAAATTAGGGTACTTACATTTCTGGATCACTTTTGTTTGTGCTTATGGTGTATTTTTCCCGCAGCACTTCTTAGGTTTAGCAGGTGTACCGCGCCGTTATTACACCAACAGTAATTTCCCGATGTTCGATAATTTAGTTGACATCAACGAGATCTGTACAATATTTGCGATCATGGGCGCATTAGGACAAGTAGTATTCTTATTCAACTTCTTCTATAGCATTTTCCGTGGTGAGAAAGCACCTCAGAATCCATGGAATTCAAATACTTTAGAGTGGACCACTCCTGTTGCAAATATCCACGGTAACTGGCCGGGTAAATTACCTGAAGTTCACCGTTGGGCTTACGATTATAGCAAGCCCGGACAAGAACACGATTTCGTTCCGCAAACTGTTCCTCTGGCCGACGGAGAACACGACGGAGGCGAACATTAAAAGCCTT
>Ga0170475_101912053_pt1 | contig 11559 bp, 7 predicted proteins | sample Soicark_Litter_5_FD_111474 | JGI IMG/M metagenome (GOLD analysis project Ga0170475, IMG submission 111474) | Avena fatua rhizosphere microbial communities from Hopland, California, USA. Combined Assembly of 48 SPs | reverse complement strand
TCCAAACCTCCCGCATGGGCGCTGCCTGCGTAAGGTGAGTTATCAGTATCTGAGATGAGCTGCAAACCGCCGCGCCCAAATTTCGAGCGTGATAGGGTTGAGGATATCGCGATACCAGATCGTGCCCTTACCTGCTGGCTGCTTACAGTATTGGGCGTAGAGCTGCCGTAACGCCTGCTGGTTTATGAGTCCGCTTGAAGCGATCAACATGTCATCGTTTAACAGCGCTTCAACCTGGCTGCGTAACTCGTTCTTCAGCCACTCACTCTGCGGGATGATAAAGCTTTGTTTATCCTTGCGCCAGGTAATTTCCCGAGGTAAGTAGTCTTCCATGGCCTTTCGAAATACCCACTTGGTCCATCCATGGCGTAATGTATAGGCTGGGGATATCGGCAAAAGCAAGTTGACGAGACGATAGTCGAGAAAAGGCAAGCGTATTTCGCGGGCAAAGGCCATTGACATCCGATCCTCATAATGTACTAAAGCTGGAACCGAGAATTGATAGAGATCTCGGCGCTGCCGTTCCATAACCGTTCCATTGCCCAACCCTGGATCTAAAAAGGCATCTTTCTGCATCAACAAAGATCCACGGATATCAATCTGTTTAGGACGCAATACACTCGGCATGTATCGTTTAGCTTCCTGCAAGTGAAACTGGGATAATACTGTACCTTGTCTAGTGAAGTCGGCCAGAATTCTCGCTGCGTCGATCCATTTTCCCGACCTTATAAGAGACTGAATATAGAAGCCCAAATACTTCCGGTACCCACAGAGGAGTTCATCTGCACCCTGACCACTTAAGATGACCGTTACTCCAAGTTGCTTAGCCTGTTGCATGAGCAGGTAATGGGCAACACAAGTAAACCCCATTACAGGTTCATCATTGAAATAAGTAACAGTATCAAGCAGCTGGAAGGCATCCCTCGGCTCGAAGCGTAGCGGCAATTTATGAACCTGGCAGCCCAGATGCGTCGCCATTCGGTCAATAAAGGGCTGCTCATCGTATCTTGGATCATCGCTTACAGCAGACAGAATGCGCAGATTTGCATCTTTGCCTAAAACCGCCTGCATCGCTGCGGCAATTGACGATGAGTCTAATCCCCCAGATAGAAGAACGCCAACAGGCACATCGCTACGCAACCGGAGTCGAACCGCATCAACAAAAGTCTCGCGCAAAGTCTCAATGAACTGGTTGATGTTATCTACAGCGAGCTCATGCTCTGGTGGCATCCAGTAGGGCTGTACAGTAGGGGGCAATTCGCCAAAACGATGCAGATCAAGGCACATCGTGTGGCCAGCAGGTAATGCTTCAATGCCGCAAAAAAAAGTTTGATCTTGAGCATCTTGGAGAGATTGCTGGAGATAGCGTCCGGCTGCCATCACATTAATAAAGAATCTATCGCCGCTAACAGCGAGAAGTGCCTTGATCTCCGATGCAAAGAAAAAACCTTCACCGTTCCTATAGAAGTAGAGCGGTTTGATGCCAAATCGATCTCGTGAGAGTAAAAGCCTCCCTGACTCCAAGTCGAGCCACGCCAGAGCCCACATACCATTAAATTTGCACATGGCCTGTTCGCCCCAGGTGATGATCGACTGAAGCACAACCTCGCTATCGGTTTGCGTGCGAAACTTGACCCCGCAAGCTTCTAGTTCGACGCGTAACTCTCTATAGTTGTAGACCTCGCCGTTGTAGATGAGCAGTTGACGACCAGAAGGAGAAAACATGGGTTGGTTACCTGCCTCGCTGAGATCAATGATCGCCAGCCGGCTGTGACCCAAGGTGATCTGAGTATCATCGATGCAGCCCAGCCATTGGCCCTCGCCGTCTGGACCACGGTGCGATTGCACGTGGAGCATCCGATCCAAGCGCTCAACCAGCGGTTTAGCCTCGCCTCTAGTCACAATACCAACAATGCCACACATACAACCTCCGCTAGCTATCGAGTGTTGCTGTCACCTATATGCCACAACGATTCTTTCTTCTTTGCCAACGCTCGCCGATATACTTCAATAACTTGCTCTGTTAATTTGCTCTCATCTAAACTCAGAACCATCCCACGGCCCGCTATTCGACTATTGCGTGCCAAAACCATTTGCAGTGCAGCGCTTATATCACCTATAGTGCCATTTACCACAGCACACCCTGATACCTGCCCAATCCTGGCTCGCACATCTCCCACATCAGTCGACACGATTGGTAGATTACAGGCCAAGGCCTCCTTGACCACATTCGGCGACCCCTCATGCACCGAGGCAAGCAGCAAGACATCGCAGGCATTCATATACAATGGCATCTGTTCATGTGGAACACCCCGTGCGACCACCAGATTGGCACGATACTCCTTATCCAGGCGATTCACGGCTGCTTTCGCCAATTGGTAGCGCTTTCGAGAGTCATTCGGATCAGCAGCAAAAAGCACAAGTCGGCGCTGCGCAGGAAGCCCCAGTAGGCGGCGTGCTTCCTGCAGAGGCAGAGGACGAAAAAGATCCAGATCTATGCCCGACGGTATGACATGGAAAGGCCGGCGAGGAAGACGGCGAGCTAATGTTTCGGACACCGCAATGACTTCATCAGCGATATATGCAACCATCCAGCTCGCCAATTGTAGGAACCACCCCGCCATTGTATAGTGCCCAGCAGGCCCAATAATGCCTTCCAAGTCGTCGCCGCGAAATGTCACGACCAAAGGCAAAGATTTCGGGAGCGCCAGCAGCGCACTCTGCCCAAATTGAGCATGCACCAGATCATAGCGCTCACCATTAAGCTTATCCTGAAGCTGTTTCCGAGCACGCAGATAATTCGTAGGTTTTTTTCCGCCTTGGAAGGCGAAGACGTCGACCTCAACGCCAGCACGGCGCAAGAACTCTGCATTGCGCACGATGAAAGGAACAGCCTCAGGATGTTCGGGAGTCGGCCACTCGCTGGTGATCATCAGAACCCGCAGAGAACTATTCTGTGATCGATCAAACATGCTGGAATTAGCCCCAAAATGCGATTCCGAAAGTCACCACGACAGCTGATGGTCGCGTAACCACAACTCCAGAGAAAGGATCATGAATATACGTTGGTATAGGCCTGCGCGGCTGATTGTACCGATCCGCTTGCCCTGATGAGATTGTTTAAACAGCCATAGCCAGCGCTCAACCAGAGGAATATTCAGAAAGGCTTGTATCCTGGCCGTGGGCGCCAAGAGCAAATCAGCTAACATCTCATGGAAATGTTGGTTCACCATCATATCAAGCGGAATCTCGAAGCCGTGCTTGGGGTGAGCGGACACCTGCGGCGGCATCCAACGACCTGCCAGGGATCGCAGCACCAGTTTACCTATGTGGCCATTTGTTTTTAGATGATGCGCTAATCGTAAGCCTTGGAATACAACATCCTCATCCAACATCGGTACGCGAACCTCTATGCTTGCCAACATGCTCATCATATCAACCTTGCGCAGCATATCCGAGGGTAACCCAACTGCGAACAGGTTCTCGGTCAAACGCAGTGATAATTCTTCCAGATCGGTTGCTCCGGGCGGCTGGTATCCGTCGAAGTGGCGATATATTGTCTGTAGGTATTCCGTTGCAGAAGGTATTACCAACTCTCGTTTCTGGTGTTCGTCGAGATAATTTGCCAACCCTGCCAAGAGCACTGCAGAATCAACTTGCCCAGCCTGGGCTAACTGAATAGCCTTGGCGATCTGGCGTCCGCTATCACGAGTCCAGTGGGTTAAGCTGCGGCCGAGGAATGCCGCACCTTGCTGAAACCAGTGTGGAAGCTTCATGAGCTGCGTGAGTGTATTTACTCTCCAGAAGGAGTTGTAACCGCCAAAAACTTCGTCCCCACCGTCGCCCGAAAGGGTACATATGAATCCTTGTTCGCGAATCGACTTCGAAACCCAATGCATTGGTATGAGACTCGTATCAGCGAAGGGTTGGTCAAAGTGGCCTAGAAGTTTGACGACCGCCTCTGGGGTGATTGTCCAAGTCTCAAGATCAATAGTTCGGTGGCGTGTCTGATAATACCTGGAGACCGCATCAGCTATATCTGTTTCATCGTAGTGCTGATCTGGAAACCGCACATTGAATGTGTTCGGTAGATTATTGGTCGCGCGACAGTACGCAGCCACAACCAGCGAGGAGTCGATACCACCACTCAGCAATGCTGCCACTGGCACATCGGCCACTGTCTGATTGGAGACCGACCTCAACAAAACCTCTGAAACACACTCGACTGCATCGGACAAGCTCAGATCGATCTGTATCTGAGCCTTTGGCTGATAGAATGATCTCGACTGATGTCCTTCTGAATTCACCACCAAGACAGTTGCTCTTGGGAGCGCACAAATTTCGGTGAACCCTGTTAGTGGTTCCGGAACATAACCCAGGCCGAGATAGTCATAACAAGCCTGGCGATCAAGGGTCGGGGTGAAATCTGAGAGCGCCAGGATGGCCTTTATCTCACTGGCAAAAACCCATTGATGGTTATGAATCGCATAGTACAGAGGTTTTATTCCAAACCGATCTCTTGCCAAAACCAGGCAACGTTTACGCAGATCATAGACAGCGAAAGCAAACATTCCTCGCAGGAGGCCTACCATATCAGCGCCGTACTCCTCGTACAGATGCACGAGCACTTCGGTGTCCGAGGTGCTTCGGAAAATATGACCGCGTTCTATCAGATCGGCTCTCAAGCCTTTGTAGTTGTAAATTTCTCCGTTGAAGACTATATACACGCTACCATCTTCGTTAATCATCGGTTGATCACCGCTGGGCGTTAAATCAATCAGCGCCAGACGCCGATGAACCAGTTCACAGCGATCGTCAACAAAGTGTCCAGCGCCGTCGGGGCCGCGATGAAGCAGCAGCGCATCAGCCCGGACGTGCCATAAAGGATCGGCAGGCAGATAATTAGGATGGAAACGACCAGCTATACCACACATAATTCTTGAGTGTTATCCTTTTGTGCTGAGGACAAAGACATTGAACTCTGGCCCTGTGATGGGAGGCTCGGAGACCCATCCACCGATTGGTGATACAGGCTGTATGCCGGCCATCGATAGGTGCAGTGGACTGCCATCGTATATCCCGCTGGCAACCGGAGCACCAAAGTAATCTTGCGCGTTCCGGAGCTCGTACGTCGCGCCAGGCTTCAAGACATTAGACACATCAATATCCACAGTAGGCTCCAGATCCCAGTTATAGATAATGATGTTGGCACGACCCGGCTCATATTTGTTAGGTCGGACGAATACTTTGACGCCAGTTGGACGGCCCGAGACATATTGGCTGTTTTGATCGAAAGCCGTTGCTTGCTGCCATTGCTCAAAGTTCATGTCCTGGCCTCGAAAACTAAATGGTGGAATAGTGCCGGTCTCAAAATAGGTGTTGTTATTCCATGTATGATTAGAAACTTGAATATCTTCTGCTAGAGGTAATTCAACTAAAGTACCTGATCCATAAAGAGCGTTGCCTGTCATGGTGATTTGATTCCAATTTTTCACAAAGAGGATATCGCCGCCGCCAAGAAAATAGTTATCTCTACAGATCAAATCTTTGTTTAGAGTTTTGTCGAACCCTAGTTGTACATTCATGTCCTGCGTCACAGAGCGATATGTATAGTTACTAATAAGTGCAACTCGTTCCGCAGAAACATCACCGCCACCACCACCACCGCCAACAAAAATATTTGGAACACTTCGCTCTTTAGATATCGAACCATTATTGAATGATACATTGCCTTCAAAGTGGAAACCACTCAGCGTATTCTTCTCCTGGCTATAGGCATGGATACCTATATCAAATTGGTTAAATATAATATTGTCGTTGATTTGCTTCGTACCAACAACATTCTGAGTGTAGATACCATGGTCATGCGGCTTGTCTGGCCCTTGCCACCCATTGTTGTAGATAAGAGAGCCGTAAATCTCGGATTCGACCGCGTCACTCCAAAAACCGATTCCAACAGCTGTGTCATGCACAACGAGATTGATAAACTTGCTATGTGGTGCGTAAATCTGCAGACCATTTGGCCTTAAAGGACCGCCGGTCGGAGCCGGATTTTCTCCTGGTACTGATGTCACACGCTCAGGATTGGAATCCATTACTTCGAAGCCCCAGTAGATCGTCCATGCCCCATATACAGATAAGCCGGCTAGACGTTCACCAGGAGTACTATGTCGGTCAATCGTTGCTTGTTCACCAGGATATTGGCGAACAGTAATAGGAGCGGCCTCGGTTCCGGTCAAGTAGCTGATAAAGGAACCAGTATATATTCCGCCGCGCAGCCAAATCGTTGCCCCGGGAGTCACTGCATCTGGCTGGTCAAGAGCAGTCTTGAGATCCCAAGGATGTTCCCAACTGCCATCGGCATTGGGCTTGCCATTTGGCGCAACATAGAACCCTGGTAGCGGTGGCAGCAAAATAAGGGGCAAGCGAGTCACCGTCTGCTGGTTGCTTCGTAATCGTACCGTCGAGGTGGATGAGATATTTGTGGTGGTTTCTGGAATACAGCTGGATAACAGGAGAATTAGCCAAACAAACCAGATAAGTAAATGGTCTTGCCGTTTCAAACGATGGCCCTGCATTTGTTATTCCTGTAGTCACAAGTCCGATAGCTTAAAAACGCTGAGACAGCCTGAACAGAAAATATCGCCTTATCGCGATAACATCCCGAGTATATACGGGTAACCTTGTCGTTTGGCAATCGTACGATACGTTCCTAAAAGGCTATCGGTCAATCCTTCGAAGCTATACAACTGTTCTACTCGCTGTCGCCCAGCTTGGCCAAGTTGGCGGCACAAATCGCGAGATTTCGCTAATCGCACCATTCGATCGGCTATTCCTTCAACATCGTCGAAGGGAACAACATAACCAGTGAGCCCATCTTGTACCACAAATCCCGCATCCCCCGCTGGTGTCGTAATTACTGGCAACGAGGCAGTCATAGCTTCCAGAATCGCATTGGGAAAACCCTCATCGCCATCGGAAGTAAGAACTTGCAAATCGGCCTGCCTGAGCAACATCGGCACATCGCTGCGCTGTCCCAAGAATGTGACGACGTTTGGTAGCAGGTTGAGCTCAGCAGCCAATGCCTCCATCGCATGGCGTTCGGAACCATCGCCTACCACAACCCCTTTTAGCGAAGGCTCCCGTTGGTATGCTATTGACAACGCACGTAGGAAGCGATCCAGGCGCTTAAAGCCAACTAGCCGGGCAACAAACACAGCAGTAACGCCTTCGGGTTGATACTTTTCGGAAACAACGGGCGGCGCAGTTATATCAAAGGCTGGTATATCGATTACATTCGGAACTAGATACAGCCGCTCAGGCTCAATCAACGAGCTTGCGATTAATTCATGTATTGCCGACTGAGAATTAGCTATAAGTGCTGTTGGGGTAGTCATCAACAACCTGTTCCAATTTCCAGTGTCTTCGTAAGAGTATCGCAGGCTACAGCGTAAAGCTCCTATGCTGAGCGTACCGAGTAATCGGCCGGTCAGGCTTACATAGAGGTTGGCATATGAATGAGTTGATTGGATAATGTGTGGTTGAAAATGTCGTAGCCTGCTTATCAATGTTCCAAGACGCAATAGTGGGTTGGTAAACTGCCCAATCCATTCTGGGGCCAGGCCGAGCGTCTGTAAAGCATTTTGATAAAACTCATCTCGCGTTAGACTATAGACTCGAACATCCGCGCCAGCTTGCTTCAGAGCTTGGGCCATATACACTAGCTGTTTTTCCGCGCCACCCTGAGCCAGCGTACCAGCTACCAGGGCAATGCGTAGATCTGTGCGTAGATCAGTCATGACGCAAGTTTTCATGCCGGATGATATTAGTAATCGGCTCACGTCGCGCAGCTGCTCGTATCTGTGCAGCCATCCGTTCACGATGGAAGAGAACCGTAACACCAGCAGCCAGAAACCACAGTCCCCTTGCCCACTGCAACTCAAGAGAAATCAGGGCCGAGCTTAGGATTGCGGTTACTAGCAGCCCTAGAGCGAGCAGCTTTCGATCACTGCTTCGCCAACCCACAAGAACAAATGAGAGTACATACATAGCGAACAGCAGAAATCCTGGGATGCCATTCTCCGTCAAGATCTTGAGCCAACCAGCATGGGCAGGCCTATTTATCCCGTAACCATAGCTGAACGCTGTAATGCCTTCGCGAAAGCCTAGGCTAGCCCATATTGGCCCAAACCCTCCTGTTCCGACTCCAAAGGGATGTTCAAGGAAAATATACCAGCCACCAAGGAGAAGATCGGAACGGCCGCTGGTCGCATGGCTAAGTGAAGCGCCAGGGTTTAGTAGTAATTCAACACGTTGTAACGTGCGCTCCTGCAGGTCAGTAAATTGTGTTGAAATAATATAACCTAGCAGCAGAGTTACGATCAGAAAGATCACGCGGCCCGAAAAACCCTGCATTGTGATAACAAGAAAGATCAGACATATAACGGCCAGTAACAAATTGCCGCGGCTGCCACTCAGGAAGACCCAGGCAAAATTGACAACCGCCAGCAGCATCAAAAGCAATTGACTACGTCGCCGGCCTGTAGAGAATGGCAAACTCATACAGATAGCGAATAATGCCGTTTGCGGGAACATGGCCCAATTATTTGGATTAACGAAGGGCAAATGGTTTCTTTGGAGATAGTACGACAAGCCTCCAGCAGCCCCAAGGATTCCATTGATAAGGCCCAGCCAGTACCAACTATTCCCGTCTTCACCAACACGAGCAAAGTATACTAGCAGACCAAAAAGAGTAACCACGCCTAGCACATCATCAGCGCCGACTGCGCGATCAGGGCTAATAACAAGTTCCAAGCTCATCAAGAGAAAAAATAGTTGTATGAGACGGGTCTGTAGATCATTGAGTCGTAGTAAAAAAGGGGCATAAAGTATCATGACAATGAGCAACCAGTAATTGTAAGTATTCCATCGCAAGAGTCCGCCTGTCAACAACAACAGTTTGGTAATAGGATCTAGTGTGCATAATATGCTCATTCCAAACAGCCCGATTATCGGCTGACGTAGGCCCACAACAACAGCAATAAAGCCAATAATTGTTAGTACTATCAATGCCGATTGAAAACCGATCACAAAACTAGCGGCCCAGGTCAAGAGCATCACTGTCGTAAACCAGCGGCCCCAATATGTGGCGCGTGGCAATATAGTCTTTTGGGCAGTTTCGCCAGAGGAGATCTGCGGTTTTGGTAGCATGAATGCTTTCATATACGATTTACTAACTATTATCAAATTCCTTGATGTACTCTATGAAGCCCTTGAATCCGCGTGACGGCTCAAACCTCATATAGACCTTTTGCCGATAGATCTCATTAATACAACCAACTTGCGTGTTTCCGCAGATTCGCACATCTTCCAATCCAAAATTGGCCAATGGCAGGGATTGTAAGGCAAAACCTTGTATAAGTTGTTTTATCTTTTGGATGTTAAGGCCCATCATGGCTGCAGCCACAGAATCCATTGCGAGTGGATTAAAGGCTGCCATCATTACGCCGCTCGAGATGGGTGTGGGTGATAATGGGCTTTCTTTCTGCCCCCCGATTAGCCCATCCAGAATAGCCATATACTTTATGTCAGAAGACAACTCCATTGAAATGTCTTGCTTTCTCCGGTCAAAATAGAAGAATGCTCTATTGATATCTAACGTTGTTCGCCAGATAGTGTCATTGCCATGCCAGCTTCCTCCACCGATTGAGGTTTCCGCATTTTTGCCAAGTCGTATCAAACGTAGGATAATAGCACATAAAATACCAGAAAAAATAAACACCTGCTTTAAGATTCCTTTTTCCTGTTCCCAATCACAGTGGAAAAAGAACCACATTAAATCCCATAATATGTTCCCATCGGGGTACTCATCTCCTCCATTCTTTGGGCTGCCAAAACGGAAATGAGGCAAGTAATCTTTGTGGCCAATAAGCCCGACAAAGTTCTTCAATGCGCCAGTAATGCCAGCCTTCATATGAGATTTCATTTTTGGCAAGTTGATTATTACATCAGCATAAATAATGTCCTTATGCATCAAATATTTGTTTGTTTCTGGTGTATGGGCCGCACTCATACGTCTTTCCGAATATTGCGAGACTCCAAATCTGTATTTCCCCTTCATTAAGGGAATCAGTTCACTATTTCGCCTCATGTCAATCTCATGGTAATCACATTCAGCCGATGTATCTACAACTCGTTCAACAGGAACTCCATAACGGACAATAGCCCGGCCCAGTCTATAATCTTTGATTACTAACTCAACATTAGGAAAGTTTGCACTAAAATACTCCTTTATTTCGTCCAGCCCTACCAGCTTAATCAGTTTCGCCCAATCTGTTCCTTGAATTGGACAATCACCAATGATGATCTTACCAGTTCCTTCCAATGCCTTTGCCACGTAATCTAGTACAGCACGTATGACGGAACCATGTGTTATCAATCCATCGGTATCAGTGAGACCATAACTTTCTCCTAAATTACGGTGGGAGACAAAATTCGGTTTAAGCACCACAACATTCCCTGGCCTGATAATGTCTCCAAGTGGATTCCACTTGAGCGTATCGTAATTATTACGATCTAGTTGGAGGTAATAAAAGAGTTGGCGAACAGCGCGGTAAGCAGGATTATCCTCAAGAGATACAACCGAGTTTGGCCACTCAGGGTATCTTTCAGCCGGATGATATGGTGGAGTCCGAGCATAATTCGCCACATCTTTTACCAGTACTACTCTCGAATCATCTAGAAGAGCTTTCATTCTGTTGTACCTCTGAAATAGTGTAGCGGTATTTTCCCGAGGCGCTGGGCGTAATAGCGTCCACTAGTTGAATTTCTACTATACAATCATCACCCATCACAAGTTTCGTTTTTGCGATAATTTCATCGAACTCTTTTTGCTCATACTTTAAATCCGATTGTACAATGTTAAAAACAACGTGCGAGTAGCTCTTCTGGATTACTTGAAACTTCCAAACCCAGTCTCGGAAGTAGAGCAAATGGGTGAAATACTCTCCATCTATTAAGGTTCCGTCCCTATTTTTAAACGCATCTACATTTCTTCCTAACACCTTATCTAATATCTGCCCCTCCCTACAACAAGCACATTTGCTTTTGTTAGATAAAATACCACGATCACCAATTTTGTAACGGATGAGAGGCATTGCAAAGTTGGACAAACATGTAACAAGGATATTTCCTTCGAGGCCATCCGCCACAGAATCGCCGTTATCATCGACAATCTCCAGATAATGACCCCAAGGAGCTATATGTAATCCTTGATGCGCTGAACATTGGCAGGCGATATTGCCAACCTCCCGCGAACCATAACGATTAAAAACTTTACACTGAAAAACGGTCTCGATTGTTTCTCGCATGAAAGAATACAATGTACCCGCAGAGGTGATGATTGCTGATTGACGAACGATTGGTATTCTTTCCTGTTGTGCGAACTTAGCCAGTTCGTAAATCGCCTGTGCATAAGATACGATAACTTTAGGATGTATAGAATTAATCACTCCGATAAACCCGCGCATTTTCTCGGGATCCATACGAAATGCGTTGAGG
>Ga0170475_126945882_pt1 | contig 11561 bp, 10 predicted proteins | sample Soicark_Litter_5_FD_111474 | JGI IMG/M metagenome (GOLD analysis project Ga0170475, IMG submission 111474) | Avena fatua rhizosphere microbial communities from Hopland, California, USA. Combined Assembly of 48 SPs | reverse complement strand
TTCGAATCCTGCTACTCTAATTTGTTTTTTTTTTTATGAAAATAAGTAAACAATAGTTACAAGAAAACGCCTTTTTAAATGTTTTTTTCAAAGACTCAATGTACACTATATTGTTAGCTATATGTAAAAAACAATAAATTTATATAATGATATATCGTATTTTTATTAATTTTTTTTAAAAAAAATTATAGCAAAATTAACTGTATAATGCAAGTTATATTAGAAATATGTATATATAAATATCGTTAGAAAATACCAAACATTTCTAAATCATATTTTAAGATGTTCTTATTAATGCTGCCGTATACCTATAATATTAAAAATTCAATTAAAATAAATCATAGAGTGTCAGACACTGATATTAGAAAAAAAAATAAAACAGTTATTATATATACTTTATTTCAAACTATTAATATATATATATATATGATGTATTATCATACACATATTTTTTAAAAAATTATTTAACAAACCTACAGCAAATTTATACTTAGGCTTGTAGTTTAATGGAAGAATAAACCGCTCATGACGGTCTCGATGTTGGTTCAAATCCAATCAAGCCTATATTTATCTTAGGCCTTTTCCACTTCCTATAATGAAAACAGCAGTGCTTAATTATTTTAATGGTTGTAATAGAAACACATTGTCTAAAAAGTTATTGTAGTAAAAGAATCGACCAGCAACCCTAAGCCGATTTTTTTAAAAATATTTAAAAGAATTCTCAAAAAGGTATTAATAATTAAATTTTTGGCTAAAAATTTAAAATAGTTTATAATCATGAAGGTGAATTTGATTCTTGAATAATATAGCGTCAGTTAAAGTTACTGCCAATTTTATTTGAGTGTTCGAAGTGTTGTGTATTTATGTATAATATGAAAGAACAAAAAAATCAACTAATAATTGTTAGAATTAATTTTTTTTAATATAAAACTTATACATAGTCGTATTGAAAGGTTTTATTGTAATTTAATTTTGTGTTTATTTCTTTGCATTATTACATGATAAAAAAAATTAAAATAATTTTTTTAAATACACCTATATTTTTGTTGAAACAGTTGAAACATATGTGATTATTGATCAAAGATAGTAGTAATAACTTTTTTCAATTAGATAAAAAACCTGTATCTAATGTTAATCTAGATGATAAAAAAAAAAATGGTGTTAATGAAAACAGTAATGATTTTACACTATATTCAAGTTTTTCACAAGAGATGTTTACAGTAAAAGATTATGGCTGACGTTCTATTACTATTTCTTTTATTATAGGATTTGCCTCTTTATTCGTGATTCATGTTTTAGTTTTTATACTTATAGAATTAATATGAAAAGTAGGTGGTTTAAACATTTATTCAGCTTTTCCTTTAGTTATATGACTACCCCTGTTAAGTTCAATTTTTTGTGGCTTATGCGGTCGATATATAGGTATGTATGGATCTATGATCGTATCTACAGTTTTTTTATTCTTTACGTTGGTTGCTTCTTTAATATCTTTTTATTACGTTGGATTGTTAGGCTTATCTATGGATTTTTTTTTAGCAGATTGAATTCATGTTAATACTTTAATAATTAATTGAGAATTAAGATTTGACCCATTAACAGTAGTTATGTTGATAACTGTTAGTACTGTATCATTTTTGGTTCACCTGTACTCTTGTGGGTATATGCAAGAGGATCCACACATCCCCAGGTTTATGAGCTATCTTTCACTTTTTACCTTTTTTATGCATATGTTAGTTACAGCTAACAGTTTTGTTCAATTATTCTTAGGTTGAGAGGGTGTTGGTATCTGTTCATACTTATTGATAAGTTTTTGATATACGAGAGTGCAGGCTGTTAAATCAGCCTTTAAAGCAGTCTTAATGAATAAGATTGGCGATATTTTTTTCTTATTAGGTATGATGTTAACTTACGATGTTTTTAAAAGTTTAAATTTTTCAATAGTATTTTCATTATCTGAAAATTTTAAAAATCATAAAATAATTTTTTTAGGTATAGATATGCCTGCAATAGAGTTAATATGTTTCTGTTTTTTAGTTGGCGGCATGGCTAAATCCGCCCAAATTGGCTTACATACATGGCTAGCGGATGCAATGGAAGGACCAACACCAGTATCAGCGTTGATTCACGCTGCCACTATGGTAACTGCAGGTGTTTTTTTAATAATTAGATGTTCTCCTATTTTTGAGTACGCACCCATCACCTTAGGTATTACAACAGTAATTGGAGGCATTACTTCTTTTACTGGAGCTACCATGGCTTTAGTACAATATGATGTTAAAAAAATAATAGCTTTTTCTACTATGAGCCAATTAGGCTATATGTTTTTTTCTGCAGGATTATCGGGATATAATATTAGTTTATACCATTTATTTAACCACGCCTTTTTTAAAGCTTTACTTTTTTTATCAGCTGGATCATTAATTCATTCTATGTCTGATGAGCAAGATATACGAAAAATGGGGAATTTGTGTAGGATCCTTCCTGTAACATACGTTTGTTTCGTTATAGGCACTTTATCTTTAATAGGATTCCCATTTACTTCTGGATTCTTTTCTAAAGAAGCTATTTTGAACCAAGCTTTTGCTAAGCATACCGGAATTAGTTTGTTTGCTTATGTTTTAGGAGTCCTAACTGTTGCATTAACCACTTTTTATAGTGTTAGGTTATTATGATGAGTATTTTTGTCAAAGTATAATGGGTATAAATCTGTTATCGCTAAAGCTAAAGAGTCTAATTTCATAATTTTAGCACCTATGATTATTTTATCAATACTTACCGTTTTTTCAGGGTTTATGTTCAAAGATATTTTTATAGGAAAAGGTTCAACATTTTTTAAAAATTCAATTTTTATTCATAAGGATAATTTTTTAGACAGTGATTTTTTACCTACGTCAATTAAGCTTATTCCAATTATACTATCATTGATTATTATCGTTTTGGCTCTTCATATACCCACTTATGACTATTTGTTAGTAAAATGGCAAAGCACTAGATTTAGAAATATTCATCAATTTTTTTATAATAGATATCATATTGATACTATTTATAACTATATAGCTCAGTGATTTTTAAACACATGTTTTATTTTATATAAAATGATAGATCAAAGGTTAATCGAAATCTTGGGTCCTAATCTTATAAGAAATTTATATAGTTATTTAGTTATAGCTTTAAAACGTAATCTTACCATAGCAAAAAGTTCATTATATATTCAATCCGCTTCATTAGTAGCATCTATTGTTGGTATAGTATATATTATTTATTGATATTTTTAGTAAATTGTAACGTTTTAAAAGGAAAATTTGAATTAATTTTTAGTAAATTTGTTAGTATGATTGAAGTTTACAAGGAGTTCTACAAAGACCCTTTGGAACAGTTTTTACTTACTAACTTGTTGCCGGGGTGTCCAATCAATAACGGAGATTCCAGTATACTGGTTATCTTGTTAGTAAATGCAACTGTAACTTTTTTATTTTTTAGTTATATTTTAGAAAGTATAGGATTTTATAGATCTTTATCAATATCTTATACTTTAGCAGATGTAAATAAAAGGGGTAATGTTTTTTTATGTTACTTACTAAATAAATGTTTTTACGCGCAGGAGACTTCTAAAAAAAAAATCAATACAGTTATACAAGCTTTATATAAATATATATATTTGACTTTTACTAGTGTATCAACAAAAGATTTTATTGAATCTTTTATGTCAAACGTTATGAAGTTTATTTACAGTATTGTGAAAGAAAACTTTTTTGTAAAAAAATATATATTTTTTCCGATTTATTACTTTTCTTTTCTGATTATCTTGTTTTTTAACGTTTTAGGGTTATTGCCTAATAGTATAACAGCTACTAGTTCTTTTGTTTTAATATTAAATTATTCTTTTTCTATTCTTGTAGGTTTAAGTTTTTTAGGAGGATACCTTCATTCATCTAAGTATTTCAACCAATTCTTGCCAGACGGGGTTCCTTTATTTATTGCCCCTGTATTAGCTTTAATAGAGCTGTTTTCTAACATCATAAGAATTTTTAGTCTGACGGTTAGGCTTTTTGCCAACATATTAGCGGGACACTCTTTATTAAAAATAATAGTTACAGTTTCGTGATCTTTACTTTCAATATTTATTATTAATATTCCAATAGCTTTTTTTGTTTGAATTTTATTAACGCCTATTTTTGTTTTAGAATGTGTAATAGCTTTTTTACAAGCTTATGTCTATGTTCTTTTATTAGTTATCTATACTAATGATGTTGTAAACATACATTAGTTGAGCTGATATAGATAGTTGGGAGTATTTAAGTAGTTATAAACTAAAGAGTTTTTAAAAGAGACTATTTTTTCTTATTTAATAAAATTTAGTAATAACTTATTATTATTACATAAGTATTATATATATATGTATAATGTGAAATAACCTTTGACAGGCCGTAAGAAAAATATACATGCCTAATACACGTATTAAACAATAAAGAATGGTGGCTGAGCGGTTTAAGGCGAGCGTTTTGAAAACGTTTATGCTTAATAAGCATCATGGGTTCGAATCCTATCCATTCTATGTTAAATAAAGTAGATGGTTTTTGTCAGCGAAAGGCAATAGTTTAATTGGTAAAATTTTGGTCTTCAAAATCAAACTTATAGGTTCGAATCCTGTTTGCCTTGTTGAAATCTTAATTTTTTTATGCCAATATTTTCTAAATAATTTGATAGTAATAAAATATTAGTTTTATTATGTATTTTATAGAAAATGCTATATATCATCTATTATTTTTTTGTTTTAGTTGCGTTTTCTTGGTAATTGTGTTGTTAAGTGTCATGTTTGTGCTTTCATTAAAAAGTTTTGATCAAGAAAAGATTTTGCCTTATGAATGTGGCTTTGAAGAATTTAGTTCAAATAGAAATTTATTTGATATACACCATTATATAATTGCTATACTATTTTTACTATTTGACATCGAAAGTGTATACCTAATTCCTTGGGCATTATGTATAAATTTTTACGATTTCATTGGGTTATTTACATTGTTAATTTTTTTTATGCTTTTAATAGTGGGTTTTAATTTTGAGTGGCTAAAAGGTACACTAAATTGAATGAATTATAGTGAGAGCCAGATTTAGTGACGTTTGAGCAAATAGGTATGGTAAAAATAAATCCGTGAGCTACCAATTAAACTTTGGTCCTCAACATCCATCAGCTCATGGTGTATTAAGATTAGTTCTTAATATAAATTCAGAGCGAATTTTATCAGCAGACCCCCATATAGGGTTACTTCACCGAGGAACTGAAAAATTAATTGAATTTAAAAATTACTTGCAAGCATTACCCTATTTTGATAGGTTAGACTACGTTTCTATGATGATACAAGAGCATGTTTATGTGCTAGCTTTAGAAAATTTAAATAATATTAAAATACCACTACGTGCTCAGTTTATTAGAGTAATTTTCTCTGAAATAACCCGTTTACTCAACCATTTAATGTCTATTACGACTCATGCTTTAGATGTAGGTGCATTAACTCCGTTTTTATGAGCTTTTGAGGAAAGAGAAAAGCTTTTAGAATTTTATGAAAATGTTTCTGGTGCGCGAATGCATGCAGCGTACTTTAGACCTGGAGGAGTCTCAGACGATCTTCCTGACTATATATTAGAAAATATATTTATTTTCTGTAATCAATTCATTTATAGAATAAATGAAATAGAGGACGTATTAACTAATAACAGAATATGAAAACAGAGGTTGGTTTCTGTAGGAGTTGTGACAAAAAAAGTAGCTGTTGATTATGGGTTTAGTGGACCTATGTTGCGAGGGAGTGGTGTACCGTACGACTGTAGAAAAAGTCATCCATACGAGATCTATGATTTATTAGATTTTTATATTCCAATTGGAATTTATGGAGATTGCTATGATAGATATTTAATTAGACTTTCAGAAATGAGACAAAGCATTTCCATAATAATTCAGTGCTTAAATAAAATACCCAATGGTCTTTATAATACTTATGACAAATTAAATAAAAAAAATCTTGCTCTTAATTCAATGGAGACTTTAATTCATCATTTTCATTTTTATTCAGAAGGTATAAGTACTTTAGCTAACATATATTCTTATACTTCTGTTGAGTCACCAAAAGGTGAATTTAACGTTTTACTCGTTAGTAATGATTCTAATAAACCTAATAGATGTCGAATTAAAGCTCCGGGATTTTTGCATCTTCAGGGTTTAGATGTAATGGCTAAAAATTCTCTAATTTCTGATGTTGTAACAATTATAGGAACACAAGATATTGTTTTTGGTGAAATAGATCGCTAATTGATTTAATAAACAAATGTATTTAAAAAAGAATTGAAATAAATATTATTATAACCTAAAAAATAAATTATTTTTAAAAAAAAGAATGGTAAATTCTAAGCGGTACTGTGAGGATAATAAGTACAGACCCCGACTACATAAATTGTTTAGTATGATGCATCTAAAAAAAGGACTATATAGGTATAAAAAACTTTTTTATAGAGAAAACTTGTTACTGTTATCTACACATAGAAAAACTTATTTTTATATAGGGCCTTTTTTCGTTAATAGAGTATTTTTTTCTAAGCTAATTAGACTGCGTGTTTTAAAAAGATTAAGTACAGTATGATAAAAGTTTTAATATACTGAGGTTAAGTTGAATTATGAAATTTACAGTATTTGTATAATACAAGCTGTTTATAAATTTTTATTAGTATAACAATCGCCTCTAAACTTTAATATTATTGTTTAACATGTTATTAAAAGCAGCTAAAATGATAGGAGCTGGTTTAGCAACTATAGCTCTTGCTGGATCTGGTGTAGGTATAGGAACAGTATTTGGTGCACTAATTATTGGATTTTCAAGAAATCCATCAGTTGGTCGTCAATTATTTATATACGCAATCTTCGGTTTTGCTTTAACCGAAGCTATTGCATTATTGGGTCTAATGATGGCTTTTTTGATTTTATTCGGTAATTAAACCTATTATATAGAATAATAGTATAACAAATTTTTATTAAAAAGAACGTTTGCACCCCATTAGTTGAGAAGGGGGTGTACTGTTAGGGTCTTTTTTGAGATTCTGTAAAACCGTTTTCAAAATGAATAATAATACAGCTAAAAATGATGGTTTAGCAAAATTTTTGAATTTTTTTAATAAAATAAGTACGATCTTTGGAATCTCTTTATCAAAAGAGTTTTGAAATTATAATAATTATTTATTAGGTGTAAGAGTTACAAATAAAAAAAAAATTATAACTATAGGCGATACAAGAAAAAATATTTTAAGTTTGATAAAACTTATATTTTTCTTGAGAACTAGTATAAACTGAGGTGGAAAGGCCTTATTTCTTGATCTTGATTCAGAAACAACCAATCTTTTAAAAAAACGTAACGATACATTTTGTCAGTATTTTATAAAAAGACCATTAAATATGCCTGGAGGTTTAACCAATTTTAATAACATGCGGTGGTATTACCTAAAAAATACACTTTACTTCTTTCCTAAGTTTAAGCCCCATTTTTTAGTTTTATTAAATCACGTCCCCGCGTACAGGCCAATCGTAAATGAAGCTTTTCAGCTAAATATACCTGTTATAGGATCTATAAATTTTAATACTAATTTTTTAGACAAAAAAGTTGCTTATAATATTTATATACCTTTAAATAATGTAAGTCGAACTGATTTTAGATTATTTTTTATTGAAATATTTAAGTATACATTAAGGTTATTTAATTCTTTGAGCTATATCTCAAATACAGGTTTATTAGTTAGAAATGGTTATAAAAATTTACTGCGTTATTTAAGAAGAACTTTAAATATTGCAGACGTTTTTAAACAAAGACGGAAATTAAAAATTATTTCTATTATCAATAAAAAAAGAAAAAAAGAAGTAAGAAAAAAAATAAAAGAAAAAAACAAAATAATGTAAGGAAAAAAATTAAATTAACAAGAGGTTTACGACTCAAACGTAAGTTTATTTCTATTGCTAATAAATCTACTTTTAGTAAATTGTCTAAACGCCTTTGATCAAAGTTGTTGGTTAAAAAATATATTGATCAACGGTACAATAAACGGAAATTTTATGATTTTTTTAAACGTAGAAAACGAAAATGATTTAAGAAGAAAAAATTTAGGCAATTAGGTTTGTATACCAAAAATTTCATATTTAATGGCAAATTTAAAGGTCCATTTAAACATATAAAGCGAAGAAATATGATGCTTAAAAAGCTTTTTTGTAATTTATTTGATTTCCAATATAATTTTAAAACTTGGTGACGCGAGACTATTAAAAAAGGTTTATATACTAAACTAAAATATTTTAACAAAAATTTTAAATCATCTAGAGAGTTTTTAAACTATTCTGAGAGGTTTTTTGTATTTTTAGTAAAAAAAGTTTTTTTTAAGTACACACCCCAGTCTGCGTTTGATAATATAAAAAAGGGTTTTTTCCTATGCAATAATCATGAGATAAGTTCGCCCACGTTTATTGTTAAAAACAATTCAATAATACAAGAAAAGTTGTTTTATACAAAAATTTGGGATATAGTAAATTTAATGGACGATGAAAATTACTTATATGATTTTTGAGCTCAGTGGTTTTTCCGTCTGAACAGTTATTATGATAGACGACCTTTAACATATGTAGAAGGCGTCCCTCGGTTACATCCTAATGCACAACAAAGAAAGGATAGGGATGGTAGTCTTAAATTCTGATTTCATTGGCATCATAATTTTTGAAAAAAATATCTCGCAAAAGTTACCTTTTTACGACGACGTAAGTTGATTGCCCCTACACATATTTTATTTTTTTATACTCGATTTGAGTATAAATCTAAAGCGTTTCTACGTTAAAATTCTAATTTTTTATCCAATATTTTTATTTTGGGATAATAAGAGGAATTTTTTTTTTAACAAAGATAAGAAAAACTTATTTCATGTTTAAAATTAAAAAATTTCGCAGTATAATCCAGATCCTTTGGGACAGTTTGCTTTACCTAGCATATTGTGGATGTTGTCTTATGATAGCATTGTACAGTATAGATTTATTTTTTAAGTTTGTAACCTGGGTGAGTAGTTATGACAAGGTTGCTATGCAGTCTGTTTTTTCTACTTTTTATGTGTCTTATGTGCAATGGCTTTGAGAATCCGAGTGAACTCTTGATTTTTTTATTGATATTTGTAAACTTTTCTTAGGACAAAATTCTACCTATATACATTTAATTATTGTTTTTATTGTCCTTTTACTTGCCCCCATCAAAGAGGGTATAGTTGAAATTGGCTTTAAAAAAATTTGGTTTTATGCCACAATCCTTGCTCTTATAGTCTCTTTTTTTTAATTTAAATAATTTAAGTCCTCTTCAAGTAAATTATAATGAAGTTGAGCCACTTATCAAGTCTTCAGTAGAGTTTAAATCTAATCTTAGCATAGTAGCAGAATTGAATGCTACTGAAGAAGACTTAGTCACCTTTTACATATTTTGTGCTAGGAAGGTAGGATTGTTATTTTGTTTGCTAGTAACTTATATTTTTGTATTATGTTCATACTCTAAACAAATTGTTTGTACAAAAATTGAAATCCTTTTATATATATGTTTGGAATATTTTTTACTTAAAGCGTTTAGCACCCTTAACTTATTAGAATTTTATGTATATTTTGAAGCTGTTTTGATTCCTATGTATTTATTAATTATAGGGTGAGGCTCAGGAGAAGCAAAAAAAGCATTAGCTGCGTATTATTTAGTTTTTTATACTATTTTTTTTTCAGTACCTTTGTTGGTAGCTATTTTATACTTAGGAGATATGGCTCAATCATTTAATATATTTGCTATAAAAAATCTTAAATTATCATGAGATACCGAATTTTGAGTAATGTTGGCTTTTTTTTTAGGCTTTGCTGTTAAAGTTCCAGTGTTTCCCTTTCATACTTGACTTCCTGAAGCACATGTTAACGCATCTACGACAGCATCTGTTATATTAGCCAGTTTATTATTGAAATTAGGTGGTTATGGTATGCTAGAATTTTTAATTGTTATATGTCCAAACACATGTAAGTATTATTTACCTATAATTTATGTTTTTTTAGTAATTAGTATTATCTATTCATCGATGGTTGCTATAATACAAACTGATCTAAAACGTATTATAGCTTATTCATCAATAGCTCATATGAATTTGTCTATAATAGGTATATTTTGTAGTAATGTTGAAGCTATAATAGGGTCTGTCTATCAAATGATATCTCATGGAATAATTTCTTCTGGTTTATTTTTTTTAATTGGATTTTTATATGATAGATATCGTACTCGAGACATTAGTTATTATGGTGGTTTAACAATGACTATGCCATTGTTTTCACTTTTTTTCTTTGTGTTTATATTAGCTAATATAGGATTTCCAGGAACTTCGGCTTTTGTTGGTGAGTTATTGTTACTTGTAGGAATATATAAACAAAATACAGCTATAGCTGTGTTAGCTTTAAGCTCAAATTTTTTATCTCCTATTTATTCTATTTGAACCTATAATAGGGTTTGTTTTGGAGCTCTTAGTACCCAATATTTAGGAAATGTTTTTTTTGATTTAAATAGACAAGAGTTTGTCATAATGGTATATTTATTAATACCTTTAATTGTTTTAGGTATTTTTCCTAATATTTTAATAGATTATCTATCATCTACAAAATACTTTTTTTTTAAACAATATTAAGGTTCTTTTATACATCGTAAATTATTTTATTAAATCGGGATTATGCTTTATACCAAAACACATTTACTTAACAAATTTAAGACAAATATTTTTTGAAATAAAGATTTTATTTATAATTCACTATGACTTAATAAACTTATAAACCAATTAATTTGACAAGGCAAAAAAAGAAAAAATTGAAAAATATTTTTTCAATACATTACGTCAGCTTAGGTCTATTACACTCACCCCTCATATTTACTTTTTTGAAATACTTTTTATGCTAAAACCTGTAATTATTTTGAGATGAATACGTCTTGGAAGAAAATGGCATCAAGTAGCACGACCTATATTTGAAGAATTACAATATAGATGTGCATTTTTACTAGTATCAAAAACATTTAGAATGCGTGAGGGTTTAAATAAATTTGGTAGCCCAGAAAAAAAATTATATAATGAAATTGTTAATTTAGTGCATTTTAAAACTAGTAAACTTTTAGATTACAAGAAAGACACATATAGTATAGCTATTTATAACAGATCTTTGTTTCGATTTAAATGGTAACAAAAAATGCCACAAAGTGACGTCTTTACATTTCTAAATGCTGTTTGTTTAGGATCAATCCTGATAGGCGGGGGGTATTTTTCATTATATATTTACTCAATACCATTTCCTTTTATTAAATATTTTTTTTTTAGTAAACTTATTGAAAATGTGTGGTTGAAATTTGATTTATTCAACAATCTAATGTTTAAAAATAAAGAAAATAACTTTTACTACTTTTAAAAGTTGATTTTTTATTTGGCTGGGGTAGCTTAATTGGTAAAGCAGAGGACTGAAAATTCTAAGACTGGTGGTTCAAGTCCAC
>Ga0170475_115337305_pt1 | contig 11570 bp, 10 predicted proteins | sample Soicark_Litter_5_FD_111474 | JGI IMG/M metagenome (GOLD analysis project Ga0170475, IMG submission 111474) | Avena fatua rhizosphere microbial communities from Hopland, California, USA. Combined Assembly of 48 SPs | reverse complement strand
GTCTGAAATCCTGCCTGTCCACTTCCAGCATCTCGCGCTGCCAGTTCAACTGGGGCGACATACTCAAGAACGACCCGGCCTTCGCCGGCATAGATCCAGCCACCGTCAACTTCGATTCATCTTTCGATCCGACGCAGATTCCCTTCACCTACACCTTGACCGCCGCCAAATCCGCCAGCCTGACCAGCTCGAATGCCTTCAGCGCCGACAAGCTGGCGGCGCTGCAAAAAGCACTGACGACCTTGACGGCTTCTGCGGCGCTGAGCAACCCGGTGAGCTGGGCACAAGCCAAGAGCGCCATCGATAGCGCCGCCGGCACCGTGTCCTATGTCGAGTTTGCCAATGGCACGGATTTCTACAATCTCTCCACCGATGCCGACTTCAATGCTTACCTGGCGAGCCTGGTCGTCGCGCCGCAGCAAGGCAGCTTTACCAATGCGGCCAACCGCTTCGATATCACGGCCGCAAATATCGCAAAACTGCGCGCTGCCAAGTTCGAAAAGCCCAGCGACCAGGTGAAAATCGCCCTGGTGCTGGACGGCTTGCTGAAATCGACAGCCAAGTTGACCGGACTCAATTACAACGATCTGAAAACGCTGGTCAAGGCGACTTCGGTGAATGCTGCAGGTCAAGCCAAGGACAGCATCGCCGGCTTTACCGACACGCTGTCGCCCTTGGAAATGGCCACCTTGCGGGAAACGCTGGTGGTGCCGACCCCTTACGCCGGCCGCAAACTGGAGCTGAACAGCCCCCGTTACGCCAGCAATGCCTACACCCGTGACATCTACCAGCAATTCGTGGCAACGGCGCAGGCATCGGCCGGCAAGAAGCCGAATATCGTGGTAGTCACGGCCGCTACCGAGAATCCATTCTACGAAGCCGACTTCTACACCTACGGCCTGCGCAGTGCCGGCGCCAACGCCGCCTGGGTGCCGATCTCCGGGGGTTTCCGCAAAGCCCTGGACAGCGCCTCATGCGCCAAACTCAATATCCTGTACAGCGCCTACGCCAACACCGCCTCCGCGTTTGCCGGCACCTTCCACCAGGACCTGATGTTCCCGGATCTTGCGAAGATCCAGTCCGACGCCTGCAACAATCCGCAAAGTCTGTACGAGCAACTGGCCAATGCCGATGCCGTCTTCTTCGGCGGCGGTGATCAGGCGCGGCATCTGGAAGCCCTAGTCACCAAGGGCAGCGACGGGCTATACAGCGTCGCCACCCGCGAGCTGCAGATCCTGCGTGACCGCTTTGCGGCCGGCAAGCTGCTAGTCGGCGGCACCAGCGCCGGCACCGCCGTGCAAAGCGGCGGCAAGCTGGGCAGTGTCGACATCCCCATGCTGGGCGGCGGCGATTCCTACAGCGCCCTCAAGGCAGGCTTTATCGCCGGCAGCGGCCCTACCCCGGACGACACCGGCACCATCGGCCTCAGCTACGCCAAGGGCGGCCTGGCGCTATTCGGCCAGGGCATCATCGACAGCCACTTCTCCCTGCGTACCCGTGAGGGCCGCCTGATACGCCTGGCCAAGGAAAGCGGCGTACGCTACGGTTTCGGCGTCGATGAAAACACGGCGCTGCTCACCAGCCAGCCGGTCGCAGGCAAGGTGACGCTTACCGTGCTGGGTGCCGGCGGCGTGTATATCGCCGACGTAAAATCTGCCGTCTCGGCCACGGCAAAAAATGCACCGTTCAATATCACTGGCGTGCGCAGCCACTACCTGACCACCGGCGACAAAGCAGTGTTCGACATGGCGACGGGCGAGCTGACCATCAGTTTCGCCACCAGCAAACGGGCGCCGCTGCCGGTCACTGCCGCCATCATCCCAAGCACCAGGACCGTGTTTGAATACGGCAGCAGCAGCTACCTGAACTTTGCGCTGGCTTTTGCCAATAGCGGCCTGACAGAAGCCACGGGCGACACTTCCGCCAGCAGCAACCAGAGCAACCCGGTATTCCGTGTTCATTTATCGCGCACTGCCGACACGGCAGTGGCGAGGGCGGGTTCGACGGTTAGCTACAAGAACGTGTTGGTAGATATCGCGGCACAATAGGTCACACAATAGGGATAGGGGGATGAATCTCCCCCCGTTGTGGAAGAGGCTGCTGGAGAGGCACTGCCAGCCTCTCCTCCTTCGGGGGGCTTGTGCCTTTTATATCCCACTGTGAAACCAAACCGGGGGAATCCTTGCGCAGCATATCGCGCAGCAATGGTTTACTATGGTTTGGTGTGCCGCGCCGGCAACACCAGCCACTCCATCATCTTATACGGTCAGGTTGCCATGCATATATCCATCGTCGCCTTTGACGGCTTCAACGAAATCGACACCTTCACCACCATGGGCATACTGACCCAGATGCGCGGCGATGGCTGGCGCACCGGCCTGGTATGCCCGACCCCCAAGATCGTGTCCGCCAACGGCGTCACCGTCTCCAACCAGCATCCGCTGGAATGGGCGAACGATGCAGATGTCGTGCTGTTCAGCAGTGGCAGCCGCATGCGCGAAGTCGCCGACGACGACAAGATATTACGGCGCCTGAGCCTGGAGCCGGAGCGCCAGTTGCTCGGCGCACAATGCAACGGCAGCCTGATGCTGAAGAGCCTGCATGCGCTGCGCAGCCCGGAAGTCTGCGCAGAGCACGGCAGCATGGCCATGTTGATACAGGCGGGCCTGAAGCCCGTCGCCGCGCCCTTGCTGGTGCATGGCAACGTCGCCACGGGTGGCGGCAGGCTGGCAGCCAGCTACCTCGCCGCCTGGGTGATCTGGCGGCTGGACAGCATGATGGCCGCGCAACATGCCCTGACGCGCGTGGCGCCGGCCGGTGAAGAACAGACCTTTGTCGCGCATGTGCTGTCCGTGGTCAGACCCTTTATCGAAGGCGCGGAGGCAGAAGTAGCCGCAGAGCCCAGCCATAGGCAGCCTGCCCCCATCGTGATCAGCGCCACGGCGGTGCAGCAAGCGCCGGCAGCCACGGAAATGGAAACCGATTACGAAGATGACGAGGACGATGAATTCCCCGTCGAGCTGCTGACGGTCAAGCCGGAGCCTGTCAGTGTTGAAACGGCAGCGCCGGAAGGCCCGCCCCTGTTCGGCGGCATGATAGAAACCACGGGCAAGATATTGGAAGTCGAGCACCTGGACGGCGATGCCTTGCGTGTCATGGTATCCAGCGGCGGCTTGCCGATGAGCAAGATCGGTCGCGGCGACCGCATTGCCGTAAATGGAAAGTGCCTGACCATCGTTGCCAAGACGGATCATCATTTCAAGTTCGAGTTGCCGGCCCAGGTGCAAGGCACGCTGACCGGGCTCGATGAAAAGGATGCCGAGGTCAACCTGGAAAGAGCCCTCGCCTACGGGCAAGCCGTCAATGGGCACTTGCTGGAAGGACAAGTCGATGGTATCGGCGAAGTGCTGAAATTCGCCCAGACTGGCGAAAGCTGGCAATTGGTGGTGCAGGTGGACGGCAAGCTGGCACCTTGCATCGCCATGAATGGGCGCATTGCCGTCAACGGCGTTTCCCTGATGACGACGCAGGTCAAGGACGTGGGCGCGCGCTGCATATTCTCTGTCGTGCTCGATGCACAGATCATGAAGGTATCCGCGTTGAAGAACGTACGCGTCGGCAGCAAGGTCAATGTAGAAGCCGATATGATCGCCCGCAGCCTCCAGGGCATGCTGCCCCCACTCAAAACCTCGGCAGGTAGAAGTAGAGGTTGAAATTATTTTTGCATTTTTAAATCCAGACCAACTCCCTTTGCGTATCAGACGATAGAAGCACTTTTCTACATGGCTTGGTAACAAAAACCGGATAGCCTTGAGTTGTAGGACAGCGCTTTCGTCGCCTGCTGGAAAACAATCGCTATCCAGCAGCCTGTCGAACTTAGATGAAATCGGCGCGGGCGGAGAGCCTGCAAACCCGCTAGTCGGTCCATCAACACCGGATGGATGGTTAGAGGAACAACCATTACCCGGCAAAGACGGCAAAATCTGGCCTCTCCTATCGGCAATTCGCGGCGATATTGGGGTTCCCTAAGTTCGACAGGCTGCCAGCGATGTTTTCAAACGGCCAGCCAATATGCATTTAATGCGCAGCCAACCGTTACAACCACTGGGAGTTAGCAATGAATGAGAATGACAGCAAACTGATCTCCGCACGTCGCGGTTTCCTTACCACCGGCGGCAAGATCGCGCTTTCCGCGACCGCTGTTGCCTTGCTGGCAGGCAAGGATAATCTTGCCCAGGCCGCCACACTGAGCGCTGAGGATAATAACCGCGACGTCGGCATTCTGAATGTTGCCTTGGCTTTGGAACACGAAGCAATCAATGCCTACCAATTGGGTGCCGGTAGCGGTCTGCTGCAAAAGCCGGTGCTGGATATCGCCGTACACTTCCAATCCGACCATAAGGCGCACCGTGACGCGCTGGTAGCAACCATTCAGAAGCTGGGTGGCCGCCCGGTCGAAGAGAAGAAGCTGGATGAGTATGCGAAGTCCCTGCAGGCCAGCACGCTGAAGAACCAGGCCGATGTACTGGCCCTGGCAGCCCGCCTGGAACTGGGTGCCATCAACGCCTACCTGGGCGTGATTCCGGCATTCAAGGATATCGGCCTGTCCAAGATCGCCGGCCGCCTCGCCGCCGACGAAACCATGCACTGGACCATTCTCAACAATGCGCTGGGCGGCGCGCTGCCGGCCGGCGCCTTGTCGTTTGGCGCCTGATAAGCAATAGGCTGTCAGCAGCTGCTAGCAGCCTATCGGGCGCATGCTGTCCAGCGTGCGCCCGGACTCCGTGAAATGCTCAAATCGAACGATAGACAAGACTGCAAGCTCTTATACCAGCCACCAGGAAGCAAGCAATGAAACTGCACAGATACTGCCTAGTCCTTGCACTGGTCACGCCTGCCGCCTGGGCAGATGGCGATGCCGCACGGGGTGCCCAGCTCTATAACAGCCGCTGTATTGCCTGCCATTCTCCTGATGCCAACCGCGTCGGCCCTGCCCACCGTGGCGTTTATGGACGCAAGGCGGGCGGCGTTGCCGACTTCAGCTACTCGTCTGCCCTGCGCGGCGCCAAGCTGACCTGGACGGACAAGACCCTGGATAAATGGCTAACCGATCCAGAATCCCTGCTGCCGGGCCAGACCATGGGCTATCAGGTGCCTGATGCGACGGATCGCAGCGATTTGATTGCCTATTTAAAACAGATATCGCAAAAATAAGTTTACTGCGCCTCTGATTGCCGCGAGCAGCAATGAACAGCTTAACTCGCAATGGCCCTGACCAGGGTAATCAAGGCGCCAACCAGCAAGATGGTGAAAATAATGCCGCCGATCACAAAGTGCTTGAGGCTCAGCCCTTCTATTTCATCCTTGTGATCCCGGCTTCTGCCTATGCCCGTGCAAATGCGGCAAATCATTTTTACTGTGTACAAGATATTGCGAAGGTGCATCAGCAGCGTATTCATTGGAACATGACCTTGGATTAATCCTGTGTAAGCTCCAGGCGCCGGCTATTCACGATACGTGTCACCAGGGGCTGAAAGCCAAGTTTCTGCTGGCGCTCCAGTTCGCGCGCCCGCACGTGCAATTGCTTCTCCGGCGTCTGCAGCAAGTCCCCCCGGGCGGCAAAGACGATCTGGTTGGCGCAATCGTCAGACCTGACCGTAATCAGCGCGTGCGAAAAGCTGCGGCGGATGCGGGACAGATAGGTTTCCAACTCGCCATCGGCGCCATATAGGTTGACGACCAGTATGCCCTGCTCATCCAGCGCCAGAAAACAATCATCGTAAAAGCGTTGCGTACACAGCGACGGCGCCTGACCATCCGTATCGAAACCATCCACCATCAGCAGGCTGGCCTTGCCCGGCATTTCCGTGACGAATTGCGCGCCATCCTGGCAGACGATGCGAAAGCGCTCGCTGTCGTCAGGTATCGCGAATTCCTGACGCAAGGCGATCACATGCGGGTTGATTTCAGCCACGACGATCTGCGATTGCGGCAGATGGCGATGGCAGAACTTGGCCAGCGAACCACCGCCCAAGCCTATCATCCCGATAAAGGCAGGCGCGGGATTGAACAGCAAGCAGCCCGCCATGGTGCGGGTATAGCCCAGCGCCAGCTTGTCCGGCTCGCCCAGGTACATGCTGCTCTGCACCGTGCCTATCTCGAAATGCAGATTGGCGATACCGTTTTCCGTATATACAAAAGGCCTGCTGACCAGAATCATGCTCCCTGAATTATTTTTCCGATAACGCAACGAAAAAACTCATTATAAATCATACAGCTAGGCAATTCACCAGAAATTGCATTTGCAGGATATTATAATCAATTACATGCAGCCCCTGGTACCTCGTCTCAGGGAATTTGAAGGGTTCGAAGACGAAGGATTTGTTCGCCTGGCAAGGCGCGAGGAGGCGGCATAGCGCGCTATGCAACGATGAGCAACGCAGCCAGGTGGACAAAGACGCGGCTTCCAACCTTGCAAATTCCCTGAGTCGGGGTACTAGTACGCGCCATTTGCCTATCATTGCTGCCTGTCGCATGGAGTCTGAATGATCACCGCACTGGAAGCCCAACGCGCTGGCCTGTTTAGCCGCGACCAGTTGCTGCCGAACATTGTTGCCGGCATTATCGTTGGCGTGGTTGCCCTACCGCTGGCCATGGCCTTTGCCATCGCCAGCGGCGCAAGACCAGAGCAAGGCATTTACACGGCCATCATTGGCGGCTTCATCGTCTCCGTTCTCGGCGGCAGCCGCGTGCAGATTGCCGGGCCGACAGGCGCCTTCGTCGCCATCCTGTCCGGCATCACCGCCCAATATGGCCTGGAAGGCCTGCAGATTGCCACGCTGATGGCCGGCATCATGCTGGTATTGATGGGCATGACCAAAATGGGCGTGGTGATCAAGTTTATCCCCTCGCCGGTCATCGTCGGCTTTACGGCAGGCATAGGCGTCATCATCTTTGTCGGGCAATGGAAAGACTTTTTGGGACTGCCGCCGGTGGTGGCGCCTCATTTTCACGAAAAGCTGCTGCGCCTGATAGCAGCGTTGCCACACCTGCATGTAGCGACCAGCCTGCTGGCGCTATTGAGCCTGCTGCTGGTGCTGTTTGCACCACGCCTGCGCTGGCTGCACAAGGTGCCAGGCCCGCTGGTGGCGATGCTGGTCGTTACAGTATTACAGGCGGTCTGCAAATTCGACGGCGTCGCCACCATAGGCACAGCCTTTGGCGGCATCCCGCAGGGCTTGCCCCATTACACGCTGCCGGCGCTCACGGCCAGCCGCATCATCGAGCTGATGAGCCCGGCCTTCGCCATCGCCATGCTCGGCGCCATCGAATCGCTGTTATCGGCGGTGGTAGCCGATGGCATGGCCGGTTGCCGGCATGACTCGAACCAGGAATTGATCGGCCAGGGGCTGGCGAATATTCTTGCTCCCCTGTTCGGCGGCTTTGCCGCTACCGGCGCCATTGCCCGCACGGCCACCAGCATACGCAACGGCGGCAGCAGCCCGCTCGCCGGCATTGTCCACACGCTGACACTGCTGGTGATCGTGCTGTTCCTGGCGCCGCTGGCTGCGCATATCCCACTGGCGACGCTGGCGGCCATTCTGTTTGTCGTCGCCTATAATATGAGCGATATCAAACACTTCCTGCATATGATGCGCCGCGCGCCGCATGCCGATGTCGCCATTTTGCTGATCACCTTTGCGCTAACCGTGTTCGTCGATCTGGTGGTTGCCGTGAATATCGGCGTGACGCTCGCCATCCTGCAATTTCTGCGGCGCATGGCCGCCACCGTGGAAGTGCAGAAGCTGGATGAGGCGCAACTCAAGCAGGAGCTGCACAGCAGCGGTCTGCAGGCCTTGCCGCCCGGCGTATTGGTCTACGAAATCGATGGGCCCTTCTTTTTCGGTGCCGTGGAAAACTTTGAACGCGCGCTCATGCAAACGCATACCGATCCGCACATCCTGATACTGCGCCTGCGCCGCGTACCTTTCATGGATATCACCGGCCTGCAGACGCTGGATGAGATCATTCGCAAGCTGCAAAAGCGCGGCGTGCGCATGATGCTGGGTGAAGCCAATCCGCGCGTCCATGCCAAACTCGACAAGGTCGGCATCATCGAACTGCTGGAGGCAGGAGACTACGACGATGATTTCGCCACCCTGCTGGAACGCGCCAGTACCAGCGTATTGGCCGAGCAGTCCGCCACACCTCAGCTAAGCGAGCATGCCCGCAATATGCTGCGGACCAGCCGGCGCTTTTTCAATGGCTAACGAGGCTTTGCCTCAGACCGACAAGCGGTAGTCGCTGCCACTACTTAGCAGCATAACGATCTACATGCGGCGCAATGCGGCTGCGCCTTATTGACGCCCTACTAACTAATACAAGGGTTTTATGGCTGGTAGGCTGACGGCCTCCCAAAATCGCTCGGCAGCGGCCGGCAAGGGTTCAAGCCGCCGAAACAGCATGATATCGAGCTGAATATGCCATTTCTCACCACCCGCTTCGAATAGACGCGCCGACTGGAGCTCCTCCTGGATCAGGCTGCGCGGCAGCCAGGCTATGCCGCGTCCCTGTAGGGCCATGCTCTTCAATACCGTTGCCAGATGGGCAGTAAATACCGGCTCCAACTGCGGCGCATCCAGCATGGTGCTGTGCTCATGCCGCAAAATGCGGCCCAGGCCGGATTCCGCCGTGTAGCTCAGCCAGGGCAAACGTGTCGACGGCATCCCATCCAGCTTATAGCTGGCGCAGCCGCTGTCATCGCCAGCCGCCACCGGCACCAGCACATCGCTGCCGATGCGCCGGCTTATATAACGCAGCGGATCAAGGCGCGGCGGCGCGGCATGATGGGCATGGCAGAGCAGGAACTGCACGCGCCCCTCCGCGATCAACGTTTCGCAGTTTTGGGCAACGTCTGAGATAAGCTGGATAGGCCCGACCGGCACCCGCGCCTCCTGGCTGCGCAGCCAGGCCGGCAGAAAGGTCAGCGACAATGCATGCGTGGCCGCAAAGCGCAAGGTGCCGGCGCTGGCCTCCGCCACAGCGCGCGCCTCGTCCGGCACCCGGGCTACGCGCGCCAATATCTCCTGGGCCACAGCGCGAAACCACTGGCCCGTTTCCGTCAGGGTGGCCGGCTGGCTGCTGCGGTCAAACAGGGTCACACCCAGCCATTCCTCCAGCGAACGGATACGGCGGCTGAAGGCCGGCTGCGTCATATGCCGTTGTTCGGCGGCGCGCGAGAAATTGCCGGTGGCGGCCAATACCAGGAAATCTTCCAGCCATAACAGGTTCATGCGTGGGTCTTCGCAGGTGGCGCCATGGCGGTGCTTTTTCGGCATGGCTTTCAAGAAAAGCGGCATTGGTCAGCACGCCAGATCGCGCTCATTATGAGCCACATCAGCGCTGGCGAAGAAAATACACGGCACGACGCCCTTGACTCTACGCGATCACGCTGCCTCCCTGACAACATGGAAAACGCACAATGAAGATCCTCGATATCCGCGAAGAAACCAAGCCAATCAAGTCAGATATCCGCAATGCCTATATCGACTTTTCAAAAATGACCTTGAGTCTGGTGGCCGTGGTCACCGACGTGATACGCGACGGCAAGCCGGTTATCGGCTACGGCTTCAATTCCAATGGCCGCTACGGCCAGGGCGCGCTGATACGCGAGCGCTTTCGCCCACGCCTCATGGAAGCAGACCCGCAAAGCCTGCTGGATGAAAGCGGCGACAACCTGGACCCCGTCAAGGTCTGGAAAACCATGATGAGCAACGAAAAACCCGGCGGCCATGGCGAGCGCTCCGTGGCGGTGGGCACCATAGACATGGCGATCTGGGATGCCGTGGCCAAGATCGAACGCAAGCCCTTGTATCAATTGCTGGCCGAACGCTACGGCAATGGCACGCCCGACCGTAAGGTATTCGTCTACGCGGCAGGCGGCTATTACTGGCCCGGCCAGGGTCTGGAAGGCCTGGAGCGGGAGATGCGCAGCTATCTGGATCGCGGCTATTCGGTGGTCAAGAAAAAGATCGGTGGCGCTTCGCTGAAGGAGGATCTGCTGCGCATCGAAGCCGTGCTGCGCCTGCTCGGCCCCGGCCAGAAGCTGGCTGTGGACGCCAATGGCCGCTTTGACCTGCCCACTGCAGTGGAGTATGCCAAGGCGCTTTCTGCCTACGATCTGTTCTGGTATGAAGAGGCTGGCGACCCACTCGACTATGCCCTGCAGGCCGAGCTGGCCGGACACTATGCCGGCCCGATGGCTACCGGCGAAAATCTCTTCTCCATGCAGGATGCGCGCAATCTGATACGTTACGGCGGCATGCGCAGTGACCGCGACTACCTGCAGTTCGACTGCGCCCTCAGCTACGGCCTGGTGGAATACCTGCGCACCCTGGAGATGCTCAAGGAGCACGGCTGGTCGCCAGCACGCTGCATTCCCCATGGCGGTCACCAGATGTCGCTGGCCATCGCGGCCGGCTTAGGCCTGGGCGGCAATGAATCCTATCCAGACCTGTTTCAGCCTTATGGCGGCTTCCCGGATGGCGTCAAGGTGGATAATGGCTATGTCACCTTGCCGGAACTGCCGGGGATAGGCTTTGAAGGCAAAGCGGACCTGTTCCGGGAAGTGCAGGCGCTGGCTTCCTGATCCAAGAAGCGGGGGCGCTGTGGCGCCCCCCTTACAAAATAAATCCGACAGGCTGCCAGGCTCAGCTCTCTTCGATCGCCCGGCCATTCAGCGGCTGCACCGGCCGGGCATTCATCTTGTAGAGCCCACGGAACGCCGCAAGCTGACCTTTGGATAGCTCAACCGGCTGCTTGAGCACCTGCCAGCGTACCCCCTCGCTGCACGGTGGCGTCGTCAAGGAACCGACGAATTTATAATAGCCACGATCGGCAGGCAGCAGATCGCTAAGATTGATACCACTCGCCAAAGCCTTGGTTTCCCCCTCTTTGGCCGGCATGCCGTCAAACACCGCCTTCAATGCCGCATTTTCCTTGCCCTGCTTGAACAACACTGCCACGACCGCCAGCTTGCCTTCCGCATTCTTGTGCACCAGGTGCGCGACCATGGAGTAGTTGCGGCCCTTTACCTTCTCCTCGCTAGGCGTATGGAAATGGAACTGCAGCAGCTTGTATTCCACGCCATCCAGCTTGACCGCACCCGCATCGGCAAGATTGATCTGTATGGTGTGCCCATTGTTGACGATATCGGCCGTGCTTTGCGTGTAAGCAAAGTCTATGGGCTTAAGTTCTGCTTTTTTGGCGCCACGGATATCGATAGGTGACTGTTCTTTACCAATGCCGCACATGGCATAGCCCGGCTCGAGCGCGCCCCACTTCTTTGCGCCCTGGTAATTCCAGTGCGCGCCTTCGGCGTAGGCCGTGAGCGCAGACCCCGCCAGCAAGGCGACCGTAAAACCAAAACGTGCAATATTCATACCCTGCTCCTTACGTAGAGATGTTGAAACCGTAAATAATTGTACGATTCTGCAAATTTGCCAATTTTGATATTAGACGGCGAACACAAAATCACCAGATTTGCTTGATCTCGAGGCAAAAAAATCCTC
>Ga0170475_126224509_pt1 | contig 11571 bp, 7 predicted proteins | sample Soicark_Litter_5_FD_111474 | JGI IMG/M metagenome (GOLD analysis project Ga0170475, IMG submission 111474) | Avena fatua rhizosphere microbial communities from Hopland, California, USA. Combined Assembly of 48 SPs | reverse complement strand
GTGGCAAAAGCGCGGATTTCGCAGGTGCAGCGGGCAACAGCGCGAGGGAGATTCGACGCGCTGAGTACGCAAGCTACAACGAAGCTCAGACTTCGGGCGTGACGGCGTCGCGAGAATCGGTCGGGGCAATCGACGTCGCCCGTCCGCGTGCTGGCGCGCGCGTGTCCGCGCGCAAGTGCACGAACGCTCGCTCAAGTCCCGGGTCCGCAACGAAGCCGGTTGCAGTTAGGGTCCGCGCATCCCCGAGCCCTGCGATGGCGGCTGAGGTGGGGTCGACCGATCGCCCGAAGTGTGTAACCGCAGCGTTTCGGTGGCTTCATGGCGCAATGCGCCGTTCGGTCGGACCTCGTTCACCCTCCCAGCGGCCGGAAAAGTATGCTACGGACGCCGACAACCACATGGCAACCATGAAGCTAAAACCCGGAGTCATCACAGGAAACGCGCTGCAGGAGCTGTTCGCTTACTGCAAGGAAGTAAAATGCGCGTTACCGGCCGTCAACGTGATCGGGTCACACACCGCCAACGCCGCGCTGCAAGCCGCGCGTGAAGCGAAGGCGCCGATCATCATCCAGCTTTCGCAGAGCGGTGCTCAGTTCTACGGCGGCAAGGCGCTGGACAACTCGGCCCAGCAAGCGTCGATCGCTGGCTCGATCGCGGGCGCCCTGCACGTTCGCACCATGGCTGCCGTGTACGGCGTGCCGGTCGTGCTGCACACCGATCACTGTGCCGCGAAGTTGTTGCCTTGGGTGGACGGCGTGCTGACCGCCGGTGAAGAGTACTTCGCCAAGAACGGCGAGCCGTTGTTCAGCTCGCACATGTTGGATTTGTCGGAAGAGCCGCTCGAGCACAATCTCGAGATCTGCCGCAAGTACCTGACCCGCATGAATAAGATGAAGATGACGCTCGAAATCGAACTCGGCGTCACCGGCGGCGAGGAAGACGGCGTGGACAATTCCGGCGTCGAGCACTCCAAGCTCTACACGAGCCCGCAAGACGTGCTCCGTTCCTATGACGTGCTCAGCCCCGTCGGCAACTTCACGGTCGCGGCTTCGTTCGGCAACACGCACGGCGTGTACGCCCCCGGCAACGTCAAGCTGACCCCCACGATCTTGCGTGACTCCCAGGAGTTCGTGCAGAAAGAGCGCAAGACGGGGCCGAAGCCGTTGGATTTCGTGTTCCACGGCGGTTCCGGCTCGACTCCGGAAGAGATCACCGAAGCGGTGTCGTACGGCGTCATCAAGATGAACATCGACACCGACACGCAATGGGCCTTCACCCAACCGATCAAGAAGTACATGGACGAGAAGAGTGCCTACCTGCAAGCGCAGCTCGGCAATCCCGAAGGCCCCACCAAGCCGAACAAGAAGTTCATCGATCCGCGCGGCTGGCTCCACCTCGGTGAGAAGGGCCAAACGGCACGTTTGGTCGAGGCGTTCAAAGATCTCGGCGCTTTCAATAAGTTCGAGTTCTGAGAGTCGAGCGGCTCGAGCAGTCGGGCGCTTGAAGTGCGGGCAAGGCTTCGTAACCTTGCCCGTTCGCGTTTTGTTCGGGAGCCTTCCGGACCCCCCCTCTGTAGAGCGCGCGCGGACGCGATGAAGGCCCACGTGGGATGCTTGGGGTAATCGAACTTTGGTTGCTTCGCGTGCTCTTTACGAGTCTTCCGGTGTGGCAAAAATGCCGCTTGAGTGGGGCCTTTCGCTGACGCAAGACAGTGACTGTGGCGCGCGCAGGGATAGCCGTTTTGGTGGCGCACCCGGATGACGAGACGCTGTGGGCGGGAGGTACGTTGCTCGAAGAGCGTACCTGGTCGCCGTTCGTGGTCAGCGCCTGTCGTCAGAGCGATCCGGACCGCGCCCCGAAATTCTACTCGGTGCTCGAAGAGCTCGGTGCCGAGGGCAACATGGCTGATCTCGATGACGGACCCGAGCAATTGCCGCTGCCCGATGCACTGGTCGAGTCGGCGCTACTGAACGCCCTTCCAACCTGCCAATTCGACCGCATTGTCACGCATTCGCCGCTTGGCGAATACACGCGTCACGTCAGACATGAAGAGGTGGGTCGCGCCGTCCTGCGCCTCTGGCTGAGTCAACGCTTGCGAGCGCCGGAGCTTTGGCTGTTTGCCTATGAGGACGGCGGCCGAGCGCATTTGCCCCGCGCACGCGCCGACGCAAACGTCCTGCGCGAGCTTTCGACCGAGGTCTGGCAGCGCAAGCGTCGGCTGATCACTGAGCGCTACGGCTTCAGCAGCGAGAGCTGGGAGGCGCGAGTCACGCCCCAGCGGGAGGCGTTTCATCGTTTGAGTTCGCCCGCCGAGGCCGTTGCCTGGTTGAACCGAAAGCCGGAGTGATGAAGATATTGCTGCTGTTCGACTATCCGCCGCCGCCCGGCGGGCTCTCAACGCAGGGCGAATTGCTGCTCCGTGGGCTCAGAGAAATCGGCGTGGACGCGCGCGCTGCTCACTTCCAGTCTGCGCTCGAAAAAGAATGGAACTACGCCTGGTTCAAGCCGGACGCGGTGGTCGGGATCGGCTACTGGGGGATGACGCCGGATCTGGTGTTGCATGCACAGCAGCACGGTGTGCTCGCTGTTCCGTGGCTGGTCGCCAATGGCTACGTCGTCAACTACCGTGACACCCTGAGTCAGCTGCCGCTGATGCTCGTCACCTCCGAGTGGGTGAAGCAAGTGTACGAGCGCGATGGCATTCCGAGCGGGCACATCGAAGTGTTGCCCGTGGGCTGCGATACGGACAGCTTCGTGCCCTATCCACGCAGCGATCCACGTGTGCAAGCCGCGCGACGTGCGCTCGGCGTGCGCGAGGACCAGCTGCTCATTTTAACAGTCGGGGGTGACGCCGCGTCCAAGGGTGGGCGAGAGGTGATGGAGGCGTTGGCATCACTCGGCGAGCGCGTCCCCGACTGGCACTACGTGTGCAAGGTTTGGACGCAGGCGCGCACGGAAAAGCAAAACGCGCTCGACTTGGAGCTGGCGCGCTCGCTCGGTATCGCCGCTAAAGTGAGCTTTTGCGGCGGGCGCGTGACCCGCGAGTTCATGCCTTTCCTGTTGGCGGCCTGCGACGTGTATGCCGCGCCTTCGCGGCTCGAGGGCTTTGGGATGGGCCAAGTCGAAGCCAATGCCTGCGGCAAGCCAGTGGTCGGCATCAATGCCATGGCCATGCTCGAAACACTCGTCCATGGCCAAACGGCGTTGCTCGCCGGAGTCGCGCTGGAGAACCGCGCCACAGAAGCCGTGGTGGGGCCTGAAGCCGGCTTTGCGCCGGGTCACCGCGTGCAGTTCCCCAATCCCCGAATCGTCGACTATCGCGCCAGCGTGCCCGACTTAGCCCAACACTTCCTGAGCTTGCTGAACGATCCGCGACTGCGCGAGGGCATGGGCGCAGCCGGTCGCGCGCGTGTCCGGGAGCTATACGACTACCGCACCGTCGCTCGTCGCTTCGTCGCCCTGATGCAAGCCAAACTGGGTCTCAGCTGACAGCCATGCCCGCCGCGATCACTGATACGATCGACGAAGCCAAGCGCGCAGCGCTCGAAGTGTTGTTGTACAACGCGCGAGACGGGCGTGGCGAGTTACCTCGAACTGCCGCCTGGGGCTACCCGGAACCGTACACGCGGGATCTCTTGATCGGCGCCCTCGGTACGTTGGTCAGCGGCAACGAGGAGCTCGTGGCTTCGCTGCGACGGGTGCTCGAAACGCTGGCAAAGAACCAAAGCGCGCTCGGGCATATCCCGTCCCTCGTGGACGTGCCGGGAGATCGCGGCGCGAGCGACACCACGCCCCTGTTCTCCATCGCGCTTTCGCTGTACCGGACCTTCACGGGCGAACACGAATTTCTGACGGAAGCCGCAGAAAAGGCTCACACCTGGATGTGTTACCAGAGTCCGGAGGACAAAGTGATCGTCACCCAGCAGCCGACGAGCGACTGGCGCGACGAGCAGTGGGTCGAGGGAGCCGGGCTGTTCGTGAATGCCCTCCAGTACACTGCACTCAAGCTGCGGGGCGACCACGTGCGCGTCGCCGAGATGAGCCAATACCTACCGCGGCTCGACGTGAAGCGAATCGACCAGGGCTACGTTCACGAGCGACTGGTGAGCCTCGACGCGCCGTACTACGCGCTCTGGTCGTACAAAGTCGCAAGCAGCGAGCGTTTCGACCTGCTTGGCAATAGCGTGGCTATCCTGTCGGGAATGGCCTCGCCGGATCGCGCCGGCAGGATCGTGGACTGGGTGGGGCGAGAGTGCGCAGCGCTCCGGAATCACGGTGAGCTGAGCGTGGGAATGCCGCCCGTCCTGTTCCCGTACATCCGTCCAGAAGATCCGGACTGGCGGCCACGCTATGCGCGATATAACCCGCCAGGGTGCTATCACAATGGCGGAATCTGGCCGTTTGTGGGCGGTTTCTGGGTGGCGGCCTTGGTCGCGGCGGGTCGCCATGAATTCGCGGCCTCACAGCTCGTGAGCTTGACTGAGCTCGTGCGCCCGACTCGCGTCGTGAACCGTACGTGGGGCTTCAATGAATGGTTGGGGGCTCAAGACGGAACGCCACGTGGCCAGGATTGGCAGAGCTGGTCGGCCGCCATGTTTCTGTTCGCCGCAGAGTGTGTGGCGAGAAGGTCGACGCCGTTCTTCGACGAAATTCGGACTGCGCTGAAGACTTGAACGAATCGAAAGTGTGGGCAAGAGTGGGAGTGCGATGTCACGAGCCGCGCCCCCTGGTCTGATGCCCACGACATCCAAGCAACGCTTCACCGCCTTTCGCGAGTCGAGCCGAGCGTCGGCCGATGAGAGCTCGCGTTGGCCATCGTCGGACGCGACAGCACGACGCCGATCCCGGATCAACCAGTGTTTGCAGTGGCTGCGCCCGCATCGTCGAACGTTGCTGCTGTTGTCGACGCTCGGCTTATCGAGCGTCGCCATCGACTTGGTCTGGCCGCTTGCTTCCCGCTACCTCGTCGACCACGTGATCCTGGAGCCAGCCCTTCCCCTACCGGCGAAGCTCCGGCGCCTGGCGTTGATGGCAGCCGCGATTGCTGGGCTCTTTCTGGCCAATTCGCTGTTCGACTGGCTGCGCAGCTTCCGCTCCCAGCTGCTCGACTCGCGGTTCGCGAGCGCGCTCCGAGCGCGGCTGTTTCGCCGCGTGCTCCGCCTACCCATGACGGACGTCGCGGAGCTCAAGACGGGTGGGGTGCTCTCCCGCCTGTCCAGTGATGTCGATCATACGACGGCGCTGCTGCAGAGCGCCCTACTGAACCCAATGCTGTCCGGCGTGCGCCTGCTCGCCACCTTGTGCGTGACCTTTGCGCTCGATTGGCGCATCGCGGGGGCCGTGCTGCTAGCCGTGCCGCCGATCGTGATCGCCCAGAACGTTTGGCTCCGCAAAAGCCGCAGCATCTGGAAGTCGATGGGCCAGGATCGCTCGCAGATCGACGCGCGCGTCAGCGAGGGTCTGAATGGCTTACGCGTCGTTCGCGGCTTCGCCAAGGAGCACCGCGAGGAAGCTTCATACCTTCTGGGGCAGCACACGGTCGTGCGTAAGCACAGCTTGGCAACCAGCACTCAGCGCGGCGTGGCCCTGGTTTGGGATCTGGTCATGCCGCTGACGCAGATCACGATCCTCGGGTTCGGGGGCTACCTGGTGTTGCACGGCCAAACCACGGTGGGCACTTTGATGGCCTTTCAAGGCCTACTGATGCGGCTGATCGACCCGATCACCGAACTCGTGAAATCCTTCAGCGAGACGCAGCGTGGGCTCGCTGCCCTGGAGCGCGTCGCTGACCTTTTGGACCGGCCACCGGAAAAGCCAGACCGGCCGCAGGCGGTGGACGCACCGGCGCACGTGCGCGAAATCCACTTCAGCCACGTGCATTTCGGCTACCGGCGGGATGCCCCGGTGATTCGCGATTTCGAGCTCCGTGTCCCCGGGGGCTCGGTCGTCGCGCTCGTCGGAGAAAGCGGCGCGGGCAAGACCACGCTCACCGACTTGGTGGCGCGCTTTCACGACCCAACCAGCGGTGCGATTCGCGTCAACGGTCTAGATATCCGCGACATTCGGCTCAGGAGCTACCGCAAGTTGCTCGGTATCGTGCAGCAGGAGACGTTCTTGTTTGACGGCACGGTCACCGAAAACATCTCCTACGCGCGACCGAACGCTACCTTCGAAGAAGTGGAGGCCGCGGCCCGCGCTGCACATGCCCACGATTTCGTCTCGCGATTGCCCGACGGCTACGACACGCTCGTCGGCGAGCGCGGCTTGAAGCTCTCGGGGGGGCAGCGTCAGAGGCTATCGATCGCGCGCGCGCTGCTCGCGGCCCCGGAGATACTGATCTTGGACGAGGCTACGAGCAACCTCGACACCGAAAGTGAACAGCTGATTCAGGCCTCCATGCAGCGCCTGATCAAGGGCCGCACCACCTTCATCATCGCCCATCGCCTGAGCACCATTCGCCAGGCCGATTTGATCGTCGTGCTCGGCGCGGGGCGCATCCTGGAAGTCGGCGATCACGACTCGCTCATGCGCCGAGACGGCATCTACGCGGACATGGTCGAACGCCAGTTCAAGCCGCAAAGCCGGGAACCCGAATCCCAACGCACACTCCGCCGCGAACGGTCGAGCCGGGCCGAGGCGGAGTGAGCTACTCGGGAATGACAGCGAAGTCACAAGCGGAATGAGCCCGAGTTTCACTCAGCCGGGGCAGGGGCGGGGTCTATCGCTGCGGGCGTGGGCTTCTTGGACTTGCCGAATCTGCGGAGGGTGGTGAAGAAGACGGGGGTCAGGAGCAGGCCGAAACAGGTGACGCCGATCATGCCTGAAAACACGGCCACGCCCATCGCACGCCGCATTTCCGCGCCGGCACCGTGGGACGAGACGAGCGGCCAGACGCCCATGATGAACGCGATCGAGGTCATCAAGATCGGGCGTAGGCGGAGCCGGCAAGCTTCAAGCACTGCCGCTACAGGGTCCACATGCTCCTGCTCTTGTTTGTCTTTGGCGAACTCGACGATCAAGATGGCATTCTTGCACGATAGCCCGACCAACACGAAGAGCCCGATCTGCGTGAAGATGTTGTTGTCGCTGCCGTCGATCCACACACCGGCGATGGCCGCGAGCAAACACATGGGCACAATCAAGATCACGCTCAGCGGCAGGGACCAGCTCTCGTACTGTGCTGCAAGCACCAAAAACACGAGCAGCACGCACAACGGGAACACGAATACTGCGGTATTGCCGGCGAGAATTTGCTGATAGGTCAGGTCCGTCCATTCGTATTTCATGCCGCTCGGTAGCTCGCGGGTCGCGATCTCGTCGATGGCGGCCATTGCTTGATTCGAGCTGGTACCTGGTGAGGGCGCGCCGTTCACCTCGGCCGCGGGGTAGCCGTTGTAGCGGGTCACCCGGTCGGGGCCGTTGGCGGCCTTCACCGTGAGCACGCTGCCGAGTGGCACCATCGCGCCGGCAGCGTTGCGCGTCTGCAGTGTCCCGACGTCCTCGGGCGTCAAGCGGTGCTTGGCGTCGGCTTGCACGGTGACCTGGAACGTTCGACCGAAGCGATTGAAATCGTTCACGTACAGCGAGCCCAGGTAGGCTTGCATGGTGTCGAACACGTCGGTCACGGCGATGCCGCGAGATTTGGCTTTGGTTCGATCGAGATCCGCGAATAGCTGCGGCACGTTGACTTGATAGCCCGTGAAGAGCCCCGCGAGCTGCTTGGATTGATAGCCCGCAGCCAGCAGCTTCTGGGTATTGTCATACAGGCCCTCCAAGCCGACGTCCGAGCGATCCTCCACGTACAGTTTGAAGCCGCCAATCGTCCCGAGGCCTTGCACCGGGGGCGGAGGAAACACGGCGACGAAAGCGTCTTGAATCGCCGCGAACTTTTGGTTCAGGGTGGCCGCGATTGCCGGGCCATACAGGTTCTTGCTCTTGCGCTCTTCGAATGGTTTGAGGCCCACGAACACGATGCCAGCGTTCGGCGTGTTGCTGAGGCCCGCGATGGATAGCCCGGGGAAGGCGATGGCGTGATCGACACCCTCTGTCTCGAGCGCGATCTTGGACATGCGCCGGATCACGTCATCCGAACGATCCAAGGACGCAGCGTCGGGGAGCTGCGCAAAGCTCACCAGGTACTGCTTGTCCTGCGTCGGCACGAAGCCCGTCGGCACGTGGGAAAAGCCAAAGTAGGTGAGGGCCAAGAGCCCGCCGTACGCCACGAGAGCAAAGCCGGAGCGGCGCACGAGCTTGCGTACCACCCCGACGTAGCGGTTGGCTGCCGAGTCGAACAGGCGATTGAAGGGCCGGAACAACCAACCGAAGGCGCGGTCCAGAACGCGCGTCGGCAAGTCTTTCGGTACGTCGTGAGCGCGCAGTAGCACGGCGGCCAACGCGGGGCTCAACGTGAGCGAATTGAACGCCGAGATGACGGTAGAAATCGCGATCGTGAGCGCGAACTGGCGATAAAATTGACCCGTCAGACCGGGGATGAAACCGATGGGCACGAACACGGCACACAGCACGAGCGCGATGGCGATGATCGGCCCGCTCACTTCGTCCATCGCGCGCCGCGTGGCGTCGCGCGGCGATAGGCCGAGGCTGATGTTGCGCTCCACGTTCTCCACCACCACGATTGCGTCGTCGACCACGATGCCGATGGCCAGCACCAAGCCAAACAACGACAAAGCGTTGATGGAAAAGCCGAGCAAGTGCATCACTGCGAGCGTGCCGACCAGTGACACGGGCACCGCTACGATGGGGATGATCGAGGCGCGCAAGGTCTGCAAGAACAGCAGCACCACGAGCACCACGAGGCCGAGCGCTTCGAACAAAGTGCGAACCACCTCTTCGATCGAAGATCGCACGAAGCGCGTCGGATCGTAGACGATGTCGTACTTGATGCCGTCTGGGAAGTTTTTCGACAGCTCGCTCATGCTCTTGCGCACGGCTTCCGACAACGCGAGCGCGTTCGAGCCCGGCGCTTGAAACACCGGGATGGCAACTGCCGCCTTGTTGTCGAGCAAGCTGCGAAGGGCGTATTGATTGGCGCCGAGCTCGATCCGAGCGACGTCCGAGAGCCGCACGTTGGCGCCGTCGGGGGAGGTCTTGATGATGACCTGGCCGAACTCGGCCTCATCGATCAGCCTGCCACGGGCGTTGATGCTGAGTTGGAAGCTCGCGTCGCGCGGCGCGGGTTGCTGGCCCAGCGTACCGGCGGCGACTTGCACGTTTTGTTCGCGCAGCGCAGCCACGACGTCACTGGCGGTGATATTGCGCGCCGCGACTTTGTCCGGATCCAGCCACACGCGCATGCTGTAGTCGCCTGAGCCGAACAACTGCACATCACCCATTCCGGGAATGCGCGCCAAGGTGTCTCTGACTTGCAGGACCGCATAGTTGCGAATGTACGTTTCGTCGTAGCGATTGTCGGGCGAAAACAGGTGCACGACCATGGTCAGGTCGGGCGAGCTCTTGCGCGTCACCACGCCGAAACGGCGCACGTCTTCCGGGAGGCGCGGCAGCGCCTGCGCTACGCGGTTTTGCACCTGCACCTGCGCCAAGTCGAGGTTCGAGCCGATGCGAAACGTCGCCGTCAGCGTCATGGTCCCGTCGGCATTCGACGACGAGGACATGTAGAGCATGTTCTCGACACCATTGATCTCTTGCTCGAGCGGCGCTGCGACCGTCTCGGCGATTGTCTTCGGGCTGGCGCCAGGGAACTGCGCGCGCACGACGACGGTCGGCGGCACGACCTCCGGGTATTCGGAGATCGGCAACAAGAACGCCGAAATTGCCCCCAAAACGAAGATCACGACCGACAGCACGCCCGCGAAAATCGGGCGATCGACGAAGAAATGGGCAAACTTCATGGCTTGGCCTCGGCGAGCTTTTCGAGCTGTGCAGCGTCACGCATCGGGATGACCTGGGTCGCGACGACCGCGCCCGGTCGCACGCGCTGCAAGCCGCGAACCACGATCTTGTCCGCTGTCGTGAGTCCTTCGCGCACCACGCGCAGGCCGCCGTTCAGCGGTCCGAGCTTGACCGTGCGATGTTCGACCTTCCCGTCGGGAGCTACGACCCACACGAACCGTCGATCTTGATCGGTGGCGACGGCGAGATCGGCAATCAACACCGCGCTATGCGATGATTCCTCGGGCAATTGCACGCGCGCGAACAGGCCGTGCACCCAACGGCCATCCGGGTTCGGTAGCACGGCACGCACTTTGATCGTGCCGGTCTGAGGGTCGACTCGGTTGTCGACGAAGTCGAGCGAGACCTGATGTGGATAGCCCTCCTCGCCCGCAAAGCCGACGCGCGCCGCGGCGCCTGGAGTGCGCCCGAGCCGAAGCGCGCGAGTCTCGTCCACGTCCACGTACACGTACAGCGGGTCGACCGACACGACGGTGGTCAGCGGCGTGGGCAAGCTCGGCCCGACCAAGTTGCCCGGGGTCACGAGAAACCGTCCGATTCGGCCAGAAATGGGCGAACGCACGGAGGCGTAGTCCAAATCGAGCTGGGCCGAGTTCACGCTGGCGCGAGCGACCTGAGTGCGTGCCTCCAATTGGTGAAAGGTTGCGCTGCGCGTGTCCCACTCCTGTTCGGAGATGACGTTCGCCTGAAACAGCTGCTCACCGCGGGCTGCGTTCTTGCGCGCGAGCTCCTGATCCACGCGGGAGCTTTCGAGCTCGGCTTTGGCGCGGGCCAACGTGGCTTGGTAGGGCCTTTCGTCCACCTGGAACAACAAGTCCCCCTTCTTCACTAGATCGCCTTCGTGGAACGCGGCGCGAGTGAGATAGCCGGTGGCGCGGGCGCGGATCTCGACCGTGCTGGGTGATTCGGTGTGCCCCGTGTGCTCGCTGAACTCGGTGACCACGGCCTCGGTGACCTGCGCCACCGTGACCTGAGGGCGGTTGTCGGCCGGGCCGGCGTGGGCTTCGTTCTCGATGTGCTTCGAGCAGCCGACGGCGGTGAAGGACGCGCCTACCGTGCAGAACACGAGTGAGGCCGCGATGCGAGCGAGCTCGCTTTCAAGCTTTCCGTTCATGGGCGGGAACCTGGTACTGGGTAGATGGATAGTCAATCAACTATTTGAGTATACATGGCGTAACGGCGAAGGCGTGGTACGACGTGTAACGAGATGGTTTCGAAAGCGATGACTCCGGATGAACGCGCCAAAGTCTTCAAGGCACTGGCCGATCCGCGGCGCGTCGAAATCGTGGAGCTACTGGCTCAGGGGTCGCAGTGCGGCAGCGTATTGGCTGAGTCGCTCGGGGTCAGCATGGCGCTGCTGTGTCATCATTGGGAAGTGTTGGTGGACGCGGGCATCCTCAAAAAGGAGCGGGTGGGCCAGCTTCGCGTCTGTTCCCTCGACTCCGCCCGGTTGCGCGAGGCGCTCAGCATGGGTGCTGCGCTCCAAGAACCGCAAGCGTCCCGAGTAGCCAAAGAGACGCGCGCGAAGATCGCTGAGACGCCCGGCAAGCAGCCGGCGAACGCTGCTCGCAAGCAAGCCAAGCATCGCGCGCAAGCGAAGCGTCGCGCTGCTGATGTCAGCGCCGTTGACGCGCCGAC
>Ga0170475_107066412_pt1 | contig 11571 bp, 12 predicted proteins | sample Soicark_Litter_5_FD_111474 | JGI IMG/M metagenome (GOLD analysis project Ga0170475, IMG submission 111474) | Avena fatua rhizosphere microbial communities from Hopland, California, USA. Combined Assembly of 48 SPs | reverse complement strand
GGGCACGCATGCAAGAATGGGCTATTACTTTATATGGTTTGAGGTTTTCAACAGCACCGGGAAGGTGATGACAGTTCGTAAAAGGGTAGTAGTTACGGCTGTGGATTGAAGCAAAACTCCAGTTTTTCACACTCCGAGGCCGTTTTTTACTCCAGGGAATTAATTTGATGATATTTTTTGTTTTAGGGCCAGCCGCGTATTTTTGCGCATCTTTTTAAAACCCTGCCTGGAGGACAAGTCATATGGCGAAATCAACCAAAAAATCAATAAAGAAAGTGGCAAAGAAAGCAAGTGGAAAAGGAAGTGTGAGTGCCAAAGCCAAGAAAGCAACAAAAGCCAAGGTGTCTTCCAAGAAAGTGATCGCGAAGCCCGCAAAGAAGGCTGCGCCAAAAGCTGTTGCTAAACCTGAAACTACCAGGAAGGCACCGCCGACGAAGAAAGAAGTCGCTGCTGCCGCTCCGAAGCCGCAGCATAATCTTAATATTTTCCCCGCCTTGACGCAGCGTCCAATCGCGCACAAGCCAAAAACGGCTTCTGCTGCCGCTGATGATAAGACGCGTTACAGCGATGACGAGCTGAAAGAGTTTGAAGTCCTGATCAAAGGGAAGCTTGAGAACTCGAGAGAAGAATTCAAGATTCTGAAGGAAACACTGAACAGGAACAACGACGCCGGAACTGATAGCACATCTGGTGGTAACACCAAGGTGCTCGAAGACGGTGCAGAAACAGCTGAAAAGGAAAACCTGAGCCAGCTTGCTGCACGTCAGTTGAAGTATATCACAAACCTTGAGAACGCACTGGTGCGTATTAAGAACCGTACCTATGGAATTTGCACAGTGACTGGAAAGCTGATTCCGAAAGAACGCCTCATCGCAGTTCCTCACACGACGCAGTCGATCGAGGCGAAGATGATGCAACACGACTGATTGAATTGAACACCTTTTAACTGCAACACGAATTGGATTTCCTCCAAAACCATATTGAAGCATTGATCTTTTGCTCTCCGTCACCGATCAAGCTCGCAGACCTGAAATCATGTCTTTCTGAAATGTTCAATGCAGACGTACCGGAAGATGACATCACCGCCGCCATTGGAAGATTGACGGAAAAATATCTGCTCGAAGAATTTTCATTTCAGCTGAATAAATCCGCTGGTGGATACCAATTCCTGACCAAGCCCGCTTACCAGGCAAGCATTGGTATCATGCTCAAGCAGCAATCCAAAAAAAGACTCTCAACGTCTGCCATGGAAACGCTGTCGATCATTGCCTACAAGCAGCCGGTTTCAAAAACCGAAGTTGAAACGATCCGCGGTGTGAACTGTGACTACGCAGTTCAAAAACTTCTTGAGAAAGGCTTGATTGAAATTCAGGGAAAGGGCGATGGTGTCGGCAGACCGCTGATCTACGGAACAAGTCAAAAATTTATGGAATACTTCGGGATCAGCGAGCTGAGTGAGCTTCCTACTCCGAAGGATTTCTCTCAAGAGGTCAATAGCATCGGCGAAACGCCGGAGCAGCAGTAATTTTCCGGGCCCCTTTGTGCCTATCTTAACTTTCCACTATGGCACGCAACAGTCGATTTAACAGCACATCCGGCGCCGGCCGGGACAACCAACGTCCTGGTAAGGGCAATTCCAGGAACCGCGACGAACGTTCAGGCGGCCGAAGCGAGAATAAATCTTTTGGATCATCGCCAAAGAAAGATTTTAAAAGAAAGGATGATTCGAAACCGTCAGGCACCGGAAACACGCGGGCTAAAAAGGCTTCACCATTCTACCGGGATAGAGGCTACGGCTCGACAGAAAGAAGAGATCCGAATTCCGACAACACCGGGGCACCTAAAAAAGAGGAGCGTCAGTCAGCACCAGGTGCGGGACGACCAAAGGCTTCACCATTTTATAAGGATCGGGGCTATGGTTCGCCCGAACGACGTGAGCCAAAACGGGATGGCGAAAGGAAATCACGCTACGCCAAGCCAGGATCTGCACCGAAATCGGGAAGCCAGGAAAGCACCCCATTTAAGCCAAAAGAGAGGAAATCATTCATTGAATCGCGGCTCGATAAGCAGCGTAAATCACGACAGGTCACGGAAGAAACTGCACCAAAAGACGGCCTGATCAGACTTAACAAATTTATCTCGAATAGCGGCGTGTGCTCGAGAAGAGAGGCTGATGAACTTATCGCGAATGGACTCATTACCGTGAACGGGAAAACCATTACTGAGCTCGGACATAAAGTGAAACCAACCGACGACGTCCGTCACGATGGAAAAAAATTGAAAGCCGAGAAGCCGGTTTATATTTTGATCAACAAGCCGAAGGGATACATCACCACCACCGATGATCCGCAGGAAAGAAATACGGTGATGAAGCTTATCGAAGGCGCCTGTAAAGAACGTGTTTATCCCGTGGGCCGTCTCGACCGCAATACTTCAGGACTCTTGTTGCTTACCAATGATGGTGAGCTGACAGACAAGCTGTCGCATCCCCGGAATAATGTCAAAAAGATCTACAAAGCTGAGCTCGACAAGCCGTTGACAAAGGCTGACTTCCAAAAGATACTTGATGGTATTCACCTGGAAGAAGGACGTGCGATGGTAGATGATCTGGCGATCGTGTCCGAAGACGGCAAAACGATCGGGATCGAATTGCACATTGGCTGGAATCGTATCATTCGCAGAATATTCGAAACGCTCGGCTACGAAGTTGTGAAGCTCGATCGTTCAGTCTACGCAGGACTCGATAAGAAGGAGCTTCAGCGAGGTCATTGGAGATTCCTGCGACAGGATGAAATCATCAGGCTAAAGCATTTTCAGTAACAGCACTCGTTATTCTGTTTTTTTTTGTAACATCACTTCCAATCTGATCACACATGCGAATCGGAATACACGGAAGGGATTTTCAACAACGATCATCACACTTTATCGAGTGGGTACTTTCCCGTTTGTCGCAAGACAAGAATGAGATATGTGTATCTTCCAAATTCCAGCGGCATTTCAAGTCTAAGACGAACTTCAAAGTCAAAGTTTTTGAGCATGGAGATAATCTCAGGAACCTCGACTTTTTTATTTCTCTTGGTGGTGATGGCACGCTGCTGGAGTCCGTTACCTACATTGGAAAAAATGAAACACCTATACTTGGCGTCAATACCGGAAGACTTGGATTCCTTGCTACCATCGGTCGCGATGAAATAGAAATGGCGCTCGAGAATATTTTCAAAAAAAATTATACAGTCGATGCAAGGACAATGCTCAGGCTCGAGTCCGATCCTGATTTGTTCGATGGCTTAAGCTTCGCGTTGAACGATTTTACAATCATGAAGAAGGATTCATCGTCCATGATCACGGTGCATGTCTTCGTCGATGGAGAATTATTGAATTCATATTGGGCAGATGGTGTGATCATCTCGACGCCTACAGGATCGACAGGTTATTCGCTTAGCTGTGGAGGCCCGCTTGTATTTCCTGAATCTGAAAACTTTGTTGTCACACCTGTCAGCCCCCACAATCTCACGGCCCGACCGATCGTCGTTTCCGACAAGTCGGAGCTGACCTTCCGTATAGAGGGACGCAGCAAGAAATTCCTGGTGTCAATGGACTCACGTTTTGAAACCGTAAGTGACAAAGTGAAACTGAAGATCAAGAAGGAGAGTTTCAAGGCGCACCTGGTCCAACTCCCGGATCAGCACTACTTCAAGACCCTGCGGCAGAAGCTTAACTGGGGCTTGGATATGCGAAATTGACCCGAATGGCGATTACCTTGGGCCGAACTCTTGAATGAATACTTTAATTAGAAAGGTATAATTTTATACATTTGTCGTTGGTCAATGGCTTCGTTATGAGAAAGTTGAGTTTGCCGTGTTTCTTGCTTCTCTGTGTGGTGATGCTGGCAGGTGCAGAAGGGGCGTTTGCGCAGTTCAATCGGTCCGAGATCAAGAAGAGCAACAAAAGGATGGGTTCCTATCGCGGAGCCAAATCCAAATTCGGCAAAGAGAAAATCTATGAGTCAATCGGTTTTTCAGTGAATGCGCTGAATTACTATGGAGACCTTTCTCCAACACCAAAGAAAATAAGCACTGATATCTCTTATACGCGTCCTGGGTTCGGACTTTCCTACGCAAGGAGAATGGGGCCGAGGTTCACCATGCAGGCACAATTTATGTTTGCAACAATCAGTGGCTCAGACGCGGAATCAGCAGACAAGAGCGACGTGAACAACGGGATCTTTCGCTACAAAAGAAACCTTTCGTTCCGGAATCAGATTAAAGAACTTTCCGTCGTGGCGGTTTTCGATCTGTTCGAAAACTCAGCTACCTACATGAGCCGGGCAAAATGGACACCTTACGTTTATGCCGGGTTGGCCGGATTCCTTCACAATCCACAGGCGAAAGCACCCGCAACCGATCTTCAGGGGAACGCACTTCCACAAGCTGGAAGTTGGGTGGACCTGGCGCCACTTGGAACTGAAGGCCAGCACTCCACGCTCGCGCCAACTGATGTAAACTATGGTATCAAGCCCTATTCATTGCTCCAGGTTGCAATACCGTTTGGTGTTGGAGCGAGGTTCAGGATCAATGAGGTGTGGGACCTTTCGGCCGACGTTGGTTTCCGGTATACATTCACCGATTACCTGGATGACGTCAGCGCCAATTATGTTTCGCTACCCAAGCTCAGCAGTCCGCTTGCACAAGCGATGTCATACCGTACCAATGAACTGTACGGCGGAAATCCTCCAAACCCTACTCCATCCGGAATACCTGGCGTGAATGCTGAAGCAGGTTATGGCACGGAGCACCCGGATAACAAGCGCGGAGGCAAAAATGAGAAAGATATTTACACAGTCTTCAGCGTTAAGATATCATATATCATCGCTCCTTCGTTTCATAAGGCAAAATTCAGATAATGTTACCAGGGATCAAGTCCCATTTGGTAGTTGCGCTTCTATTCACACTTGTCATAACGACATGCGCGGGTCAAATCAGGCAGCGCTCTGAGGTGGGTATTGGACTAGGCACCTTCAATTACACCGGCGACCTGGTGCAAAATTATAACTTTAAGTTTTCGAAACCCGCATTCACGGTTTTCTATCGCAATAACGTCAGCAAAGTCATCAGCTTTCGGGCCAGTATTACCGCCGGCAAGCTTGGAGCAAGTGATGCCGCCGCTCCAATTGATGCGTTCGCGGTCAAAAGAAATGCGTCATTCGATATTTTCCTGATGGAAATTTCGGGTGTATACGAATACCACTTTCTCGACTGGCGCGACAATAAGAGAAGACTGCGCTTCACACCTTACCTCTTCGCGGGACTTGGGTTGTTTACGATTTCCGGAGTGCCGAATAAAACGGAACAATACAGCAACGTCCAGCTCGGAATTCCGTTCGGAGGTGGGATCAAGTATGTCATCAATCCGAAGTACTATTTGTCCCTTGAGTTTGGTGTACGCAAAACCTTTTTCGACTACCTGGATAACATTTCTGATTCAGACCCTTCTTTCAAGAATTATCAGTACGGGAACAAGTTTGATTACGACACCTATTACTTCCTGGGTGTTACCATAACCAAGACGTTTTACGACATTCCCTGCCCGACGAATCCCTACAAATAGGTGATTCTCTCAGCGCAACCTTTAGCCGTCTATTTCCATCTTTATTAGACTGGTTTGCAATTAATTGGATAGTGTGTAAATGTCGGAAATAGGCTACTTTTGCGGTCCTGTGGCTTCTTTCAAAGACCAAATCGACCGCACTAACCTGCCCAAACATATCGCTGTCATCATGGACGGAAACGGCAGGTGGGCAAAAAAAAAAGGGCGCGGCCCGGATATTCGGGCACCGCAATGCCATTCAAGCGGTCACAGATGTCACCGAGGGCTGTGGAGAGCTTGGCGTGAAATATCTGACACTCTATGCGTTCAGTACCGAAAACTGGGGCCGCCCAAAAGAAGAGGTCGATGGACTGATGGAACTGCTGGTCAATACCATAAAGAAGGAGATCAGTAATCTCATGGAGAACCGGGTCAAGCTCCGTACGATCGGCGACATTTCTCACTTGCCGCCAGCATGCCAGAGAAACCTTGAAGAAGCTATCGAGACAACTAAAAATAACACGGGCCTGACCGTGCTGCTGGCACTGAACTACAGCGGCCGCTGGGAAATACTCAAAGCCGCGCGACGACTTGCGGATGATGCGCAGAAAGGCCGCCTGCATCCGGAAGACATTGATGAGAATGTGTTTGCGGCTATGCTTGAGACGAACGGAGTGCCCGACCCTGAGTTGCTCATCAGAACGAGTGGAGAGCTGCGCGTAAGTAATTTTTTGCTTTGGCAGATAGCTTATACCGAGCTGTATATAACCAAAACCCTTTGGCCTGACTTCAGGAAAGAAGATCTATACGAAGCGATCTACTCATATCAACATCGTGAAAGAAGATTTGGAAAAGTGCTGGAACAGAATGCCTGAATAAGATGAGAAGGATTTTTACTTTGTTGATTTTGCTTGCCTGCGGACTTTCAGCTTCTGCGCAGTTCAGGAGAAACCGGGACAGGACTGTGGAAGCGCCTGCCACAGAACAAAATGCTACTCAACAAGATCCTAACTACACGAGTCCAAACGAGTATTTTATTGCAGGAATCGATATCAGCGGATTGAATGTTTTGGATAAGAACGCGATGATCTCCCTCACAGGTCTTAAGATCGGCGACAAGATCAAGATACCCGGCGACCAGATTGCGACGGCGATCAGGAAGCTATGGAAACACGGGCTTGTCGGAGATGTGACAATTAGTGTGGAACGCCTGGAGGGGCAGAACGCGTACCTGATGGTCAACCTGGCTGAACGTCCCCGCCTTACCGATTTTTATTTCCGGGGCATTCCCAGGGGCAAAGAGTCATCCTTGAAGGATGACATGAAACTCATCAAAGGGAAAATCGTCAACGATGCGATGGTTCGGAACACCGAGCTCACTGTCAAAAAATTCTTCGCCAAGAAGGGATTCCTCAATGCACAGGTAAAAGTTGTTCAGGAAAAGGACACGCTCAATCGGGGAGGCGTTCGCTTGCGTGTGGACGTAGATCTAAAACAGAAAGTTCGTATCAATGAAGTCATCTTCGAAGGCAATAGTAAGGTCGCTGATGCAGCGCTGAAGAAGCAACTTAAGAAGACAAAGGAACACGCGCGCATTTCCATTCATAGAGCGATCCTCGGAGCATTGCTTCATACTCCTGTGTCCAGCTATAAAGAAAAGCTTGACTCAAGCAGAAAAATAAGTTTTGCGCAGGTCAAACAGTTTGTCAACAGGAACATCAAGCTCAACTTTTTCGCCGGCTCAAAGTTCCTTGCCAAGGAATTCGAGCAGGACAAAAACAAGCTGGTGGACTATTACAACACCCAAGGTTTCCGCGACGCGGAACTTATTTCCGATTCTATTGTGCGCCATAACTCAAACAGCATCGACATCATTTTCAAAGTCTACGAAGGGAAGAAATATTATTTCCGGAATATTTACTGGACGGGCAACTACATCCATTCGTCTGCGACTTTGAATAAAATACTCGACATCAGAAGAGGTGACGTTTACAACAAGGAGCTTATTGACAAGAAGACGGCATTCAACCCGAAAGGAGCCGACATCAGCGGATTGTATATGGACGACGGATACCTGTTTTTCCGCGTAACGCCTGTCGAAGTCGCGATTGCCGGGGATTCGATCGACATCGAAATGAGGATTTTTGAGGGAGAACAGGCTACAATCGATAAAGTCATTATCAGCGGCAATGAGCGCACCAGCGACCACGTTATAAGAAGAGAGCTTACTACCGTGCCCGGACAAAAATTCAGAAGGTCTGACATTATCAGAACTCAGCAAATGCTGTCTTCAATGGGATATTTCAATCCCCAAAAAATAGAACAGGATATTCGCCCCAACCCAACAGCCGGAACGGTTGATATCGAATGGAAAGTACAGGAGCAATCCAACGACCAGATACAATTGTCCGGTGGATGGGGAGGTTACTATGGTTTTGTTGGAACGGTGGGATTGACTTTCAACAATTTCTCGATGCGCAACGTCAAGCACTTCGACAAATGGAAACCATTGCCCGTTGGCGACGGCCAGCGGCTTGCCATCCAGGCGCAGGCAAACGGCAAATCGTTCCAGAGCTATACGCTGTCATTTACCGAACCGTGGCTGGGAGGACGGAGGCCGAATGCATTTACCGTCAGTCTTACGCGCTCGATTTCGAGAAGGCCTAACAGTAACTACGAATTCACGGATGACTTTTCGCTGAAGCAAAGTGGAATTACACTTTCTCTCGGCAGGCGCCTTGAGTGGCCAGACAACTATTTCACGCTGACGAACTCTTTAGCGTTCCTTGTCTATAATTATAACAACTATCTGTATGGTTCCACAGCGTTGCCAACCGTGGGGCAAACCAACAGTATTATGTTCAACACGACGCTGTCCAGGAACAGCATTGACAATCCAATGTTTCCGACGTCAGGGTCGCAGATATCACTGAGCTTGTCATTGACACCTCCGTATTCTATTTTCCGGGATCCGGGTTATATCACCGATGTCAACGAGCGCTACAAGTGGCTTGAATTGCACAAGTGGATGTTCGATGCCAAGTTTTACATCAAGCTGCTTGGCAGCCGCAAACCTGATGGGCGTAGTCTTGTGATGGAGGCGCGCACGCACTTCGGATTTATCGGAAGATATAACCCCGCCTTACCGCAAGGTCCTTTTGAAAGATTCTTCATGGGAGGTGCCGGTCTCGCTGGCGGATTCAACTCTTATGTGCTCGGTCAGGAAATTGTGGGCTTGCGTGGATATGGCGATAACCTTGTCACGCCGCCATTGTATGCGCTCCGGAATTCACAGGCCTCGACCGGCATTGAAGGCGGTATTGTGTATGATAAATTCGTAATGGAATTGAGATATCCCGTCACGACGAGTCAGACTGCAACCATCTACGGTCTCGGGTTTGCTGAAGCTGGTAACAACTGGGACAATTTTAACAAGTTCAACCCATTCAATTCGGTGCGGTCGGCGGGATTTGGAGCAAGGATATTCATGCCTGCATTCGGATTGATCGGACTCAACTGGGCGTACGGCTTCGACAAGCTTCCCGGCGCCACAAGCATCAGCGGGGCTCAATTCCATTTTACAATTGGCCAGCAAATCCGCTAGAAAGTGAGATTTTTAACCACGATAACGCTCCTGCTTGTCTTCGGCCTGAATTTTGCCAATGGTCAGAAGTTCGGCTACATCGACACCAATTTTATTCTGAGCAAGATGCCTGAATATGGAAAAGCCCAGAGCGAGATCGATCAGCTTTCCGGAGGGTGGCAAAAGGAAGTGGAGGACATGTCGAGGAATGTGGAGAACCTTTATTCGTCATTGAAAGCCGAGGAGGTTTTGCTCACCGATGAAATGAAAACAGAGCGACTGGACGCGATCCATAAAAAGGAAGCGGAATTGAAGGAGTACCAGCGCAAAGTATTTGGATTCGGAGGATTATTTTTTTTGAAAAAACAGGAATTGATTAAACCTTTGCAGGATAAAGTTTTCGAGGCCGTCGAGAAAGTAGCCAAACAGAACAGACTCGCCATCGTTTTCGACAAATCGGGCGAATTGGTAATGATCTACACGGACCCGCGTCATGACTACACGGATTTTGTGCTGGAAGAGCTTGGCCTGGGAGACCCGAACGATAAAATTAAATAGCATTAACAAATGAAATTTGCACCTGTGTTTTTATTCATGCTGCTCTCTCTGGCAGCTTTTGCCCAACCTGCTCAGACCACAGGAAACCAAAAGGTGGGCTTTGCAGACTGGGACTATATTTTTGGTCAGATGCCTGAATACAAGCAGATTGAAGGCGCGGTGAAAGCGCATAATGAGCAATTGCAGGCTCAGATGAAAGCCAAAGCCCAGGAATATGAAACCAAGGTCGACTACTATCAGAAGAATGGAGCCACCATGCTTGACGCTGTGAGAAAGGACAAGGAGACAGAGCTCACCCAGCTTCAGCAAAACATCCAGAAGTTCCAGCAGGATGCGCAGGCGTCGTTGCAAAAAAAACAAAACGACCTGATGGAACCTGTTTTTAAGAAAGTCGGAAAAGCAATTGATGACGTCGCCAAGGAAAATGGCTATACATTTATCATCAATCCGCAACTCGTGGGCGGAGGAGACATCCTCCTATATCAGGACAGCAAGTTCGATATCTCGGCATTGGTACTCAAGAAAATGGGAATCACAGTTGCAGCTCCGGCTAAATAACGATCGTCGCATTAATACAAAATTGAAAAACACCAACAAATGAAAATGAAGCCTTTGGTATTCCTCTATATGCTCTTCGTGTCCTTGGGGTTGCAAGCACAAGCGCCCGATCAAGTAGGCACGTCGCAAAAAATTGGCTACGCCGATTGGGAATACGTCTACAGTAAAATGCCGGAATCAAAAACAATTGATACCCAAATGAAAACTCATAGCTCGCAGCTTGAGTCGCAGCTAAAGGCAAAATACACGGAGTATGAATCCAAGCTTAAGGCATACCAAGCCGGCGTGAACACCATGATCGACGCCGTACGCAAGGATAAGGAAGCCGAGCTGACACAGCTCCAGGAAAACATTCAAAAGTTTCAGCAGGATGCGCAGGCCTCCGTCTCCAAAAAACAAGGTGACCTCATGGAACCAATATTCGCGAGGATCGGGAAAGCAATTGAAGACGTCGCAAAGGAAAATGGCTATGTTTTCATTATCAACCCCCAACTGGTTGGCGGTGGTGATGTCCTCCTTTACAGCGATGAAAAGTACAACGTCTCCGACCTCGTTCTCAAGAAACTGGGCGTCTCACCCGTGGCGTCTACATCTACAGTACAGCCGAAATAATAAATGCACATGAGAACAACATTGATAATTGTATTTGGATTGTTTGTGACTGCGGCATTTGCGCAGCCTGCAACCAGCCTTCAGAAGATCGGTTACGCCGATTGGGACTATATCTTCAGTCAGATGCCCGAGTTCAAGCAAATCGACAGCGAGCTCAAGACTCACGGCGAGCAGTTGCAGAACCAAATGAAGGTCAAGTACACGGACTACGAGGCCAAGCTCAAGGCATATCAGGCCGGGGCAGCGACGATGACCGATGCGGTTCGTACGGCAAAAGAAACAGAGCTTACTCAGCTTCAACAGGCTATCCAAAAGTTTCAGCAGGACGCCCAGGCGTCTGTTCAAAAGAAGACGACGGACCTCATGGCGCCCGTAACGGCCAAGATAAAGGCGAACATCGCTACCGTCGCAAAGGAAAATCAGTATGCCTTCATTATTAATGGGCAGATATCCGGTGGTGGTGACGTATTGTTGTCCAGTGACGAGAAATATGACGTATCCCTGCTGGTTCTAAAGAAAATGGGCATCACTCCTGTTGCTTCTGTCAAGCCAGCGAAGTAACCGCTCTGGGAAATGATTCAACCCTGACCCAAACGTCAGGGCTTTTTTTTGGGCTGCCGCCTGTCACTTTTCGAAGTCAAGTCAAAGAGGTAATCTTGACATTTGGCAAAGCC
>Ga0170475_120655711_pt1 | contig 11578 bp, 9 predicted proteins | sample Soicark_Litter_5_FD_111474 | JGI IMG/M metagenome (GOLD analysis project Ga0170475, IMG submission 111474) | Avena fatua rhizosphere microbial communities from Hopland, California, USA. Combined Assembly of 48 SPs | reverse complement strand
GGCGGCCGCTTCGAGAACGAGCAGGGTTTCACGCAGTCGGGCGGCTCCGCGAGTCCGAGGGACGAAAGCTCGCGCAATAACACCGGCCTGTTCGGCGAGGCGCGCGTCACTGCGGGCCGCCTGTTTGCCAGCGGCGGCGTGGGCTACGAGCACAACGCCGTCTTCAACAACGCCGTGACACCGCGTGTGTCGGTCGCGTACTACGCCAGGAACGCGACGGCAGCGTCGGCCGACGACACGAAACTGACGTTCAACTTCGGCAAGGGCATCAAGGCGCCGTCGATTTTCCAGGAGCTCAACTCGGTGTTCGGGCTGGTGCCGCCGACGCTGGCCACCACGCTCGGCGTCGGGCCGGTGGGCCCGGAGCGCGCGCAGACGATGGACGTCGGTGTCGAGCAGGGGATGATGCGCGGGCGGATGCGCGTCCGCGTCACGTACTTCCACAACACATACGACGACCTGCTGGAGTTTCTGAGCAGGCAGCAACTGATCCTGATCGGCATCCCGCCTGCGGCGGCCAACGCCACCGGGTTTGGCGCGTACGCCAATTCGCAGTCCACCACGGGAGACGGGATCGAATTGTCGGTCGAGGCGCAGGTTCGGCAAGGGTGGCGCGTGGCGTTCTCGTACACGTACCTGGACGCGGAAGTCACGAAGGCGTTGAGCGCGACGGCGTCGACCAATGACACGTTTCCCGGTATCGCGATCGGGGCGTTCTCGCCGCTCGTTGGCAACCGTCCGTTCCGGCGCCCCGCCAACACCGGCAACATGCTCGTATCGTATACGAAGGGCCGCGGCCAGGCCGCCGTCGCCGGCTACTTCTCCGGCAAGGCCGACGACAGCACGCTGCTGACCGACGCGTTCTTCGGGAACAGCCTGCTGCTGCCGAACCAGGATCTGGACAAGGGTTACGCAAAAATCGACGTCAGCGGATCCTATCGGCTGCACCCGCGGCTGAAGTGGTACGCGACGATCGAGAACCTGTTCAACCAGGACTATCAGGCGGCGTCTGGCTTCCCGGCTCTGCCAGTCACCGTCCGCACGGGCGTGGCCGTCACGGTCGGCGGCCGCTAGGCGCGGCCTTCTTCGAAGTTCCTGTAGGAAATGCCGGCGTCGGGACGTCGCGCAGGCGTTTGTCGAGGGCGCGGTAGAACGCCGCGTCCTCTTTCGGATACCAATAGCTGCTGTGGCATTGTTCGCAGGCGACGTCGAGGTTTTCGGCCGCGTCCCACAGCTCCGGCACGTTCTTCTTCTTGACGATGTCGAGGACCTCGAGTCCCACGTTGCGGAGCGCCTCGATTCGCGCATTCCACTCCACGGGATCCTTCTGCACTTTCGCGAGGATCTGCGCGGGCGACAGTTCGCTGGCCTCCGGGCCGACGCTGTTGTTCTCGTCGCCGGCAGGCGTGAACGGCCGCTGGAGTTTCAGCAGGTAGATGCCCTCGGCCAAGGTGACCGCGCCGATGCGCAGCTTCTCCCAATCCTCATCCGTCTTCGGACCCTTCTCGATCACGCGGCCTTTCGGATCGATCACCGTGCTGACCGAATCGAAGATATAGTCAGACGCCGGGTCGATCATGTACTGCATGAGTTCTTTCACCGATACGATCGGCTTGAGATCGCCCCAGAGCGCAGGTGGCACGGGCGCGGAAACGGCGGGCGCCGGCCTGGGCGACGAACACGCGGGCGACAAGACCGTGACGCAAGCGAGCGCCACCAATGTGACGGACAATTTGAAAACGGAACCGCGCAGCATTCTGCCTCCGGCGAGATCAGGCCGACGCGTTGCACGGTGAACTCGCGAGAGTCATCCTATCAGATGCCTCTTGGCGGAGCCGAGGCGCTTGCCGTCGGCGCGGCTGTTCTGATAGGAAGGTGTGATGACTCGACGATGGACAGACTCTGGAGGGTTCGTGGTCAGCCGGATTAAAAAGCGCCTTGCGCCGGTACGGGGACTCATCGGCCTCTGTGTGCTGCTGTCCGCCTGTTCGTCGTCGAAGCCTGCGACGGCACCACCTGCAGCGCCGGCGCCCGTGCTCTGGGGAGACATGAAACCGGTCGTCTCGGTCAAGGAGCTGATGAAATACATGCTCGATCCCGCGTCGGACTTCATCTTCGACGCGGTGAAGATCGAAACGACGCGAAAAGGCACCGTGGAAAAAGTACCGAAGACAGACGAGGACTGGGAAAAGATCCGGGTGGGCGCCGTGACCCTCGCCGAGGGCGTGTACCTCCTGAAGGTTCCGCGGCCGTTTGCGCCTGCCGGAGACGAGAACAACAGCACCGGTCCCGATGCGTCCGAGTTGTCTCCGAAGCAGATCAAGGCGAAGCTCGACGCGGATCCCGTGTTGTGGAATGCCAAGATTGAGGCGCTCCGGAACGTCGGCCTCGAGGTACTCGACATCGTGAAGACGAAGAAGACCGCCGAGCTGTGGGACGCCAGCTACAACCTCGACCAGGCCTGCGAGTCGTGCCATCTGCAGTACTGGTATCCCGGCGACCCTGCCCTCCTCCAAAAGGTCGACCGCCAGCTCGACGAACTGTTCGGCAAGTCACAGCCGCCCGGCTCCCGCCCGCGAAAACCGTAGCCCAACGGGCAGGAGTTCGCCCAGCCGCGTGCGAGACCGGGGTCTGCGGGCGCGGCGCCGGGCTCTCTTGGAGATCTCTTGATTCGGGGCCGGTATCCGCGCGTTATGGGGCGATTACGCTGTCAAACCGAGGTCACTGACCGTCAGTGACCGACAGGTGACCCGTTGACGGCCGCTCGTTCAGGGGACCGCATGTTAGGTTTCGAAATGGAGGCGAGTTCTGTTTACTTTTCGTCGGTCTGTCCTTTGCATCTTTCTTACTTTTGTTAGTATCGCGACCTCGATTAGAACAGCTGACGCCCAGGTTGGAGGAAGCCTTTCCGGAACGGTCAGGGATCCGAGCGGCGGGGTGATGCCCGGTGTCAACGTGACGGCGACCAATGTCGTGCTGGGCACGATGTTCCCGACGGTCACCGACGGCCAGGGGCTCTACTCCTTTCCGAAGTTGGCGGTCGGCCGCTACGACATTGCGTTCCAGATCGACGGCTTCAAGCCGCAGAAACGAGCGGGCGTCGCCGTGGACGCCGACAGCGCCGTCCAAATCAACGTCACGCTCGAGCTCGGAGAACAGAGCGAGGAAGTCACCGTTGCCGTCAACGCGATTCGCGTCGACACGGTGTCTACGCAGCTCGGCGAGGTCGTGCCTTCGACGACGATGACGACGCTGTCGCTGAATGGCCGCAGCTACACGGATCTGCTGGCGATTCAGCCGGGCGTGATCCCGACCACGACAATTCAGGCCAACAGCGTGATCATGGCGGGTGTCACCGGACCGGTCGCGCCCTCCGGCCAGCTCAACCCCGGCATCGTCTCGGTCAGCGGCCAGCGCGAGACCGCCAATGGCTTCTATGTGAACGGCGGCGACGTGCAGGAGCGCATGAACGGCGGCACCGGAGTCGTGCCGAATCTCGACTCGATCGAAGAGTTCCGCCTGCTCACCAACAACTTCGATCCCGAGTACGGCAACTACAACGGCGGCATCGTCAACGTGGTGACCAAATCGGGCAGCGACAAGCTGCACGGTAACCTGTTCGAATTTTTTCGCAATACCAACCTCGACGCGCGCAACTACTTCTCGCCGGAGCGGGCCGCATTCGAACAGAACCAGCCCGGCGGCACGGTTGGAGGTCCGATCAAGAAGGGCAAGATCTTCTTTTTCGGCGACTACCAGGCGACCAGGACGACGCAAGGCATCGAAACCGGCAACATCCCGGTTCCGTCGCTGGCGGAGCGGGCGGGAAATCTCTCGGACGTTGCCGATCAGCTGACGGGCGATGTGAACGGTTCGTATTGGGCTGGTGTCCTCGCACAAAGGCTCGGCTACCCGGTCTCGGCGGGCGAACCGTACTATCTGCCGGGGTGCACGACCGTTCAACAATGTGTGTTTCCCAATGCGTTTGTCCCGAGCCGCGCATTTTCAGCGCCGGCGCGCCAGTTGCTGAAGTACATGCCCACGCCGAACTCCGGCCCCAGTACGCTGTCCACCGGAGCGTTTCCGCAAACCGTTCGCGACGACAAGGGTTCGTTCCGAGTTGATGGCAACACCCGGTTCGGGTTGATGACCGGGTATTACTTCATCGACGACTACCGCCTTCAGAATCCCTATCCGGGCCAGCAGGGCGGGGCAAACGTCCCCGGGTTCGATGCCTTGACGCTCGGACGGGCGCAGCTGTGGTCGTTCGAGAACGCGAAGACGTTCGGCCAGAACACGGTGAACGACTTTCATGTCAGCCTGACCCACAACCACAACGATGTGGGCCGGCCGAACGGCGGTCTCGGCGTGACCCTGCCATCGCAGGGCTTCGTCACAGGGCCCGGCACGCCCGGCATTGTCGTGCTGGCGCCGCAGTTCGAAGGCGTCGAGAACCTGGTGTTCAACACCTTCACGATGGGTGTCACGATCACGGGCGTCAATCAGACCGGCGACACGTTGCATGTGTCGGACAGCGTGTCCAAAGTGTGGGGCTCGCACACCCTGAAATACGGCGGGCAGTATCAGTTTCAGCAGGTCCGCCTGGAGCCGAACGCGACATTCAACGGCACCTTCACGTTTGCCGGCACGGAAACGGGGTCCGACTTCGCCGATTTCCTGCTCGGCGTGCCGAGCAACTACATCCAGTCCTCCGGCGGGATCTTTTACCTGCGGAACCAATATGGCGGCGTGTTCGCGCAGGACAGCTGGCGCGCGCGCTCGAACGTGACCATCAACTACGGACTGCGCTGGGACGTGATGGCGCCGTGGTACGAACGCGACAATCAGATCCAGACCATCGTCGCCAACCAGCAGTCGGCGGTGTATCCGGGTGCGCCGCCCGGCCTGGTCTTTCCGGGCGACACGGGCATCTCGCGCGGCTTGTCGCCGACCCGGTTCGGCAATGTGTCGCCCCGTCTCGGGATTGCGTACTCACCGAACGAGAAGACCAGTCTCCGCGCCAGCTACGGGTTGTTCTACACGGCGTTCCAGGGCTTGTCCGCCGGAATCATGTACGGCGTTCCGCCGTACGGGTACAACTACCTGAGCCCCGCTCCGCCGCTGTTCGAGACCCCCTTCATCACCGCGGCCGACGGCAGCAACAACGGCCAGCGGTTTCCGCAGCAGTTTCCGCCGCTGAACGCGTCGCCGAGCAACCCCGTCACCAACATCGACTGGTCGCAGTTTCTCCCTGTCAACGCGGATCCGTTCTTCGGTTCGACGAACAAGACTCCGTACTCCGCCAACTTCATGTTCTCGGTTCAGCGTGAGCTGGCGCCGAACATGGTCGTTACCGTCAGCTATGTCGGCACGCGCGGGCACAACATGCTGGTGCTGCAACAGGCCAACCCGGGAGATCCTGCGCTTTGCCTCAGTGTCAGCCAGCCGAGCCAGGTGGCGCCTGGCAGCGCGACGTGCGGGCCGTTCGGCGAAAACGGCGTGTACACGCGGGCCGATGGGACCGTCGTCAATTCGACGCGAACACCACTGGGACCCAACTACGGGTCGGTCACGAAGCAGACGGCGATCGGGTATTCGCGCTACAACGCGCTCGAGATGAACTTCCGCTACACGAAAGGACCGGCCGCGATCATGGCCGGATACACGTTCAGCAAATCGGTGGACGTGTCGTCCAATCTCGGCGAGCAGGTGGATCCCTTCAATGTTGCAGCGTCCGAGGCGCCCTCGGCGTTCGACCTGCGCCACAACTTCGTGATCAGCTACAACTACGAATTGCCGTTCGCACAGCTGTTCAGGTCGCAGAGCCAGCTGGCGACCGGATGGTCCGTCTCGGGAACGACGCGTTTCAGCAGCGGATTCCCGGTCACCCTCTACGATCCGACGGACAACTCGCTGCTGGGGACATTCGGCAACGGGGTCAACAACAACCTGCTCGACACGCCGAATTACGCTCCGGGCTGCGACTTGAAGATCAATCACGATCCGGCCAAGGGTCCCGGGTTCAACACGGACTGTTTCAGCCTGCCTGAGCTCGGAGGGCGCGGCAATTCGCCGCGGCGTTTCTTCTATGGGCCGGGAATCGAGAATTTCGATCTCGCAGTCATCAAGCGCATCACCTTTGACACCAGCCGAAGTCTCGAACTGCGTCTCGAAACCTTCAACCTCTTCAACCATCCGCAGTTCTACGGCCCCGGGGCCGTGGACGGCGACATCGTGAGCCCGACGTTCGGGCAGATCATCACCGCGGCGGCGCCGCGCTTCATTCAGCTCGCGGCCAAGTTCACGTTCTAATCAGAGGAGCCGAATGACATGAAGCTACGTATGAGTTGCGTGGTGCATTTGTCGAGCACGGTTGGCACTGCTGTCCTCCTGGCGAGTACCTCCGCGACCGCGCCGGCGCCCGCCAAATCAGCGGCCAAGCCGCTGGCGGCCGCAAAGGCGAGCCCGGCCAAGGTCGAGGCCAACCTCCTCCAGCTGATGCGCGGGATCCTCTATCCGGCATCGAATGTCATCTTCGCGGCGCAGGAGGATCTGAGCAAACAGCCGGTCCCGCCGGACGCGTCGACCTCCCCGAATCCGCTCACCACCACGTATGGCGGCTGGCAGGCCGTGGAGAATGCCGCCTTGGCGCTGTCGGAGTCCGCCAACCTGGTCATGATGCCTGGCCGGATGTGCTCGAACGGAAAGCCCGTTCCGATCGGAAGGGCGGACTGGATTAAGGATGTCCAGAAGCTGCGTGAGGCCGGCCGGGCGGCGTACGCGGCCGCAAAGAAGAAGGATACCGACGCCATAGTCGATGTGAGCGGGACTATTTCGGATGCGTGCTCGGCCTGCCACGACGTCTATCGCGAGAAGAAGGGCGGCGTCCAGGACCGCTGCCTTCCATAGGGCGGCTCTCCATGACAGGTCACTTCCGGTCAATGACCCGTCACTAACCGGTAACACCCCGACACGTGACCCTTCGGATGGATTCATCGGCGCCGGCGTGGTGTAACGTCCCGCGACCCTAATCCAACCGAGGAACCTGATGAGATTGACAGCATATCGAGTGTGGCGGTGTGCGCTGGCCCTTCTGGCTGGTGTTTGGTTGTTTGCCGGAGTCGCGTGGGCCCAAGCGGCCCCGGGACCGGGAGCCGGCGCCGTTGCCGGTTCGGTGGCCGTGAGGCAGAGCGGGCAGCCAGTTCCAGGTGCAGTCGTGACGCTCGAGGGCACGTCCTTCTCGGCCGTGGTGAACACGACCGGCCGGTTCCGCATCGATAACGTCCCGCCGGGATCCGTGATGCTGGTGGTCCGCGCCCCGGGGTTCGTCGACGCCCACGCGGGAGCGATTCAGGTGAAAGCGGGGGACACCGCCCAGATTGACGTCGATCTGGACGTGACCCCGAATTTCATGGAGCGCGTACAGGTGACCGCCACCAAGACGCCGCTGAGCATCGGCGACGTTCCGGCCCAGACCGATATCATCGACCGCTCGGTGATTGAAAGCCGAGGCGACCTGACGCTCACCCAGGCCATCAGTCACGTGCCGGGCGCCGTCGTCAGCACGCAGCTCGGTATCTTCGAGTCGGTGATGCTGCGCGGGATGCCCCGGGGCGATCCCGAATTCACCAACACCCTGCTCCTCATCGACGGCGTGCCCCAGGCGACGTCGAGGAACGGGTCGCGCGTGATCGGCCTGACCATCAACGACGCTACCAATATAGAAGTCGTCCGCGGCCCCAATTCGGCGCTCTTCGGCCGGACGGCGATCGGCGGCTCGGTGAACATCCTCACGGCCAACCCGACCGCGAAGCCCGAGTTCAACGTCGATTTCACGGGCGGCCAGCAGGGCCCGGCGAAGGGCCTCGCGCGCGTCTCGGGTCCGATCTCCAATTGGGGGGGCTTCTACGCGTCGATCGGCAAGGAGCGGAACACCGGGTATTTCGACACGAAGACGGGCGGCGATTACTCGGACGGCAACACGGCGATTTTCGGCAAGCTGACGTTCTCGCCGAACTCCAGGTCGTTCGGTAGCGTGAGCTTCAACCACGTGGACTCGGACAACAGCACGCCGACCAACGAACCGATCATGGAAGGGCAGCTGCTGCACATTTTCGATCCGCGATTCGACCGGTTGACCAACTTCAATATTCCGGGGCCGAACTACCACCAGGGCGAGAGCCGCTTCACGTTCAACTACACCTGGCAGCTTGCGCCTTCGGCGCGCATCGTCGAGGTGTTCGGCTACCGCGACGTCCAGCAGCAGTTCATCCACGATGGGGATTTCATCGGATCGCCGTTCGATCCGGTCGCGCACACGGTGATGATGTACCCGTTCGATCAGGACCTCAAAGAGCAGATCGCCTACGAAGAGCTGCGCGCGGAGTTCACGCCGAAGATCGGCGACATCAAGAACTCGCTCATCGTCGGCGGCTCCTACGAGCACACCGGCGGCACGCTGGCGTCCGACTTCCTGTTCACGGACGAAGAGAACGAGGGGATTCCGATCAACTACCTCAACCCGATCATCCCGCCGGAATCGGAGTGGCAGCACGACGTGCAGCCGCTGCGGACGTATCACCTCGGCGTCACGGGCCTCTTCGCGCAGTACATGATCGCGCCGCACCCGCGCTGGGTGTTCACCGGCGGCGGCCGTTTCGACAACATGTCCCTCGACAACCAGCGTGGAAGCGATCCCGTCGCAGAGGACAGTTTCAGTGCGTTCAGCCCGAAGGTGAGCGCGACCTACCGGCTGCTCGGGCCGGAGACGACGGGCCGGCCGTCCGTCAACGTCTACGGCGCGTATTCGCAGGCGTTTCTCCCGCCGCGCGCGCCGAGCAGCCTGACACCGGCCAACGTGGTGGTGAAGCTCCAGCCCGAAAACATCACGAACAGCGAAATCGGGTTGAAGGGCAACGTCGCGAACGGCCGGGTGTCGTTCGAGGCGACCTATTTCCACATGCTGGAAGACGGCGCCGTGTTGAGCCAGCGGCAGGGACCGTTCTTTTTTCCGACGAACGCCGGCGAGCTCAAGTACGACGGCGTCGAAACGGGGCTGAGCGTCGACATCACGCCGCAGGTATCGGCCTATCTGAACGCGTCGTTCTACCACAGCCGCTTCGGCGATTTCGTCATCGAGAGCGAGGATGGCGACGAAGTGCTGACCGGCAACGGACTACCGATCGCGCCCGACTACGTCGTCAACTGGGGCGCCAGTTTCCGTCCGACGGCGACCGTCGAGGCGGTGGTCAACGTGAAGAGCACGAGCGCCGTCGAAGCGAACCGCGAGAACACGTTCAAGATCGATCCGTATACGCTGGTGGACGCCGCCGTCACGTGGCGTCACGGCCCTCTGCGGGCGACGCTTGCGGCGCGGAACCTGTTCAACGAGGAGTACTACTGGAACGCCGACGGCGAAACGGCCGATCCGGGGCGGCCCAGGCAGATTCTGTTCACCATCTCGGTGGGCATCAAGTAGCGGCGCCCCCGGCTGTCAACGGTCGGCTTGGTGTAAGGTACACAGCATGTTCAGCGGACGTGTACAGGTCGCGGCGGTTGCCGGAATTACGTATGCCGCGGTGCTGGTGGCGAGCTGCTCGTCGCCAAAGCCGGCGGCGCCGCCACCTTCCGTTACGGCCGGCCGCACCGAGATGAAGGCCGTTGTGTCGGTCAAGGAGTTGATGCGATTCACGATCGACCCGATCTCGGACAACATCTTCGACGCGGTCACTTACGATGTCACGAAGAAGGGGGCCGTCGACACGTTTCCGAAGACCGACGAGGACTGGGAGAAGGTGAAGATCGGCGCGGTCACTCTGGCCGAGGCGATCTACCTGCTGAAGCTTCCGCGCCCGTGGACGCCGCCCGGCGACGTCAACAACAGTACCGGTCCCAATCCACCGGAGCTCTCGCCAACGCAGATGCAGGCCAAGCTGGACGCGGATCCTGTTCTCTGGGACGCGAAAATCCAGGCGCTGCGGAACGTCGCGCTCGAAGTCCTCGACATCGCGAACAGGAAGGACGTCAAGGAATTGTTCTCGGGCGAAGATCTCGACAAGGCGTGCGAGTCATGTCATCTCGAGTACTGGTACCCGGGGGATCGAAAAGCCGTCGAGGACGACGAGCGCCAGCGCGCGAGGTTCGAGAAGGGCGAAAACAGGCCCGGAAAAACCCGGAGATAACCGCGTCGCGCGCAACGATCGCGCGCGACGTTTCGAGACTCGACGCACGGCGTATCAAGGCGGCACTATTTTTTCGGCGCCTCTTTCGGCACGACTTTGACGTTGTACAGCGTCTTGAAGTCGCCGTCCTTGACGGTCGCAGTGATCTGGTCGCCGGGCTTCACAGTCTTGAACACCTCTTCCTTGTCGGCGGTGTAAGACATCGTCATCGCCATCATCCAGCCGGGAACGTTTTCGCCGTCCACCGTCAGCGACTTGGTCTTTTCATCGATCTTCTGGACGACGCCCTTGAAGGCGTGCTCGCCCTTCGCGGTCTGCGCCGGCGCCGCCGTCGGCAGCAGCAGCAGCGCGCACAGGCAGGCGCCAAGAAGGACCGTCAGCGAATCGCCTCGAATGCTCATCATTGAACCCTCCGCTATTTGGTCGCGGCTTTCGCCGCGCCGATCTGCACTTCATGTGCCTCGCTGGAATTCTTGGGTACGTCGATCACCACGCGGTCGCCAACCTTCACGTCGGCCGCCGCGACGGTTTTGCCCGCGCGCTCGAACGTCGTTTTGGCGCTGACCGTCAGGGTTTTCGTGGTCTTGTCGGCCTGCTGCACGGTAATCGACTGGGCGGAAACCTGCGTGACGACGCCGCGGACGTGATCGTTGTTTCCGTGCGCGAATACCGGCGCGCCTGAAGCCAGCAGGAGGGCCAGCACAACGGCGGTGATGGTGACGTGTTTCATATGGCTCCTATTCTAGTCGTGATGATGGCCCGTGGGCGGCGCCGCCTCGGGCGTTTCCCCGGCGAGAAACCGCTCGTCGTCTTGCTCTTCCTCGAGCTCGGCGGGTGTTTTCGGGTTCAGTGACTTCATGATCTTGAGATCGGCGGCCTTCAACTCGTTCAGGCGGCGGATGAACTGGACGAGTTTCCATGTATCAGCATCGTCTGCGCGACCCGAGCCCCAGGCCGGCATGCCGGTCAGTCGGATGCCGTTTTCGATAATCCAGTACAACTCGCCGTCCGTGAGGTTCTGCGTGCCCGGCAAACGCATATCCGGCGCTCTGGGATACAGATTCTGACCCATCTCGGTGCGGCCGCTGCCGTCGTTGGCGTGGCACGCCGCGCAGTGATCGGCGAAGTGCGCGCGTGACTCCGCCCAGGCGTCGGATGAGAACGCCACCGGGTTGACGGCGTTACGCTGGTTCGCCGGTACGGCCCAGCGGCGCGCGGTCCGGGCCAGTACCCGCTCGACAAGGCGGGGCTCCTCGCGTGCGCTGAAGCCATTGGCCCGTGCGATCCAGAGCAGAGTGCCCGAGAGTACTGCTGTGACGGCCAACGCCAACACCAGCACGACGAGGACGGCACGTGCGCTGCGGGTCATCATGGCGGATTCATTCACGTCTCAGTCG
>Ga0170475_130818692_pt1 | contig 11581 bp, 9 predicted proteins | sample Soicark_Litter_5_FD_111474 | JGI IMG/M metagenome (GOLD analysis project Ga0170475, IMG submission 111474) | Avena fatua rhizosphere microbial communities from Hopland, California, USA. Combined Assembly of 48 SPs | reverse complement strand
CTTTTATCTTTTTCTTTTTTTCGGCGACCCCGGCCTCCGCGGCGGCGCGTTCCGCATTCTGCCGCTGCGTGCCATCGCCGGCCACGATCAGCCGGATCTTCGACGGCACCCGTGCCATCGCGGCGATGATCAGCTCCACTCGCTTGACCGATTCGAGACGCCCGACCGACAGCACGTAGTCGGTGTATGGTCCGCGGACCAGTCGCGGCGCCAGGTTGGGCGGGTGGTAGAGAGGCTCGGCGACAAGGCCGTTGAATTTGGCCAGGCGCGAGGCGGTGTTCCGCGCGTTGGCGAAGAGAGCACGGCATTCGCCAAGCATCTTCGTGTCCAGTTCGGTCAACGTTTCGCGGAGGCCGACGTCGAGTTCGGTATGGGCAAAATCGCTGTACTCGGTTCCGCACAGTTCGTACGCCGCGCGATATTGGTGAATGAGCCACGCTACTTTGTTGGGATGGCGCGCGAAGTAAGATGGAAACTTCGTTCCAATGACCAGATCGACCGGCCGGCCGTTGCACTCGCTCAGATCGAGCAGCCGCCATGCCGCCGCGTGCGGCAAGATCTCTTCTTTCGGATACCACTTGAACGGAACGCTCACCAGCTCGGTCGTGTAGCCCCGGGCGCGGAGTTCGCGAACCAGCTGACGAACGTGAACCTCGGCGCCCCCATGAACGAATGGAACTTGCGCCTCACAGACGAGGACGGTCTGGATGCTCACGTTGCGTGGCGGAAGTTGATCACGTCCCCGTCCTGGACGATATAGTCCTTCCCCTCGAGCCGCAGTTCTCCGTGATCACGGCAGGCGGCGATGGTTCGCCGCGCCAGGAGATGCTCGTAGCGCATGACCTCCGCCCTGATGAATCCGCGTGAGATATCGCTGTGAATTTCTCCGGCAGCCAGAACCGCGGGCGTATTACGCGGAATCGACCACGCGCGATTTTCGTCTTCGCCAACGGTGAAGAACGAAATGTACCCGAGCAGGTCGTAGCTCGCGCGGATCACTCGATCGAGTCCTGATTCCTTCAGGCCGAGATCCGCCATGAACGCCGCGGCATCGGCGGGATCGAGCTGCGCGATCTCGAGCTCGATGCGGGCGCAGATGGGGACCGCGCGTGTGGCCGCCCCCTCGAGAAACGATCCGATACCGGCGATTTGCACGGCCTCGTCGGCTCGCGCAAGATCCGCCTCGTCGAGATTCAACACGATCAACAGCGGCTTCGCTGAAAGAAACTGAAAGCCGCGCAGCCGCTTCGCATCGTCGGGGGAGAGATCGAGTGCGCGCAGCGCGCGCCCTGCTTCCAGAGCCTCGCGACAGCGCAGAAGAATCTCCTGCTCTTTGCGAAGATCCGCGCTCTGGCCTTTCTTCAAGTCCCGTTCGAGCCGTTCCAGACGCCGTTCGACGACGCCGAGGTCCGCGAGGACGATTTCATCTTCCATCGCGCGCACGTCGCGGGTCGGATCGATCGTGCCCGACGGGTGGGGAACAGAAGGGTCGCGAAACATTCGAACGACGTGAAGCAGCGCGTCCGCGTTCCGGAACGGGGCAACGTCGAGTAGCGCCGCGGCGCCGACTTTGGCGCCGCCGACTCCGGCGATGTCGGCGAATTCGACCGTCGCCGGGACGTGCTTACGAGGATTGAACAGCGCGGTGAGTTGATCGAGCCGGTCGTCGGGTACGCGAGAGACCCCGACATTCGCTTCGGACTTGCCTGAAGGTCGAGGCGCCTCGCGCGCGCTCGTCAGCAACTGGAACAACGCCGTCTTACCCGCAGACGGAAATCCGATCAATCCCGCACGAAGCATGGCTCTCTTGTGAATGACATCGGGATCCGCTTCGCGGGATCCGGATCTGATCACCCGCATCCCACACACTCATACCAGCGACGAGCCAGATGCGGCGGGATCCCGGATCCCGGGAATCAGATCCCGGCCTGAGCCCCAGCGCATGAGTCAGCGGTCCTCATGGGCTCTATTCACACTGGCAGAACTGCCCATGCTAGCACGCGCTGACACCAATCGACCCGACTCAGCGGCGATTCTGGATGGCGAAACAAAAGCGTAACACCCTCAGCCCGTTGGTTTTACGTTGACACAGCCGCAAGGGTTCTCTACTATCGCGGTGGAATTTTTTGGAGCAAAGTGGAGTAAACAGACGTGCTCCGGGGCAACTACGCCGCCAAAATTGATGACAAAGGCCGGCTCAAGATCCCGAACGCCTTCCGTAGCCTCATCGAGGGGACCCACGGCAAGGAGCTGTTCGTGACGAGCATCACGGGGGACTACGTCCGCATTTACCCGATGCCGGTCTGGCTGGCCTACGAAGAGAAGATCGCGGCGGTTCCGTCCACCCACCCGGCACGACTGAAGCTGTTCGACCGCATCAATTACTTCGGCCAGACCGCTGAGGTCGACGTGCAGGGGCGCGTGCTGATTCATCCACGATTGCGCGATTCGGCCGGGATGGTCGGCGAGGTCGACGTCTTCGGGCAGTACGAGTGGCTCGACGTCTGGAACCACGAGCGGTTCGTCGCGAAACTGCAGCGCGAGCCGTACACCGACGACGACGCACGAGCGCTTGCGGAGTTCGGAATTTAAATGCGTCATTTGTTTGGAACCATTATCGCGGCGTCCGATTATCGCCGCGCACACAGCGAGTCGTGCCGCGTATTTTCCGCGGCCGATCGCGCAGTTGCAGGACGCTGCTGATGGAACCGACGCACGAACCCGTGCTGCTGACGCCAGTCCTGGAGCTGCTCGATCCATCGCGCGGCGGACTCTTCGTCGACTGTACTGTCGGTCTCGGAGGACATGCGCGCGGCGTGCTCGATGGCGGCGCGGCGCGCCTGCTCGGACTCGATCGCGATCGGAACGCGCTCGATCTCGCGGCGCGCGCGCTGGCGCCCTGGCACGATCGCGTCGAGCTCGTGCATGCGGATTATCGCGAGCTGCCGGCGATTCTCGCGGCGCGCGGCATTGACGCGATTGACGGCGCGCTTGCCGATCTCGGTGTGTCGTCGATGCAATTCGATGCGCCAGGACGCGGGTTCAGCTTCCGCCGCGACGAACCGCTCGACATGCGCATGGATCAGACGAGTGGACCGACGGCGGCGGAGCTCGTCGCAGACGCCGACGAATCGGATCTGGCGGACGTGATCTACCGATTCGGCGAAGAGCGTTTTTCGCGCCGGATTGCGCGCCGCGTCGTCGAAGCACGGGGCAGGTCGCCAATCGTCACCACGACCCAGCTCGCCGATATCGTCCGTCGCGCGATTCCGAGGAAAGGCTACCAGCGTATCGATCCGGCGACGCGCACGTTCCAGGCGCTCCGGATCTGGGTCAATCGCGAGCTGGAAGGTCTGGACGCGTTCCTCACGGCGACGGCGAGTCTGCTTCGCCGAGGCGCGCGGTTCGCCGTCATCACCTTCCATTCGCTCGAGGATCGCGTGGTCAAGCACACGTTCAGGGCACTGGCAGCCGGCGAAGCTGCGGTACGCCTGCTGACCCGAAAACCGGTCGTTCCAGACGAACTCGAACTGGCGCGAAACCCGCGCGCGCGCAGCGCCAAGCTGCGCGCGATAGAGAGGCTCGCATGAGCGCAATCGATTTCGAATACGCGATCAAGAAGGACGTCCGCAACAACCCAATCGTCCGGGAGATCGATGAAGCGCGGCAGCGGCAGCTACTCCAGACGGCGGTGATTGTCGGATTCCTGTCGCTGGTGATTCTGTTTTCGGCGTGGCAGCGGTTCGCGCTCCTCGGCCACGGCTACGAAATGCAGCGGATGCAGCACGAGCGCGCGGAGCAGGAGGAGATCAACCGGCATCTGCGGCTCGAGATCGAGACGCTGCGATCGCCGGCGCGGGTCGAACAGATCGCAACCAAGGAGCTTCACCTCGTCGCGCCCACGCGCGACCAGGCAATCATCCTCGAGCGGGTGACGCCGTCGGCGCCTCCCGAAAAGTCCATCGTCGCGGCGCGGTAACCCCGGCACGCGCGCGGCAGGAGGATCGGTGGCGGACCAACACGGCGGCAGATTCAAGCTCCCCTGGAGCAGCTCTGCGCGGCGGATCCTGAAGCGCGAGCCCGCTTCGGGCCCGCCTGACTGGCGCGAGGTTCTTCGATCACGCGTGGTCGTCGGCGCTGGCCTGTTTGTTCTCTGGACCGTGACGATCGAAGCGCGTCTCGTGTACCTGCAGGTGATCGAGCACGGGGAGATGATGGCCCGCGCCGATCGGCAGCAACTGCGCACCGTGAAACTTCCGGCCAAGCGCGGCGAGATCGTCGATCGTGCCGGGCGCGTCCTCGCGTACAGCGTAGACGCGGACACGATCGCGGCCGATCCGACCGAAGTGGACGAGCCGGAGACGGTCGCCACCCATATCTGCGCGGCACTCGATCACTGCAGCTCGCAACAGCGCGAGGTCATGGCCGAGCGACTTCGCAGCAAGCAGCAGTTCGTCTATCTGGCGCGCCAGGTCTCGCCCGAAGAAGCGCGCCGCGTAAAAGCGCTCGATCTCTCTGGCGTCGGCTATTACAAGGAGAGCCGCCGCTACTATCCCAAGAAAGACCCCGCGCACGTCCTCGGCTACGTCGGGCTCGACAACGTCGGCCTCGCCGGACTCGAATCGGCGTTCGACGCACGGATCAGGGGCCGGGAAGGCAAGATGCTCCTTCAGACCGACGCGCGCCACCGCGCGATGTCGAGCCGGGAGGAGCGGCTTCCGACCGCCGGCGACGGCCTCGAGCTGACCATCGATGAATACCTCCAGTTCATCGCCGATCGCGAGCTGCGGAATGGCGTCGCCGAGACCGGCGCGAGCGGGGGGAGCGCGATCATCATCCAGCCCTACACCGGCGAAATCCTGGCGCTCGCGAACTGGCCGAGCTTCAATCCGAATGCATTCAACGCGTCGGAGATCGTCGCACGCCGGAACCGCGCGGTGCAGGACTTGTACGAGCCAGGCTCGACGTTCAAGGTGGTCACCGCGTCGGCGGCGATCGAAGAAGGATTGATTCGGACGACCGATCCGATCGACTGCAGTCCGGGATACATCACCTTTGGCACCCGCGTCATCCGTGACACCCACGAGTACGGTGTGCTGCCATTCATCGACGTCATCGCCAAATCCAGCAACGTCGGCGCGATCCGAGTCGGGATGAAGGTCGGACCGAGTCGGCTGAGCCAGTACGTCAGCCGCTTCGGGTTCGGTCAGACACTTGCGTCGGATTTCCGCGGCGAAAACGCCGGCATGGTCTACAGCGCCGACCGCCTGGACGCGAGTGCGCTCGCGTCGGTGTCGATGGGTTATCAGGTCGGGGTGACGCCGCTGCAGATGGTCACCGCCGTCGCTGCCGTCGCGAATGGCGGGGAGCTCGTCGAACCGCATGTCGTCCGCGCCTTCATCCGCAACGGACATCGCGAAGAAGTTCCACGTAACGTCGTGCGGCGCGCGATTGCGCCGGAGACGGCCGCCACCGTCACCGAAATCATGGAAGCGGTCGTGGAACGCGGGACGGCCAAGTCCTTTGCCCAGATCGAAGGCTTCACGGTCGCGGGAAAAACGGGGACGGCATCGAAGATCGTCAACGGCCGCTATTCGAAATCCGACTACAACGCATCGTTTGTCGGGTTCGTCCCGTCGCGAAAACCAGCCGTCGCGATTGTCGTCGTCATTGACTCGCCGCACGCCGGCAGCTACTACGGCGCCGTGGTTTCGGGGCCGGTGTTCAAACGCATCGCCGAGGCTACGCTTCGCCATCTTGGCATCGGCCCGACGCTGAATGCGCCACCTCCCGTCATCGTCGCGGCTCGAGACGCCGCCCCGACCGACATGGCGCCTCGTCCGGTCGTCGCCCTCTCGTCTCAGAATGCGATCGCGTCCACGCCTGAGGGGCTGATGCCCGATCTGCGCGGCTTGAGCGCGAGGGATGCCATCCGTGCGCTGATGCAGCTCGGACTGACGCCGCGCATCGATGGTGATGGTTTTGTCGTCGATCAATCTCCTCCTGCCGGCGCGGCGCTGGCGCGCGGAACGTCATCTGTGCTGAAGCTCGGACGGCGCCCATCACCGACGGGAGGGATAGTGCAGTGACGCTGCGCGACCTCCTCAGCGAGATCCCCGAGCCGACGGCCGTGAATGTGAGCGACGCGTCAGTCGGCGATACCACCGTGACGGCCGTGACCTACGACTCCCGGCAGGCAGGGCCGGGTGCGGTGTTCGTTGCGCTCCGTGGTGTGAACGCCGACGGCGCGTCGTTCGCGCGAGAGGCGCTGAATCGCGGCGCCATTGCGGTCGTGTCCGAGGCGGGCGCGCCCAGCGATGTGACCCGCCCCTGGATCCAGGTGCCCGACGCGAGGATATCGCTGGCGGCGATGGCCGCAACGCTGTACGACAATCCCAGCGAAGAGCTCACGCTCGTCGGCATCACCGGCACGAATGGCAAGACCACCACGTCGTACCTCCTCGCATCGATCTTCGAGGCGGCCGGCATTCGCTGCGGTCGGATCGGGACGGTTGGTTATCGGATCGGCAATCGCGAAGTCGAAGCGTCCCGGACCACGCCGGAAGCTCCGGAGCTCCAGTCCATGCTGCGTGAGATGGTCGAGGATGGGTGTGGCGCGTGTGTGATGGAGGTGTCGTCGCATGCGCTGACGCTGCGGCGCGCGGACCGCCTGCACTTTTCCGCGGCCGTATTTACCAACCTCACTCGCGACCACCTGGATTTTCACCGCGACATGGAAGCGTATTTCCTTGCGAAGCGACGGCTCGCCGAGCTGCTTCCGGACACCGGCATCGTCGTCACCAACCTCGACGACCCTCGGGGCCGCGATTTCGCCGCCGCCGCCCATCGTCCGGTCACCTATGCGATCGACGCTGCCGCCGACGTGCGGCCGGGTCCATTGAGATTTTCGCTCGAGGGGCTGCGTTTCGACGCGCGGACGCCGCGTGGCACGCTTCGGCTGACATCTCCGCTGGTGGGCCGACCCAACGCGTACAACATTCTTGCGGCCGCTGCGACAGCGATGGCGCTCGACGTTCCATTCAGCGCGATCGAGGCCGGCATCGCATCGCTCACCGACGTTCCCGGACGGTTCCAGGTCGTGTCGAGCGCTGCCGACGATGTGCGCGTGGTCGTCGATTACGCACATACCGACGATGCGTTGAAGAACCTGCTCGAGACAGCGAGGCCGCTGGCTGCCGGGCGTGTCATCACCGTGTTCGGATGCGGCGGCGATCGCGATCGGACGAAGCGCCCTTTGATGGGAGCTGTTGCCGCGCGTTTGAGCGATCTCGTGGTCATCACGTCCGACAATCCGCGCTCGGAAGATCCGAATCAGATCATCGACGAGATCAAGCGCGGCATCGTGGTCCCTGCCGATCGGAGACCGCCGGGCGGAACGGCTGCTAAATCAACTCCGCACCTCGCCATTGTCGATCGCAAGGCGGCGATCGAACGTGCGGTTCGCGAGGCGGCGGCAGGAGATCTGGTGTTGATCGCCGGCAAGGGACACGAGAAATATCAGGTCATCGGCGACCGAACGCTTCCGTTCGACGACGTTGAAGTGGCGCGCGCGGCCCTGGCTCGCAGACGCGCCGGGTCGAGAGTGTCGTAGAGGCGTGGATCGCCTTCCGCTCACAGCGGGCGACATCGTCATGGCCACCGGCGGCCGTCTCGAGCAGGGGAGCCGTGAGCAGGGTATCGCTGGAGTCTCGATCGATTCGCGAACCATCGGCGGCGGCGAACTCTTCGTCGCGATCCGAGGCGATCGATTCGATGGGCACGCATTCGTAGGAGCGGCGATGGCGCGCGGCGCGCTCGGCGCGATTGTGGAAACGCAGAACATCGAGGCCACACGCGCAGCGGCGACGGCGTCGCAGGATGCAGTGATTGTCAGTGTTCAGGACACGACCCGGGCACTGCAGGATATCGCTCGAGACGTGCGGCGACGGGCGGCGACACAGGTGGTGGCGATCACCGGCAGCGCGGGAAAGACGACAACCAAAGAGGTCGCGGCCGAGTTTCTGTCGGCCCGCTACCGAGTGTTTCGGAACAAGGGGAATTTGAACAATCACATCGGCTTGCCGCTCTCGTTGATCGAGCTGCGGTCGAGACCCGAGGTTGCGGTCGTCGAGCTTGGCATGAATCACCCGGGAGAAATCCGAATGCTGGTTCGCGTTGCTGAACCAGAGGTCCGCGTCTGGACGAACGTCGGCGATGCGCACGTCGGATTTTTCGCCTCCCCGGACGCGATCGCGGATGCCAAGGCAGAGATCCTCGAGCACGCGCGATCGACGGATGTCCTGGTGGCCAACGCGGACGACGATCGAATCGTTGCGCGGACGAAGGGATTTGCCGGGCGCGTAACGACATTTGGAATCGACCGGCCTGCCGACGTGCGGGCAACCAGTGTCGAGGATCGCGGCCTGGACGGCATGCGAGCGGTCGTGCGGACGCCGGCGGGTGACATGCGGCTGGAGACCCCGCTCCTCGGTCTCGGCAACCTCGCCAACGTGCTGGCCGCCACTGCGGTCGCCGTCCAATTCGACGTGCCGCTCGATGCGGTCGCCGATCGCGCCGCTCGTGTGCAGCCGGCGCACCGGCGTGGCGAACTGTTGCGCCTTCCAGGCGGCCTCACGCTGATCGACGATTCGTACAACTCGAGTCCGTCGGCGTTGCGGCGCGCCCTGCACGTCCTCGAAGTTGCGACCGGAAGCGCCCGCAAGATCGCGGTGCTTGGTGAAATGCTCGAGCTCGGGACGCATTCAGGGCGGCTGCATCAGGAATGCGGCGCCGCCGCCGCCGCGGCCGGCCTCGATCTGCTGATCGCGGTGGGCGGCCCGTCGGCCAAGACCCTTGCCGACGAGGCGATTGCCAGCGGAATGGCGGCCGCGACGGTGTGGTACGTGACGACGAGCGGCGAGGCGGCGGACCTCGCCGTGCAGCGAACGCGGCCAGGAGATCTCGTGCTCGTCAAGGGATCCCGCGGCATCGGCACCGACGTTGTCGTCGATCGCCTCAAGGCGGAGTACGCCTGATGCTGTATCACCTCCTCTATCCGCTGCACACGCAGTTCACGGTGCTGAACGTGACTCGCTACATCACGTTTCGCACCGCAGCGGCGAGCTTGAGCGCGCTGGTGATCGGTCTGTTCGTCGGGCCGGTCATGATCCGCAAGCTCCGTGAATTCCAGATCGGTCAGGTCGTGCGCCAGGACGGACCCGCGACGCATCGGACCAAAGCCGGGACGCCGACGATGGGCGGGTTGCTCATCCTCACGTCGGCGCTCGTGCCGACGCTGATCTGGGCCGATCTGACGAACCCGTTCATCTGGATTGCCGTGCTCGCGACCAGCGCGTTCGGCGGGATCGGGTTCGCCGACGACTACCTGAAGATCGTCCGGCGTTCGCATCACGGGCTGCGGCCTCGATACAAAATGGGGTGGCAAATTGTCGTTGCCGCCGCCGTCGGGCTGGCGCTGCTGCTGCTCGCGAATCACGAGCCGACGCTCTACAGCACCCGTCTGATTTTTCCGTTCTTCAAGCGCCTGATTCCCGATCTCGGCTCGTTGTATGTCGTCTTCGCGGTGGTGTTCCTGGTCGGCGCGACCAACGAAGTCAATCTCACGGACGGACTCGACGGGCTCGCGATCAGCGTGTTCGCGGTGTCGGCGGCGGCATTCACCGCGCTCGCCTACGTTTCGACCCACGTCGTCTTTTCCAACTACCTGCAGCTGGTCCGGCTGAACCCCGAAGCGGCGGAGCTCACGATTTTCTGCGGCGCGCTGGTCGGCGCGAGTCTCGGGTTTCTCTGGTGGAACTGCTACCCGGCCGAAATCTTCATGGGAGATGTCGGATCGCTCGGTCTGGGGGGTGCACTCGGCACGGTCGCGCTCCTGATCAAGCAGGAAATTCTCTTCGTGGTCGTCGGCGGCGTGTTCGTGATGGAAGCGGCCTCGGTGATTATCCAGGTCGGCTCGTTCAAGACAACCGGGCGGCGCGTCTTCAAGATGGCCCCGCTTCATCATCACTTTGAGCTGATTGGCTGGAGCGAACCCAAGGTCATCACTCGATTCGTCATTCTCGCGATCATTTTTGCCCTGTTCAGTCTCACGACACTGAAGCTGCGATGACCACCGACGTTCAGTTCTCCGTTCGTGGCAAGCGCGTCACCGTCGTCGGTGCGGCACGGAGCGGTGTGGCGGCGGCGGAGCTGCTGGCGCGTCGCGGCGCGACGGTCACGCTGACCGACACGCGGGCACACGTGGACGAGGAGGTTCGGCTGCGACAGGCAGGCGTCGACCTCGAACTGGGAGGTCACGTGCCGGCCACGCTGCTCGGCGCGGATCTGATCGTCACGAGTCCCGGCGTGCCGTCCAGTCATCCGCTTCTCGAGGCGGCACGCCACGCGGGTGTCCCAATCATCGGCGAACTGGAGCTTGCGTCCCGTTGGCTGCGCGGTCGCGTCGTCGCGATTACCGGAACCAAGGGGAAGTCGACCACGACCACGCTGACGGGGCGGATGCTCGAAGCGGGTGGTCATCGCGTGCTGGTCGGCGGAAATATTGGCCGGGCGCTCAGCGCGCAGGTCGAGGACTCGACCGAGGACACCATTCACGTCGTCGAGGCAAGCAGCTTTCAGCTCGAAGCCACCGACACGTTTCACCCCTGGATCGCGGTGCTGCTCAATTTTTCGCCGGACCACCTCGACCGTCACGAGAACGTGGATGCGTACGCCGCGGCGAAGACGAAGGTTTTTTCGCGGCAGACGGATAACGATTGGGCGGTCCTGAACGCGGACGATCCGGCGACGCTGGAGATGGCGCGACGGGCGCGCGCCCGGCGGCTGCTGTTTTCACTGCGCGGGGCGCCGACGGATGGCATTGTCCTCGAAGGCGACACGATTGTTCGCCGCGCGGGGCTGGAGCGCGAACCCTTGATTCCGGTCTCGTCGATCCGATTGATCGGGCCGCATCTCGTGGCCGACGTACTTGCGGCGTCGGCGGTGGCATGGCTCGCGGGTGTCGGCGCGACGGCCATGACGCGCGCGGTCGAGGGATTCTCCGGCCTCGAGCACGCATTGGAGCCGGTCGCCGAGGTCGGTGGGGTCCGCTTCGTCAACGATTCGAAGGCCACCAACATCGAAGCGGCCAGGCGGGCTATCGAGAGCTTCGACGCGGGCGTCGTCGTGATTCTCGGCGGCAAATTCAAGGGCGGCGACTTTCGCGATCTGGTCGAGCCGCTCGAATCGCGGCACGCCACCGTCGTCGCGATCGGCGAATCACGGCCGCTGATCGTTCAGGCGCTGAGTGGTCGCGTCGCGATACACGAAGCTGCGGACATGTCGGCGGCGGTGCGCACGGCATTCGCGTCGGCGTCGCCCGGGAGGACGGTCGTGCTCGCGCCGGCGTGCGCAAGCTTCGACATGTTTCGTGATTACGCCCAGCGAGGTCACGCCTTCAAGCAGGAAGTGCGGCGGCTGCAGGAAGAATGGAACGTCACGCGTGAGCAGTGAGCAGTCATCAGTCCGGCTGGTGCGGTGAAGAACCGTCCGCTGGGAACGCAGGCTGCCCCGGTCTGCGAGG
>Ga0170475_123679251_pt1 | contig 11584 bp, 8 predicted proteins | sample Soicark_Litter_5_FD_111474 | JGI IMG/M metagenome (GOLD analysis project Ga0170475, IMG submission 111474) | Avena fatua rhizosphere microbial communities from Hopland, California, USA. Combined Assembly of 48 SPs | reverse complement strand
CTCGGGTCTTTTCTCCTGCTGCTCTCCGTTGCCGGCTGCGCACCGAGCGCTCCCCCGCGCTGGGTCGAAGGCGGCGCACCGCTGGTTTTGGCCGCGGCGCACTGGGAGCGGCCCGACGAAGATGCCATCGACATCCAACCCGACGGGCGCGTGCTCGAAGGCGGGCACCTACGCTTCGTCGTGGATCGAGCGGGGCGCGTCACCGACGACGACTACGAGGCGTTTGCAGTGCTCGAACCGGACGGCCAAGTCATCGGCACGGACGGCCGCTCGCTGGGCTACGTCGGGTTGAGCAATGCCACGCCGCCGTTTTCCGATCACGCCTGGTTGAGTCTGCAAAGCGACGGCCGTGTAGTGCTCTATGAGCCCAATGGCGATCGCACCGAGCACGGCAAATGGTCGGGTTGCAACGGCCCAAGCCGCCGCACCTGCACCCTCGTGACACAGGTCCTGGTGATGCAGAACTATCGCGCGGTGCCCAATAGCGGCGTCCCCTTCGGCGTGGGTATCGGCGTCGGCGTCGGGTTCTAAGCGTCGCTTCGCGGGAGCGGCGCGCGCAACAATCCTGCGCAAAGCCGCAAATTACGCTATGACAAGGCATGCTCGATGCACGCTATGTCGCCGAACACTTCGATGAAGTTCGAACTCAGCTCGCTCGCCGCGGCGCCGAGTTTGCCGATGCCATCGATGGCGTGGTGAGCTTGGTCACCTCGCGTCGCGAGCTGACGCGCAAGACCGAGCTCCTGCAAGCCGAACGCAACACCGCGAGCGACGCCATGGCCAAGCTCGCCAAGAGCGGTGATAAAGAAGGCATGGCCGCGCGCCGCGACGAGCTCAAGGCGCTGTCGGAGACGGTCAAGGCGCTGGAGATCGATCTGCAGCGGGTCGAGGCTCAGATCGAAGAGATTTTGCTCGGCATTCCCAACGTGCCGCACGAATCCGTGCCCGACGGGCAGACCGAAGACAAGAACGTGGTCGTGCGGTCTTGGGGGGAGAAGCCGAGCTTTGGCTTCGAGCCCAAGCCGCACTGGGAATTGGGCGAAAAGCTCGGTATTTTGGACTTCGAACGCGCGGCCAAGCTGTCCGGCGCGCGCTTCTCGGTGCTGTGGGGCAAGGGCGCGCGCTTGGAACGCGCGCTCGCCACGTTCATGCTCGACCTGCACACCGGCGAACATGGCTATACCGAGGTGTACCCACCCTACCTGGTCAAAGCCGAAGCGCTCCGCGGCACGAGCCAATTGCCCAAGTTCGAAGAGGACTTGTTCAAGACCAAGCGCAGCGATCCGAACGACCCGAGCGCGTTGTATTTGATCCCCACCGCCGAAGTGCCGGTCACCAACCTGCACGCCGATGAGATTTTGGACGCGGCGCAATTGCCGCTTGGCTACACCGCTTACACGCCTTGCTTCCGCAGTGAAGCCGGCTCCTACGGCCGCGACGTGCGCGGGCTCATTCGTCAGCACCAGTTCGACAAGGTCGAAATCGTGCGCTTTGCGGCGCCCGAGCAATCGTTGGCCGAACTGGAAAAACTGACACTCCACGCCGAAGAAGTGCTGAAGCGGCTGAACTTGCACTACCGCGTCGTCGAACATTGCGCGGGCGACCTCGGCTTCGCCGCGACCAAGGGCTATGACCTCGAAGTCTGGCTGCCCTCACAAAACGCGTACCGTGAGATCTCCAGCTGCTCCACCTTCGGTGACTTCCAAGCCCGCCGCGCGAAGATCCGATACCGCCCGGAGCCCAAGGGCAAGCCGAAGCTGCTCCACACCCTCAACGGCTCGGGGCTGGCGATCGGCCGAACCTGGGTCGCCATTTTGGAGCAATTTCAGCAGGCCGACGGCAGCGTGCTCGTCCCCGAAGTGCTCCGGGCCTTCATGGGCACGGACCGCCTCTCGATCCCCAGGACCTAAGGCGAAAGCTCAACAACGGATCCAGCGATGCTAGAGCAGGATCACGTCGTCAAACGACGCTCAGCGCCAATGCCGTTCACTTAAACGCCAGGTTCTTGGCGTCCCTGGCCTCCTGGCGTTTCAGTCTCGCGTTTCGGCTCGTCTCGCTTTGGCGCTTCAAATCTCGCGCAGGCAACGGATGTCAGCGCCGTTTTTTGCCGCCGCTCTTGCCGGCTTTGGGTGAGCCTTTGGGTTTGCCCTTGGCGCTGACTGCGCTCGCGCTGCCAGCGCGGCTCGGCTTGTAGCTCTTGCCACCGCCCGTAGTCGGCTTTCCTTTGCGCGTCGGTGGCGGCCGATGGCCCACCGCGAGCAGAGGGACGCCGCCTCGGCCGCGCGGCACGGCGCGCTTGCCGCCCTTACCCGAGGCGCGGTCGGGCGCCGGAAAACGACGCTTTTCTTGGGGGGGGTGGTCGCCCTCGTCAGCCATTGCCTCGCGCACGGAGTCGGGCACGACACGCCGGGCGAGCACTTGACGGCGCAGGATCGCGACGTCTTCGATCACCACGGCGAGGCGATCGCCGAGCGAGATGGTGTCCCCCGAGCGGATACCCACCACGCTGAGCTCGTCGTCCGAGAGCTCGTATTGGTCGGGACCCATGCTCTCGTGCTTCACGAGTACATCGACGAAGGGCGCGTCGAGCGTCACGTACGCACCGCTGCCCACGAGCGCGGTGACGACGCCTTCGCACGTGTCCCCGATGTGATCGCGCATCAGTAGACAGCGATACAAGTCGACGACCTCTCGCTCGACGTCCATCGCGGCGCGTTCGCGCACGCTGGCGGCGGTTGCGCTTTGTGCGAGCGCTTCGATGGCCGGTTCGGTCGTGATCGGCTTGCCGCCGCGCAGCAGGTTCTTCACCGCACGGTGAACCTGCACATCCGGGTAGCGCCGGATGGGGGAGGTAAAGTGCAGGTATTCCGCGGACGCGAGCCCAAAATGGCCCACGTTTTTCACGTCATAGGCGGCTTGTTTGAGCGAACGCAGCAGCAGCATCTCGAGCACGGGTTTGCGTGCGTGCGTCGAGATCCGTTGCAAGAACTTGGACACGCCGAGCGACTCGGTCATCTCGTCAGCGTCGAACTCGACGCCGAGCTTTTCCGCGACTTGACCCAAGCGAGCGAGCTTCTTGGCGTCAGGCTTACCGTGAATGCGGTAAATCGCCGCGGACTTCTTTTCGCCGAGCCAGCGCGCTACGAGCTCATTGGCGAGCAGCATCAGCTCTTCGATCATGTTGTACGCGCGCTTGATGCCCGGATCGGAAGTGCGGCGCGTGACGTCAATGGGCGCTTTCGTTACCGGATCGAGGGTGAGCTTGGCTTCCGGCAGGTCCAGATCCAAAGAACCCCGGGACATGCGCGCCTTGCGCAACTTCTTGGTCAGCTCCTCCATCACGCGGAGCTCTTTTTTGTAGGCCTCGGCGGGCGGGCTCTTAGGCGGAAGGTCCGTAAAACCGAGCGCCCGCGCCACGCCACCGTAGGTGAGCATGGCCGCCGAACGCATCACGCCTTCGACGATTTTAAACTCTTTCACGCGGCCATCGCGGTCGAGGTCGGCGATCACGCACAGGCACAGGCGATCCTTCTCGGCCAAGAGCGAGCACAGATCCGCGGCCAGGGCGGCAGGCAACATCGGGATCGCGCGATCCGGCAGGTAAATCGTGCAACCGCGGCGGAGCGCCTCTTTGTCCAGCTCGGTGCCAGGCTGTACGTACTCGCTCACGTCGGCGATCGCGATCCAAGCGCGGAAACCGTCAATCTGTTTTTCGACCCACACCGCGTCGTCGTGATCGCGCGCGTCTTCAGGGTCGATCGTGGGCAGCGGGACGGCGCGCAGGTCGACCCGGCCGTCCAAATTCAGCGGCAAGAGCCGCACGGCCATAGCTTCGGCCTCGCGAATGGCGCCCTCGGGGTGCTGCTCGGTGACTTGCTCCCGGATCAGGATTTTGGCGACCTCGACGTTGGGGTCTCCGGGGGCGCCGAGAACCGTGATCAGCTCGCCTTCCGGGTTTTCATCCTGGAATTCGGGGAATTTCGTGATTTCGGCTACAGCCGCATCGCCGTCCTGACCGAGCTTCATCGCGTTGGAGAGCACGATCGGGCCGCGCAAGCGGGTGTCATCCGGCTCGAGCCACGTGCTGCGGCCGCGTCGCCGCAAGACACCTGCGACGCGTGGATTCCGGCGCGCGACCACGAAGTCGACCCGGCCCTCGATGCCACGTGAGGTTCGGTTCACGATCGTGATCTTCACCTTGTCACCGTGCAGCGCGGGGCCGATCGCTTCGGGCGCGATGTACGCGTCGTCGTGACCGACGGCGTTGACGAAGCCGAAGCCGCGCTGGTTCACGCTGAGTACGCCCTCCCAGCTCTCGGTCTGCTGCACTTCCCGCAACTCGGCGGAATAACGCTGACCACCCAGGCGCTTGATCCGACGCTGGTCGGCTAACTCGTCCAGAAAACCGATCAGCTTCGGAACTTGCGTGGCGCTCACACCGAGCGCTGCGGCGAGCTCGCGCGCGTGAACCGGTTTCTTTGACTCGACGATTAGGCGAATCATTTCGCCCTTCGCCGGAATACGACTAGCCATGGCGGCCTTCTACCACCTTCTGCGCGACGAATGCGCCCGCGGCGAGCCAGATTCGGCCTCGAGATCGGTGGGCTTTTCGCTCCGATCGAGCTAAGGAACGAGCGTGCGAAAGGCACTTGGTCTGTTCGGCGTGCGGCTCACCGCGGTCCTGGCTTTGGCGGTGTCGGCAGCCCTCTTGGTCGACTACACCAGCGCGATCCCGACCTTCTGCGGGGTCGACTCCGGGTGCGCGGCGGTGCGCCACAGCGGCTACGGCTTCGTGCCGATCGCGGGCACTTACCTGCCGCTGCCGGTATTCGGGCTGCTCGGCTTTGCGCTGCTTTTGGGTTTTGCACTGACACCGAAGCTGCGGCGTTTCGTGCCGCTGGCCGCGTGCCTGGGCGGGACCGTGGGGTTGGGCTTGTTTGGGCTGCAGGCGCTCAAAATTGGCCACCTGTGCTCGTTGTGCGTGACGGTCGACGCGCTGAGCGTGCTGGCGGCATTGAGCGGCCTGGTGCTCGCGTTCGGCACGGGTCAAGCCGGCGAAACTTTGGTGCCCGGCTTGCGTTGGGGCGCTTGGCCCGCGCTGGGCGTGCTGGCACTGCTCGCGCCGTTTTCGTGGCCGGGTCTGCGCCCAGCTGCGCCCGTGCCTGCGGGCGTTCGGAAGTTGTATCAATCAGGTAAAATCAATGTGGTCGAGTTTGCGGACTACGAGTGCCCTTACTGTCGTAAGTTGCACCCGCTGTTGAAGAGTGTGGTCGCCAGTTACCCCGGCAAGGTGGCTTTCACCCGCCTGAACTTGCCACTCCACAGCCACGAGTTTGCACATGGCGCGGCGCAAGCGCAAGTCTGCGCTCGTGAGCAAGGGCACGGGGACGCCATGGCGGACCGCTTGTTTGCGGCGGCAGATCTGCGGCCCGAGGCCAATCGCAACACGGCGAAAGAATTGGGAGTCGACACTGCCGCGTACGATCAGTGCATCGCGTCCGGCCGCGCCGATCGCATCATCGCGGCGGAGTCCAAAATTTTGCTCGACGACGGCTTACAAGGGCTGCCGACGACCTACGTCGGCGCCAAGCTGATCGTCGGCGCGCAGTCCGAGGAAGTCTTCCGAGATGCGTTCGATCGTGCCGAGCGCGGCGAAGGCGACGAAGGCGTTCCGGCGCCCGTGTACTGGCTGGCCGTACTCGCAATTGCGGCGGGCATCGGCTGGGTCGGGCGCACGCGGCGTGCTACGCTCTGACATGGAACAATCGAATTCAGAGACGGGCGCTGCTGGAGCAGCCGCCACCCACCCCATCAGCGCGCAGCCGGTCGCCGGTGTGGTCCCCTTCGAGGTTTTCAAGGCCCTTCCCAAGACGGACCTTCACGTCCACCTCGACGGCTCGCTGCGTTTGGAGACCATTTTGGAGCTGGCAGAGGCTCAAAAGGTGGCGCTTCCGGCGAGCAATGTGGAGGGCCTGCGCGCTGCCATTGGCTGCGGGAACAACTTCGGCTCCCTGGTGGAATACCTGCGCGGCTTCGACATCACGTTGCGCGTGATGCAGACCGAAGCCGCCCTCGAACGCATTGCGTTCGAGCTCGCCGAAGACGCGCACCGCGAGAACGTGCGCTACATGGAAGTGCGCTACGCGCCAATGCTGCACACGCAGCGCGGCCTCAAGCTGACCAAAGTCGTCGAAGCCGTGCTGGATGGCCTGCGGCGCGCGCGCGAAACCTATGGCATCAAAGCCAATGTCATCGTGTGCGGGATCCGCAATATTTCTGCCGAATCCTCGTATCAGATGGCCGAGCTCGCCGTGGCGTACAAGGGCCGCGGCGTGGTCGGTTTCGACCTCGCCGGAGCCGAGGCGGACTTTCCGGCCAAGCATCACCGCGCCGCGTTTCAGCTAGTCCGCGACAACAACATCAACTGCACGATCCACGCGGGCGAGGCGTACGGTCCCGAATCGATCGCGCAGGCCATTCACGTGTGCGGTGCGCATCGCATTGGTCACGGCTGCCGGTTGCGTGAAGACGGCGACCTGCTGCACTACTTGAACGATCACCGCGTGCCGCTCGAGTGCTGCCCATCGAGCAACGTACAAACCGGGGCCGTGAAGGACTTGGCCTCACACCCGCTCAAGCTCTACTTCGACCTCGGCCTGCGCGTGACCGTGAACACCGACAACCGCTTGATCACCGATACCAGCGTCTCGAAGGAGCTCTATCTGGTGCATTCCAAGATGGGCGTGCCGTTCGCGGACATCAAGAGCATGATTTTGGCCGGCTTCAAGTCGAGCTTTCAGCCGTTTCACGAAAAACAAGCCGCGCTCCGGCGCGTCGGCGTGGAGCTCGACAAGTACGACGACAACGGCGTGCTGCTCGCGGCCAACGAGCGGCCGTCAGAGCGTGAGGGGGAGCGCAACACGCGGCGGCCGCGCGCCAGCGCCCAAGTGGTGGCCGACGCCGAGTAGCGCTCGACTGAGCGCGATCGTCACGCGCCGCCGAAGGCTGGGTGCGCCTCGCCGTGGCGCGTGACCATCAACAAACAATCAGAAATGCACGTCGGCGCGGACGTCCCCGGTCATGGCGTTCTCGAGCGCCTTGACTGCCGCCTCGACCTCTTCTGAATCGCTCACGGGCAACTTGATTTGGAAGCGGATGTACAAGTCACCCACGTCCGCCTTGCGCTTCACGCCGCGGCCTTTGATGCGTGCGATTTGCCCGCTTTGAGCGTGCTTGGGAACGGTCAGCGTGATGGGGCCGTCCGGCGTGGGTACGCGCACTTTCGCGCCGCGGTAGGCCTCACCGACCGTGATGGGCAGGTCCAAATACAGGTCGAGGCCCGAGCGCTCGAAGTGCGGGTGCTTGGCCACGCGAATGTTCAGGATCAGATCGCCGGGCGGGCCGCCATAGGCGCCGGGCGCGCCGTGGCCTGGGATGCGCACCTTGTCGCCGTCCCCCGCGCCTGGAGGCACGCGCACGGTGATTTCGTCGCCGCCATCTTGGAGGCGAAGCTTGAGCTCGGCGCCGCGGAGGGCGGAGATGAAATCGACGCTGACTTCGCTGGCGATGTCGGAGCCTTTGCTGGTGGGGCCCCCGCCGCCGCGGCGCCCGGCACGGCTAAACAAGTCCCCGAACAGATCACCGATCCCGCCCGGGCCGGCGTCGCTGCTGGCGTTGTTGAACAGGTCTTCGATGTTCACGCCACTGCTGCTGCCACGCCCCCGCCGAAACCCGGAGGGATCGCCCCCGCCGCGGTAGGCGCGCGCCGCCTGCGAGTTGAAGCCTTCGCGCAGGCCTTCTTCCCCGAACTCGTCGTATAGGCCCCGCTTTTCCTTGTCGGAGAGCGCCTGATAAGCGCGGTTCACGTTCTTGAAGCGCGCCTCGATCTTCTTGTCCCCGGGGTTTTTGTCGGGGTGTAGCTGGGCGGCGAGCTTGCGGTAGGCCTTTTTGATCTCGTCGTCCGACGCGCCGCGCGAGACCCCGAGCTCCTTGTAATAATCAGCGGCCATGAGTCTTCAGTAAGCTAAGCGCCCGTGACGGGCCCGGCAAGGTCAGACCCGCCGAACGCGCTTCTTCGTCACGCGCTGACTGGCCCGGCCGCTCTTACTGTCGGCCCGGAGCCGGGCGCGGCTGACGAGCGTGGCCTTGCGGGGGCGGGCTGCCGGCGCGACCCGACAACTGACGACCATGGAATCGACCCATTGGTCTGCCGGTTGATCGGTGAAATCGGCAGTGAAAAAGATGTCGCTGAAGCCGTTGTAGTGAAGCAGCGCTTCGACCTCGCGCGGGAAGAACTGGCGATGCGTCAGCGGCACTTTCCACGGCTTGCCGCCCTCTTCGGGTTCGAATTCCATCCAAATCAGAAGCAGCTGCCGCAGCCGATCGTACTCGAAGCGCTCGGCGTATTTGACGAGCTCGCCGGTCGTCGGATGCCGAATCTTGGGCGAGCCGAAGCTGCGCTCCGGGTCACGCGATAGGTCTTCGCCGTGCGGCACGGAGAAGTCGAAAACGAAGCGTCCCCCGGGCGCGAGGTGCGCCTTCACGCGCGTGAAAAATGCCTCGACGTCCAAGCGCGTGTACAAATGAAGAACACAGTTGAACGGCGCGTACACGAGCGGCACGCGCTTGCCGAGCTCGAACGTGCGCATGTCACCCTGCGCGAGGGTGACGCGAGAGCGGACCTGTTTTGGCTCCAATTTGAGCCGTTGCTCGAAATCATCGAGCATGGGCTGCGAGAGATCGACGCCGTACAGCTCGATCCCCGCGCGCGCGACGTGCAGCGCGATGCGGCCGTTGCCCCCCCCGTACTCGAGGACGGGGCCCTTCGACTGCCGCGCGAGCCGCACGTAGTAGTCGATGTCGTGTCGGCGATCCTTGTACGTCTTGGCGTAGTACGCCGGGTCTTCGTAGTGCCCTTTGGCGCCGTCGTCACCGGCGGCGCCAAAGTCACGGATCGTGCGCGCCGCTTCGGCGTTACGCGCTTTGCCGCTCAAAGATTTACGCGACCGAGTTCGTTGATGTACTCGGCGACCGCTTCCACGGACGGGCGGTGGAAACGCACCTTGCCAGCCGCGATCTCACGCAAGCTGATCACTGGCGGCTTGTTCTTGGCGTTCACCAGAGCCGGACCCCCCTTCATGATCGTGCGGGTGCGCTGCGCGGCCAGCACCACGAGGGCAAAGCGGTTTTCTTCTTGCTCGAGACAATCTTCAACGGTGACGCGTGCCATGGGGGGGAGGCTCCTCGAAAGGGGGCACGAAAGCTAGCTAATGGATCGGAGTCGGGCAAGGTTGCCACAGCGCCGCTGGGAACTGACAGCAATTACCAACACTTGCGGGGAAGCGCCCACGTGCCAGTTGCCCGCCCATGGCGTTCTCGCGCACCGGATCGCTCTCGAGCGGGCACCGGTTGGCGTTCCAAACGGTGTGCGTGGGCCGAGGCGTCGGGGGGCGCCGGCTTCCTCGAGGCGACTCAACGCGCGTCGAGCAAGGTCCGCGCGCGTTGCAACAAGTCCTCGAGTGCAAACGGCTTTTGTAGAAAAGCGGTGCCCGGTGCCGTCACTCCGTGGCGCAAGATCGCGTCGTCGGTGTAGCCGGAAATGAACAACACTTTGGTCTCGGGGCGCGTTGCGCCGAGGTGCTGCGCGAGCTCGCGACCGCTCATGCCAGGCATGACGACGTCAGTAATCAACAGGTCGATCCGACCCGGGTAGTTTTCCTCGAGTGGAATCGCCTCCAAGGCGTCTTTGGCCGCCAGTACGCGATAGCCACGGCTCTGCAGGACTTCATGGACGAGCTTCCTGACTTGGTACTCGTCCTCCACGAGCAGCACGGTTTCTGAGCCACCGCTGACGGGTGCCGCGATGCTGTCGGGGCGGTCGGCCAGTCCGCTGCGGTCTCGTTCCGGCAGATCGATTTCGAACTGCGTCCCAGTGCCCGGCTCGCTCCGTGCTCGAATCGAGCCGGACAACTGCTGCACGATGCCGTACACGGTGGACAGCCCGAGCCCCGTGCCTTTGCCCGGATCTTTGGTCGTGAAGAAGGGCTCGAACATGCGCGCCATCGTTTCTCGGTCCATGCCGTGGCCGGAGTCGCTCACGGTGAGCCGCACATAGCGACCTTCGTGGGCGCGTCCGTCACCCGCGTCGAGCAGCACGCTCGACGAAGTGATCACGAGCGTTCCGCCTCCGGGCATGGCGTCACGAGCGTTGACCGCCAAATTCATGATCACTTGCTCGAGCTGACCCGCGTCCGCGTACACCACGGCGGGCGCCGAAGCGCGCTGCCATTCGAGCTCGATGTCCTCGCCGATCACGCGCCGCAACAGACTCGTCAAGTCATCGACCAATGCGTTGAGGTCGAGCAGCTTCGGACTCAGCACTTGTTTGCGACCGGAGGCGAGCAGCTGCTTGGTCAGGGACGCGCCGCGCTCGCCCGCGCGCTGAATTTCCTCCAGATATTCGCGCCGCGGGTCGTCGGGCGCGAACTCGAGCAAGGCAAGCGAGCTATAGCCGCCGATGGCGGTCAGCAAATTGTTGAAGTCGTGCGCGACGCCGCCCGCCAAGCGACCGATGGCTTCCATCTTTTGGGATTGGCGGAGCTGCTCTTCGCTTTCGCGCAGGGCGATCTCGGAGCGCTTCCGCTCCGAGATGTCGGCGACCGTGCCGGCCATGCGAGCGGGTGAACCGTCGGAGCGCCGATACACTCGGCCTTTGCATTCGACCCAGCGCACGCCCCCGTCTGGCCATGCAATGCGGTGCTCGACGATGTAGTCCCGAGCTTCACCCCAAAGCACGGTGTCGATCGCCGCTCGCACGCGGCCCTGATCTTCGTCCAAGATCAGCATCAGGTAGCCGGCAAAGTTGTTCGTGAACGTCCCCGGAGGCAGGCCGAAAAGCGGCTCGACGCCGTCGGACCAAGCCACGTAGTCCCGTTCGATGTCCCAGTCCCAAGTGCCCATCTTTGCGGCGGTGAGCGCGAAATTGAGGCGCTCCTCGTTGCGACGCAGCGCCGCGTCCGCCCGTGCCCGGTCGACGGCGATCGCCGCGAGGCGGGCGGCGATGTTGATCGACTCGAGCTCCTGGGTATTCGGCGCGCGCGGCTCCGAGTAGTACATCGCGAATGAGCCGAGCACGCTGCCGTCCCGCGAGAAAATTGGCTCCGACCAGCACGCGCGCAATTCGAACTGCTCGGCGATCTCGGTATAGGCGGCCCACAGCGGGTCGCTCGCGATGTCCTTGGTGACCACGCGCGCGCGTCGGAAGCAGGCCGTGCCGCAGCTGCCGGCGGTCGGACCAACTTCGATCAGCTCTTCAACCAGCGTTTGATAGCGAACCGGTAAGCTTGGCGCAGCGGCGGTCTCGAGGTGCGAGCCGTCCTCGGCGATCAGCAAAATCGAGCCGCGCATGGAGGAGTGCTGCGTTTCCATGCTCAGCACCAATGCGTTCAGAACGCGGTCCAAACCCTGACCCGTCGCGATCAACTCCAGCACGCGCCGCTGGATCTCGAGCGGAGAGCCATGTGCCCCCGCGACGCCTCCCCGCAGCTGCTGGTTATCGTCTTTCACTCACCTTCAAGGCACAGCG
>Ga0170475_104374932_pt1 | contig 11589 bp, 11 predicted proteins | sample Soicark_Litter_5_FD_111474 | JGI IMG/M metagenome (GOLD analysis project Ga0170475, IMG submission 111474) | Avena fatua rhizosphere microbial communities from Hopland, California, USA. Combined Assembly of 48 SPs | reverse complement strand
TGAAGGCCTGGGTGGTGTCGCCGAGCTCCAGCAGTTCGGCGCCGCCGTGAGCGTTCCAGACGCCGTAGCGTGATCCGAGACGAGAAATCGGGATGGTCACGAACCCTCCCGCGCTGAAGAACCCGACCGCGTTGTCGTGGTACGTGAGGTCCGCGGCGAGCCGCTCGTAGTAGTTCCTCAAGCTGACGCCGATCTTCGCCGGCACGCTGACGCGCGCCCGGCCGAAGGGCAACGCGAACGAGGGGGCGGCGCCGAGCTCGAGATACGTGCCGCGCTTTGCCCCGCCGTCCGCTTGTCCGCTGCCGGACAGCTCGAACGCCAGGATGCCATACAGCGCGAGGCGGTCATCCTTGGACACCCTGACGTCGAGTTCCGGGATCGTCTCGAAGCTGTTGTTGGGGCTGGTCCGCGCGACATACGACGTACGCACGCCGACACCGCGGGCGAACCGGAGATCGAGCCCGGCGGAGAAGTCCTCCTGATAGTGCAGTTCCTCGAGCGGACCGCCGGTGCCGGAGGATCCGGTGTGCAGGCTGTTCCAGAGACCGATGGTCACGGCGACGCTTCGACCCCCGCCGTTACCCGACTTCAGCCCTATCCGAACGTCTCCGGAGGGCCACATCGTGAGCGCAGGGTCCCCTTCCTGAAGGATGCCGCGGAAGAAATAGACGGTCGGGACATCGAAGTTCCCGCTGAAGGTAAGGGGACCCTGATTGGCGCTGCTCGAGGTCTGCGCTTGCGCCGGCGCGCCGAGCGCGGCGGCCAGGGCCATGGCGGCCATGAGCGACCGCAGACGCACCCGCCCTGTTCGCGACGGCTCGTTCCCGCAGCGACGCGAGCAGCCGCGGCGTGAAGACGGTGCTGGCACGCACGGGCTTTCCGGCAACATTCCGATCACGCCGTCGATGACGCGCATGCCGATCAGATGAACGTGAGCGAGGGCGAGCGGAAGTCGCCGCCGAGAATCGCGCGCGAGTCGGCGCCCAGCCACTGATCGATGACTCGAGCGTAGACCGATCGGAAATCCGTTTGAAAGGTCACGTCGGCGCCGTTGTTCTCGAGCGTCGGATTCCCCGATTCGGGATTGAGCGAGGCCGCCGTGCCGTACAACCCGCCGCTGACGCTGCCGCCCAGCGCGAACATGACCGATGCGGCGCCGTGGTCCGTGCCGTTGCTGCCGTTCTCGGAGATCCGGCGGCCGAACTCGGAGAAGGACACGACGAGCGTGTCGGTCAGCAGCCCCTGGTTCGACAAGTCGTTGTAGAAGGCGGTCAGGCCGTCGTTCAGCGTGGCCATGAGCGTGTAGTACGTCCCGTTTGGCGCATTCACATTCTGCCCGGAGTGATTGTCGAACCCGCCCGTCGTGACGTAGAAGATCTTCGTGCCGATGCTCCTCACCATCGCGCCTGCCACGGCTTTGAGCGCCTGGGCGAACCCGTTGTTGGCGGGGTAGCTCACCGTGCCGGTGTAGCTGCCCACCGTGGCGACGCGGTCGAGCGTGACGAGCGCGGCCTGCGCGCTGCCGTACACGAATGCCAGCTCCGGCTGGCTGACGGGCACGTGAGAGGCCATGCGCGTGGCGCTCGTACGCTCGGCCCGCGCCTCGGCGCCGGTGTTGGGGCTGTTGAACGCGTAAGCCGCGGCATTCGGGATCGCCGGCACCGCGACGCGGGATGCCTGCAGCACGTGCGGCAGCGCGCCGGTCGTGTTCCAGCCCACGAGCGGATCCACCGGCGAGGGCAGCGAGTCCAGGTAGCGGCCGACCCACCCGAGGCCTGAGGAGTTCTTCGGGTCGGCCGTCGACCAGACATCGGTTCCCTGAAAGTGCGACCGGCTCTGATTCGGGTAACCCGTGCGCTGGATGAAGGCGAGGCGCCCCGCATCGAAGATCTGCTTGAAGCCAGTGAGCCGCGGATGCAGCCCGAGCGCGGCGCGGGACGCATCGGTGCCGATCTGCAACACGTTGCCGGCAGGCACGGCGAGCGTGGGCCTCCGGCTGCGGTAGAAGGGGTCGTTGTACGGAATGACCATGCTGAGCGAGTCGTTGCCGCCGCTCAGATACAGCACCACGAGATTTCTGGCGCGCGCGCCCTGCGCGCGGGCGAGGTCCGACAGGAATTCCGGCGCGGCGAACGTGACCGTGAACGCGGCGACGCCGCCCCGCACGAACTGTCGCCTGGTGATCTTCATACGAACTGGTACTCCGGCGACCCGGCGATGAGGTGCACCAGCCCCGGCACCTTCGTCTGCAGCTGCGCATCGGCGCCGGTCCATACACCGGTCGCCGCGAGATAGTCGCCGAGCTCCGTCCGCACGGCACTGTCGAGCGGCCTGGCGGCGAGCGCATCGAGCGCCCACGAGAGCACCGATTGCGCCGTCTGGGCATACGGTCTGGCGCTCGCCGCGATGCGGAACTTCTGATTCCCGGCCAGCGTCGACGCGAAGTTCATCCGCGCCAGCATGGCGCCGGTCGAGAACCACGAGGGGCCGAGATCCCACCCGGCGACGTCGGGCGGGTCGTAGAGCGTCTGCCCCATGTTGTTCAGCGGCGTCAGCGTGTCGCCTAGCGAGAACCCCGCCCAGCCGATGTCCTTGATCGCGCGCACCACGAACTCGACCGGCCAGGAATAGCGCGCGAAGTACGATGCCGGACTCCAGAATTCGGGCGACAGCAACACGTCGCGGATGACCGGCTTCATCTCGCCCCTGGAACGCAGATACATCGCCGACACGCGATCGACGAACGCGCCGCTCACCTCGCCCGAGTCAGACACGAAGAACCGGTACAGCTTGGCGGCGAGATAGCGGGCGGTCTCCGGGCTCCGAGCCAGCCCGGCGATGAAGTCCAGACCATCCTGCATGCCGTCTGCGGCCGGCCTCGCGGGGATGGTCCGGCCGCCGTCCGGATAGATGGGAAAACTGAACGTCTTCGCGCTCGTCTCGTGCTGGTTCGCGACGAAGGTGAACGCGTAGTGCTGCGATCCGTCGGCGGCGCTGCCGGGCCTGGCAAGGTTCCATCCGGTGAACACCCGAGCGGCCGCATACACGTCGGCTTCGGTGTAGTAGCCGACGCCCCTCGTGAACAGCTCCATGATCTCGCGGCCGAAGTTCTCCTGCGGCTGCGCCCTCGTGTTCGTGCGTCCGTCCAGCCAGAAGAGCATCGCCGTGTCCCTGGCGATGTTGACGAGAATCTCCTCGAAGCTGCCCAGCGCGAGGTCGCGGAGCATCTCCAGCTGCCCGCGCACGGCGCCTGGATCCTCCGAGGGCCTGGAGGCCATGTACCGCGTTGCCTCCGCCGTCCCGATGAGGCCGTTGATCTTCGAGTAGCCGGTCGCGAAGTGGTTGTGCCAGAAGAGCGTCATCTTCTCCTGGAGCGGTCGATTGGTGTGCACCATCCGGAACAGCCACCGCTGTCGCGCGTCGGTCACCCTGGACTGCGGCGCGAATCCCGCAACCGACGTCATGCCCGAATAGCCGCTCTCCCCGATATGGCTGTCCACATCGTCTGGAACGTCGTCGTAGTTGACGAGGTATTCCACCGCCTGAGCGACGGAATACTGGCCCAGCCGCTGGAGTTCGTCAGGACGCGCACCAAAGCCGGCCCGACGGAGCAGGTGTTCGATTTGCGGGTCGGCGGCTAATGGCATGTCAGAGACGCTCCACGTGCGAGTCCGAGGATACACGACGCCTGGTACGAAGGTGCGGCGCGGCTTCGACCAGAAAGAGCCGGCGCGTCCACATTCCTATCGAATCGTCACCGTTCCACGCAGCGACTGGTTTTCGAAATTGAGGTGATCGTGGAAGCCGCAGGTCCGCGCGGTGTTCAGGTTGCCGGTCTGACGGCGCTGGCCTGGCGCGAGCGCCCCGACCTGGTCGAACTCCGGACAATTGGTGTGCTCGGGGTGCGGGTCGCTGTACATCTGATGGTCGCGCGTGTCGTTGTTGATGAAGAGCACCTGGCCGCCCGGCGAGACGACGATCGTTCTCGGACTTGCGCCGCTCGAGGTGATCGTGACGGTGGCCTCGGGTGACGGCGTCGGCGACAACGTCTCGCCAGGAGAGCTGCCGGAGCAGGCGGCGCCGCCGAGCGCGACCACGGCGACCAGAGCCTCGACCATCCGCCAATCCATTCGTGGCATCCGATTCCTTCCTGAGAGTTCTCCATTGGAGCGGGCCTTCGTGCGCACCCGGGTACGACGCATGCCGGCATCCGCCTGGGAGACTGCGTCACGGCATCTGCGGGATCCGCAGGCCGTTCTCTTCAGCAACCCGGGCAAGCTCGAAGGGCAATCTTAGACCAGCCGCCTGGCAATGGTGCGCTCATCGAGCAAGCCCAGCCGTAGATCGGACGCAGCCCACGCTGCCGGCCTCAGCTGCGTGGTGCGTGGGCCGCGCTGTCGGCCAGTTCCACGAGCTTGACGATGTCCACCGGCTTCGCGATGTGATGCTGGTATCCGGCGGCGAGCACCTCGCGTCGATCCTCCTCGCGGGCGTAGGCCGTCAACGCGATGGTCGGGATGTCGGCGAGCCCGCTTCCCGGCGCTCGGAGGTACCGGATGAAGTCGAAGCCGTCCTCGCCTGGCATGCTGATGTCGCTGACGATCAGATCGGGCCTGAAAGACTGGAGCACGATCCTCGCGGCCCCGACGCTCTCGGCCTCCCGCACCTCGGCGCCGCAGTCCTGCAGCACACGGCTGACGAGGTGACGGGCATCCTCATCGTCTTCGACGACGAGGATGCGGACGCCATCGAGATCGCTCGATGTGACGACACCGGATTGTTTCGCGGTCCCCTCCTCCGGCAGCCGCGGCAGATTCACGAGGAACGTCGTGCCCTGGTTCTCGCCGTCGCTGAACACGCTGATCGATCCCTGGTGCGCCTCGACGAGCTCCTTCACGATTGCCAGCCCGAGCCCGAGCCCTCCGCGCCGGCGCCTCAGGCTGGCGTCTTCCTGCCTGAAACGCTCGAAGACGAACGGGATGAACTCCGGCACGATGCCGCGTCCTTCGTCGCGAATGGTCAACTCGACCGCCTCAGGAGTGCCGCTCATGCGGATCTGAATGGAGCCGCCGGGCTCGGAGAACTTGATGGCGTTGTCGACGAGATTGCTCACGACCTGCTGGAACCGCGCCTGGTCCCACAGAAGCTGACCGACCTGCGGATCGGTCTCGACGGCGAGCACCAGCTTTTTAGCCTGTATCGCCGTCGTGAACGCGCTCAATGACGCCTCGATGACGATCCACGGGTCGAACTGCTGGAGGTCGAGCTGCAGCTTTCCCGACGTGATCCGCGAGACGTCGAGCAGTTCGGAAATCAGCTGAACCTGAACTCGTACGTTGCGCTCGATGGCTTCAAGGCCTTTCGCGACTTCGGGCTCGCCGTGGGTTCGCGCGGCGAGCAGGTGCGTCCACCCGAGAACCGCGTTCAGGGGCGTCCGCAGCTCGTGAGAGATCGCGGCCAGGAACTCGTCCTTGAGACGGTTCGCCCGCTCGGCCTCGGCTCGGGCTGCGCGCTCGCTGGCCAGCAGCCGCTCGCGTTCGGCTTCGATCGTCTTGCGTTCCGAGATGTCGGTCGTGACCGCCAGCCTGGTCGCCGGTTCCGAGTGGATGGCGATGCTCCACTCGAGATGCACGTCCTTCCCGGACGCGTGCGTCAGCGGGAACGTTCCTCTCCACAGGCCCGAGTCCTCGAGATTTCGGTCGATGTCCGCGAGAATGTCCTCGGAGCCCTGTCGCATGAACGCGGAGAGATGCTGCGCGACGATGTCGTCGTGGTCGCGGCCGAGATTGGCGCAGGCTGCGGGATTGACGTCCAGATAGACCATGCCATCGTCGAGCAGGGCGATGCCGTTCAGCGCGTTCTGGAACACCGCCCTGAACTTGGCCTCGCTCGCGCGCATCGCGTCTTCCGCCCGGCGCGTCCGGAGAAAGGCGTTGACGGTGGCGACGAGGACCGGCGGCTCGACCGGATGCGTCAGATAGCCGTCGGCGCCCGCCTCGAATCCCTGGACCTTGTCGTCGTCCTTGACGAAGGTCGCCGACAGGTGAATCACCGGCGTCCGCGCCGTCTGAGGCGTGGCACGGAGTCTGCGGCAGACGTCGAAGCCATCGAGGTCGGGCAGGTTCACGTCCAGGATGATCAGGTCGGGCCCCTCCGCGCTCTTGATGATCGCTTCACGGCCCGTGGCGGCCTCCACCACGTTGAAGCCCGCGGCGCGCAGGACGCGGCTCGTGGAATAGCGCGTTGGCGGATTGTCGTCCACCACCAGGATCACCGAGGCGCGGCTATGGGCCATCGGACAAAGCCTCTCGCGATCGCAGAGACGACGGCGGTTCGTGTCCGGGGACTGCCGTCGGAATCGTCACCGAGAACACCGACCCGACATTGAGGGTGCTCCGTACCTCGATGTCGCCGCCGAGCAGGAGGGCGAGCTTCCGGCTGAGCGACAGGCCCAGTCCGGTTCCCCGGTACTTCTTCTGAATGGGCGCCTCCACCTGCACGAAGTCCTGGAAGATGGCGTCGAGGTACTCAGGCGCGATGCCGATGCCGGTATCGCTGACGGCGAACGTCACGCTTCTGTCGTCGCGAAGCGTCGCGCTGACCCGGACCTCGCCCGCGATCGTGAACTTCAGCGCGTTCGAGATCAGGTTCCGCAGGATCTGCGACACCTTCTTGTCGTCGCTGAACACGGGGGGAATGCCGTTGGGCTCCTCGAAAAGCAGCGACACGCTGTCGGACAGCAGGATCGGCTTGAACATGCCGCGCAGCGCGGAAAAAAGATCGACCATATCGAACCAGGCCGGCGAAATCGTGACTCGCCCTGCTTCGACCTTGGCCAGGTCGAGCAGGTCGTTGACCATCTCGGTGAGCTCCGTCGCCGCGTCCTGAATGAATTGCACCTGCCGTTCCTGCTCGACGCTCAAAGGGCCGTCGAGCCGATCGATCAGGATCCGCGTCAGGCTTCTGATCGATCCGAGCGGCGTCCGGAACTCGTGGCTCATGTACGAAAGGAACCGGCTCTTCAGCTCCGATGCCTCGCGCAGGCGTATGGCGTTGTCGTCGAGCTCCGCATAGAGCGCGACCACGCCCTGGTTGGTCGCCTCGATCTCCGCGCGCAGCGCGACGACCTCTGCTTCGCACTCCGCGAGCCGCTGCGCCATCGCACTCGCGTTGCTGGTCATCGTCTGGCCGTCCGCTGCGTTCCCTTCTTCACGACCACGATCGTGGCATCGTCCCGCCCCCGCAGGCAATCGCGATAGAGCACTCCGGCGATCACAGCCGGATGCCGCGACGCGAGTCCCTGGTGAGCGTCGAGGGACCAGCGGTTGCTGAGACCGTCGGAGTGCATGATCAACACCCCACGGTCCGGCCAGTCGTACTCGACCTCCCGAGCCGCACGGGTGACCACGCCGATCGTGCCGTTCTGACTCGCCAGCCCCTGAATCCGCATCTCGCCCACGAGGGCGCCCGCGATGTTCCCGACGCCGGCGTACTTGACGCGTCCGGAGGCGGACACGTTCGCGATGGCCAGCGCAGCGCCGCGGCTGCCCATGAGCAGCGGATGCGCACGCGTGCAGAAGGCCGACGGACTGGGACCCTCCGCCGACGATTCGTCGAAGAGCGTGGCCGCGCGATTCGAGGCTTCGGCGGCGGATGGTCCATGACCGAGGCCGTCGGCGATCATCACCGCGAGCCCGCCGTTTTCTTCGGCCGCACGCCACACGTCGCCGCAGATCGTCTCGCCGGGCGCCGGCGTCGAAATCGCCGCCCACTCATACGCCGGAGGCTGCCCCGAACGATGGCGTGCGTTGACGCGCGACAGCACGAGCGTTCCACGGCCGGGTGCAGAGTAGATGTCGAAGTCGTCCGACATGCGGCGGATGGCGCCGAGACCCGTGCCCGGCGTGCCGCCCGTCGACACCCCATCCTGCAGGCTTCGGTGGATATCCTGGATGCCCGGTCCCGAGTCGATGGCGAGCATCTCGATGTAGGCTCTGTCGGAAGCGTGCACGGACTGGAGGAACAGACGGCCGTTGCTGCCGTAGCGCGCCAGATTGGTCGCAAGCTCGGTCGCGATCACCGCGACCCTTCCGCGCACCTTGTCGGAGAACGCCGGCCCGTCCGCCAGACGTGCCGCGGCGCGGCGTGCCTGCCCGACCTGGCTGGCTTCGGACACCACGACCGGCGTAAGAGATGTGGTGCCCATCTATTTCCATCGAGCGATCGTCACTCGTGTTCCCCTGCCGACGGCTGTCTCGATGTCGAATTCGTTGACGAGCCGCTTCGCGCCCGATAACCCGAGGCCGAGGCCGCTGCCCGACGTCCACCCATCGACCATCGCCTGTTTGACGTCCGGGATTCCGGGTCCCTGATCGACGAAGTGCAGCCGAAGTCCGCGCCGGTTCCCTTCCGCCAGCAGCTCCCATCGCATCTCGCCGCCACCGCCATAGACCACGGCGTTGCGGGCCAGTTCGCTCGCAGCCGTGACCATCTTGGTCTGATCGACGATGCCGAAAGCCGCTTCCTGGGTCAGCTTTCGAACGATCTGCCTGGCAATGACGATGTCCTGCTCCGCACGCAGCGGAATAAGGTCATTCTTCGTGATAGGCATCGTCTGTGTCTGGGCGTTCGAGCTGCGCCTTCAGCCGGGCCATGCCGCGCTCGACGTCGAGTGCCGTGTGCACGCCGGCAAGGCTCAGACCCAATTCGACCAGCGTGATGGCGACCGCCGGACGCATGCCGACGACGACGGTTTCCGCGTCGAGCATGCGCGACATCGCGGAGATGTTCGCGATCATCCGCCCGATGAACGAATCGACCAGCTCGAGCGCGGAGATGTCGATGAGAACGCCTTTTGCGCCCAGCTGCACGATGCGGTCGGTCAGATCGGCCTGGAGCGTGAGCGCGAGCTGGTCGTGCATGTCGACGTGGATGGTGACCAGCAGGAACTGGCCCATCCGGAGAATGGGAATGCGTTCCATGGCTGTCCGTCTATGCGGTCTTCGCCTTCGAGACCGTCAGCCCCAGGCGCCGCAGGGCGAGCGCCAGCGCATCGGCGAGCGAGGCTTTGGTCGTCACGCCCTGCAGCTCCACGCCGAGATGGACGATGGTCTGTGCGATCTGTGGGCGGATGCCGCTGATGATGCAGTCCGCGCCCATCAGGCGGATGGCGGTCACGGTCTTCAGGAGATGCTGCGCGACGAGGGTGTCCACGGTCGGCACGCCGGTGATGTCGACGATGGCGATCTCGGCGCCGGTCTCGACGATGCGCTGGAGCAGCGATTCCATGACGATTTGGGTCCTGGCGCTGTCGAGCGTCCCGATCATCGGCAGCGCCAGCACCCCGTCCCAGAGCTTTACGACGGGCGTGGACAGCTCCAGCAGCTCTTCCTGCTGACGGCGAATCACATCCTCACGCTCTCTCTGGAAGGAATTCGCGCTGAACAAGCCGAGCTTGTCGACGAGTTCGGTGACGACCCACGTCTCGCGGGCGAGCGCCTGCGGGTCGTTCGCAGCAATCGCCTGCAGCCGCTTGAACAAAGGACGCTTGAGCGAGAACACGAACATCGCCGTGTCTTGAGGCGAGAGTCCCTGAATGGCGCGCGCGCGAGAGATGCCTTCGAGCAGCTCGCGTACGTCCTGCCACGGAGCGGTGGTGGGGTCGAGGTTCTCCCGACTCGCTATTGCTACCAGTCTCAAGAAATCGGTCGCCTGCGCTTGGACCTCGGAGGCGCTGATTCGCGAGTCGTCCGCCAGGGCGCGAAGCTCGGACAACCAATCGGACAAAATGGCCTTGGAATCGCTTTTGAGCATTTCCGCGGTGTCGATGCGGCTCTTTGCCATCACAGCTCCTGAGACCGGCAGCGGTCTCGGCGCAATCGTATCAGATGCCTTTCTGGAGATGGACAGCCACACTCGAGGCAGTGCGGTCTTGATGCTCGACTGGTCGGTGGCGTGCCCGGTGTCGCCACGCTTCCCGAGGGTGCCACGTCCGTGACCTGGCGTATCGCCGTGCCGGCCCGGACGCGTTCCACCCTGTTTGGGAGATTTCCGATCCCGTCGAGAATTCTCTGTGGCGCGGGATGCTCGACCGTCTATCGTGGTGTCTCGTCACGGCCACGCAGGAAGGAGCTCGACCGATGATCCGAGCCACATATCTCTTCGGCGCCGTATTCGCTGCCGCGGCGTTCTCGTCGATCGCGCTGGCGCAGGGCGGAATCCAGTACGACAAGATCGAGATCAAGACAGACAGGCTGGCGCCGAACCTCTACATGCTGTCGGGATCGGAAAACGTCGATGCCAATCACCCCGATGGCGCGGGCGGCCGCATAGGCGTGCTCGCGGGTCCCGACGGCATCTTCATGGTCGACTCGCAGTACGCCCAGGTCGGCGAGAAAGTGCTCGCGGCCGTCAGGCGCATCGACTCGGGGCCGATCAGGTTCCTCGTGAACACGCACGTCCACGGCGACCATACCGCCGGGAACGCGACGTTTGCCAGGCTCGGTGCCGTGCTGCTCGCCCGCGAGGAGCTGCGCGAGGGGCTGGCACGCCAGTCGGGGGCCGGAGGCGCGGCCGATCCAGCCAGGCTGCCGATGGTGACCTATGGAATGGGAGAACCGGTCCGGTTCCGCATGAACGGCGAAACCGTCGAGCTGATTCCGGTGAAGGCGGCGCACACGGGCGGCGACACGATGGTGCGGTTCGTCAACGCCGACGCGATCATGATCGGCGACTTCTACCGCAACTTCGGCTATCCGTTCATCGACACGAACAACGGCGGGTCGTTGAAAGGAGCGCTCGAGGCGCTCGAACTCACGATGAAGACGGCCGGCCCGAAGACCCGGCTCGTCCCCGGTCACGGCACCTATATCAACAAGACCGACATCGTGCCCTACCGCGACATGATTCTCGACGTGCAGGGCAGGGTGCAGCAGCTGATCGCCCAGGGGAGGACGCTGCAGGAGGTGCTCGGCGCGAAGGTGACGGCGCCCTACGACGCGAAAGTCCCGGGCGGGTTGCTGCCTGCCGGCGCTGCCGGAACCAGCGCCGACCGCTTCGTTACGATGGTCTACGCGCAACTGAAGGGTCAGTAGTGCGGACCTGCCAGAAACGCGACCGCCATCCGCCGCTACAATCCGTCGCCGTGCGTTCAGCCCTCATCAGCGTAGCGCGGTTCGTGGCTATTTCTTTTTGGCCTGTGTGGCGACGATCAGATCCTTGATCTTGTCGTAGGTCGCCTGCGGAAGGATGTTCTTCGACACGAGCTGGTCCTTGCGATCGTAGGGACGTCCCGCGATGATCTTGTCCGAGTAGGCGTCGCCGACGCCGGTGAGCGTCTGGAGCTGGGCTTTCGTCGCCGTGTTGATGTCGAGCGGCGCCCCTTTCGCCGCCGCCTTCGCTGCCCCGGCGGCCTTGTCCTGCGGCTTCGACTGGGCGCCGACCGGTGCAGCCAGGACGAGGGCGACAACGGCGAGTACCGCGGCAACGAGCAGACGACTGCGCTTCATGGGCAACCCTCCTGCGGCGAGTGTACCGCGCGCACAGACGTGCCTTAGCAACCCCTTAGATCTTTGTGGCAGGCTCCCGGCC
>Ga0170475_107201861_pt1 | contig 11591 bp, 12 predicted proteins | sample Soicark_Litter_5_FD_111474 | JGI IMG/M metagenome (GOLD analysis project Ga0170475, IMG submission 111474) | Avena fatua rhizosphere microbial communities from Hopland, California, USA. Combined Assembly of 48 SPs | reverse complement strand
GCGCATTTTCCCCATCGCAGCGGCTGGCCTGCTCTTTTTTGCGAGTCAGGCCCACTCTCAGATGAGCTTTTGGCGCGACAGCTCCGGCAAACCCATCGCCGAGACCGAATCCATGAAGTCCAGAGGCGACTTCGCGGGTTCCATGCTCGCAACGACCGACGAGGACTGGCAGCAGAAGTGGAACACCTCTCCGGAGACGGCGCCGGGCTTCAGCAAGGCAGGCACTGTTCCGTACGGCAAGAAAGTCTTCATCCTCACCTTCTTCGCCAACCCAAAATTGGACCCGCTCGGCCATGCCGACATTCGGTGCGATCTGCAGATCTCTTCTCCAGCCGGCAAAGTGACCTTGGCCGAGAAAAACATGGTCTGCTTTTCCGGGAAAATCAAAGGCAATCCGTACAACCTGTACCTGTCGGCACCCGTCATCACCTTCTCGGGAGATCCTGGGGATCCACCGGGTACGTGGGCGGTCGAAGTGCGCCTGCGGGACGCGGCACGGAACGTGGAGCTTCCCCTCCGGACAAGCTTCGAGTTGAGACCACAGTGACGACACCTCCCCCATCGAGTGGACGTCTGACGGCACGCCGCCGTTGGCTGCCGCTCATGCCCCGTTGCATTTGAATCAGGTAGTGCACCTTCGTGTCGTTTCCGTGCAGTGGCGGTGGCAGAGGAGGCGAGGCAGCTGTCTCCGCCGCGTCCGTCTGCATTGACCCTGCGCCTCACGAATGTGGACATCGCCGTCGTCCGCATGGCAGTACAGTCGTCCTCCACGACAAGGCGTCGGATGAGAAACGAGGGATCGCTCGATTCGCGGGCCGGTCCCGACATCGAACCCTGCTCAGGCAGCGCGAAGAGGCCTGGCGCAATCGGAGGACCCTATGAGCATCACAGCTGACGCAGAGTCGGACGTCGACACTGCACCCGAGGTCATCAAGCGCCCGGTTCGGGGAAGCGAGCCTGTTCCCGCGGATGCCCGGCGCCCGCAATCGGCGAGTGCATCGCCACGCCAGGCGGATGGCTTGACCGCCTATGCTGCAACCGGCGCACCCTTGGTCGACTTCGGCGCCGAACTGCGCGCACAGCTCAATGCCGAGGTGCAAGCCATGCTGCGGCACGCGTTCGCCAATGGCGTGGAGATTCCCTCGTCGCTGGCCAATGCCGTTGCAACGATTGACGATGGCCAAGAGGCTCCGGCGGCTTCGACGCTGCAGTCCCTGGCTGCGCTGCACGCCCAACTCGCCAAGGTGGTGGCGCCGGCGCGACCGGGCACGCTGCGGCTGCTGCACTGTCAGGCCCCTAGCCAACGGGTCGCGATACTGGGGCCGCTGCCGAACCTGCGCCGCCTGACCATTGCAGCCTTCGTCTGCGTGGCGGCATTCGTCGGGCTCAGCACCTCTCCGCTCATTGACGCGCAAACCATGTCCGGCGAAATCTATGCACTGTCGGGCATGCAGCAGTTGGTCGCGTTGTGCTTCCTGCTGGCCGCCGCCGGCATGGGCAGCACCTTTCAAGCGTTGTTCACCGCGCAGGGCTACGCGACCAACGCGACCTACGACCCGATGTTCGATGGGTCTTACTGGGTACGCATCTCGCTCGGCCTGGTGGCCGGCCTGATGCTGGCGGTGCTGGTGCCGTTGCACGCCCCGGGCGACCAGAGTTCGACATCCACACTGGAAAAGCCGCTGGTCGCGCTGCTGGGCGGTTTCTCCGCCGGCCTGGTGCACCAGATTTTGCAGCGCCTCGTGGACACAGTCACTTCCGTGTTCGACGGTGATCGCCGGCAGCAGCAGCAACGTGAGCAAGACCTTGCACGCGCGGATACGCGCCATGCGATCGCCGAGGCGCGCATCGACGTTGCAGGTCAGGTGGTGCAGCTGCGCGATCGGCTGGCACAAGGCGCCTCGCCGCAGGACATCAACCAGATGATGAGCACGCTGCTCGACAGCTTGCTGCCCCGCGACAAGGTCCCGCAGACGCCAGGCCCCGGCGCGTCGCCTGGCCCGTGAGGCAATCACACCCCCAAGTACTAGGGGGTTTGGCTGTTCATTGCCTGGAAATTGACCCCAAGGTGTTGACCGAGGCGTGCACCTGCGGGCAAACTCATCCTTCCGGGCCGCATCCAGCGCCATCACGGATGAGGACCACGGAGAGCCTCCGCGTTCGCGCCCATCGACCCCGCCAGGAAATTACCATGACTGCTCCGACCTCCCTTCGCCACCTCACCCGCGAGGCGCACCAGCAGCAGCGCCTGAAAGCGCGCGTCGCCGCCTGGTGGCATGTCGAACGGTGCCCGCGCAACACGGAACGGTCCCATGCGCACCGCGTGGGCCTACCGCTGGGCCTGCGCGCCCTACTCGCCGAAAAAATTCACGCCTCGGCCAGCCCCGCCGCCAAGGACCGGGACGACACGCCAACACACTGATTGGCCCCTCAGCCACTCGCTCAGGCAGCCGCGAGCGGCGCACTGCGCACCGGCCGGTGGCCGCGGCGCAGCAGGAACAGCGCGATCATGAGGTTCAGCGCGTTCCATGCGATGCCGTTGATGAATGCGGCCTCGTACGATCCGGTCAAGTCGAACACCTTGCCCGACATCCAGCCGCCAAGGGCCATGCCCAGCAGCGTGCACATGAGCACCATGCCCACCCGCGCGCCTGCTTCGGCAGGCGCGAAGTGCTCGCGCACGATGATGGCGTAGGACGGCACGATGCCGCCCTGGAACAGCCCGAACAGTGCCGAGATGACGTACAGCGACACCAGCCCGTCGAACGGCAGGAACAGCAGCAGCGCCATGCCCTGCAGCACGGAGCCCAGCACCAGCGTGCGCAGGCCACCGATGCGGTCGCAGATGATGCCCGATACCAGGCGGCTCACGACACCGCACGCGAGCATCAGCGACAGCATCTGGGCGCCCCGGGCCGCGCCGTAGCCCAGGTCGCCGCAGTAGGCCACGATGTGGACCTGTGGCATGGCCATCGCCACGCAGCAAGCCACGCCCGCCAGGCACATGAGGAACTGCGCATGCCGGGGTGACAGGCCGAAGGGCCGTGCCGATCCCCCTGCGGCGCTCGCGCCGGCCACGGGCGTTGCCGGTATCGGTGGCCGCGCGCGCAGCATCAGGGCCAGCAGCGGCATCACCGCGACGCAGAAGACACCCAGCCCGATATAGGTTTGCCGCCAGCCCACGGTGCCGACGAAATGCTGCACGATGGGCGGCCAGATCGCCCCGGCCAGGTAGTTCCCGCTCGCGCACACCGCCACCGCCGTGCCCCGCCGTCGCACGAACCACAAGGAGGTGTCTGCCACGAGCGGGCCGAAGGTGGCCGAACTGCCGAACATGCCGAGCAGCACGCCATGCGCCAGCGCGAAGGACCCGATGCCGCCGGCCGACCCCGCGGCCACGAACCCGGCGCCCAGCCCGGCCGAACCGATCAGTGCCGGCACCATCACGCCGAAGCGATCGGCCAGCCGGCCCATCAGCACGCCGCCGATGCCGAAACCCACCATCAGCAGCGTGTACGGCAACGAGGCATCGGCCCTCGCCACCCCGAACTCGGCCTGCACCGACGGCAGCACCACGGCCACGACGTACATTGCGCCGCTGCCGATGGTCATCAGCGCCAGCGCGACGCCGAGGCGCATCCAGGCGTAGCGGGAGTCGGCGGAGTGTGATGGCATGGCAGCTCAAGGGGGCAGAGGTGGTCCGATTGTGGCCCCCTCCCCACCCTTCGTGCCCCGAGGGAATCTCACGCCCTGACTTCAGCCGCGGCGCACACCGTCGTCGATGACGACCTCGCCGTCCGACTTCGTGAACGGCGGCAGCGGGCCGACCGGCAGCAAGGCCAGCACCGCCTCGGATGGGCGGCACAGTGCCGCCCCGAGCGGCGTGACGACAACGGGGCGCTCCAACAGGATGGGGTGCTGGACGATGAAGTCCAGCAGTTGCTCATCGGTCCACTTCGGATCGGCCAGGCCCAGCTCCGCGTAGGGCGTGCCCTTCTCGCGGAGCACGGCCCGGACCGAGCCGCCTGTCGCGGCGACCAATCGCCGCAGTTCATCCCGGGATGGCGGCGTTTTCAGGTACTCGATGACCTGCGGCTCCAGGCCGGCATGCCGGATGAGCGCCAGCACGTTGCGGGAGGTGCCGCATGAAGGGTTGTGGTAGATGGTGATGTCGGGGGGGGTCATGTCGGGCGATCGGTGCCAGATTCTTTCGCATGCCAGTCTACGACGGCGCCGTGGCAGCGGTGCAGTGTCCCGAAGAGACTTCACCGTGACTTCATGGAGCTTGGCTAGATTGAGGTATCGGCCACTGCAAAACGGAGTACCTGTGCCACACCAACCTCTTCCAAAGAACGGCATGCGGCTGTTCCTGCTCTTGCTGGTCTGCTTGCCGGCATGGGTGCAAGCCGCATCCTCCGGCTTGACCGTGCATTCTTTCGAGATCAAGGGCACACATGAGGAAGGCCCCCCGCAAGGGGACATCACGATGCCGTGGGTGAAGTCTGCCAACAAAGCGCTTGCGGCCAGGATCAACGACCGCTTTTTCATCAGTCAATTCGGGGCTCTGGCGCCCAGGCGCATCGAAACATCGACACCGCGTCAGGCCAATGTGGGAACAGCCAGCCAGACCTTCACCGTGTCACGCAATGACGAACGGGTATTCGCAGTTCAGTTCGAAACCGAAGGGTGCGGCGCGTATTGCGAGACGTATTGGACTTTCTACAACTTCGACAGCCAGACCGGTCACTTGCTGCGCCTTGCTGATTTGTTCACCAAGGCTGGCAGGGCGGATCTGGCCCAACGAATGTCGGAGGAGGCGGACGCCCAGTACCGGAGTACCTTGGTGCGTCTGAGGCAAGAGCTTCGAGTTGCTCAGGAGGGCAAGGGCAGTTCGAAGGACGAAATCGATGAACTCCAGGCACGCATTGAACTCAACGCCGAGTGCCTGGGTGAATCGCGTGACACCGACAGCGTGCCCCAAGTAGAGCAGCCACAAGAAATGCTCGACACGTCGGAGTACGACCGGTTCGATCTGTCGCCCGAGGCATTCAAGTTGATCGCAGGTCGCTGCAGCAATCATGCGACGAGGGCACTCGACGACGTGGGAGAGATCACTTTGAGCGTTCCTTATGCGGCACTCAGGTCCGGGATGACTGCCTATGGAAAGGCCGTGCTGCTGAACGAAGGAAGCGGCGCTCCTGCGGACGACCCCTATGGGATGCTGTTGCGGGGGCATCTGAACGGAAAGACGCCGATCACCATGCTGCTGTACAAGTATTCGGACCAATCCGTCGCTGGTCACTATTTCTACGACAAGTACGGGAAAGGCATTCCGATCGCCGGCAAGCAGCAAGGTGACGCCATCGAGTTGACCGAGAAGTCGGCAGACGGCGACTCAGACAAGGCGACTATCCACCTGACCGTGACTGGAACGGGTCTGACCGGTCACTGGGTCGGAGGTGGCAAGCAGTTCGAGCTCGTGCTGGCGCCGTGACATGCGCACTGCTTCCATCGCGCCTTCGCGCGTTGGAGGCAAGTGCTTCAGCCTGACACGCAGCGATGGCTATTTCCCTTCAGGGCGGCGCTGTGTACGATGGATCGGTTCTGGAGACTGCCATGCCATCGACGAAGGTTTCGCTGCTGCAACGCGGCTTCGGTTTCGTCTTCGCCGCAATTGTCGGGCCCGCCATGCCCCTGCCCGCGTCGGCGCACCACGGCTGGGATTGGGCCGAGCCGGTCAATTCCGAACTCACCGGCACGATCGTCGCTGCCAGGCTGGGCAATCCGCACGGCGAACTCACCGTCGATGTCGGCGGCCAGCGGTGGCTGGTGGAGGTGGGCCAACCGTGGCGCAACGAGCAAGCGGGTCTGAAAGACGCGATGCTGGCCAAGGGCTTGAAGCTGACCGTGTCGGGACACCGCCATGCCGATCCCAAGAAGAAGGTGTTCAAGGCCGAGCGCGTGGTCATCGACGGCAAGCGCTTCGATCTGTACCCGGATCGGGACTGACGCTTCGCAGTCGGAGCCCAGGCGGGACCGCTGATGCCGCTCGACGCGCTGGCCGCTGCGTTGCAAGAGACGCAGCTCTCGCAGGTGCTGCGCGCGTCGGTGTGGCTCTATCCGCTGGTCAACACGGCGCACGTGCTCGGCATTGCGATGTTGTTCGGCGCCATCGCACCGCTGGACCTGCGGCTCCTGGGATGCTGGAAGCGTGTGCCGCTCGAACCCCTCGCTCGCATTCTGGTACCGATGGCGGTCATCGGGCTGGCACTCGCCGCGGTCACGGGCGCGCTGCTCTTCGCCACGCAACCGCGCGACTACGTCGTCGAGCCGCTCTTCGCGCTCAAGTTCGGGATGATCCTGGCGGCCGTCGTGAACGCGTTGGCGTTGCGCCGTGCGCCGGCGTGGCGGCGGCTGCGGTTCGAAGGTGGCGAGCCTCGGCGGCCGTGGCGCATCGCGGCCGCCGCCTCGCTGCTGCTGTGGGTGGGTGTGATCACCGTGGGACGGTTGATCGGCTACCGATGATCGTCGCCTCGGGGTTTATGTCACGAAGGATCAGGCCCGCGCCCGCAAGTCCGTCGACGTGGCAAGCGCGATCGCGCGTCCCTCGCCGCCGTCGGCAGGACAGGTCACTGCAGGCGTTCGAGCGGCAGTGGTATCGCGCGGGAGGCTGCCCGCACCACGGGCCTTCTTGCGCGCAGGCGGACGCACGCACGCTCGGCAGCCACGTCGGCCGACAGCGTGGCCCAACTCGGGAACCGGGCCACGTCACGCACGGTGGCGATGGCCTCGGCTTCGTTGAGCATGGGGTGCAAAGCCAGCATCCGTGCCAAGACGCGTTCGACCCATTCGGTGTCGACGCTGTGTTGGATCTTGTCTTTCATGGGGCGCCCTCCGGGATAGTCAAAATTAGTTCTTGCCATCCAATTTGCAAGCGCCCCGACCACCCGATTCAGGCGGTGGTGCGCACCCCTATTTCCGCGGGCATGCGCCCAGTGTGCGCGTCAGCCCACGCCGACGCCAACACCCTTCCCTGCGTTGGCGAACGCCTCCTGGATCAAGGTGACCATCTCCTGGTCAATGGCCATGCGCTTTTGCAGAGCGGCTTGCAAGCGGGTCAGTTCGGCGTCGGACGGACTGACCGTGGAGCCGCCCAGACCGAGGGACACGAACTTGGCGTTGGCGGCGAACCAGGAGGTCATCACCTCGGCATTGGCCTGGGTGTACTTGGCGATCAGATCGGCGTTTCGTTCTGCAAAGTTCATGGGTCACTCCATTGATGATCATGACTAACACGGCTTTACATCGTACGCCGAGTTGTTCGCACGGTCTTCGGTGATCCCCTGTTCGTGACACCGCCAACATGTCACGTTCGTTTCATGGTTCGAGACAGGAATCGCTTTTGCGTGTGGAAGGTCGTTCATTTCGAAGTCTTCGCGCGAGGCATCTGCTGCATACTTGCTTTTCGCGCCGAGATGTTCACAGGACAACGAGTTCAACGTCCCGCTGAAAGGCCACCGTGACCCCATCCCTTGCCACATCGGAGCATGCGTCCAGCAAGCCCGGGCCGCCGACATTCATTGCAAGCCCCGCCTCGCGCACCGCGCGCCTGGCGGACCCTGACTTCCCGCTGCTGCGCTTCGTGGCCGGCATGCGCGCGCTGCTGGCGCTGCTCGGCAGCGTGGGGTTCATGGCGCACGCCAGCTCGCAGTGGCTCCCGGCCCACCTGCTGCTCGGGCCGTATGCGATCTGGGCGGCTTTCCTTTTGTGGAGGACGCTTGGCGCGTGGCCTCGCGCAGCGTCGCGCCTGTGGCCTTGGATCGACGCGGCGACGGTGCTGATGCTGTCGCGTCTGATGCCCGAATCCGGGCTCTTGCTTGTGGAGTTGACGGTGCTGCCGGTGGTCGCGTTGGCACTGATCGGCGGCGCCCGGCATGCGGCCGCGCTGGCATTGACCTGCGCTGCGGCCTTGCTGCTGGACGCCTGGCGGTCCGCCGCCGGCGTGCTGCCGCCGTTGGCGCTCGGCGTGCCGATCGTGCTGCTGGCCTTGGGCCCAGCGGCGGCCCTCGTCGCACGCCCGAGCCGTGAACTTCGCAGTCGAATCCTGTTGCTGGACCAGTTTCATGCGCGGTCGGATCCGCGCCAAGGCCTTCGCCATCATGTGAACGTGCTGCTCGAATTGTTTGCCGCGCATTTCCACCTGTCCGAAGCGACGATCAGCCTGCAGGGCCCCCGGCCCCGCATCATCCAATGGCGCTCAGGCGCCTCTGCCCGACAGCTGGCCGACGCCGAAGAAGCGGTCTGGCGCGAGCGCCTCGCGGCGCTGCCGCGCGACCTCGGCTGCCTGTGCACCACCGAGGCTTCGGGTGACAGGAGCCTCGCGGCATTCGATCTCAAGTCGTGGGCCCAGGGCAGCCTCGACGAGGCTGCCACAAGCGCATTCCACACCGACGTCACGCAGGCGATTGCCTTGCCGCTGATGAGCTACGGCCAGCCGCTCGGACAGCTCTGGCTGCGCCGCGACATCCCCGGCTTCAAGGTGGCCGACCTGCGTTGGTTGCAGGCCGTGATGCGCGAGACGCTGCCGCTGCTCGAGCGCAGCGACCTGCTGGAGCAGCTCCAGCGCGAAACCGCCTCGCGCGAGCGCGAACGCATCGGGCGCGATCTGCACGACAGTGCCGTTCAGCCTTACCTCGGGCTGAAGTACGGCCTGGAGGCGCTCGCGCGCACCGCAGGCCCGGACAACCCCATCGCACCGAACATCCGCGAACTGCTCGACATGGCCACCCAGGAACTGCAGACGCTTCGCGATGTGGTGAGCGGGCTGCGCAGCGGCGACGATGTGAATTGCGAAAGCGCATCGCTGCTGGCGCTGCAGCGGCAGGTGGGCAGGTTCCAGGCGCTGTACGGATTGAACGTGCACATCTTCGCGCCGCAGGCTCCGCATCTGCGGGGCTCGGCGGCCAGGGCCGTGCTGCACATGGTCAACGAAGCACTGACCAACATCCGGCGCCACACGTTGGCCACGGCCGTCACGATCCTGTTCGACGTGAACCGTGACGACGTCGTCCTGCGCCTGCGCAACGACCACGGCGCGGGCGAACCGATGCCACGCGATTTCGTGCCGCGCTCGCTCACCGAGCGTGCTGGCGAGTTCGGCGGCACCGTGATGGTGTGCCGGGAAGCCGGCTTCACCGAGCTTGTCATTACCTTGCCCCTTCTTGGAACCATCGGATGAACGCCACAGACTCCAACGGCCTTTCCCGCCCGCGCACGGCCATGCGCCCCATCCGCGTCATGCTCGCCGATGACCATGGTGTACTGCTGTGGGGCTTGCGCCAACTCATCGCCAGCGCCGGCCCCGCCATGGTCGTCGCGGGAACGGCCACCACCTGCAGCGAACTGCTCACGCACCCCGCCCTTTCGGAGTGCGACGTGGTGCTCCTGGACCTCAGCCTGCGAGATGCGAATTCTCTCGAATGCGTGCCGAAGCTCGTCGGCGAAGCGGGCCTCAAGGTCGTGGTGCTGACGGGCGAACTCAATCCGAGCCGCCACCGCGATGCGGTGATGCGCGGCGCCCGCGGCATCGTGCTCAAGTCAGACCCCATGGAGAACGTGTTGAGGGCGATCGAGCGCGTGCATGCGGGCGAGGTGTGGCTCGACGGGTCGTTGATGTCCATCCTGCTCGGCGGCATCACGGGCCTGGCGCCGAAGGGGAGCAGCCCGCTCGCCACGGAACTGGCCCGCCGCCACCAGTCCCTGACCGCGAAGGAACGCGAGGTCATCCAGGCCATGGTGCGGCACCGCGGCGCCAAAGGGCTCGTCGTGGCCGATGCACTGGGCATGAGCGCGCACACCCTGCGCAATCACCTCACGGTGATCTACAGCAAGCTCGGCGTGCAAGGCAAGCTCAACCTCTACGCCTATGCAATCGAGCAAGGCCTGGCGCAGCCACCTGCCGCGCCAATGCGGCCCCAGGGGTTGCCGTCGGCCTGGGGTGCGCTGACGCACTGAGTCCGCCCGGCTTTCGCCGGGGTGACATGCTCTTATCGAGCGAAGCGAGCTGAGGCAAACCGGCACGGCGGGGTAGCGTACGGTGATGGTGGCACTGGAGACAGTGGTCGTGCGGGGGATTTGCCCCCCGGAGCGCCTGAGCAAAATAGCGGGGAAGCTGGTGTTCAAAAGCGCCTCTTTGGGGCACCTTTCTGGCGCGACAGAAAGGTGCCTCGGCTGCCGGGCCGAGACCCGGCGCGGCCTCGCCAGAGAACAAGATTTGCAGCATGCGAGACCAAGACCTTTTGTGAATTTTCCAGCGACTCGGTGATTTTTCGGCGCGATCTCCGACCTCGGGATGACATGCTCTTATCGAGCGAAGCAAGCTGAGGCAAACCGGCACGGCGGGGTAGCGTACGGTGATCGTGGCGCTGGAGGCAGTGGTCGTGCGGGGGATTTGCCACCCGAAGCGCCTGGGCAAAATAGTGTGGAAGCTGGTGTTCCAGCGCCTCTTTGGGTCACCTTTCTGGCGCGCAGAAAGGTGACTCGGCTGCCGGGCCGAGACCCGGCGCGGCCTCGCCAGAGAGCAAGATTTGCAGCATGCGAGTCTCATGTGAATCTGCCAATGGCCCAACGAGCTCGTGGCCGAAGTCAGCTTCGGCTTTGACTGGGCCGATGGGTTGCAGCGCCGTCCGCCCTCGCCCCTCGTTCTCGCCAGTACAAAGTTCCCGCGCCCATCCAGCGCACGTTCCCTGGTGACCAAACACACCCCACCCTAGTCTGTGAGCATGGGCCCGCCATCGTGGCGAGCCAAACGACTCACGGGTGGTCGCCATGTATTTTGAAGGCACGATCAGGGTGCTCGTGGTCGATGACCACGTTGCAATCCGCAGTGGCATCTGCAGGCTCGTCAATGCCGAGTGGCCGAGCATGCGCAGCGTCGGCGCGGCCGCGACGCCACAGGAGGCGCTGACGCTGGCGCGGGCGCATCAACCAGACGTCGTGGTGCTCGACGTCAACCTGGACGGCGATGACGGGCTGGCATTGATACCGAAGCTGCACGCGCTGGCGCTGTGCAAGGTCGTCGTGTTGACCAGCCTGTCCTCCCCCCGCCTGGTTGCGCACGCCCGACGGCTCGGCGCGCACGCCTGCGTGCACAAGGCCGCTCCGGCGAGCGAGCTCGTGGACTGCATTCTGCTCGCGCACCTGACGCTCAAGGCACAGCCTCGCTCGGACGTGGGGGTACATGTGTCCCCCTCCCTTGGGGATGAAACGCCCGGAAGCGCCGGGCAAGACCGCTGATGGCGGGCGGCCCCCCGCTGCCTACAGTCACTCCATCGCACTTCGAATGCCAAACCAGCAGGAAAAGCGCGAATCGTTGACCGATGCCAACAGGTCGACAAGGTGTTCAACCCGGCCTTCAAACGGGTTGTCAGGAGCAAGCCGGCAACGGCTTTTCAAGTCAGAGGAACCACCATGAAACTCGTTCAATTCATCAAGACCTTCGCCCGTGAAGAAGACGGCGCCGCAGCCATTGAGTACGGCCTGATCGCGGCGCTGATCGCAGTCGCGATCATCGCGGGAGCCGGCGCTCTCGG
>Ga0170475_120395253_pt1 | contig 11596 bp, 5 predicted proteins | sample Soicark_Litter_5_FD_111474 | JGI IMG/M metagenome (GOLD analysis project Ga0170475, IMG submission 111474) | Avena fatua rhizosphere microbial communities from Hopland, California, USA. Combined Assembly of 48 SPs | reverse complement strand
TATGAAACTGCCGGCAGCGGTGTGACTGCCGTGCTGCTGGAAGTGTTTTTCGCCGTAATGGCCTTGCTGGCGCTGGGCGGCCTGATCCGCGTCTACAACGCGGAAGCGCAACGCCGCCGGATGGAGATCGAAGCGGAAAACAAACGTAACCAGGAAGCCATTTTGCGCTTGCTGAACGAAATGTCCGATTTGGCTGATGGTGACTTGACGGTACGTGCCTCGGTGACGGAAGACCTCACGGGCGCCATCGCCGACTCCATGAACTACACGATCGACGAGCTGCGTAACCTGATTACGGGGATCAACCGGGCAACCGAGCAGGTGACGGCGGCCTCCCAGCAAGCGCAGAACATTTCCAACGAACTGCTGAACGCCGCACAGCGCCAGTCGCAGGAAATTGTCGATACCAATGATGTGGTGCAGCAGATCGCCAAATCCATCAACAACGTGTCCACCAACGCCAGCGAGTCCGCCAAGGTGGCTGCGCAATCCCTGGAAGCGGCGCAAAAAGGTACCAACGCCGTGCAGGATTCCATCAAGGGCATGAACGAAATTCGTGACCAGATCCAGGAAACCGCCAAACGGATTAAGCGCCTCGGTGAAAGCTCCCAGGAAATCGGTGAAATCGTGGAACTGATTTCCGATATTACCGAGCAGACCAACGTGCTGGCCCTGAACGCCGCCATCCAGGCGGCCTCTGCCGGCGAAGCGGGTCGTGGTTTCACGGTGGTTGCGGAAGAAGTGCAGCGCCTCGCTGAACGTTCTGCGGAAGCTACCAAGCAGATCGGCGCGATTGTGAAGACGATTCAGGCCGATACCCACGATGCGGTGGCCGCCATGGAAGTGTCCACGCAGGGTGTGGTGGAAGGGGCCAAACTATCTGATGCAGCCGGTCAGGCACTGGGCGAAATCGGCCAGGTGTCGAGTGATCTGGCTTCCCTGATTGAAACCATCGCCCAGGCGACGCAATCACAGCAGACGTTGGCCAACAAGGTTGCCATGTCCATGCAGGATATCTTGCGTATTACCGAGCAGACTACCGCTGGCACCAAGCAAACTGCCGTGCAGATCGGTCAGTTGACGGGCTTGGCCGCCGAGCTGAAGGGTTCTGTTGCCGGCTTCAAGCTCTAGCGAGACCAGTGGTATCGAGCTTGCCGCGCGTTTAAGGATTATTGCGGGTTATATAATATATCTGCATATCCAGATGCGCGGCCAATCAAATACTGATCTGTATTGATGGGTCGACTAACGAGAAAATGCCTTCATGAGTGCGAATACTGAGTTCGACCTAGGGTCACTAATCTGGGTCAAGGGGGAGATAGACCAGACCCTTGAGAAGGCAAGGCATTGCCTGAGCAAATACAGCGAATCCCGCAACGTTGCCGAACTGAAATTCACTCAGACGCATCTGCACCAGGTACGCGGTGCCGTGGAGATGGTCGGCCTGTATAGCCTCGCTAAATTCGCTGAAGAGCTGGAGGTATCGGTCGGTGCCGTCGAGCGCGGCGAGGTGGCGGCGGATAAGCTATTGCCCATCGTCGGCGAAGCCATCGTACAACTGGCGCAATTTCTCGAGGCCGTCGTCAATGGCGCCCCGAATATCGGCCTCAAATTAAGGCCCACATATCGCGCCGTGCGCACGGCGCGCGGCGAAGTCGAGGCCAGTGGCGCCGACCTGTTCTTCCCTTCCCTATCGGGTAAATTGCCGGCTGGTCTTACGCAAGTGCAGATGGACGAGGCGGCGCGCTCGCATTTCCTGAAGACGGCGCGTCGGCGTTTTGAAGCAGGCCTGTTGAAATGGCTGAAGGGCGGCAAGACGGAAGGTGCGCAATGGATGTCGCAGGCTTTGCTTGGCGCATCCCGTACGCAGCAAAGTACCGTGCAGCGAGGCTTCTGGTGGGCCGCCGCCGCCTTGTGCGAGGGCTTGACGGATAGTCGGGGTGAGATCGACGTCAACCTGCAGCAGTTGCTGACGCGCCTCAACCTGCAATTGCGCCGCTTGTCCGACGGCAGCGTCAAAGTCGCCGAGCGCTTGTACCGCGACGTATTGTACGTGGTGGCCCATCTGCAAACGCGTAGCCCCCATGTGCATGGCGTACGCCGCGCCTTCGACTTGGATGCGCAGTTGCCTAAAGGTGGTGCGGATGAAGACAGCAAGCTGCTGGCCGATACGCAACTGGCGAGAGAGCTGAAAGACCTGCTCAACCAGGCCAAGGATAACTGGGCGCGCGTCAGCTCCGGTGCCAAGGAGCGCGTCGTGCAACTGCGCGAGCAGTTGGCTGGCCTTGCGGATAAGGGCGATAAGCTTAAGTTGACGGGTTTTGCGCCCCTGGCCAATTGCGTCGCCAATGTGTTGGGCCATTTGCAGGGCGCTGCCACCGAATCGGTCGCGCTGGAAGTGGCAACGGCGCTGTTGCTGCTGGAAAACGCCGTCATGGCCTTGCCGGAGCGTTCCTCCGAATTCCCAGGGCAATCCACGGCCATGATCAATCGCCTGGAACTGGGCGATGCAGCACCGGAAGTCAATCTGCTCGACGATGTGTCGCGCCGCGCCCAGGAGCGCATGCTGCTTACGCAGGTAAGCCAGGAAATTCAGAGCAACCTGCGTTTTGTCGAACAAGTGCTGGATGGCTTTTTCCGGGATACGGCCACGCGCAATGAATTGGTCACGGTGGATGCGCCGCTGCGGCAAATTCGTGGCGCCTTGATGATGCTGGACCAGCAGGCGGCCCGCGAGCTGCTGGAAGCCAGTGCCGAGATCGTCACCCGCTGCCAGAGCGATAGCTACGATGCGCCGCCGGAAGAGCTTGAGTTCGTGGCGGAAGCCTTGTCCAGTGTTGGTTTCTATATCGATGCCTTGCAGCGCGAGGAAGCGGACTGCAAGACCATACTGCTGCCGTCGCTGCGTAAGCTTAAAGGCGACGCCGCCGATATCCAGTTGACGGGTGCGGTGCCCATCGAGGCTGAAGTGGGCCACGAAGAGATGGCGGCTGTCTTGGAAGACGAAATCCAGGCGCCTGCCGTGCCTGCGGAAATACAGATGCAGGCACCGGCGACCAAGCCGGTGGAGCCGGCAGCGTCTGGCACCGCCGAACCGGAAGCTAGCGGGGCGGCTCATCAGGCCGGAAAGCGCAAGACGGTCAGCGAAGCGGCCGTCGATGCCGAGCTGCTCGAGGTCTATCTGGAAGAGGCCGTGGAAGTGCTCGCCAATATCGCCGAGCATCTGGCATTGCTCCGCGAAAATGCTGACGATAAGGATGCGATGACCGTACTGCGCCGGGGCTTCCACACCCTCAAGGGTAGTGGCCGCATGGTGGGCCTGAACAACCTGGGCGAAGTGGCCTGGGTGGTTGAGCAGGTCATGAATACCTGGCTGCAGGATGACAAAACCGCCAACGACAAGCTGCTGCAACTGGTGGAAATGACCCACGACAGCTTCGTACAGTGGGTAAGCGAGCTGCAGCAGACCGGCGAAGCGCAAATGGACGCGAGCGATATATTGACGCTCGCCGAGCAATTGCGTAGTGGTGATGAGCCGGAACCCGTGACGGCGGCTGCCGAAGTCCATGTCGATGAGCCGGCTCCGGCAGCGGCAAGCACTGTTTGGGAGATGGCGACGCCGCTAGAGGCGGCGACGCAGGAAACAGATACGTCACTGGAAACCATGATCGGGCCGGTAACGATTTCCAGGGTGCTGTTCGGTATTTTCCTCGACGAAGCACATCGCCATTTCGCGACGCTGAGCCAGGCCTTTGCCGATTTCAACCGTAATGCCGAGATGCGCGTCGAGATCGTGCATGCGGCGCACACCCTCCGCGGCATCTCCAACACCACGGGCTTCCTGCAACTGGGTGAACTGGGCGCAGCCATCGAGCAGGTGGTGATGGCTTATGAAAAATCCGGCGCCATTCTGGAACACGAAGATCAGGCGGTGTTGGCCCTGGCCATCGATCAGGTCGGCTCCATGGTCGGGCGCATCGGCAATCATGGCTGGCCCGATGCCGAGCCGCAGACGATAGCGATGCTGCATGCCTTGGCCAACCGCCTGCACACCCCGCCACGTTCGTCTTTTGCTAGCGAAGAGCCGGACGATGAGCTGGTGCTTGGTGAGCAATATCTGGCGGATGAGGCAGGTCTGGCAGAGCAGCCTTCCCCGATGGATTTGGCGGCGGCACCTGCTGAAGTCGACGGGATTACTGCCGCGATTTCCGACGCTGGCGACGCACCCGCCATGCAAGAAGTGCTCAATCTGGACTTGCCGATGTTGGGCGAGCTGGATGCGCCAATGGCAGATGCTACCTCCGATGAATTGGGACCCGATAATATTGAGCTGGGCACTGGCACGCTCTATGTCGAGCCTGCCCTGCAAGCTGCCGATGCACTGGAAGATACTGCCCCGCATGTGCAAAGCACTGTAGAGGCGCAGTTGCCGACGACTGGAGAACAGGCGCCGCTTCTATCGACGGGTGATTTCGATCTGGGCGAACTTAGCCTGGATGCGCTATCCGAGCCGGATAACCTGGAGCCACTGCCTCTTTCCACCTATGAAGTCAGCGGTGATGAGGCCGATGGACTGGGTGAATTTACCTTGGACATCGACGGCAGGGAAGACGTACATGCCGTGGCGGAGGCCGCCCATGACGCGGATGATCTACCGCTGATGACGGACGGTTTGGAGACGGATGGACTGCAGTTGGATGTACTGCTGGCCCAAGACGGCGTGAACCTGCTGGATCTTACGCTGGCTGCCGAGCCGACAGATGTAGCGCCTCTGCTGACGCTGGATGCCGAAGAAGTTGCGGCGCCCGAGGTGGCAGATGAGCTGGAATTGGGTGATGTGCTGGAATTGGGCGAGGGGTCTTTGCCGCCAGCAGCCGTGGCGGACGAAGCGATTCTCAGCCTCGATATGGACGAAGACGAAGATGAGCAGGGCATAGATACGTCGTCTATGGTGCTGTCGGAAGCAGCGCAGCAAATCGAGGCACCCGTTCAAGTCGCTGCTGATCAGCCGGTGGTGCAGTCATTTGACGGCCTGGTGCTGGAAGATGCCGTTGCATCTGAAGCTGGCGTGCTGCTGGCGAATCACACACCCATTGCTGAACCTGATCCGCTGGCCAGTGAATTCGACCTGGACGACGACGCATTGGAAGTCGATCTGGAAGTCGATCTGGAAGTCGATCTGCTGCCGGAGGCAATAGATGGCACGCCCGCTGTGGCTGAGACGCTACGGCTGGATGATGAGCTGACGCCGGACCAGGTATTGTCTGAAGATGCCGAAGATGCATTGCTGCTCGAGTCTGCGCAGTTGCCGGTGCTCGCCGCAGAGCCGGGTGCTGTTCAGGACGAGAGCCTGGCCTTGAGCGTCGGCGATGATCTGCAAGTGCTAGACGCTGTACCTGCTGCTGTTGCGGATGATGACCTTGATATCGGTGAGTTGTCTGTCGACCTGGACGCAGACGAGCTGTCTATTACAGAGGCAACTTCGCTGGGCGACACTTCGCCGGGCGACACTGAGCTGGGCAGCATCTCTGTCGACATGCCTGACCTGGAACAGCCGCAACTCGTTGCTGAGGCCCTGCCTGGCAATGAGCTGACCAGCACGCCGGAGAACGGACAGACAGCGGCGCTATTGTCGGAAGACGATATCGCCATTGATCTGTCTGATGGCGACCTGGCTTTTGCGGGTGCTGCAAGCGATGCTGAGCCGCTAATGAGTTTGGATGAGCCGCTGCTGCTGGATGTTGCCGATCTTCAGCCGTCGGCTGCAAGTGCGGATATCGAGCAGCTTGTCGATATCACGGAAGCCACGGACTGGATGGCCGAGAGCGGCCAGGACCAGAGCGTTGCCATGAACACCCTTGGCGATGCCTTGCCGCAGGGCGATGCCCTGTCTCATGACGTGGCCGAGCCGCCGCTGATGGTCGACGTGGTTGAAGATGACCTGTCCTTCGAGCCGCAGGAACAGCTTGCCGAGGCAGCGTGGTCATCTGAACCCGAACCAGCTATACAGCCTTACCAGGCAGAAGTCATAGCGTTTGCCGAGGTGCCTGCGCTGGAGGCCGCTACCGACTACGATCTTGCCAGCTCGCCGCTGGCCGATGGCCTGGACCTGCCGCAAGCAGTGCTTGCCGAAGATCCTGCGCGTAGCGGCACCAGCGCTGCTTCTGAAAGCAAGCTGCATGACATCGTGGTGCTGGACGAGCTGGATGAGCAACTGCTGCCTATCTTCATCGAAGAGGCGCAGGAGCTGCTGCCGCAGATCAGCACGGAATTGCGCCATCTGCGCATTGATCCCAGCGCGGCCGAGCCGCTGGACAATTTGCGCCGGCAACTGCATACGCTCAAGGGCAGTGCGCGTATGGCCGGCGCCATGCGCCTGGGTGAAGCCACCCACAATATGGAAACCCGCCTGCTCAATGCCGGCGGCAATATGGCCATGCACATGGTCGAAGAGCTGGAAACGGATTTTGACGTCGTCAGCGAGTTCTACGACCGCCTGGTGAATGGTGAGCCCAAGACTGAAGTGGCCGTTGAAGAAGCGGCGCTACCAGGGGTGAGCGATACGGCCGCGTCGGCAGTTGCGGCGCCGGTGCGCGCCCAGGTGGCGCAACCGCTGGGTTTGATGGATATGGAGTCCGGCAAAGCCAGCATCCGCGTGCGCGCCGACCTGGTCGACCGGCTGGTGAATCAGGCGGGCGAGGTATCCATTTCGCGTTCGCGTATCGAGTCGGAAATGCTGGCGCTCAAGCGCTCCCTGCTGGACTTGACCGATAACGTCGGCCGCCTGCGTACCCAGTTGCGGGAAATCGAGATCCAGGCGGAATCGCAAATGCAGTCGCAGTTGTCGCAAGTCTCCGGCCTGGAGGGTTTTGACCCGCTTGAGTTCGACCGCTTCACCCGCTTGCAGGAGCTGACGCGCTTCATGGCGGAAAGCGTGAATGACGTGGCGACCGTGCAGCATAACCTCTTGAAGAACCTGGATGAATCCAACGCCGCGCTGATCCAGCAGGCACGGATGACACGGGATCTGCAGCAGGAACTGATGCGCGTGCGCATGGTGCCGTTCGGCAGCGTCTCTGACCGCCTGTACCGGCTGGTTCGGCAGACGGGCAAGGAAACGGGCAAGAAGGTAAACCTGGAGTTGCGTGGCGCCCGCGTGGAAATCGACCGCTCGGTGCTGGAAAAGATGGTGTCGCCATTCGAGCATATGCTCAGAAATGCCATCGACCATGGCCTGGAAAAACCGGATACCCGGATGGAAACAGGCAAGAACGAATTCGGTGAAATCGTCGTCGAAGCACGCCAGGAAGGTAATGAGCTGGTGCTGCTGTTGCGTGATGACGGCGCCGGCCTGAATATTTCCCGCATCCGTGAAAAGGGTATCGAAAAAGGTCTGATCAACGCTGCCGAGCAGTACAGCGACAGCCACATCATGCAACTGATATTCGAGGCCGGCTTTTCGACGGCCAGTGTCGTCAGCCAGCTTTCTGGTCGCGGCATCGGCATGGACGTGGTGAAGAGCGAAATCGAAGACCTGGGCGGCCGCGTGGAAGTCACTTCCGAACAGGGTCGCGGCACGACCTTTACCATCCCCCTGCCGCTGACGCTGGCGGTCACGCAGGCGGTGCTGATCAAGGTCGGCGAGAAGACCTATGCCATTCCCTCGGTGATGGTGGAGCAGGTGCAGGAAATCAAGGTGGACGTGCTGGAGAAGCATTACCACAACCGTGTCGTCGAGTGGATGGGCAACTCCTATCCCTTCCACTACCTGCCACGCCTGATCGGCGAGTACGACCACCACCCTGAGCAAAAGCGCTACAACACGGTGATGTTGCTGCGTTCCGGTGTTGGGCGTATCGCCATTCACGTTGACAAGCTGGTGAAAAACCAGGAAGTCGTGGTCAAGAACATTGGCCCGCAACTGGCGCGTGCTGCCGGGGTGGCCGGGGCAACGGTGCTGGGTAACGGCGAGATCGTGCTGATACTCAACCCGCTGCAACTGGCATTGCGCCGCGCCGAAGCGCCGGTGGCGGTGCATGATACGGTAGTGGCTGCTTCGCAACTGGCCGCCGAAGAAGCGCTGAATGTGACGCCGGTGGTGATGGTGGTAGATGATTCGCTGACCGTACGCAAGATCACCGGCCGCCTGCTGGCGCGCGAAGGCTTCCAGGTGGAAACGGCCAAGGACGGCATCGATGCTCTGCAGCAATTGCAGGATATCCGCCCGGCGGTGATGCTGGTCGACGTGGAAATGCCGCGCATGGATGGCTTTGAATTGACGCGCAATGTGCGCGCCAATGCCGCCACACGCGACATTCCTATCATCATGATTACCTCGCGCACGGCCGACAAGCACAAGAACTATGCGTTTGAACTGGGTGTGAACGTGTTCCTGGGCAAGCCTTATCAGGAAGACGAGCTGCTCAACAATATCCGGCGCCTGATCGAAGAGGCGGCGGTGACGATCTGATCGCCCCAAAACAAACCCCGCTACGGCGGGGTTTGTTTTTTTCAGCGAATCAAGCTGTGGGACTTGGGAAGATTCCCGACAGGATGCTAGCCATCCTCATCTTCCGGCTGCCCTTCGCTGGGTATGCCGATAGCAGAGAGAATATAATCGTACCGTGCTGCATCCAGCTTTTCTGCAACATAGGGTTGCAGCAGCGCCAGCTTGTCGGCGGTCAGAAAGTAGGACAGCACCATCTTGGGGTCTGGCCGCTGCGCTTCCTCGGCAAACAGGCTGTACAGGAAAACGGTGGAAATCGTCTCTGCCACCTCTACATGCCGCAGCAGGGCGCCTTCCATCCCCTGTTCCCAGACTTCAATAATGCGTTTGATTTGCATGACGCACCTCCTCGCAGTTGAATCCAGATTACATTGTAAGGGAACTGCCTATAGCGGGCGTAAGCCTTTATGCCTTAATGCGGCAGATTTACATATTGCCGGCGTCGCGCCTTTAGAGATTAGCCTTGATCCAGTGCTGCCATTGCTGGAAGAGTTTGCGGTCGCCAGCCGCGATGACGGAGCGTTTCCAGATGTCGTCTTCCCAATAATCATCATGATGCAGGCTGGCCATGCTGCCGCCAGCCTCCGCCATGATCAGGCAGCCGGCCGCATAATCCCACAGGCGCTGCCCGCCATGTACATACAGGTCGAGGCGCCCGGCTGCCAGATAACACCAGTCCAGGGTGGAGGCGCCAAAGTTGCGCTGGCTGCCGAAGGGCGACAACGTAGCGAGCCGTGTCGGCAGATGCCCGAACAGCCATTTGATTTCGACACCGGCCACCGCATCGGCCATTTCCGGCACCGTATGCTTGAGGGGCAAAGGCTGTCCATTCAGGAAAGCACCCTGGCCCAGTTCTGCATGGAAAAGCTCATCACTGACCGGGTTGTAGATGACGCCCAGCACTGGCCTACCCTTTTTGACGAGAGCGACGGAGATGGCAAAGTATGGAATGCCGTTGATGAAATTAGTGGTGCCGTCGATGGGGTCGATTACCCAAAGGGTGTCGTTTTCACGCCACAGGCGCATATGTTCACAATTCGACATTTCCTCGCCCAGCACCGGGCAGGGCACCAGGTGCGGCAAACCTGCGACCAGCGCGCGCTGCGCTTCGATATCGGCTTCCGTGAATTGCGAGCCATCTTCCTTGCGGCTGCTGCCGACACGCAGGAAGCGCGGCATGACTTCGGTTTGCGCAACATGGCGCACCAGCGAAGCAACTTGATCAAGCAATGGCGAGTTGGACATGGCAGACTTTCGGTTATCTAGGCACTGTTGACGTCAACAGAGTCTGGCAGCCGTTCGGATCTAGTAGTCAGTTACGTTGAATCGGATGGATGATGTTGCGGCGATCAATGTCGAGAGCAAGGCGGCAAAGTGAAGGCAGGGTGGTTCTCCTGCCGAACTTTACCAACGCAGCTATCGGCCTTGAGCGCCCGGCAGCATCCATTCAATTCAGCGTGACTGACTACTAGGGACAATTCGCTTTGATTCTTAACCCGACAGGCCGCTAGCCTTGGATTCTATCAGGCCATGCGGGTATTCCCACAAGCGGCACGCGCACGGTGCGCTTAAGCTGCAGGCTTCGCGCCATCGGCAGGGGGTGCTTGCTCGGCAGGTTTGGCATTGTCGGATGCCGGCGGGGCGGCGGGTGCGACTTTCACCTCCTGCAGTTTATACGCCGTCAATCGATACTCGCGGCGCTGCGGCTCGTCACCCCAAAATACCTGTACGAAGATTTCATTCAGCTCCACGGGCAACTTAACCTTGCCCACCAGCGCTTTTTCCAGCAGGGGAACGGGACGGATAGTGATCTTGTAACCGTAGAGTATGCCGTTATAGCGCTCTTCCTGGGCGTCGTCGGCATCCTTGATGTCGAGGTGGGTATCCACCCAGGTTTCGTCCAGCTTGCTGTGGGCCAGTAGGACGGCGCTCTGATAGGCGGAGGCCTCGCGCATGCTTTTCATGGAGCCGGAATAGGCGATCAGCACCGAGCTGATGCCTATGCCAAGAATGACGATGGCGACCAGCACCTCGATCAGGGTGAAGCCGGATTGATACTTCGCTTGCCTAGCTCGCATTGTCGGCCCCCAGTGGCTGGACGCGTACGCGCCCGGTCAGTGCGACGATGGAGACGCCCAGCCGCGTCTGCTCCGGTCCGATCAGGTTGAAATGCACTGCTTTGGCTGTGCCGTCCGGGTTGAAGCGCAACAGGATGAGGTCTGGGTCGTCAATGATCTCGTCCTCTGCCGCGGCGGCAGGTGCCGCACCGGCAGGCAGTTGCTCGGCAACGGGCTCGAAATGCCACTGTTCCGGCACCACCAGATCGCCTGTCGCGTCACGTAGCACATTGGTGACGATATTGATTTCCGCCTTTTGCACCTTGCCGCCCAGTACCGCCTGCGTACGCAGCAGGTTCAGGCGATTCTCCACCAGGTCGCTGACGCGGCGCGTTTCATTGCCGCTCAGAAAGCCGCTGATGCGCGGTCCGACGATGGCGCTGCCCAGGCCGATCAGAAACAGCACGAGCAGCAGCTCCAGCAAGGTAAAACCGGCCATGCTGGCCGGTTGCGTAGGACGCACGATGCGTTGCAAAGGCATCAGGGCTTGGGCGTAGTCGGCGGTGCGGCTGGGGCATTGCCACCGGCAGCTACGCCTTCCCAGTTGGTGATGTCCGCATCATTGCCTTCGCCGCCTTCCCGGTTGTCGCCGCCATAGGACCACAGGTCATACTCGCCATGGTCGCCTGGCGCCTTGTACTGGTAGTCGTTACCCCAGCCATCCTTGGGCACTTTTTTCATGTAGGAGCCTTTCCAGCGCGCGGCGCCAGGTGCGGCATCATCCGGCTTGTTGGCGAGGATGGACAAGCCTTCTTCCGTGGTCGGGTAGCGGCCCATATCCAGGCGGAAGGCATCCAGCGTGGTTTCCAGTGAGGAAATCTGTGATTTGGTGGTTTCGATCTTGGCTTTGTCGACATTGCCGAAAAGTTTGGGGCCGATCAAGGCGGCCAGCAGGCCCAGGATAACCAGAACGATCAGCAATTCGATCAGGGTAAAGCCCTGCGCTTTGCTGCGTGAACGACGAGGGAACATG
>Ga0170475_110398753_pt1 | contig 11600 bp, 15 predicted proteins | sample Soicark_Litter_5_FD_111474 | JGI IMG/M metagenome (GOLD analysis project Ga0170475, IMG submission 111474) | Avena fatua rhizosphere microbial communities from Hopland, California, USA. Combined Assembly of 48 SPs | reverse complement strand
TTCCCTTTGAACACTTTCAACCTTGGAAGGAATGAGCGCATGAAGCCGAACCGATCCGCCCTGTTACTGCTGCCCCTGCTACTGTCGCTGGGCGCCTGTGCCACCTCGCCCAGCATGGGCGCCTCCGGCGCCAGGACGGTCGCCACCGGTTCGGCCGGCGGCGCCACCGCGGACAACGCCAATAAACGGCTCGAACGCTGCGGCCAGACCCTGGGCACCCTGTCGATCGTCGAGGAAGCCAACCAGCCTTGGCTCCAGCAGTTCACGGCCACGTACCGGATGCAGAGCACGGTGCCGCTGCTGCGCATGATCATCCAGCAATCGAACTGCTTCGCGATCGTCGAGCGCGGCCAAGCCTTCCACAACATGCAGACCGAGCGCGCGCTGATGCAATCGGGCGAGCTGCGCCAGGCCAGCAAGCTCGGCAAGGGCCAGATGGTGGCCGCGGACTACACCCTCACGCCGTCGATCACGTTCAGCCAGAAAGGCACGGGCGGCATAGGCGGCATGGTGGGCGGGCGCCTGGGCGCAATCGCGTCGCTGATCGGCGGCTCGGTGAAGTCGAACGAAGCCTCGACCATGCTGCTGCTGACCGATAACCGCTCGGGCATCCAGCTCGCCGCCGCCGAAGGCAGCGCGCAAAACTGGGATATCGACCTGATGGCCGGCTTCTTCAATCACGGACTGGGTGGGGCCAACGGATTCAGCAACACCCCGCAGGGCAAGGTGCTGGCCGCCTCGTTCATGGATTCGTACAACCAGATGGTCAAGGCCGTGCGCGCCTACAAGGCGCAGGCGGTCACGGGCGGGCTGGGAACAGGCGGCCTGTTGAAGACGAATTAGGATCGCGGCTACCAGCTTGCCTGCGCACGGCCCGGCACGCCGGCCGGGCTGTGCAAACGCGCACAAGCGGCGTGCTCAAAACCAGCTTGAATGAGTGCTCCAAGGCTAGAATAATTGAAAATAAAACATAAGCGGGAGACAACCAATGACACCAGTTTCGTCCCCGGCGCCTTAGGCGTCCGGCCTGCCCTGCAATCCCCTTGTATTATCGATCCTGGCTCGGCGGACCGGCATCTTCATGCCTGCCAATCAGGGTTCCATAGAACCTTTTTAGCCGTAATAAAACGGAGGTTTCAATGGTATTTTCCTTCATGCGGGCGGCCAGGCAGATTGCCTTCCTCGCGCTGTTCGGCCCGTGGCTGCCAGCCCAGGCGCAGGTACAGGCAGGCCCCGGAACCTGGAGCGCCAATCAGACCTGGGCGAGCGATACCGTCAACGGCGGCGCGCTGACCGGCTACTACTACTGGCCGGCGACCGCGCCGGCGCTGGCTGGCAAGCGCGCGCTGGTGCTGGTGCTGCATGGCTGCGCGATGACGGCGGCCGGCGACGTCATCGACGGCAGCACGGACAAGGGCTTCAACTGGAAAGCGGTGGCGGACCAGTACGGCGCCGTGATCCTGGCGCCGAACGCGACCGGCAACGTGTACAGTTCCCACTGCTGGGATTGGGCGAACACCAGCCACAACCGCGGCACTGGCCATGATGGCATCCTGCTCGACCTGATCAACCGCTTCGTCAGCAACCCGCAATACGCGATCGATCCAAAACAGATTTATGTCGCCGGCCTGTCCTCGGGCGGAGCCGAAACGATGGTGCTCGGCTGCATGGCGCCGGACATCTTCGCGGGCCTGGGCATCAACGCCGGTCCGCCGCCGGGCGTGACGACCTTGCAGATCAGCATGGTGCCGTCCGGCTTCACGTCAACCACGGCCGGGAACAAGTGCAAGACGCTCGCCGGCGCCAATACGCCGCATTTCGCGACCCAGATTGCGAGCGTAATCTGGGGCACCAACGATTACACCGTGGCCCAGGCATACGGGCCGCTGGACGCGGCCGCAATGCGGGTCGCCTATGGCGGCACATTCACGCAGGGCACGGCGGCCAGCGTGCCCACGGGCGGCAGCAATACCCCGTACACCGACGGTAACGGCAAGCTGCGCACCACGGAAATCGTTGTCACCGGGATGGGCCACGCGTGGCCGGCCGGGCCCGGCGGGCAGAACAGCAATTACGTCGACGCGACCAAGGTCAACTACCCGGCGTTCTTGATGGATTTCTGGTTCAAGAACAATCTGCGGGTGGCCCAGGCGCCTGCGCCGGTCGTGAATTCGTGCAGCGCCACCGTGTCCGGCTCGACGGTAACGGTGTCCGGCACGGGCACCGACGACACCGGCCCGATCACCAGCTACCGGGTCGTGTTGAACGGTCCCTCCCCCGTGGACGACCCGGCGGCGGGCAGCGGCGCCAGCTTCAGCAAGCCCTACGCCGCCTTGGCCGACGGCTACTACACCGGCAGCGTGAGCGCGGCCAACAGCGCCACCGGCCAGACCTCGGCAGCCTGCAACATCGCCCAGTTCCTGGTCGGAATCGCGCCGGTCCTGCAGCCGCCGGCAGGCTTGGCCGTGGGGAGCACGACCGCCAGCAGCATTACCCTGTCCTGGAATGCCGCCAGCGGCGCGACGGGGTACAACGTCTACCGCAACAACAACAAGGTCAATGCCACGCCGCTGACAGCCATGAGCTATACCGATTCGGGACTGACCGCCGCCACCAGCTACAGCTACCAGGTCTCGGCCACCGGCAACGGCGGGGTGGAAAGCGCCCGATCAAGCGCCGTCACGGGCACCACCACGTCCAGCTGCACGGCCACCACGGCCAGCAACTACAACCATGTGCTGGCCGGACGCGCGTACAACAGCGGCGGCTATGCCCTGGCCAACGGGTCGAACCAGAACATGGGGCTCAACAACGTGTTCTACACGACGACGCTGGCGCAGACCGGTCCCAATTACTACATCATCGGCAACTGTCCGTAAGCTTTCTCCGCCCCTTTTTCTCCACCACTTCACAACCGGGGTCCGCCCCGGTTTTTTTCGAGATTTCCGTTTTGCGAACCAAGTCCTCCAGAGTCAGGCGGCCTCTTCTGGCGCGCGGGTGGCCCGCACAAAAAACGGGGCCGCCAGCAGGCCCAGCTCGTACAGCAGGCACATCGGAAGGGCCAGCGCCAGCTGGCTCACCACGTCCGGCGGGGTGACGATGGCCGCGATCACAAACGCGCCGACGATCACGTAAGAGCGTATCTGCCTGAGTTTCTCGATGCTGACGATGCCCATCCGCACCAGGATCAGCACCACCACCGGCACTTCGAAGGTGACGCCGAAGGCCAGGCACATCGACATGACGAAGTCGAGGTAGTTTTCGATGTCGGGCGTGACCGCAATCGAGGCCGGCGCGAATGTGCCGATGAATTGGAACACGCGCCCGAACACGAAGAAGTAGCAGAATGCGACACCGCCCATGAACAGCAGCGATGAGGAAATGACGAGCGGCAGCACCAGGCGCTTTTCGTGCGCGTACAGGCCGGGCGCGACAAAGGCCCATATCTGGTAGAACACCCACGGCAGCGCCAGGATAAAGCCGAGCACAAGCGTGACCTTCATCGGCACCAGGAACGGCGCGATGACGCCCGTGGCGATCATCTTCGAGCCCGCGGGCAGCGATGCGATCATCGGCGCGGCGAGTATGTCGTAAATGCGCGCGGGCCCCGGCCACAGCATCAGGGCGGCCGTCATGATGGCGATCCCGAACGACGCCTTGACCAGGCGGTCGCGCAGTTCGACCAGATGGGAGATGAAGGTTTCTTCGCCGGCGGCTTCTTCGGTCATCTAGAAAAAGGATGTGTTGGATTTGAGACCTGGACGGAACTTCCGGACCCGCGCCGCGCCCGACAGAACACGGCTCTTGCCGCCGTGGCGGTGCTTGTACCAGGCTGGAATGGCCGATGTGCGCGCCAGCTTCTTGCGCCGGAAGTCGCGCGCCTTGCGTTCGACGCCATCCGGCGTGGCCGGCCCCAGCGCCTGGACTGCGTCGTCGCCGCGCCAGGCCGACTCGACTTCGCTCATGTTGCTGTGAATGGTCTGCTCGACATCGTCCTTGAACGAGCGGGCGCTCTCCTGCACTTCCTTTTGCAGATTGCGCAGTTCGTCGAGCTCGATCTCGCGGCTGACCTCGGTCTTGACCTCGTGCAAGTAGCGCTGGGCGCGACCGTACAAGGTGCCCGCCATGCGCGCCACCCTCGGCAGCTTTTCAGGGCCGATCACGATCAGCGCGACCACGCCGATGATCGCCAGTTTCGACAGTCCGAGATCAATCATGGAACCCTGGAATTACGAACGGTGCTTTTCGCGGCTTTCCACGTCGATCGTGGTCGTGGACTTGTCGGTCAGATGCTGGGGCGGCTGCGCCGGCGCCGCGGCCTTCTCTTCCTCGCCCTTGATGCCTTCCTTGAAGCCCTTGATCGCCTTGCCCAGGTCGGAACCCATGTTCTTCAGTTTCCCGGTGCCAAAAACCATCATGACCACCACCAGCACGATCAGCCAGTGCCAAATACTCATTGAACCCATCATTTTCTCCTTGCGCGGCGCGGCGCCTCCAAATCGGGTCAGCGCACGCCGCCAGTATACGCGATGCAGGACGGCGTGACCCAGTTTGGAAGTCAGGCATGCATGCCGCGCCACGGGCGCGGTCCGCCGTACATATGCAGATGCAAGTGGTAAACTTCCTGCCCCCCGTCCGGCCCGCTGTTGATCAGGGTCTTGAAGCCGCCACCGCGCTCACCGTTGGCGCCGGTCGTCACCGCGCAGCCATGCTCGGCTGCCAGCTTCGGCGCCAGCGCCAGCATCTTGCCCAGCAGGCCCGCGTGCGCGGCGCTGCAATCGGACAGGGTCGCGAGGTGCTGCTTCGGAATCACCAGCAGATGCACCGGCGCGGCCGGATTGATGTCCTTGAACGCGAGCAGCTCGTCGTCCTCGTAGACGATGGTCGATGGGATTTGCTTGGCGGCGATCTTGCAGAAGATGCAGTTGTCCATATTATCTCCAAGTGAATGCTTGCGCCGCCGCGGAACGCGCGACGATCAAGCCCGTGACAGTGGTACGTTGTGTAATGTAACGAAAAGCCGGCCGGCGCCTACCGGTCCTTGCGCGCGGCCTTTTCTTCCAGGCCGGACACGCCTTCGCGGCGCGCCAGTTCGTCGAGCACCTGCTGCGGCCCCAGGTCGAAGCGAGCCAGCAGCACCAGCGAGTGGAACCACAGGTCGGCGCACTCGCAAAGCAGCCGGGAGGTGTCGCCCGAGACGCGCGCGTCCTTCGCGGCCATCACGGTTTCGGTGGCTTCCTCGCCGATTTTCTTCAGAATCGCATCGTCGCCCTTGGCGAACAGCTTCGCCACGTAGGATTGGTCGGGGTCGCCGCCGTTTTCCGGCTTGCGCGCTTCAATCCCCGCCGCCAGGCGGGCCAGGGTAAGGCTCATGTGGTTTTCTTCGTTGAGGGATAGATCGTTTCCGGTTCCTGCAGCACGGGTTCGACCGATTGCCAGTCGCCGTCCTCGAATTTTTGATAGAAACACGAATGGCGCCCGGTGTGGCAGGCGATGCCGCCGGCCTGCTCGATCTTGAGCAGCACCACGTCCTCATCGCAGTCGAGGCGGATCTCCAGCACCTTTTGCGTGTGCCCGGATTCCTCGCCCTTGCGCCACAGCTTCTTGCGCGAGCGGCTCCAGTACACCGCTTCGCCCAGCTGCACCGTCTTCGCGAGCGCCTCGCGGTTCATCCACGCGAACATCAGGACGTCGCCGCTCGCCGCTTCCTGGGCGATGACCGGCACCAGGCCGTTCTCGTTCCACTTGACCTTCTTGAGCCACTTGGCGTTCCTCGCCAAGCTCGTTCCGGCGCTCCGCATATGGGTTCCTTAATTGAGGCGCATCGGGATGCCGCGCCCGGCCATGAAGCGCTTGGCTTCGCCGACCGTGTGCTGGCCGTAGTGGAAAATGCTGGCCGCCAGCACGGCGTCGGCGCGGCCCTCGAGGACGCCCTTGGCCAGGTCTTCCAGGCTGCCCACGCCGCCCGAGGCGATCACGGGAATGCCGACCGCTTCGGAAACGGCGCGGGTCAGGTCCAGGTCGAAGCCGGCCTTGGTGCCGTCGCGGTCCATGCTGGTAAGCAGGAGCTCGCCGGCGCCCAGGCCCTCCATCTTGCGTGCCCATTCGACCGCGTCGAGCCCGGTCGGGTTGCGCCCGCCGTGGGTGAACACTTCCCACTTGCCGGGCGCGGCCAGCTTGGCGTCGATCGCCACCACGATGCACTGGGCGCCATGCTTTTGCGATGCGTCGTACACCAGCTGCGGATTGGCCACGGCCGAGGTGTTCATGCTGACCTTGTCGGCGCCGGCGTTGAGCAGGCGCCGCACGTCCTCGACCTTGCGCACGCCGCCGCCGACGGTCAGCGGAATGAACACCGTCGAGGCGACCGCCTCGATGATCGGCAGGATCAGGTCGCGTCCGCTCGACGAAGCGGTAATGTCGAGGAAGGTGATTTCGTCCGCGCCCTGTCCGTCGTAGCGGCGCGCGATCTCGACCGGGTCGCCGGCATCGCGCAGCCCGGTGAAATTGACGCCCTTGACCACGCGGCCGCCGGTCACGTCGAGGCAGGGAATGAGGCGTTTGGCGAGCATGGAATCAGGCTTGGGCGCCTTCGGTCAGTTCGTCGGCGCGCTGCTGGGCCGCGGCCAGGTCGAGCGTGCCTTCGTAGATCGAGCGGCCGCAGATGACGCCTTCGATGCCCTCGTCCTGAACCGCGCACAGCGCCTCGACATCGCCGATGTTGTGCACGCCGCCCGAGGCGATGATCGGCACCTTGACCGCCTGGGCCAGCTTGACGGTCGCTTCGAGGTTCACGCCGGCCATCATGCCGTCGCGCCCGATGTCGGTGTAGACGATCGACTCGACGCCGTAGCTCTCGAACTTGCGGGCCAGGTCGATCACTTCGTGGCCGGACATCTTGCTCCAGCCGTCGGTGGCGACCTTGCCGTCCTTGGCGTCGAGGCCGACGATGATGTGGCCGGGAAAGGCGCCGCAGGCGTCGTGCAGGAAGCCCGGGTTTTTCACGGCGGCGGTGCCGACGATGATGTAGGTGATGCCGTCGTCGAGATAGCGCTCGATCGTGTCGAGGTCGCGGATGCCGCCGCCGAGCTGCACCGGGATTTCGTCGAGCTCGTTCTCGTCGGCGTAGTCCTGCACGGTGCGCAGGATCGACTTGATCGCCGCTTCGTTCTTCGGCTTGCCGGCGAAGGCGCCGTTCAGGTCGACCAGGTGCAGGCGGCGCGCGCCTTTCTTCAGCCAGTGCAGCGCCATCTCGGCGGGATCTTCGGAGAACACGGTGGCAAGGTCCATATCGCCCTGTTTCAGGCGAACGCAGTGACCGTCTTTCAGGTCGATGGCGGGAATCAGCAGCATGATCGTTGTCGAGTGGTTGTCAGGGTTGAGGTCAAGGATTCCAGTGGACGAAATTGCGGTACAGGCGCAGCCCGGTGGACGCGCTTTTCTCGGGATGAAATTGGGTGGCGACGATGTTCTCGTGCGCCACCGCGCAGCAGAACGGCCCGCCGTAATCGGTCTCGCCGATGCTGTGCCGCGCGTTCTCCGGCAGCGCGTAATAGCTGTGCACAAAATAGAAGTAGCTGTCGTCGGGGATGCCGTCCCACAACGGATGGGCGCGCGCCTGCCGGACGCGGTTCCAGCCCATCTGCGGCACCTTGAAGCGCGCGCCGTCGGCCTGCGTCATGCCGTCGAGCTGAAAGCGCACCACCTTGCCCGGCAACAGGCCCAGGCCGGGCGTATCGCCTTCTTCGCTGAAATCGAACAGCATCTGCTCGCCCACGCACACGCCCATGACCGGGCGCGAGGCCGCGGCGCGCAGCAGCGCGTCCAGGGCGCCCGATTCGCGCAGGCTGCGCATGCAGTCGCGCATCCCCCCCTGACCCGGCAGCACGACGCGGTCGGCCGCGTCGATGGCGGCGGCGGCGCCGGAAATCCGCACATCGGCGTCGGGCGCGACCGCGCGCAGCGCCTGCGCCACCGAGCGCAGGTTGCCCATGCCATAATCGAGCACAACGATCTTGTTCATCATGAGCGTGCCCGCGTTACAGGCTGCCTTTGGTCGAGGGGATCGTGCCGGCGGCGCGCTCGTCGAGCTCGGCGGCCATGCGCAGCGCGCGGCCGAACGCCTTGAACACCGTTTCGCACTGGTGATGCGCGTTCTCGCCGCGCAGGTTATCGATGTGCAGCGTCACCCCCGCGTGGTTGACGAAGCCGCGGAAGAATTCGACCGTCAGGTCGACGTCGAAAGTGCCGATCATGGCGCGCTTGAACGGCACGTGCATTTCCAGGCCGGGGCGGCCGGAAAAATCGACCACCACGCGCGAGAGCGCCTCGTCGAGCGGCACATAGGCGTGGCCGTAGCGGCGGATGCCCTTCCTGTCGCCGACCGCCTGGGCCACCGCCATGCCGAGCGTGATCCCGGTGTCCTCGACGGTGTGGTGGGCGTCGATGTGCAGGTCGCCCGCCGCCTCGATCTCGAGGTCGATCAGGCCGTGGCGCGCAATCTGATCGAGCATGTGGTCGAGGAAGGGCACGCCCGTGTCGAGTTTCTGGCGGCCGGTGCCGTCAAGATCGAGCGCCACGCGAATCCGGGTCTCGTTGGTAGTGCGCGTAATGTCTGCGGTGCGGGTCATTCAATGATGCTCGCCTGTTCAGGACGCCTGGTCTAGGGGCGCCCGGTTAAGGGATGCTTTCAGGGCATTCAGGAATAGGGCATTCTCATCCGGCGTGCCGACCGTCACGCGGATGCAATTGGCCAACAGCTTGTGCATTTTACTTAAATTTTTGATCAGCACCTTTTCCGAATGGAGTTTCGCACAGGTCTTATCCGCGTCGGGTACGCGCAGCGCCAGGAAGTTGGCCGCCGACGGGAATACTTCGACTCCGGGCAGGGCCGCCAGTTCGGCGGAAAGCTTGGCGCGCTCGGCGTTGAGGAGGCCGGCCTGGGCGTCGAGCACCTCGATATGGTCGAGCGCGAATTCGGCCGCCACCTGGGTCAGCACGTTGACGTTGTATGGCGGGCGCACCTTCTCGAACTGTTCGAGCAGGCGCGGCGCGGCCGCCATGTAGCCGAGGCGGATGCCGGCCAGGCCAAGCTTGGACAGGGTGCGCATCACGACCAGGTTCTCGAACTCGGGCAGGCGCCGCATGAAGCTCTGGCGCGCGAACGGCTGGTAGGCTTCGTCGACCACGGCGATGCCGGTGTCGCCCAGGGCGCGGATGATCCCGGCCATGTCGCCGGCGTCGAACAGGTTCCCGGTCGGATTGTTCGGATAGGACAGGAACACGGCCGCCGGCCTGTGCTCGGCGATTGCGGCCAGCATCGCTTCCTTGTCGAGCGAGAAATCGGCCCTGACGGGCACGCCGACGAAGTCCGCGCCCGCGAACCGGGCCGAGCGCGCGAACATCACGAAGGCCGGAACCGGCGCCATCACGACGGCGCGCCGGTCGCGCCGCGCGATGGCGGTGGCAATGATGGAGATCAGCTCGTCCGAGCCGTTGCCGAGAAGGACGTTATAGCCCTCGGGCACGCCCAAGGTGGCGCACAGCTTTTCCTTGAGGGTGGCGTAGGAGGCATCCGGATAGCGGTTGAGGAAGGCATCGGCCAGGCGCGGGGCCAGTTCCTGGCGCAGCCCTTGCGGCAGCGGGTAGGGGTTTTCCATCGCGTCGAGCTTGATGTAGCCGCGCGCATCGGGCACGCTGTAGCTGCTCTCCGCGCGCACGTCCTCGCGGATCGTGTTGGCGATCAGCTTATCGATGAATGTCATGGCTGCTCTCTTCCTTCGCTGGTGTGGCCGGCGCGCTTGCCGCGGCGGCCTTGCGTTTTCTGGCCGCCGCGGCCGGCGCCTCGGGCGCGGCGAGCCGCGCTTGAATGATGCCGCAATAGGCGGCGTTGAGCTCGAAGCCGGCATAGCGGCGGCCAAGGCGCCTGGCGGCGATCGCGGTGGTGCCGCTGCCCATGAAGGGGTCGAGCACCACGCCGCCCTCCGGGCAGGACGCCTTGATCATGCGCTCGATGATTTCGAGCGGCTTCTGGGTCGGGTGGTCGGCGCGCTCGGGGTGCTCGCGATGCAGACGCGAGACGCTCCACAGGTCTTTGGGTTGTAGCCCACTTCGAGCCACTTGGCGCCGACGAAGATCGAACGCGAACGCGCCTTCTTGGTCTCGGCGTCGTAGGGGATGCGCACGGCGTCGAGGTCGAAGTAATAATCCTTGCGGTTGACGAAAAAGCCGATGGTGTCGTGCACCGAGCTGAAGCTGCGCACGCTGCCGCCCATCGACGGCACGCGGCGGTCCCAGATAATCTCGTTCATCATCGTCATGCGCTTTTTGAGCATCACGAAAATCTCGGGCGCGAAGCGCCAGGTCAGGAAGATGTACAGGCTGCCGTTGGCCTTGAGCTTGGGCAGCGCCTTGTCGATCCACCGCTCGGTCCACGCCAGGTAGGTTTCCGCGCTCTGCCGGTCGGAAGCGTTGCCGTAGTCCTTGCCGAGATTATAGGGCGGGTCGGTCAGGATGAGGTCGATCGATCCGTCCGGGATGCGCGCGAGCCCTTCGAGCGCATCCTCGCAGAATACCTGGTCGATCCAGTCCGTCATGGCTTCAAGCGCAGCTGCGCGCTGCGCGCGTGGGCCGGCAAGCCTTCGCCCTCGGCCAGTTCGGCCGCGATCCGGCCCAGCGTCTGGGCGCCCGCTTCGCTCACCCAGATCAGGGACGACCGCTTCTGGAAGTCGTACACGCCCAGCGGCGACGAAAAGCGCGCGGTGCGCGAAGTCGGCAGCACGTGGTTCGGGCCGCAGCAGTAGTCGCCCAGCGCCTCGGACGAAAACCGGCCGAGGAAGATGGCGCCCGCATGGCGAATCCGGTCGGCCCACTGCCGCGGGTTCTCGGCCGAGATTTCGAGGTGCTCGGCGGCGATCGCGTCGGCGATCGCGCAGGCTTCCTCCATGTCGCGCACCTTGACCAGCGCGCCGCGGCCGCTGAGCGAAGCGGCAATCGTCTCCTTGCGCGGCATGTCCGGCAGCAGCTTGTGGATGCTCGCTTCGACGCTGGCGATGTAACCGGCGTCCGGACACAGCAGGATCGCCTGGGCCAGCTCGTCGTGCTCGGCCTGGGAGAACAGGTCCATCGCCACCCAGTCCGGGTCCGTGGTGCCGTCGCACAGCACGAGGATCTCGGACGGGCCGGCGATCATGTCGATGCCGACGGCGCCGAACACGCGCCGCTTGGCGGCGGCCACGTAGGCGTTGCCCGGCCCGACGATCTTGTCGACCGCGGCGATGGTCTCCGTGCCGTAGGCGAGCGCGCCGATGGCCTGGGCCCCGCCGATGGTGATCACGCGCGTCACGCCGGCGAGCGCGGCGGCGGCCAGCACCATCGGGTTCTTCACGCCGTCCGGGGTCGGCACCACCATCACGATGTCGGCCACGCCGGCGACCTGCGCCGGAATCGCGTTCATCAGCACCGACGACGGGTAGGCCGCCTTGCCGCCCGGGACGTAGATGCCGACGCGGTCCAGCGGCGTCACCTTCTGCCCGAGCAGCGTGCCGTCGGCGTCGCGGTAGCTCCAGCTCTCCCCGCTCGCCTTCTTCTGCGCCTCGTGG
>Ga0170475_106488944_pt1 | contig 11600 bp, 1 predicted proteins | sample Soicark_Litter_5_FD_111474 | JGI IMG/M metagenome (GOLD analysis project Ga0170475, IMG submission 111474) | Avena fatua rhizosphere microbial communities from Hopland, California, USA. Combined Assembly of 48 SPs | reverse complement strand
CGCGAGACGCATCTCGAGCAGCTGCGCCAGCACGGGCTGGTCCTGGCGTTCGCGGGCAAGATTCTCGAGCGCACGCAGCGACGGTTCGTGGGCCGGGTCGTGACCGAGGGCTTGCCGATAGGCCTGATCCTGCTCGGCGGGGCTTGCCCCCTGGGCCGCTCGGATCTTCGCCTTGCGGAAGAGGATCTCGGCGGCGTCGTGCTGCGTGCTGCTGGCCGCCGCCGCTCGGTCCAGCATCGACTCGGCCTCCTCCCAATGCTCGGCACCCTCGTGCAAGCGAGCCAACGAGAGCAAGGCGCCGACGTGATCCGGTGCGATGGCGAGCACCTTTTCCAGTGCCTCTGTCGCACTTTCGGGAGACTGGATCTTCTCTTCCCAAACGTGGGCCACGGCCACCCGCAGGGCCAGCTCCGTCGGACGACGACCAGCGCTGCCTTCGGCGTCGGCGTGCTTGCCGAGCACGTCCACGAGATCGTACCAACGCTCGTGCTCGCGCAGCAGACGCTCGAGCTCGAGGAATGCCTGTCCGTTCTGCGCGTCGAGATCGAGGCACTGCAGCAGAAACCCGACTGCCTGATCGACGTCGCCCAAGCGGCGCTCGGCATTGCGGGCCAAGCGCTGCAGGATGGGAATCTGGGTCGTTCCTTCCGCAACACCCAGGCGGCGGAGCAATACTTCTTGCAGTGTCGTCCAGTCTTGGCGCTGTTCCTGAATAGCCTCGAGCGCGCCGAGGAGATTCTCGTCTTGCGGACTGGCATCGAGCGCCTCGCGGAATGCCTCCGCCGCGCCGTCGACGTCGAAGAGCTGGTGCAGGCGAATCTCGCCTACCTTCGCCAAGAATTGGGCTCGCTCCTGGTCGTCTTGTGCGTAGCGCGCCCGCTCCTGCAGCACGTCCGTGAGCTCCACCAGGCGACCTTGCTGCTCCAGCAGGCGAGCCAGCTCGGTGAGCACGGCCGTGTCCCCTTCCTCCGCCTCGCGCAACGTCTGCCAGGCGGCAAGCGCTGCGTCCAGGTCGCCGAGTCGTTCGCGCAGCCCGGCGGCTTCCACGAAGAAGCGGCGTCGCTCCGCTTGATCGAGCTCCGCCGCCGCGCGCTTCTCGAGCACGGTGGCCAGGGCGCCCTCGTCTCCGGATGCGCGGTAGAGCGACTCCAGGGCCGATAGGGCGTCCCGACTTTCCGGATTGTCGGCGAGGACCCGCTGATAGAGACGTTCCGCCGAAGCTCGCTCGGCAGGGTTGGTCTCGAAGAGGCGGGCTGCCCGCAATGCGAGCTCGCGTGCCGCGGTGGGATCCGCTTCGGCAAGCACCGCCTCGATGGCTCGCGCCGCCTCGATCTGCAGCTCCGGCGCAGCGGACGCCACACGTTCGAGATCGTCCACCGTCTCACCGAGCACTGGTTCTTCGAGCAGGGCCTGGGCGAGAGCCGCCACCGCCTGCGCGGGCCGACCGAGCCGTCCGTCCTCCACCTCGGCGATTCGTCGCAACCAGCCGGCGCGTTCGCTGCGGTCGTCGCGCGACGCCAACCGGTGCTGGTAGAGCACCACCAGCTCGGCGTAGTCGGAGCGCGATTCGGCGAGGGGCTCGAGCACATCGAGAGCCCCTTCCCGGGTGTCGTCGCGCTCAAGCAGGCGCGAGAGCGCTTCGTGGGCGACCTTATGATCGGGAGCCTTCTCCAACGCCGCGCGGAAGGCCGCGAGAGCGTTCTCAGGATCATCGAGCTGGGTGAGCCTCACTTCGCCGAGTGAGGTCAGCAGGTCGGCCTGACGCAGCGGATCCGTGGTGGCGTCCGCGGCCAGGGCCAAGGTCTCCGCCAAGGCGTCGAAGGAAGAGAGACGGCGGTGCAGTCGCTCGAGCGATTCGAGCACGCTCACCTGGTCGCCGGGCAGATCCATGGCCCGCTTGAGGAAATCAACCGCCCGCGTCGGATCGTTGAGGGTCCCTTCGAAGAGCTCGCCGAGTCGCACGGAGAGCGAGCGTTGCAACGCGGAGTCGTAGGTGCCTTCCAGGCGCTCCTCGTACAGGCGGGCCAGCGCCGCATGGTCCCCGGTGGCGTCTGCCAAACGTTCGACCGCCGCGCGTGCGCGCTCGTCCGTCGGCTCTTCGGCCATGGCGCGCGCCCAGGCATGGAACGCGCGGGCCGCGTCGTGGCGCTGCGCCTCTTCCAGTTCGGCGATTTCGGCAAACGTCTCGAAGCGCGCCGCCGCGTGATCCTCGGCGGCCGCTCTCAGCTCGAGCAATTCGACGAGCTCGTCCCACGCGCCGCGCGCCCGCAGCACCGGTTCGAGGGCGGCGATGGCCGGGAGCCGGTCGTCGCTCTCTTTGGCCAGCTGCCACAGGGCCGCCTGTGCTTCGGTATGCTCGGGGCTGCGTGCCAGGATCTCCTGGTACCGATCGATGGCGCCTCGCTGATCGGAGAGCTCTTTGTCTACCAGCGCAGCGGCTCGCACCGCGTAGCCGTCCCGCTCGTCTGGCAGCACCGCGGCGTGGGCGCGCTTGTCGAGGACCTCGAGCAGATCCGCATGGCGACTCTCGCGGGTCAGGATGAGGTCGAGGAGCTCGAGCGCCTCGGGATCGGCAGGCGCAACCTCCAGGACCGCACGCAGCTGCGAGACGGCCTCATCAGGCTCAGCCAAGCGCTCGTCGTAAAGCCTGGCAGCCATGAGGCGCATCAGACGAAGCTCCTGCACGTCGTGCGTCAGCTCGATCTTGCGCTGGACGATGCCCGCGAGATCGCGCCAGGCCAATGATTGAACGTAGAGCCGGTGCAAGGCATCGAGGGCCTCTTGGTCCGTCTCGTCGATGTCGAGCGCGGCTCGCCAGGCGTCGATGGCCCGATCGCGATCCTTGAGCGTCTGCTCGTAGAGCGACGCCACCACTGCGCCAGCGACTTGCGCTCGGCCCCGTCGGCGGCGACTTCGAGGTGTTGCTCCAGCACCTCGACCAGCTCCTTGGGCCGGTTTTGCGTGGCCAGCAGGCGTTCCAGCGCGGCAAACGCCTGTGCGTCGTCGAGCCGCGCATTGAGCGCCTCGCGCCAGGCGTTGATGGCCCCGGTCGCGTCACCCAGGCTCGCTTCCAACAGCTCCGCAGCTTCCCCCCAGAGCTTGGCTTGCAGCTCGGGATCGTCGGCGGTGGTGGCGCCTCGCTTGAGAGTCTCCACCAGCAAGCCATAGAGACGCGCCGACATGGCCAGCGCTTTGAGGTCGCTCAGGGTCTCGGGGTTGGTGACGTCCACCAACCAGGCTTTGCTTCGCGTCTCGAACGCGCTGTCGACCCGCGCCAGCCGCTGCTGGATGTCGGCCACCTCGCGCAGCAGACGCACGCGATCGCCGCGGTCGTCCACGAACTCGAGCTGCGCCTCCAGGGCGGAGGCCAACTTGCTCCAGTTCTGCGCGCTTCGGTAGACGGGCTCCAGCACGGTCGCCACCCGGTGACGGAAGTCCTTCTCCGCTATCAGGTCTTCGAGGGCGAGCACAGAGTCGCGGTGAGTCGGATTGCCGGCCAGGATTTCGGCGTAGCGCTCCACGGCGCCAGCCGGGTTCCCGAGCTGCGTCTGTTGGACCTGCGCCAACCGGAACGACACCGCTTCGCGCTCGGCCGGAGCCTGCGCCCGCGCGATGCGGACCTCGAGGTGCTCGGCCAGGTCGGCCCATTCGCCCTTCTCGCGCAGCAGTCGTTCGAGGTAGTCGGATGCGCCGTCGTCGTCGGGATCGAGCGACAGGATCTCGCGCAGCGTCTGCATCGCGCGCGGCAGGTCGTCGAGACGTTCTTCGTCGAGCTGCGCGCTGCGGGCGAGGAGCGCTTTCTTTTCTTCGAGATCGGTGGCCCGCCCTGCCCGCTCGTCCAGGAACTCCCGAAGCTCGAGCCAGTCCTCCCAGCGGGCGAAGGCGTTCTCGAGCGTGAGCGCGGTCTCCGGATCGTCGGGGCGCGCCTCGTAGAGGCGACGGTAGTAGCGCTTGGCTTGCGCCGCGTCTTCGAGCTTTTCGTCGTAGAGCTCCGCCGTGCGTCGAACGATGTCGAGCACGTGCGGTTCTTCGCCGAGCTCGCCGTCGAGGTAGTTGCCGAAGATCTCGGCGAGCTCTCGCCAGCGCCACATCCGTCCACCGAGCCGCACCAATTGGTCGGCGCTCAGCCGCTCCTCAGGGCTCTCTTGGAAGACGCGGGCGTACCAGCGCAGAGCGCTGTCATCGTCCTCGAGCTGCTCCTCATAGAGGCGCGCGATGCGCTTCGTCCAGCCGAGTCGCTGAGCCGGATCTTGCGTCTGAGCCAAGCGGATTTCGACCGTCCGTATGAGAGCGCTCCAGTCTTGGCGCCCGGCATAGACCGGCTCGAGGAGCTCGGCGGCCAGGACCTGGACAGCCGAGTCGTCCAGCATCGCTTCGAGCATGCTGATGGCCTGAGCCTGCTCTGGGTCGGAGCGCAGCACATGCCGGAGGTGTCCGAGCGCCGTCTCGTTGTCGTGAGAATAGCGAATCGCGATGTCCGCCAGACGGACCCGCAACGCCACCACTTCGTTCTCGGGGAGTCGGCGGGAGAGCGTGCCCTCGAGGAGGCGCGCGAGATCCGGCCATCGATCCCGGCGCGTGTAGAGCTGATCGAGGGCGGCGGTGGCCTCCCGGTCATCGGGTCCGAGCACCAGCACGCGCTCGTAGGCTGCGATGGCCTCGTCCGGCCGGTCCAGGCGCTCGGCGGCCAGCGCACCGAGCTGAACCTTGAGACGTCGCTCGGTGGACGGATCCGTCGCCAGCTCGGCCCGGCGCAGGAGGATGTCGTAGAGGGCACCAGCGTCGTCCATGCGCCGGTAGAGAGCCTCCAAAGCTTGCAGCGCCTCTTCGTCCGAAGGAACGCGATCGATGACGCGGCGGTAGTAGTCGACGGCCAGTAGGTCGTCCCCGAGTTGCTGCGCCTGGGCTGCCACCGTGCGGTCGACGCGGAGCCGCAGCTTCTCGTCGAGCACGTCGGGCTCGATGTCCCGGTAAAGGGCCAAAAGCTCCGCAGTGCGCGTGTTGCCGGCCAGACGTTCGGCGTCGTTCAGAAGCTCTGCCAGAGATGCTTCGCCGAGCGAATCCCGGATGGCCGCGCTGGTCGAGGCGAACGCGCCGTCCGTGTCCTTGAGGCGTGATTCCTGAAGCTTGGCCAGGCGAACGAGGTGCTCGACGCGCGTACGGGGTTCCTCCGTCACGTCCACGAAGATCTGAAGGACGTTGGCCAGCTCCGACCAGCGACCTGCCTCTTGGTAGACCGGCTCGAGGGCGCGCCCCGCCTCGGCGCGCAAAGAGGCGTCGAGGCCCTCGGGCAATAGCGCCTCGAGCGCGGCCAGGGCACCGGGATCGCTCGGGACGAGATCCAGGATCTCGCGCCAGCGTTGGAGGGCTTCGGCCTGGTGGCCAATGGGACCCGCCAGGAGCTCGGCTATCCGGCGGAGTATGTCCACCCGCGCCGTGATTTCCTTCTGGCTTCCGCCATCGACCTTGCTGAGCGCGAGTCGCCGCTCGAGCGTGGCCAGCCGGTCCGAGTGACGCCCCTGCTTTTCGTAGAGACGCGCCAAGCTCTCGAGAGCCGTCACGTCATCTGGGATCTCGTCGAGGACGGCCACGTTGGCGCGCACGGCTTCCTCGAGATCGCCGACTTCCGTTTCCAGGAGCGTGGCAACCTGTCGCAAGAGTGCTTGTCGGGCCGCGGGGTCGCGGCTGAGCTCGCCTCGACGACGAAGGACGTCCACCCGTGCCCGGTGCTGCCCCGTGGCGGCCAGCAACCTCTCCAATCCGCCGAGCGCGTCGAGGTTTTCGCCGTCTTGTTCGACCACCGCGCGCAGGGTCGCCACCGCCGCGTTCGCGTCGCCGAGTTGGGTCTCCTCCAGCTCCGCGATGCGGAACAGCAGCGTTCGACGTTCTTCCCGCGTGTCGGCCCACCCCGCCCGCAGGCGTAACACCTTCACCAACGCCTCGACGTTCTCGGTCTCGACGTAGAGATGCTCGAGCGCATCCGCTGCCGGTTTCGCCGTGGTGTAGTTCTCCGGATCCAGGTTCAACACCATCTTCCAGGTCTCGATGGCCGCTCGCTTGTTGCCGAGCGGTTCGACGTACAACCTGGCCGCGCGCGACAGGAGATCGGCGCGTGCCTCCACGTCGCCCCCATCCTTGCGGAACGCCAGCTCCTGGTAGACGTCGACGAGGTCCGACCAACGCGCGAGCGCCCGGGCGTGGCGCTCCACCTCGCGGAGGGCATCCTGGTGATTGGGATCGGCGCCGAGGACGGCCCGCCAGGTCTGCATCGCGGTGAACGGTGAGCCGAGCTTGGCTTCCTGGATGTTCGCGATGCGCGCAAGCACCTCGCCGGCGTCCGGTCCCGAAAGACCTTCGCGCTCGATTTCGAGCACGGAGACCACCTTCGCCCATTCGCCGGCTGCCTCGTAGAGCGGCTCGAGGATCTTGGCGGCGCGGCGCTTCTGCTCGGGGGCTGCCAATGTCCGCTCGAGGAGATTCCTCGCCTGCTCGTGGCGCGGCTCCTTCTTCAGAATGCCTTCGAGCAGATCGATCGCCCCCTCGGCGTCCCCGAATTTTTGGAAGCGCAGCTCGGCCCGTCGGAACTCCAGCTCGGACATCTCGCCGTCGGCGGCAAAATGCGAGCGCCGCTCCAGCAATTGTTCGCGATCGCGCCAGCGTTCCCGGGTGGCGTAGTGGCGATCGAGCGCCCGGTAGGCGCGCGGATCTGCTGGCTCCACCTCGAGCATGCGCTCGTAGGTGGCGATGGCGTGGTCGGCGTCGTCGAGCACGGACTCGTCGATCTCGGCGACCTGGGCCAGAAGATCGATGCGCTCGGTGGGTTCCGAGGTCGCTTGCACGCGCGTCTCGAGCAACGCCCGCAACTCGGACCAGCGCTCTGCCTCACGGTACAGGCGGCCGAGGGCACGGAAGGCCCCTGGGTGAAGGGGCTCGACGCCCAGAATTTCGCGGTAGACGCGTTCGGCTTCCTCGCGGTTGCCGAGTTGCTGCTCCTGCAGGGCTGCAAGCTCCACCAGCAGGTCCCGGCGCAAGGCTGCGTTCTGGGTAGAGGTGGCTGTGGCCTTCAGCTTGCCTGCCAGATCGGGCACCGCGCGGGTCTCCACCGCCAGGTGCGCCAGTGTCTCTCGGTTTGCTGCCTTGTCTGGTGCGAGGGCGAAGATCTCCAAGGCCGACCGGTAAGCCGCGCTGGGGTTTTTGAGGGGGCCCGATTCGAGGGCCACAAGGCGCTCCAGGTAGCCGAGTTTTTCCTCAGTGTCGGCGCTGGTGTCCACCAGGCTCTGGTAAGCCGTTCCCAGCTTGGGGGCGTTGTCGGTCCTCTGGTAATAGGGCAGCGACATCCGCGCGATTTCCCCTCGACGGGACGGCAAAGCAGGCGCCACCCGCTCCAGCACCGCGACGGCGCCTGCGGACAGCGGATTGGCAGCAAGGATGTCCTTCAGGGTGGAGAAGGTGCCTTCCTTGTCATCGAGGTGTTTGTCCTGCACCTCCGCCATGCGCAGCCGCAGCTCTTCGCTCTCCGTACCGGCCTGACGGTCGGCGCCTTTGCGAAGGAGGTCCAGCAGCGCGGTCCAGTCCTGACGCGCTTCCAGGACGCGCGTCAAGCCACGGAATGCCTTGGCTTCCACATCGGGCGCGGAGGCAAGCGCCAACACTGCTTCGAAGGAACGTTGCGCTGCTTCGAGATCATGAATCTTCTCTTCTTCGAGCCCAGCGATCTTGAAGAGGATCTTCACCTTCTCGCCAGGCTCCACGGTCCGTGCGGCCCGCTCGCGCAGCAAGGCCGCTAGATCCGGGAATGCCTGCAGCTGCGAGAGCACCTGCTCGAGAGCGCTTTCTGCGTCTGCATCGCCGGGAACCAGCGCGAGGATCTCCGCCGCCGATTTTCGTGCCTCGGCCGGTTTGGCCAGTTTTCCCATCTGGGCGCTGAGGAGCCGGCGCAAGGATGCCAGCCGCTCCTCCTTGGCGGTGGCAGTCGCGAGGTGCTTCTCCAGCAGCGACGCGTACGCCGTCCACTCTTCTGACTCCGCGGCCAAGCGATCGAGCTCGGCGACCGTCTTCTCATCCGAAGGAGCCAGCTCGAAGGCGCGCGCCGCCCACTGGAAGGCGGCCTGCTTCGACCCGAGGCGCTGCTCGGCGACCTGCCGGCACTCCGCGAGCATCGCCAGCCGCCGTTCGGGCTCGATGACCGGGGCGTCGGCGCCCTTCGCCAGCAACAACACCTCGTACGTGGCCACGAGGCGAGGCCATTTCTGTTGCGCCCGGTAGAGCGGAATCAGCGCCTCCGCGGCGCGGACGCTCTTCGGATCGAGCGAAAGCACCTTCTCGTAGGCGCGCAACGAGCGCTCCGGCTGCTTGAGCCGCTCGCTCGAGATCTTGGCCACGCGCTCGAGCAAGCGCACCCGCAGCGCCGTGTCGACGGAGCCGGCGCGCTCGGCCAGTGCCGTCAAAGCCTCGCAGAGCTCTTCGTAGCTGCCATGGGCGGCGTAGAGCGCCTCGAGGGCGTCGACGTTGCCCGACTGGCCATAGATCTCGCGCAAAGCTTTTTGCGCGCGCGGATTTTGAGGCTGCAGCTCCTGGACGCGTCGGAAGACCTCGGCAGCGGCGTCGGCCGCGCTGAGCTTCTCGTACAGCAGGACGCCCTGGCGCTCGAGCAGCCCCACCGCTTCCTGGGGAGTCTTCGCGGTTTGTGCCTGGCGCGCCAAGATCTCGGCGAGACCCGCCCAACGGCGCTCGCGCTCGTAGAGACCCGCCAGACCGGCGAGGGCTTCGGCGTCCATGGGATCCATCTCCAGGACGCGGTTCCAGACGTTGACGCTCTCTCGGTTGTCGGAGAGGCGCTCGGCCGCAAGCCGGGCCATCTCCGCCAGGCGGGCGCGTCGTGCGGTCGGATCGAGAAGAGGCAGCTCCCTCTTCGACAGCTCGAGGAGCGAGCGCCAAGCCCGGCTCTTGGTGTACAGATCCCGCAGGCGGTCGATGGTCGCTTGGTCAGTGGGATCGGCCTCGAGGATCTTCTCCAGACTGCTGACGGCGTTCTGGTGCTTGCCGAGCTTGTCGACCCAGATGCCCGCGATGCGTCGGTGGATGACCAGGCGCGCGGTGGCGTCGGGCATTGCATCGGCCTGCTTGGTGAGGACCGTGACGAGATCGCCCCAGCGTCCTTGGGCTTCGTAGCGGGCAGCCAGCGCGGCCAGAGCCTGCGGGTGATCGGGCCGCAGCTGAAGCACGTTGAGGTACGTGTTCACCACCATCACGTCGAGGTTCAAGCGATCGCGGTAGATCTCCACGATCTCCATGTAGCGGGCGACCTTTTCGTCCACTGCCTTGGCCGGCAAAGCCTCGAGATCCTCTTTGAGGAGCTCGAGCAGGGCGTTCCACTTCTGTCCCTGCGTGTAGAGCTTGCGCAGCGCCTGCACACCCTCCGGGAGGTGCGGGCGAAGACGAAGAAGCCCCTTCCATAGGTCGATGACCTTCTCGTTGTTCTGGCCGCCACGGTTCTCCGCGAGCCGCGCCATCTCGATGCCGAGCGCGACCCGGCGATCGACGTCGGTATCGGTTCGTTGGGCCTGGGCCAACACCGCCAGCAGCTGCGGCAGCTCGTTTCGCTGCGTGTGATAGGTCCGGTAGAAGTCCACCATCAACGGGTGGCCACCGTCGAGCTTGCGGAGCCGACGCGCCGTGCGCTCTGCCGCCTCTAGATCCTTGCGCTGCTTCCATTGGAGCTCGAGCAGCCGACCGAGCAGCGCGGCGTCGGTCTCTCCTCTGCGCGACCGCACCGCCGTCTCCAGAACTTCGGCGAGCTCGTCCCACTCCTCGCGCGCCGTGAGCGCAGCGATGACGGGCCTGAGGGCGCGCGTCTCATTGGGGTTCAGCTCGAGCGCGCGTTGGTAGCTCTGAAAGGCCACGTCGTCCTTGCCGTCGCGCTCTGCCATCTCGGCGGCGGCGATCTCGGCCAGGGCCCTCTCCTCTTTCGTGCCGGCGCTTTCCGCACGTTTGTTCAAGTAGCCCAGGAGCTCTTCTTTGCGGTTGGCGCGTCGGAGGAGTCGCTCCCAGTGCTGGCCTGCGCGTCGGTTCCGGGGATCGAGATCGATGCTCTTGCGCAGCAGCTTTTCGCCTTCGCTGCCCGAAGGGTCGAACTTCAACTGCATCTCGGCGGCCGAAAGATAGAGGCTGGCCGCGAGCTCCCTGCTCTGGGTTTCGTCTGCCTGTTTCGCGTAGCGCGCCGCGATGGGTTTCCAGTTGGCCCGCACCAGTGCCATCTGCGCGAGCGCCTCGCTCGAAGCCGTGTGCCCCGGGTACGCCTCGAGGGCTCGCCGGAAGCTCACCTCGGCGTCGCTGTCCCGCAAGAGCTCGTCCGCCAAGATGCGGGCCTTCTCGTGGTGCAGGTTCGCGGCGCGTTCGGCGTCTCTCGTCCAGGGGACCTCGAGGTCGATGAGCTCGATGCACAGCTCGTGATCGCCTCGCTCCCGGTGCCATCGACGCGCGTCCCGCAGCGCAAGGGAAACCGCCTCGACGTCGACGCCGCTGCCGTTACCTGGGTGCAGCCCCTTGAGGGCCGTCAGCGCTTGTTGGTTCTCGGGATCACGCTGCAGCGTTGCAAGCGCTTCAGAAACGTCGATTTCCATAGGGAGAAGATGACCTCTTAAAATGAGGGAGAGCGCCGGTCCGGCGCCGCATGAAAGCACAAAACTATAGACCTTGCCCTTTCGCTGCAGCAAGGCGCGAACGCGTGTCTTCGCAGACGGATTGTTCGGCAGCGGCCGGGTTCCCGCCTATAGTTCTCCGCTTTCATGGCGTCCTTTCGAGATCTTCGCGCCGAGCGCTTGCGCGACGAGGCTGGCACCATCTTCAAGCAAGCCGAGCTGGGCTTTGCCTTGGTGTATCCGTCCCCGTACCGGGTGGGGATGTCCTCGCTCGGCTTTCAGACCATCTACCGCGAGCTGAACTCGCTCTCGGGGGTGTGCGCCGAGCGCGCATTCTTGCCTGATGATGTGGAAGAAGCCAAGCGCACCCGTGAAGGATTGGCCACCTACGAGACCGCGCGCCCCATCGCCGACTTTGCCGTTGTGGCCTTTTCCCTCGCCTACGAGCTCGAGTTGCTGGGACTCGTGCAGTGCCTGGAGCTCGCGGGCATGCCGGTCTTTTCGGAGGAGCGTCTCCCTGAAGGGCGCCGCTATCCGCTGGTGGTGATCGGCGGTCCCCTGACCTTTTCGAACCCGGTACCTGCCGCACCTTTTGCCGACGTGCTCATCATGGGCGAGGCGGAAGACGCCGTGGCGTTGCTGGCAGAGGCGGTGCGAAGCCACGCTTCGCGTGACGCACTTCTCACAGAGCTGGCGAAGTTGCCGGGCTTCTATGTGCCGCGGGTGCACGGGGGGCGCCCGCCGGCCGTGCTGGCCGCCCCGAACCATCGGCTCCCTGCCTATTCGCAGATCCGCACGCCGCACACCGAGCTCTCCAATATGTTCCTCGTCGAGCCTGAGCGCGGCTGCCACCGGGGATGCACCTATTGCGTGATGAGGCGGTCGACCAACGGCGGGATGCGGCTGGTTGCGGCCGAAAAGGTTCTGTCTCTGATCCCCGACGACGCGCAACGGGTGGGT
>Ga0170475_111749980_pt1 | contig 11601 bp, 7 predicted proteins | sample Soicark_Litter_5_FD_111474 | JGI IMG/M metagenome (GOLD analysis project Ga0170475, IMG submission 111474) | Avena fatua rhizosphere microbial communities from Hopland, California, USA. Combined Assembly of 48 SPs | reverse complement strand
CACGTCTGCGCGCGGCCGGACTGGCCGAAATCGACGACAAGCTTCAGGCAGGCGAGCGGCTCTGCTTCGAGGACGGCCTCCGTCTGTTCGAAGCCCCGGATCTGCTGGCCGTCGGTTGGCTCGCCAATCGCGAACGCGAAAAGCGTCACGGCGCCCGCACCTACTTCAACTACAACCTTCGGCTGGAGCCGACCAATGTCTGCGAGGCGAGCTGCCTGTTCTGCTCGTTTGCGCGGCTGAAGGCCGGCATGCCCGAGGCGTACACGATGTCGCTCGAGCAGGCCTGGGACAAGCTGCGACAGCGTTCCAACCAGCCGATCACCGAGCTGCACATCGTCAACGGCCTTAATCCGGACCTGCCGTTCAGCTACTACACCGAGCTGCTCCGCGGCTTCAAGCGGATCCGCCCCGGTATTCACCTGAAGGCATTTACGGCCGTAGAAATCGCGTTCTTTGCCGATCTTTACCGGATGACGGACGAGCAGGTGCTGCGCGAGCTGAAAGACGCGGGGCTCGATTCGCTGCCTGGCGGCGGCGCGGAAATCTTCGCCGAGCGGGTGCGCAGAAAAATCTGTCACGACAAGGCCGACGCGGACCGCTACCTCTCGATCCACCGCATCGCTCACACGCTCGGGCTACGCACGAACGTGACGATGCTCTACGGCCATATTGAGACGCTGGCGGAGCGGGTCGATCACATGCTGCGCGCCCGGGCGCTTCAGGATGAGACTGGCGGCTTTCAGGCGTTCATCCCTCTGGCATTCCATCCGGACAATAACCAGATGCGGAAGCTGCCGCCACCGACCGGCACCGATACCCTGCGCGTACACGCCGTCTCACGGCTGATGCTCGACAATATTCCGCACATCAAGGCGTTCTGGATTGCCACAAGCCTGGAACTCGCGCAGACGTCGCTCTGGTTCGGTGTCGATGACCTGGACGGGACCGTCCAGGAAGAGAAGATCTACCACATGGCCGGCTCAGCCACGCCGGAAGGGATGACGACGGCGTCCCTGACCAGGCTCGTCCGAGCCGCCGGACGTGAGCCGCTCGAGCGCGACACCCTGTACAACATCGTGAATCGCTTCGATTCGACGCCCGTCTCAGCCGTCGTCTGACCGTACTGAAGACCTATCGCCAGCGAAATCGGACCGATATAATCGGGATTGGCGATGGCCACAATCATCCCTCTGCTGACCGACTTCGAAAAGAAGAGCATCGGCGAACGTCAGGCGCTGCCGGAGAAGTATCTCGGCCTGTCCGACGTGGAGATGGACGTCCGCATCGCGGCCGCCCGCGAGACCCTCGGGGAGAAACTCGTTATCCTCGGCCATCACTACCAGCGCGACGAGGTCATCAGGTTCGCCGATTTCACCGGCGACTCGTTCAAACTGTCGCGCCAGATTGCCACCCGCCCCGAAGCTGACTACATCGTGTTCTGCGGCGTCCATTTCATGGCCGAAAGCGCGGATGTGCTCTGCCATCCGCACCAGCAGGTGATCCTGCCGGACCTGGCAGCCGGCTGCTCGATGTCGGACATGGCGGACCCGGATCAGCTCGCCACCTGCTGGGAAGAACTCCAGCAGATGGGAATTTCCGATGTCGCAGGCGCCGGGAAAGCTGGAGTGGTTCCAGTTACGTACATAAATTCCGCAGCATCAATCAAAGCGTTCATCGGCGAGCGCGGCGGAACGGTGTGCACGTCAGGAAACGCGGAAGCCACGCTGCGATGGGCGTTTGCGCGCGGCGAGAGAATTCTGTTCCTGCCCGACCAGCATCTTGGCCGTAACACCGCGTACTACAAGCTGGGAATCCCGCTTGACGAGATGGTCGTCTGGGATCCGAATGAGATTTTCGGTGGACTCGAGCCCGAACAGGTGCGACGCGCGAAAATGATCCTGTGGAAGGGGCACTGCTCGGTACACGAGCGGTTCACGGTCGCGCAGATCGAAGCCGTCCGGAAACAACATCCCGGAATCCGCGTCATCGTCCATCCCGAAGTCCCGTGGGCCGTCGTTAACGCCGCGGACGACAACGGCAGCACGGAATACATCCTGAAGACGGTGCGCAACAGCCCGGAAGGATCGATCTGGGCGGTGGGGACCGAAGTACACCTCGTGAACCGACTGGCGAACGAAGTGGCGCCCGGAAAAACGGTCATTTCACTCGATCAGTTCGGCTGCCTCTGCTCGACGATGTTCCGTGTCTCACCGAATCACCTGCTCTGGATCCTCGAGGAGCTGGTGGAAGGCCGGGTTCACAATCGCATCGTCGTACCCGACGACCAGAAGCACTGGAATCGCGTCGCGCTCGATCGGATGCTCTCGATTCAGTAGCACGCGCCGGCTCGTCCTCGCGATTTCCATCCCGCCAGCGACATTTCCCTTCGCCCTTCGTTCGGCGTGCTAGCATCCGCTGCTCTCGGAGGGCATGCGGAGTTTCAGTCCGTCAAATCCAACACCAGCCAGGTAACGTGCGCGACGCAGTCAATTGCGCGTCCGTTCAGGAGTGTGTCATGGCCAACGATCTGTCGGCGCCGCTCTCGAAAGGCATTTCGGTCAGCAAAACCAGGCGGATTCTCGACGGACAGGGCGACGTCACGTTTGACATCGTTGCCCAGCCTGGATCCGACGTCGCTCTCGCCCTGCTGGCGGACGCCCCCTTCCCGCCAAGAAAAATCGATCTCTCCGAACTGTCGGCGAGCGTCAGCGGCGGACGTGACCTTGTACTTGACGCAGGTCGCGGCAACGTGACGTTTAGCGGCAAGGCCAGCGCATACAACCGGCTGGGTGTGCTCGACGATCCGATCGAAGTCACCGCGGCTCTCGTGCGTGATGGGGTCAACGACGATCTGGCGCGCGGTCTCAGTCTCCCCGTAAACGCCAACACGCGATTCCTGTTGCTGCGGTGGGGATACAGCCTGGAAGGATCGGCGAAGGGATCCATTGCGCTCGGGGCGGGGCCGAAGGTGACGTTCGGTGCCGAAGCCAAACGCCTCGGCGCGTATGCCGTCATCAGACAGATCGAACAGGGTCCCGGGGCCGCGGGTTCGGCGACGCAGGTCCGGGCGCTGTTCGACAGCTGGATGCTCCCGTCGCATTACCACGGGCTCGACGATCTCCAGCCGGGAACGTGGATCGTATCGGAAGTCGACGGATCCGTGGCGCTGTCTCTCGGCGCTGAGTACGGCGTCGATTTCAGTTGGGTCCGGGATGCGGTGACGCTTGGCGGCGCCAGCGGCGACATCGGCCTGAAGGTTCAACTGGGCGCGTCTGCCGTCGTCGGCTTCGAGGCGAGCGGACAATATGCGCTGGCGATCGGCCGGCCGCTTGGAACCAGTCAGGTCCGGCTGCAGTTGTTCCGTCTCGATCGGAAGGGCCTCAGCCTCGCGTTCTCCGCCGGTGCCGGAATCCAGGGGAGTCTCGGCGGCGATTTCGCGAGTGGTTTCGACGAGTTCATCGCTGGCGTGTTCGGTCTCCACGGGATGCAGGTCCTCAAGGAACTCGACAAGTGGACATCGCCGGACCAGACCGTTGCCACGTTGCTTGCAGATGTCGCCGACGGCTATGCCAGTGAATTCCTGAAGTCGGTTACGGGGATCGATCCCGAAACCGCATTCGGAGAGGCGCGGCAACGACTCGTGAAGTTGCTGACCGCATGGCACGAACTTCCCCATCAAACGGCGACTTTCCTCTATTCCCTCCTGGACAAACAGGGCACGCTCGTGCCGGAACTGCGCCAAGGCCTCGAACAGCTGGCGACCAAGGAGCTGACGGAGGTCCGTCCCGAGCTGGCGCAGCTCCTGAGTCGCGTCGACTTTTTCCGCACGCCGCTTGGCAAGTGGCTCGAATCCGCCGCGCTGACCTCGGTGCTCGCCGCCGCGACCGAACCGCGCGAATACGCGGTGGTTCAGCGCGTTGCACGGCAGACGCTCGAACTGCTCGATGGCAGCCAGGTAGAACGGACCCTGATCAATCTGCAGAAGGAGATCGGGCGCCGTATCGGATTGAGCCGGATCGAACAGATCGTCGACCAGGCGAGCTTCGACAAGGCGGACGAGTGGCTCAAGGCACGTCTGGCCGCGTTTCTCGGCAAGGCGGTCGATCTGCAGCAAGTCGAGCAGATTCGTGCCGCCATCCGGCGGCTCGTCGAATTACGCGGCACCTTCCTCGAGAAGGCGCGCGCGGCGCTGACCCGAAAGTACGAGTTCCAGTTGATCGGCTCCTTCGAGAAGGCGCAAACGGACACCGCGCTGATCGATGTGGTGTTCGACTACGCCCTGCCGGGCGTATCCCCGAGCACGCTGAACCGACTGGCGGAGTCGGCAATCGACGCTCGTTTCGAGCAGCTGATTACCACCGACACGACTGGCGTCTCGTTACGTCAGGCGGTGCTCACCCACGGCGTCAAGCGCCAGTCGCACGTAGAACTGTCGATGCCGTTCGGTCACAGCGAAATGACCCACATCAACGCGTCGCTCGCGAAGCTGGAGTCGATCCAGTCGGAGCGCGGCCGCGTGTTGATCTATGACCTGAGCGCCGATGACCTGCTCACGGCGAAAAACAAGTTCTCGAGCCGGTTTACGGTACACGGCCGGTTCGCGACCGCGAGTACCGTGCGCGTGTTCGACGACCAGACGCTGACGCACGCCTACCGTTTCCGCCAGGCGGTGCCGAAAATGCGCCGTGTCGCGCTGGAAGCGCAGCTCAAGGCGTACGTCTCGACCTATTTCCCGCAGACGTTTCGCACCGGGGATGCGTCGCTGTCCACATGGGTCAGCGATCTGGATCGCACCGTCGACAAGCTGCTGAACAACGGACCGGACAACTTTGGCAATACGCTGCTGTCGCTCGAACTCAGCGCTCCGTCGGCGCTGATCGGCGCCTGGGCACTGGCGCCACAGGATGGCAGGGCCGAGCCGTACTTCACGATGTCGAAGAACATCCAGCGTCAGATGCGGATGCTGATCCCGCTGGTCCACTTCGCAGACCTGAACAAGTATGCCGATCGCATACCGGCTGCAGCACTTCTCGTGTACTCGTCACTGCCGCTTGCGTCCGAAATCATGATTCGCGACGGCCTCGTCGTGCAGTTCGACGACAAGAGCGACATCTACTGGGACATGGAACGTCCGGAAAAGGTTGACGCGATGGTGCATCACTCCACCACCGTCGCAACCCTCCTCGGGCGATTGACGGCGGCGCACGACGTCCTGACGCACGCCGAAACGAACGTTGCGCAGGCGGCATCCCTGTATCAGCCGGCGCGGCTCGATCGCATCGTTGCCGATGCGACGACGACTGATGTGGGGCGGCAGGACCTGCTGGCGCTGCTGCGGGCCGAGGCGAACGTGATCAGGGAAGCGCGGGGAGCCGGCGTCGCGATTGCCAGATTCCTCGCGGCGTCGGATACCGAGAAGGCGCGCAAGGAATTGGCGAACTACGGCAGCAAAATCACGAACGCCTTCAACACCCAGGTCGGGGGTCTGTTCAGTGGCAACCTGCTGCGGCCCCTCGGGACCATGGTGTTCCTCGAGGCTGCGCGCGCGTTTGCGTCGCCGCAGGAGAGCGGGAGGCCGAGTGCGATTCTCGAGCTCAGTGTCGTTCGGGACGAACCGTCCTTCGAGCTCGGGACATTCGTCGAGGGCAAGGACATTCCCGAAGCGGATCTCATCCTGCCGACACAACGATTCGTGGAACTTGCCTGATGGTTGTCGCGATTGCGGGTCCACCGGCCACGGACGAGTCGGTGGACCGCATCCTTGCGTGCGTACCGACACGCGAGCGCGTCCTGACAGCCAAAGCCGTAGTACCATCCGCCTTCTATGGCGCATGAACTTCCGAAACTTCCGTATGACTTCGCCGCGCTCGAGCCCCACATCGACGCGCAGACGATGCAGATTCATCACGGAAAGCATCACAACGCGTACGTCACCAATTTGAATGCGGCGCTCGAGAAGGCTCCCGAACTCCAGGGCAAGAGTGTCGACGAGCTGTGCAGCAGCATCAACAGCGTCCCGGAGGCGATTCGCACCGCCGTCCGCAACAACGGCGGCGGCCACTGGAATCACAGCAAGTTCTGGACGTGGATGGCACCGAACGCCGGCGGCAACCCGACCGGCAAGATTGCGGATGCGATCAACAGCTCGTTCGGCGGCTTCGACAAGTTCAAGGAAGAATGGGCGAAGGCCGGTGCCGGACGGTTTGGCAGCGGCTGGGTGTGGCTGCTCAACGACGGGGGCAAGCTCTCGATCTCCAGCTCGCCCAACCAGGACAACCCGTTGATGGACGGCAAGTCGGCGCCGATTCTCGGCCTCGACGTGTGGGAGCACGCCTACTACCTGAAATACCAGAACCGCCGCCCCGACTACATCGGCGCGTGGTGGAACGTCGTCAACTGGGCTGAGGTCAACAAGAGCCTCTGATCAATCGTGAAGCATGAATCGTGACTCGTGACTAGACGCGGAGACACCTTCTCCGTTTTCTTCATTCACGATTCACGATTCGCAATTCACGATTAATGTGGCGGCCGCCCTATAATGCCGCCAAATATGCTCCCCACGGACGTCGGAAACCCGGACTATTTCCACCGCGTCGTCGATTGCCAATGGGCGTGCCCGGCCCACACCAACGTGCCGGAGTACATACGTCTCATCGCCCAGGGCCGCTTCACCGACGCCTACCTCGTCAATCGCGAATCCAACGTTTTCCCCGGCATTCTTGGACGGACGTGTGATCGCCCGTGCGAACCGGCGTGCCGCCGCGGACGTGTCGATGGCAAGCCGGTCGCGATCTGCCGGTTGAAACGCGTTGCCGCCGATCATCGGGGCGAAGTGAAACACCTGGTGCCGAAGGCGCCCGAGGTGAAGAACGGAAAGAAAGTCGCACTGATCGGTGCGGGTCCCGCGTCACTGACGGTGGCAAACGACCTGATGCCGCTCGGGTACGACGTCACCGTATTCGAGAAGCTGCCGCGGGCGGGCGGCCTGATGCGGATCGACATCCCGTCGTTCCGCCTTCCCGAACAGGTCCTCGACGAGGAGATCGGCTATATCGTCGACATGGGCGTGGACGTCCGCTACGACACGCCGGTGGACAGCATGAAGGCGCTGCTCGACGGCGGCGGATACGACGCCGTCTTCGTCGGCACCGGGGCTCCGCGTGGCAAGGAGCTCGAGATTCCGGGCCGCCGCGACACCGATCAGATTTTCATCGGCATCGACTGGCTGGAATCAATTCATTTCGGTCACGTGGACAGTGTCGGGAAGCGCGTCCTGATTATCGGCGTCGGCAATACGGCGATGGACTGCTGCCGGTCTGCCAAGCGACTCGGCGCCACCGACGTCAAGGTCATCGCGCGCAAGACGCGGAAGTATTTCAAGGCGTCGCCCTGGGAATTGGAGGACGCCGAGGAGGAAGGGGTCGACATTCTCGAGAACCTTCAGCCGGTGCGTTTCATCATCGAGAACGGCAAGTTGACCGGCATGGAGTTCGAGAAATTCCGGTCGGAGGAAACGCCCGCAGGACTGAAGCAGGAAGTGATCGGGCGTGACGTGATCCCGTGCGACACCGTCGTGCTGGCGATCGGCCAGGACAACGCCTTCCCGTTCATCGAGCGGAACATCGGCATCGAGTTCGGCAAGTGGGACATGCCGGTGGTGGACAAGACGACGTTCATGTCCAGCCGGCCCGGGGTGTTTTTCGGCGGCGACGCGGCATTCGGTCCCCAGAACATCATCTGGGCGGTCGAGCACGGCCATCAGGCGGCGATCTCGATCCACAACCACTGCCAGGGCATCCCCGTCAATCAGCGTCCCGCACCCGGACTCACCCTGACGAGCACCAAAATGGGGCTGCACGAGTGGGCGTACAGCAACGACTACAACCCTGTTGGACGCCAGAAAATGACGCATGTCGAGATGCCGCTGCGCTTCTCGAAGATGACGATCGAGGTGGAGCAGGGATTCACGGCCGAGCAGACGGCGGCGGAAGTCGAGCGCTGCTTGAACTGCGATGTGCAGACCGCGTTCAGCGCACCGGCATGCATCGAGTGCGACGCCTGCGTCGATATCTGCCCGACGGACTGCCTGACGATTGTTCCCAACGATGATCCGCCGGTGTTGGAAGCGCACCTGACGGCGCCGCGCACCGAAACCAGCCAGCCGCTGTTCGTGTCCACGGCCCTGAAGCAGACGGCTCGCGTAATGGTCAAGGACGAAAACGTCTGCGTCCACTGCGGCCTGTGCGCCGAACGCTGCCCGACCTACGCATGGGACATGCGCAAGTCGGTGATTCATATCCCGCTGGCGGGTGAACCGATATCGATTCCTGCCTTGGCGGTGTGAGGACACCGGGAGTCGCGCAGGGGAATCGGGAGTTCATCGCGGCGGTTCTCAACTGACACTGGATCGACTTCCGGTGTCCGCAGGTTCGCTCAGGTATTCCATGGACCGAGTCAACGATTTCGCATTCAAGATTGCTACGGCGAACGGAACCGGGTCGGCGTCGGCGAACGGGCTCATCATGCAGGCGATCTTCCGGATGGGGATTCCGGTCACCGGCAAGAACGTCTTTCCGTCGAATATCCAGGGGTTGCCGACCTGGTACGAGATCCGGGTCAACAAGGACGGCTACACCGCCCGGACGCCGTATTTCGACCTGATGGTGGCGTTGAATGCGGCGACGTATCAGAAAGACGTCGCTGAGGTGCGCGCCGGCGGGTATCTCCTGTACGACTCGACCTGGCCGCTGGACGACAAGCTCCATCGCCCGGACGTGACCTACCTCGGTATTCCGCTGGCGGAGATGTGCAACGCGGCGTTCACCGGCGTGCGCGAGCGCATCCTGATGAAGAACATCGCGTATGCAGGTGCGCTGGCGGCGCTGCTGAAGATCGACACCGACGTGCTCCGTGCACTGCTGAAGGAGAAGTTCGGGAAGAAGCCGGCACTGATGGACTCCAACCGGAAGGCGGTCGATCTCGGTTACGACTTCGCGACGACCAATTTCAACTGTCCCTTGCCGATCCAGTTGCAGGCGATGGACAAGACCAGGGACGCCATCCTGATTGACGGCAACACGTCGGCGGCACTCGGCTGCCTGTATGCCGGGGCGACTGTCGCGGCGTGGTACCCAATTACGCCGTCGACGTCGCTGATGGATGCGTTTCGCGGGTTCTGCCAGAAGTTCCGCGTCGACGAACAGGGTAAGCACAAGTTCGCCATCCTGCAGGCCGAAGACGAACTCGCGGCGATCGGCATGGTGATCGGGGCGAGCTGGGCCGGCGCGCGGGCGTTCACCTCCACCGCTGGTCCTGGCATCTCGCTGATGAACGAATTCATCGGGCTGGCGTATTACGCCGAAGTGCCGGCGGTGATCTTCGACGTGCAGCGGACCGGACCGTCGACCGGCATGCCGACGCGAACGCAGCAGGGTGACCTGATGATGTGCGCCTACGCATCACACGGCGATACCCGTCACATCTGCCTGTATCCATCAGATCCGCGTGAGGCGTTCGAATGTGCGGTCACGGCGTTCGATCTCGCCGAACGGTTCCAGACCCCGGTGTTCGTCCTGAGCGACCTCGACATCGGCATGAACGACTGGGTGATCCCGAAACTGACGTGGGACGACAGTTATCGTCCGGATCGCGGCAAGGTCCTGACGGCGGCGGAACTGGAGGCGGCGAAAAGCTTCTATCGGTATCTCGACGTCGACGGGGACGGGATTCCGTATCGCACGCTCCCGGGCACGCATCCAAAGGGGGCGTATTTCACGCGCGGCTCGGGCCACAACCGGCTTGGCGGCTACACCGAGGATTCCGACGAGTACACCGAGGTCATCGATCGGATCGATCGGAAGATTCAGCGCGCGGCCAAGGGGGTGCCGGCGCCCCTGATCAAAGCCCAGCCGGGACGCACGCTCGGGCTCGTGACGGTCGGCGGCTGTCATGCGGCCTGCGTCGAGGCGATGGACCTCCTGACCAAAGAGGGGATTGCCGTGGATTACATGCGGATCCGGGGGTTCCCGTTCAGCGACGAGGTCACCGGGTTTCTCGAGTCTCACGACATCAATTTCATCGTCGAGCAGAATCGCGACGCGCAGCTGCGCAGCCTGCTGATGCTCGAGACAGGCGTGCCGATTGAGAAACTCGCGTCGGTGCGCTACTACGGCGGGTTCCCGATGAGCGCACATCACGTCATCACCGGCGTCAAAGCCAGGTTGGAAAAGGCGGCCTGACCCATGACATTCCTTCCGAAACCGAAGGTCCATCATCCGGCGCTGCCGAAAAACGAGCTGGGCCTGACGCGGCGCGATTACGAAGGCACGATCACCACGCTTTGCGCCGGCTGCGGGCACGACTCGATCACCGCGGCGATCGTCCAGGCGTTCTGGGAACTTGCGATTCCGCCGCACAAGGTGGCGAAACTCTCGGGCATCGGCTGCTCATCGAAAACGCCGGCGTACTTCCTGAAGGAGGCGCACGGGTTGAACGGCGTCCATGGCCGCATGCCCGCGCTGGTGACCGGCGCGAACGCGGCGAACGGCGAGATCACCTACATCGGGATCTCCGGAGACGGCGACTCGCTGTCGATTGGTATTGGTCACCTCTCGCATGCAATCCGGCGAAACGTGAACCTGCTGTACGTGCTCGAGAACAACGGCGTGTACGGGTTGACGAAGGGACAGTTCTCGGCGTCAGCCGATCGCGGCTCGCTCAGCAAGAAGGGCGAAGCAAACACGATGGAGGCCATCGATGGGTGCCTGCTGGCCTTGACGCTCGGGGCGACGTTCGTGGCCCGCAGTTTTTCCGGCGACAAGGCGCAACTCGTGCCAATCATCAAGGCCGGCCTTGCGCATCGCGGGTTTGCGTTCGTCGACGTCATCTCACCGTGCGTGACGTTCAACGACCACGAGGGATCGACGAAGAGTTACGCCTACACGCGTGAGCACAACGTTGAAATCGTGCAGGCCGATTTCGTTCCCCCCGCAACCGAGATTACCGCCGAGTACGAAGCGGGCAGCGTCCGCAACGTCATGCTGCACGACGGCGGATGGGTGCGGCTCCGCAAGGTCGCAGAGGACTACGACCCAACCGACCGCGATCGCGCCTATACCTACATTCGTGAGCGGCAGCGCGAGGGCGAGGTCGTCACCGGCCTCTTGTTCATCTCTCCCGATTCGCGGGACGTCCACGATCAGAACAACACCGTGAACGCCGCATTGACCACTTTGCCGTATGACCAGTTGTGCCCCGGCAGCAGCGAACTCGAGCGCTTACAGCAGCGATTCCGTTAACTGAATCCTGATTCCTGAATCCTGATTCCTGAGTTATGACATGATGCGCGCCCAACCGGATTTGGAGTCGGAATGACACATCGTTCTTTCGCCTGCGCCTCACTCCTCGCGGCCGGACTCGCGACGGGTGTCGTGTTCACGGTCAGCGCCCAGGAATGGAAGACGAAATCGCCGGCCGCTGCGGACTGGGCGGCGATGGCAAAACTCCCGGATTTCAACGGCGTATGGGAGACCGGTCGCGCGCCTGGGGCTGCGCCTGCTGCCGGACGGCCGGGCGCCGCCGGCGCCGCGAATGTGCCGGGTG
>Ga0170475_130561533_pt1 | contig 11603 bp, 8 predicted proteins | sample Soicark_Litter_5_FD_111474 | JGI IMG/M metagenome (GOLD analysis project Ga0170475, IMG submission 111474) | Avena fatua rhizosphere microbial communities from Hopland, California, USA. Combined Assembly of 48 SPs | reverse complement strand
GTTGTATCAAAGGTACGATCTGTCAGATCAGTCGGACTGCCTGCTGAGCAAGTTGAAGAATATAGGAGGGAACTACCCCCGGAATCAGGGAACCGGCGACCGAGATAACCAAAGCCAGTGAAACCGGTGCGGTGAGTTTCATCCACTCAAAGTCTTCTTTTGGATCCTTCATGTACATGAAGACCATCACCCGCAGATAGTAATACACCGAGGCTGCGCTGTTAAGAACACCGATGATTGCCAGCCAGACGTAGCCTTTCTGGATTGCGCCGGAAAAGAGGTAGAATTTACCGATGAAACCGGCAGTCGGAGGCATTCCGGCAAGCGAAAATAAAAATATGGTCATGGCCAATGCAAGAACGGGATGCTTGAAGCCGAATCCGGCGAAATCCTGCACATTGCCATTGGTCTCACCTTTTTTGCCGACCAGGATGATAATGGCAAATGCCCCGATATTCATGAAGGCGTAGGAGAGCATGTAGAAGAGAATACCAGCGGTTCCTGTTCCGTTGCCTGCCGCGAAGCCGACCAGTGCGTAACCAGCGTGCGCTATGGAAGAGTAGGCCAGCATCCTTTTGATATTGTCCTGGCGTAGGGCGGTGATGTTCCCGACGGTCATCGTCAGCACGGCCAGTATCCAGAGCAGCTGGCTCCAGTCGGCCTGCATCGTCGGGAAGGCCACCAGAAACAGGCGCAGGGCAGCAGCAAAACCGGCAGCCTTGGGACCAGCCGACATGAAGGCAGTCATTGGAGTCGGTGCACCTTCATAAACATCAGGTGTCCACATATGAAAGGGCGCTGCAGCAATTTTGAATGCAAATCCGGTCATCATAAGCAGCATACCGGCCAGGAGCATTACGTTGGCGGAGGGCAGGCTCATCTGAGCTACCTGTGCTGCGATCTTGTCTATCCTGGTTGTGCCGGTTGCGCCATAGGTGAGCGCCATGCCGTAGAGCAGGAAACCGGTGGAAAATGCACCCAGCAGGAAGTATTTAAGGCCTGCCTCGTTGGACTTGAGATTGGCGCGGTTGAACCCGGCCAGGACATAAAGAGATACCGACATTACCTCAAGACCGAGGAAAATTGTCATCAGGTCGGTACCCGATGCCATCAGCATCATGCCGACTACCGTGAACAGGATAAGCGGGTAAAGCTCGCCGTGGTCGCACTCTTCACGCTGCATGTACTGGTCGGAGATCAGAATGGCGAGTCCGGCGGAAACAAGAAAAATCATCTTGAAGAAGGTGGCGAAATTATCCTGGACAACAGCCCCGTTGAAGCTACTGATATTGGTCCCCCAACCGGTAACGACCAGAGCGCCTGTAGCCGCAACACCGATGAAACTTATGTATCCGAGGTAGGATTTCTGCCCGCTGGGTACAAAAACATTGATCAGCAGCAAGGCCATGGCGAGCACGGAAAGAAATATCTCCGGCAGGATCGGCGTAATGTTGACGGCTGGCATAATAAACATGTCCATCTAATATTTCCTCCGGTAGGATGACTCTATATTATTTAATATTGTGCGGCTGGATGGCTGCAGGTGCCTGGATTGCCATCGGCACTCCGGGATGGCCCACAGGCATTGCCTGGGCAGCCGGAGCTGGTGCAGTCATGCCGGCAGGTTTTGCCTGGGCAACAAGTTTCTGGATAGCGGGGTCCATCTTGGCAATGAAGGGATTGGGATACAGTCCCATCACGAATACCAGGATGATCAGTGGCACCATCAGACCGATTTCACGGGCATTCAGGTCAAGCAGCTTCTGGTTTTTGGGATTGTTGAGTTCGCCGAACATGACACGCTGGAACATCCACAGCATGTACACAGCAGACAGAATAACGCCGCTGGTGGCGATAATGGTATACCAGCGCAGCTCGCTCTCAAACCCGCCAAGCAGTACAAGGAACTCCCCTACGAAACCATTCGTGCCCGGCAGACCGATGGAAGAGAAAGTAACGATCATGAATATGGTCGCAAAGATCGGCATTTGTTTGGAGAGCCCGCCAAAATCTGTAATCAACCTGGTGTGCCGGCGTTCGTAGATGAAGCCGACGATAAGGAACAGTGCACCGGTGGAAACACCGTGGTTGAGCATCTGCAGCATTCCTCCGGTAATCCCCTGCTGATTGAAGGCAAAGACTCCGAGCATGACGAAACCAAGGTGAGCAACCGATGAGTAGGCAACCAACTTCTTTACATCTTCCTGGACCATGGCAACCAAGGCCGCATAGATGATGCCGATGACGGCAAGCGTGGCAATAAGTGGAGTGAACTTGTGGGCCGCATCAGGAAATAACGGAATTGCGAAACGGACGAAGCCGTATGTACCCATCTTTAGCAGAATAGCGGCCAGTATTACAGAACCGGCTGTGGGTGCCTCGGTATGGGCATCAGGCAACCATGTATGTAATGGAAACATCGGAACCTTGATTGCAAATACGAGTGCGAAGGCAAGGAACAGCCACATTTGTGTAGCCGGGTCAAGGTGGAGATCGAAGAATCTGACCAGGCCGAAGTCAGTCAGTCCGGCGTTGATGCCTTTGAAATAGAGGAAGACCAAGGCAACAAGCATGAGCAGGGAGCCGACCATGGTGTAAATAAAGAACTTCACTGCTGCATAGATCTTGTTTTTGCCACCCCAGATTCCGATGATGAAGTACATCGGAATCAGCATAACTTCCCAGAAAATGTAGAAGAGGAAAAGGTCGAGCGCTATAAAAGCTCCCAGCATGCCTGTTTCGAGCAGCAGCAGGCAAATCATGTATTCCTTGACTTTTTCTTCAACAGCAGTCCAGGTCGAGAGCACGGCAATCGGCATTATAAAGGTGCTGAGCATGAACAGCCAGAGGCTGATGCCGTCGATTCCGACAGAGTAACGCATCACGAAAGGCCCGGCAGATATCCATGGCACATTTTCCACGAATTGAAACTCGGCATTCGTCTGAAAGCCGGTCATGATCGGCAGCGATACCAGAAAGGTCACTACGGTTATGGCAAGAGTTACGCCGCGCAGCACAGCCTTGCTGTCCTTGGGGATAAACAGCAGCAGAAGGACACCCAGTAGCGGCAGGAATGTCGTCAGGCTCAGTAGGTTACTCATGAATTCGTGCTCCTTTATGCAAATTGCAGATAATGACCTATTTAAACAAGTAGTAGCCAAGTATCACAACAACGCCAAAGGCCATTGAAAAGGCGTAGTTGTAAATGAGACCGGATTGCAGGTAGCGGAATATGCCGCTGAAGGCCATAACGACGTTAGCTACACCATTTACGATTCCGTCAATCACCAGCACATCGAAGCCTTTCCAGAGGAAGCGGCCGAACGCCTTACAGGGATTGACAAAGACATAGTCATAGAGCTCGTCCACATACCACTTGTTGTAGACGGCGCGATGAAGACCAGGAAAGGCGGCGGTGAACTTCTTCGGCAGCTCGGTATTCTTGATGTAGAGCGTAAAGGCGATCGTGATACCGACCACTGCGATAACGACTGACAGACCCATCAGACCCCATTCAAGAGCATGGCTGTGATGACCGCCTTGGTGGGCATAGGTGGCGCTGTAGTGGTTGGCCTGTTCGAAGACCGGCTCAAGCCAGTGTTCGAAGTAGTTCGGGATGCCGCCCAGCAGATCTCCGATTACTTTCGGCAATCCTATATAGCCGCCGACAACCGCCAGAAAGCCAAGCACCATCAACGGGATCGTAATGACGAGCGGTGACTCGTGCAGATGATTTTTAACTTTGGCATTGATACGGCATTCGCCGTAGAAGGTCATGAATACCAGCCGGAACATGTAGAAGGCTGTAAAGCAGGCGGCAATGGCACCAATCCCCCACAGGACAGCATTAGTAGTGCCGTGATAAGGGTTTGAAAAGGCCTGCCAAAGGATCTCGTCCTTGGAGAAGAATCCGGAGAATCCGGGAATACCGGCAATGGCTATCGTTGAGACAAGGAAGGTAATGAACGTAATCGGCATAGCCTTCTTAAGACCACCCATGTTGCGCATATCCTGCGGGTCGTCATGCAGATGGCCATGGTGGAGTGCATGGTGCATTGCGTGGATAACCGAGCCGGAGCCAAGGAACAGACAAGCCTTGAAAAAGGCATGGGTCATCAGGTGGAAAATTCCGGCAGTGAATGCGCCAACACCCATGGCCAGAAACATGAATCCCAGCTGAGATACGGTGGAGTAAGCCAACACGCGCTTGATATCATTCTGAGCAGTACCGATAGTGGCGGCGAAAATAGCAGTCAGCGCACCGACAACCGCGACAACAAGCATTGTTTCCGGCGCTTTAACAAATACGAAACTCATGCGGCCGATCATGTAGACACCGGCTGTAACCATTGTTGCAGCATGGATCAGTGCAGAAACGGGAGTCGGACCTTCCATAGCATCTGGCAACCATGTATAGAGCGGGAGCTGTGCCGACTTGCCAGTGGCACCGACGAAAAAGCAGAGGGTAGCGAAGGTAACTACGCCGCCATACGGCAGGAGCTGGGAAGCAGCCTTTAATTCAGTGAAATTGATTGTCCATACGTTGTGGTTACTGCCAAGCCACCAGTAGAGGGTAAAAAGGCCGATCAGAAATCCGAAGTCGCCGACCCTGTTCATTACAAAGGCCTTCTTGGCGGCGTCACCGGCAGATTTTTTATGGAAATAGTACCCGATCAAGAGATATGAGCAGAGGCCGACACCTTCCCAGCCAATGAACATGACCAGCATATTGCTGCCCAAAACCAGCAGCAGCATCGACATGCAAAACAGGTTAAGGTAAGCGAAAAAGCGGTAAAAGCCCTCCTCGCCGTGCATATAACCGATCGAGTAAAGGTGGATCAGGGAGCCTACTCCTGTTACTACCATGATCATGATGCAGGAAAGCGGATCAAGCAGAAAAGCCATGTCTGCCTTGAAATTCCCGGAGTGAATCCACGGGAAAACGACCTTCTCAAAGACCCTCTGCTCGGCCGGGAGCCCAATCATCTGCAGGAGAATCAAGGTCGAGACCACGAAGGATGAGAATATCGCCAGCGTGCCGATAGCTCCGATAACCGCTTCATTTTTGATCTTTTTCCCGAAGAAGCCGTTGATCAAAAATCCAATCAGCGGGAAAAACGGGATCAGCCATACTTTGTCAAACATGAAAGGCTCCTTTATTCAATCTTAAGCATTTGCAATAAATAAGTTCAGGTTGTTACAGTTTCATGATGTTCATGTCTTCGACGTCGATCGATTCCTTGTTGTTGTAGAAAGCGATCATCAGTGCAAGGCCCACTGCGGCTTCTGCGGCAGCTACTGTCATGACGAAAAAGACAAAAACCTGCCCGTCAAGATTTCCCAGGTGACGTGAAAGTGCCACAAAGGTGAGGTTGACAGCGTTCAGCATCAGCTCGATGCACATGAAAATAACGATGGCATTTTTACGGGTCAAGACACCGATGGTACCGATGGAAAAGAGGACGGCGCTGACAATAAGGTAGCTGTTAAGGTTTTCCATGTGTTCCCTCTATCTAGAGTTTTTTCTTTGCAAGGATAACGGCACCAACGATAGCGACCAAAAGCAGGATTGAGGTGATCTCGAATGGCAGCAGAAAGGTGGTGAACATCTCACGGCCAATCAGTTCTGTGTGGCCTACCTGCCTTATTATTTCATTGCTGTATGGACCGGTAGGTAGGGCAGCCCTGCTTTTAAGCAAGAGATAGACTGTATTGATCAGCGTAAAGATTCCGATAATTGAACCGAGGATCACCTGGTGCGAGTGTTTTTTTGTCGCATCGACACGGATATTGAGCAGCATGATGGTAAAGACTATCAGAACCATGATAGCGCCTGCGTATACCATAACCTGTACCACAGCCATAAACGGAGCATCGAGCATGACGTAGTAGGTTGCAAGGCAAAAGAAGGTCAGTATCAACGACAAGGCACTGTTAATAGGGTTCTTGCAGGTAATCACCAGTATCGCCGATATGACTGCAACCAGCGTGATAATCGCGAAGAAAAGGGTTTCCATGCACTGCTCCTTTATTTCTTTTCTAAAAGTCTTTCTTTGGAGAAGATAAAGTCTTCACGACGATAGTTGGCAAGCTCAAACTCACCGGTCATCTTGATTGCGTCAACGGGGCAGGCTTCCACGCAGTAGCCGCAGAATATGCAGCGCAACATATCGATTTCATATACTGCGGCATATTTATCATGATTGGCATCTTCACCTGCTTCTACTGTTATGCATTTGGCGGGACATACAGTCGGGCAGAGATAGCAGGCCACACATTTGGCTTTATTATGGGAGACATTGAGGGCATGAAGTCCCCTGAACCGCGCTGCGACCTTGGGCCGCTCCGTGGGGTACTGCAAAGTTACCGGCTTTTTGAAAAGATGAGCCAGGGTAATCTTAAGTCCATTTAAAATCGGAGTAATAGGATTCATTGTTCCACCCTTATGCTTTTTAATTGCTTTTAGTTGTGATCACTTACTTGATGAAGTAGCCGATGATGCCAGTGATGACGATGTTGACCAACGCCAGCGGCAGAAGCACCTTCCATCCGAGATACATCAGCTGGTCGTAACGATAGCGCGGCAAAGTCGCCCTGATCCACATGCAGAAGAACATCAGGAAGTAGACTTTGGCAATGAAGTAGACAGGCCCGAGGAGGACGAAGGAACTTACGAACGGTCCCTGCCATCCGCCGAGAAATAGTGTGGCCGTGATCGCGCAGACCGTAACCATATTGGCGTATTCTGCCATGAAGAACATGGCGTATTTCATCGATGAATATTCCGTACAGAAGCCTGAAACCAGCTCCGTCTCAGCCTCGGGCAGGTCGAAGGGGGTACGGTTGATCTCTGCCAGGGAGCATACGAAAAACAGGAACAGTGCCAGCGGCTGCTTGAAGGCATACCAGTTGAGGCCGTTGTAACCGGACTGCTGTAGTACGATCTCGTTCAGAGAAAGTGTACCCGACAACATAAAAACCGATACGATGGCAAGTCCTGCAGACAGTTCGTAAGAGATCATCTGGGCAGAAGCGCGCAGACCACCCATGAGAGAGTATTTGCTGTTGGATGCCCAGCCCGCCAGAACTATTCCGTATACTCCAAGTGAGGACATGGCAAGGATATAGAGAACGCCGACGTTAATATCGTAAACCCTGCCACTTGCGGTATCGAAGTATGCGGCGATCTGGAGAGGAATCTTGTAACCGGCTACCTCGATAACACCGCCGAACGGTATTACAGCAAAGGTGATGAATGCAGGAATCAGTGCGATCAGTGGTGCCAGTAGAAACGCAAACGTACTGGATTGGCTGGGTACGATCTCTTCCTTGAAAAAGAGCTTGACCCCATCCGCAATCGGCTGCAGTAGGCCATGCCAGCCGGTGCGCATCGGTCCGAGTCGAACCTGCATATGCCCGATAATTTTACGCTCGGCATAGGTCGCATAAGCAACAGTCAAAAGCACGAAAACAAAAGCCACGAGGACCTTGGCAACCATTGCGATGTAATACATCATCGGCAGTCCAAATATCTCGATACCCATCTGTCCCTCTTTCCATAATTATTATTGATAAAGACTTAAATGTTAAAATAAACACTGCTTGGCGACAGCAGCGGTGGTTTTATTTTGCTGCAGCAACGGAAACCCAGGTAATCGCAGACCCGTTCCAGACTTGGTTAATGGGGTTTTCACCGAAATGATAGGGGGAGAAGACCACACCCTCTGGCATGCGTGTAGTGATTCTCGCCTTGAGCTTTATGCTGCCGGTTTCAGACGTAACCACCAGCAGATCATTCTCGGTGAGTTTGAGGCCAGCAGCGTCTGACCTGGAAACTTCGATGTATCCTTCCGGGCAGACATGCATCGGTCCTTCCCCATGCTGCGAGAGAGTACCACAGTGATACAGGATACTGCCGGTGAGCATGGCCAGCTTGCCGGATGGCCTGGTCATGGGAACTGACGCAGCCGGAACAACAAAGGCAGGTTTAGGCTGTACTGCTGCAAAAGCCCCCTCTTCTCCAAGTCCTTCATAGCTGAGGCCTGCATAACCTGGAGTGGTTGATGCTATTCGGGAAAAGACGGAAGCGACGGAAGATTCTTTCTCTCCTCCGAGTTTGCCGATCAAATCGTTGAATATATCGAAGTCGGAACGGCTTTGTCCGACCTTTTTAATGCCGGGCTTGATGTACTGAACCCTGCGGTCTACGCTGGTGAAGGTGCCTTCTTTCTCTGCAAAGGAACAAGCCGGCAATACGACATCGGCCATCGCGGCGGTCTCACTGAGGAAAAGATCAGAGACAACCAGAAAATCGGCTTTCTCCAGTGCCGAAAGCACCTTGGCCTGATCCGGGTAAGAAACGACCGGGTTTTCACCTGCAATGAACAGAGTCTTGACTGCCCCGGAGATACAGCCTTCCAGGATCTGAGAAGCGTTCAGTGCGCCGTCAGTCGGATACAGACCCATGTCAACAGCACCCTGACTATTGTTCTTTTCAGACATGCAGAGTATGCCGGATCCTTCTTTCCCGTATTTGCCGGCAAGAATGGCAAGGTTTGCGATAGCGTGGGCAAGATCGGCATTGTGTCCGGGGTATGCGTGGCCTACAGGGAAAAGGATCATTGCCTTTTCGGCGGTAGCGTATTCCTGGGCGATACGGGATATATCGGCTGCCTTGAGTCCTGTCTGTCCGGCAACTGCTTCCGGCGTAAAACCGGCAAGTGCTTTTTCAAGTTCAGCAAGTCCGGGTACGTTTGCAGCAGAAGCTGCAATCAATTTCTGATCTAGTATTGATTTGCTGATGGCATTGATAACGGCAAGTTCAGTACCGGGAGTGTGCAGTAGTGTCTGAGCACCCGGCAGCTTGCTCAATTTTCCGCGCTTGTCGGAGAGAATGCTGAGTTTGACACCGTTATTTTTGACAGCCTTGTTGATCTCAAAGCCGATGATAGGATGGGTTTCGTAAGCATCCGTCTTGATGACGAGCAGCAGATTGCTTTTCTGGATATCGAGGATAGTCGCATTGGAGGCCGGTAAGCCGAAACTTTTGGCAAGTCCCTCGGTCAAGGCTGCATGGGCATAACCTGCAGAATGATCGTAATTCTTTGAACCGGCGGTCTCCAACATCCGTTTGAAAACCACAACTTCTTCGTTGGTCATGCGGGGTGTGGCAAGACCGGCCACACTGCCACTTTTAAGACGTCCGGCAACAAGCTCGAGGGCTTCATCCCATCCGGCTTCAACCAGGGTGCCGTTTTTTCGTATCAAAGGCTTGGTAAGCCGCTTGTCACTGTTGACAAATTGGTATCCGAACCTGCCTCTTGCACAGAGTAACCCTTCATGAAAACCCTGGTTCTGGTCGTAAACAATAGTCAGGACCTTATTGTCTTTAACGCCGAGTGTGATGTTGCAACCAGTTCCGCAGTAACCACAAACCGACTTCTGTTTGGTCAGCGACCAGAAGCGAGCTTTGAATTTGAACGGACGGGCAAGCAGTGAGCCGACAGGGCAAACCGAGACGCAGGATCCGCAGAATTCGCAGCTTAGTGCGCCTTCGAATTCACAACCAATCTTCGTCTCAATGCCGCGGCTGATAAAGGTCAATGCACCGAAACTGACGACCTCATCACAAATGCGGGCGCATTTGCCGCAGAGAACGCAACGGTTCATATCCCGCTCGATCAGCGGATTGTTATAATCGATCTCATGGTTGAACTTTGCGTCTGAAAAACGATTCGAGCTTACTTTATATTCATACGTCAGGTTCTGAAGATCGCAGTCGCCCCCCTTGTCGCAGACAGGGCAATCGATTGGGTGATTAAGCAACAGCAGCTCCAGGACCATCTTGCGGGCCTTGATAATGTCCGGAGTGGAAGTACGGATGATCATACCTTCCGTTACCGGAGTGGTACAAGCAGGGATCTGGCGTCCCTTCATCTGTTCGACTTCAACCAGGCACATTCGGCAGGCGCCAAAGGGCTTCAGCTTCTTGTCGTGGCACAGGATAGGTATCTCTATGCCATTGATTTTGGCCGCTTCATATATGGTGGCATTCTTTGGTGCAGTGACTTGCTTATCGTCAATCGTAAGATTTACCATCTCAACCTCTGTAAGTGAGTTTAGCCGTTAATGTTAATTCCAGCCTACTCCAGCGCCATAAAACGACATGCGTCATAGCAGGATTTGCATTTGGTGCATTTTTCCTTGTCAAGCCAGGCAAGCTGCCCCTTTTCCCAGACAATGGCATCCACAGGGCAGGCCTTCTTGCAGGCCCCGCACTTGACGCACTTGTCTTCGACAACCTGCCACAGCAGAAGTTCTTTGCAGCAGTTGGACGGACAGCGCTTCTCGTTAATATGTGCCTCATACTCATGGCGGAAATAATTAATAGTCGACAGAATCGGGTTGGGAGCTGTCTGGCCGAGACCGCAAAGCGATGCCTTCTTGATTGAAACCCCAAGATCCTGCAGGGTTTCGAGGTCTGATGGCTCGCCACGGCCTTCGGTGATCCTTTCGAGGATGTCGAGCATGACCTTCAGGCCGATCCGGCACGGAACGCACTTTCCACAGGACTCCATCCGGGTAAAGTTGAGGAAGAACCGCGATACGTCAACCATGCAGGTGGTTTCGTCCATGACGACCAGACCGCCGGAACCCATCATGGCGCCTGCTTTGATCAGGGAGTCATAGTCAACAGGGGTATCGAGAATGTCGGCAGGAATACATCCGCCGGATGGGCCACCTGCCTGTACCGCCTTGAATTTTCGATTGTTTGCGATCCCGCCGCAAACATCGTAAATGACCTCGCGGATCTTCATGCCGGCAGGAACCTCGACAAGACCGGTGTGCTTGACCTTACCGGTGACGGCAAAGATCTTGGTTCCCTTGGTTGTCTCTGTCCCGAGGGATGCATACCATTCAGCACCCTTGTTGATAATGTGTCTGACGTTGCCAAAGGTTTCGACGTTGTTGATGTTGGTCGGCTTGCCCCACAGTCCCCTGACTGCAGGGAACGGAGGTCTTGGACGGCTCATCCCGCGTTGACCTTCGATAGAGGCCATCAGTGCGGTTTCTTCACCGCAGACGAAGGCACCGGCACCCATTTTGATACGCATGTCGAAATTCAGACCCCAGCCCTGAATGTTCTGGCCAAGGTAGCCCTTTTCATAACAAACATCGATGGCGTGCTGAAGACGTTGCACGGCAAGTGGATATTCGGCGCGAACATAGACATAGCCGAAGTCGCAGCCAATGGCGTACGCAGCGATCATCATACCTTCGATGATGCAGTAGGGGTCCCCCTCGAGCAGGGAACGGTCCATGAATGCACCGGGGTCCCCCTCGTCGGCATTACAGATCAGGTATTTGTGTTCTCCGGGAGTTGCCTTGCAGAAGGACCACTTCATGCCGGTAGGGAAGCCGCCGCCCCCACGGCCGCGCAGGCCTGACTTCTTGACCTCTTCGATGACCTCTTCCGGCTTCATCGACTTAACGCATTTTTCAATCGCCTTGAAACCGTCCTCTTCAAGGTAGGCGTCGAGGCTGTCAGGATCTATCTGGCCGCAACCGGTCATGACGACACGCATCTGGGCATCGACAAACTG
>Ga0170475_121949324_pt1 | contig 11604 bp, 7 predicted proteins | sample Soicark_Litter_5_FD_111474 | JGI IMG/M metagenome (GOLD analysis project Ga0170475, IMG submission 111474) | Avena fatua rhizosphere microbial communities from Hopland, California, USA. Combined Assembly of 48 SPs | reverse complement strand
GTTCGCTCTGAGCGGCTTGTGAGCCGCTGGCGGGGCATACCTTTTTATCCGGTCGCCCGCCTTTTCATCATCGCCCCGAGCGGCCCCCGCCGCCGGGAATCATGGATAGCTGAGAGCCGAGGGCGGACGGCTTCGAGGGAGACTCGCATGGCAACGTTCAAGTTCGAGGCAATGGACACTACCGGCGGAGAGGTCAAGGACTCCGTCGAGGCGGCCAGCGAAGAGGAAGCGCAGCAAAAGATCCGCAACATGGGCTACTTCGTGACCAAGATCACCGAAGTGGCCAGCAAGAAGGCCAAGGGCAAGGGCAAGGCCAAGGGCCGCCGCAAGAAGGGCCAGGTCTTCACCTTCGGCAGTGTCTCGTCGAAGGTCCTGTGTACCTTCACGCGGCAGTTCTCGACGCTGCAGGACGCCGGGCTGCCCGTGTTGCGCAGCCTCAAGATCCTCGAGCACCAGATGAAGCCGGGCGTGCTCAAGAACGCCCTCATTGACGTCGTGGACGACGTCGAGTCGGGGTCGTCGTTGAGCGAGGCGTTCGGCAAACACCCCAAGTGCTTCGACCGGCTGTACGTCAACATGGTGAAGGCGGGGGAGGCCGGCGGCGCGCTGGAGGTCATCCTCAAGCGCCTGGCCGACTTCAAGGAAAAGGCGCAGAGCCTGAAGCGCAAGATCCAGGGGGCGATGGTCTACCCGGCCGTCGTCATCCTGGTGGCGGTCGGCATCCTGACCTTCATCATGATCTACATCATCCCGAAGTTCGAGAAGATCTTCAAGGACTTCAAGATGAAGCTGCCGGTGTTGACGGAATCGCTCATGGCGACGTCGCGCTGGTTCTCCACTTACTGGTACATTCTGCCGCTGTTCCCGCTCTGCTTCTGGCTCCTGATCAAACTCATCCGCCTCAACAAGACAGGGGCGTACGCCCTGGATCGGTTCTACCTCTGGATACCGATCGTGGGCACGCTGATCGAAAAGACCTCGATCGCCCGCACCATGCGGACGCTGGGCACCCTGATCGCGTCCGGCGTGCCGATCCTCGAGGCGCTCAGCATCGTCCGCGAGACGTGTACCAACGCCGTCTTCGAGCGCATGTATCAGCGCGTCTACGACTCGATCCGCGAGGGAGACACGATCGCGCAGCCGCTCAAGGAGAGCCGGCTGGTCGACGACATGGTGGTCAACATGATCGACGTCGGCGAGGAGACGGGCGACCTGGACACGATGCTCTACAAGATCGCCGACGTGTACGACGAGGAAGTGGACGTCCTGGTCGAGAGCCTGATCAGCCTGATGGAGCCGGTGATGATCGTGATCCTGGGCGGGATCATCGGCACCATTGTGATCGCCCTGTTCATGCCGTTGATCAAGCTGCTGGACGGGCTGAGCAAATAACGGCGTTTGTAATTTGTAGTTTGTAATTTGTAGTTTGCCTGGCACCTGGAAAGGCGACAGGCTAACCTCACTTCAAATTACCAACTACAAATTACAAATTACGAAGAGGACGAGACTCATGAAACTCAAGAACCGGAAGAGCCCGTGGCGGGGCTTCACGCTGATCGAGATGCTGGTGGTCATTGCCATCATCGCCGTCCTGGTCAGCCTGACGGCGGGCGTGGTGCTGAAAATCCTTGAGAAGGGCCCCGAGGTGCAGCGGCGCTCCGACATTAGCCAGCTGTCGGAAAGCATTGCGCAGTTCAAGCAGGTGTTCAAACTCGACGAGTCTCCGCCGAGCCGATTCGCCCTGCGCTCGAACATCAAGGAATACAGTCAACCCGCAAACCCCAACCCGGACAAGCTGGACATAGAGTCGCTCCTCTTCCTCCAGAAACTGTCTGGCAACAACAGCGTCGGGCTCGACCAAAATGGCAACCCGATCCCACTGGCCTGGGCGGGCTTCGACGCCAGTGGGAACCCAAACCTCATTCCCAGTGGCCAGCGTGTGGTTTTGACGGGGGATCAGTGCCTCGTCTTCTTCCTGGGTGGGATCACGGATGGCAGCCCGCCAGTCAGTCAGGGCTTCTCAGCGAATTCGCGGAACCCGACGATCCAGGGCGGAGAGCGCAGAGGCCCGTTCTACAACTTCGAGTCGAACCGGCTTGTACAGGGCAGCAACGGATTCTACTCCTACATGGACCCCTACAAATTGCCGTACGCCTATTTCAGCTCGTACAAGACGACGAACGGCTACAACCGCTACTTCAGTACCTATAACAATTCGGACTGCGCCAACCTCGGCGTCTGGCCGTACTATCCCACGGCCGGCAGCGGTTCCGCGCCCCCGGCCAAGTATCACAATCCGAAAAGCTTCCAGATCATCTCGGCCGGGAAGGACAATACCTTCGGCTGCGGCACCGTCAACTCCAGCCCGTGGAGCCCTGGCAACGCCTCGCGCGAAATGGAGGATGATATGTCCAACTTCTACGACTCCGCTCTGGGCTCCAAGTAAGGGAGGCGAGTGATGATTCCTCGAAGGCAGAGGCGACCCGGGCGGCGCGGTTTCACAATGGTCGAACTACTCGTGGTCATACTCATCCTCGCCGTCCTCACTGGCTTGATCGCCTCGGCGGTCTTCGTCGTCATCGGCGGGCAGGCGCAGAAGAATACCGAAACCATGCTGCGCAAGTTGCACGACGGCGTGCAACAACAATGGAGTGAGGCCTCCAAGGAGTTCCGGAGCCCCGAGAAGTCCGCTCCCTCTCCGTACGTCCTGCAGCTGGCAGGCGGAGATCCGGCGCGGGCCCAGGTCATCTGGATGAAGCTCCAGCTGCGGCGTGAGTTCCCGATGAGCTACGACGAGATCCTCCGCCCGTGGGGCACGCACACGGAGCTTCAGGGCGATCTCAAGCAGATTCCTTCCTACGTGCTTGCTATCCAGAACAGGAATTCGGCCAACACGAACTCCGGGGGTATCTACACGGAATCCGCGGCGTGCCTGCTGATCGCGCTGGAGAATCATCCGCACAAGGGCATGAAGTTCAACGCTGAAGAATCGCTCGGCGCCAGCGCCATTAGGGACACCGACGGCGACGGCGTGCCGGAGATCGTCGACAGCTGGGGCAGGCCGATCGTTTTCTTCCGCTGGGGGACGGGCAACCCTGCTCTCGACGCCCTGGCCCGCAACGTGCGGGACCCCAATCGCCGCGACCGCGATAGCGAAGATCCGTTCCACAAGCTCATGGACGGGAACTGGCAATCTGGAAACTCTCTGGGAGTAACAACATTCCAGGACCTGTGCCACACCATCAAAGATCCGTCCAGCGGAGCGCCGCGCTCGTTCTTCACCATCCCCGTGGTGGTGTCGGCGGGCAAGGACGGCAAGTTTGGGCTCAATGGCGACATGAGCACGCAAACAGGGTCGGCGGACGCGGAGGACAACATTTACAGTTTCACCCTCAAGTAGCGGTCACGGGAGGGCACGCCACTTGCGGCTTTGTAACGAGGGCAAAGCCCCAAGCGGCCAGAGTGGTGGGGCATCAGCCGCCTGAAAAGAGAAAGGCTTATGGGCACGCTTCGACGCAACCGGCCAGGCTTCACGCTGATCGAGCTGCTGGTCGTCATGGCCATCATCAGCTTCCTCGCTGCTCTGCTCGTGCTTCTCGGCCCCGGGCTGCTCAAGAGCGAGAAGGCGGCGCGGGGCGCCCAGACGCTCCAGGGCATCCTGTTTGTCGCCAAGCAGCAGGCGCTGCGCGATCGCAATCCCTACGGCATCCGCCTGCTGCAAGATAACGACACCCAGGTCCGAAGCTTCCAGTACATCCAGCAGCCCGGCGACTTCACCGGAGGGAAGGTGACGGTCACCACCGGCTCGGCGACGGCCACCTTCACTGGTGTTGACCTGACGGGCGGCCTGCCGGACCCGGCCACGTGGCCGGTCCAGAAAGGCGACTTCCTCCAGGCAGTCCCCAGTGACCCCTACAATAGGATCGAAACCGTCACCCAGGTTAGTTTGAATCCGCTCGTCTGCCAGGTAACTTTCACCTACCAAACCTACAACGGCAGCGGGTCAAGTACCCCGACCGACCAGTATCGCATCGCGCGGTCGCCGCGGCCGGCTCCCGGCGAGGACACCATCTTGTTGCCCGACGATGTCATCGTCGACATGGGGCCCAACCGCAGCATCATCACGGCCGACCAAAGGGGTTACTTCGACATCCTGTTCGCTCCGTCAGGAGCCCTCCAGGGGGGGGTCGGCGGCGCCCAACAAGGCAAGATCATCCTCTGGGTGCGCGACGAGACGCAGGACCCGAACAGCAGCAGCGAACAAACGCTCATCACGATTTTCATCCGCACCGGGCAGATCGCCGCTTATGCTGTCGATACCGGCAGTTCTGATCCTTACTCGTTCACGCGCGACCCGCGCGCCGGCGGGCTGTGAGGCAACCGCAGAGGAGACACAACCATGACGCACCGTCCGGGCATTAGCCTCGTCGAAGTGCTGGTGGCGATCCTGATCACCAGCATTGGTCTGCTGTCCCTGCTGGTGCTGTTCCCGCTGGGAGCGCTCGAGATGGTCCAGGCCATCCAGTCCGACCGAGCCGGCCACATCAAGCGCAGCGCTGGGGCCATCGCCAACACCTGGGACATCCGGAACATCCGCGGTGGCAACCCGCTTGTCACGAACGCGATGCTGGATCCGAACAACACGGGCAATCCTGCCACGGCTTACGTCCCGAGTCCCGGGGTGGTGCCCCCACCGGCCCTGGCCCCTCGTCAGGCTCCGGGGCCCAATCCCCTCTCGGCCAACGCGCCCAGCTACCCTGTCCTCGTTGACCCGAACGGCTACTGGGCCAATCTCAACACCGCCTGGCAGGACTGGGTCGCGGGAGGACCGACCAGTGGGTTCGTGCTGCCACGCCGCGTCTCCTGCGAGCCCCTCAATCCGAACAGCGCGACGCCGCCATCCCTCAACTTCCCCACGGGGTCGACCATGGCGATGGACTCGACTGCCCGGAGGCAGCAGCTTCTGCGGTGGACCACCCTGCTGGACGACATGCGGTTTCTGCGCGACGAGACTGACGCCGGCCGGCCCTGCGCGCCCGGTGGTGCCAGTGTGCTGGACCGGACGCCGCGCTATTCTTGGGCGTACATGTGCCAGATGCCCAAGGCCATCGCCAACGGCCCCGTCAACGTGTCGGTCATCGTGTACTCCGGCCGGGCGCTGGAGCAGTCGGCGACGGGCGAGAGCGCTTACACGGCCACCTACAACTACAGCGGGAATCCCAACCTCGCTCAACTTCAGTGGAATGCCGGGCAGAACCCGCCGGACATCAACGTCGGCGGCTGGATCTTCGACGCCAGTATGAATTCGCCCCCGCTGATTTCCTACTTCTATCGTGTCGTTGCCATTAACCAGGACCCACAGAACTCGAACGCCTTCCTCGTCGAGTTGCAGCCGCCGTACCGCACGCCGGGCTCACCCCGTCCCGGTGTGGCGGTGATCCTGGATACCCTCATCGAAGTGTTCGATCTGCAAACGTTCTAGCTCAGCCATTGCTTTCTTCCTCTCCTCTCGCTCCAGAAGACAGGGGAGAAAGACCTGGCTTGCCGGATTGAGAGATTCCCGTGCGTCGTCGACAAGGCTTCACGATAATCGAGTTGCTGGTTTCGATGGCCTTGATCGTGCTGATCATGTCGATCATCTCGCAGGCGTTCGTCGAGGGACTGGAAACGTTCCGCCAGCTCAAGGGCATCGGCGACTTGCAGGAGCAGCTGCGGACCGCTGCCGTTCCGCTCCGCGACGACCTGATGGCGCGGCATCTCAACGGCGACAAGAAGAGCCCGGTCAAGTTGAGTGAACTGGGGGACCCGAACAACCCGATCATGATCACAGACGGCTTCTTCCGCATCGAGGGGGGGGCAACACCCAACGTACTGGAGGGCCAGGATCCCGACGGCCTCCTATCATTCACTGCGACCAGCCATGCCCTGCTCTTTACCATCAACACGGGCGCCGAGGCAAAGAGCCCCCGCACCCAGTGGCTGTCGGTCCCCTTGTTGGGGACGGGCGCGACCCAGACGGCCCTAGCCCCCCCAATACCGCCACCGCCCACACCGACCAGCACAGAGGCGCCGCGCGACTTCCAGAGCCCCAATCCTCCTCTGTTCCTGAGTTCGTGGGCCGAGGTCGCCTGGTTCCTCGTCCCGATGATCGACCCCAGCACCGGCCAGCAATTCAACGCCGCGGGCGGGGGTGCTCCGCTATTCACCTTGCACCGGCGCATCCGGCTGCTCGTGCAGAACAATAACGCGGTGAACACTAGCGCTCGGGAGACCACCGGCAACATTGGCCTCTACCCGGAAGTGAGCTGTGAGAACGACCCCGGGGCGCCCGGCAACCTCTACTTCAACAGATCCGACTCCAGCAATCGCTTGGGCCCCGCCTACCGGGGCGGGATGAACGCCGCCGGGGTCATCGACCGTACCCCGCTGGGTCTGCAAAACGGCACGGACTACACCGGCTTCGACCGAGTGCTGTCCGACGTGATCTCGTTCCAGGTTCAATACCTGACGGCAGGCAGCACCACTTTCACTGATGCGTCCGCTGGTGTCTCGAGCCCGGGGGTCTATGACACGGCGATCCCCCCGCCCGGGCCCGCCACGCTCCGGATCCTCGCATTGCAGATCACCATCCGGGTCTGGGACGCCAAGACCGAACAGGCCCGGCAGGTAACCATTGTCCAGGACATGTGAAACTTCGTCCGGGCTCCCCAGGCCCGAGGGATCCTGTGAAGCAATCCATTTGTGCCGCCCGTCCCGGCAGAACCGTTCGCCCTGGCGGCCCAAGGAGTTGAGACCATGTTGCGACCGAGACACGCCGAGGAACGGCGCCGCGCCGTGATCCTCATCGTGGTGCTGGCGCTGCTCACCGTGTTTGCCATCGTCGGCATCACCTTTGTCTTCTACGCCCAGAAGAACCACTCCGCCTCGGTCAACTTCCGCGAGAGTTCACAAGGGGGCACCGTGGGGGGGCCGGACATTGATCCGAGCATCCTGTTCCGCTGGGGCGTCGGGCAGTTGCTCTTCGATACCGACGACGGCAGCGGCGTTCAGTCAGGCTTGCGCGGGCACAGCTTCGCTCGCACCATGTATGGCTACAACGACCAGGTGCTCAACATCCAGCCCTACAACGGCACGGGCCGCCTGCACTACATCCAACCCGCGACGGCCGGGGTGTTCGCCAACAACGACGACTATCAGCTGGTCAACTACACGTTTTTCAAGACCAGTGGGTGGCCAAACCCCCCTGACGGCATCCTGCGCGACCCCGAGCGAATCGGGACGCGGACCGACCCGACCAATCTCAACGCACGCGGCCCGTACACGGGCGGATTCAACGCTTCCTACACCTATCCTGATCTGAATAGCCTGTTTCTCGGTGTCTCCAAGGCGGACGGCACCCTGCTGATGCCGTCGTTTCACCGGCCCTGGCTGTTCGGTCCGCTGCCAGGGGTCGATCCGACAACGGGCACCCCGACCAACCAGAACTGGACGAACGCCCTCGGCAAGTATATGACGTTGCGTCCACGACCCATGGATCAGCTTCTGCCTGGAGAGACTGGCCTTCAGTACGACCAGGCGAGCGGCCAATGGCTGGCCGTCAACCCGACGACAAACACCACCCGGCCGGCCTTCGGCTATCCCTCCGACGCCGGAGGCGACGTCAAAAATCGGAGCGGCGCCCCTCGCGCCCCTGATGGCAGCAACAATGACAGCATCTGGGTCGACCTCGGCTACCCGGTGGTGACAGCCGCCGACGGCACCAAGTTCAAGCCGTTGTTCGCCTACTACATCGAGGACCTCGACAACCGCATCAACCTCAACACGGCCGGCAACCTGATGGGCGTCTCTCCCTCTGGCGGCCCTGGGCACAGCTCCAACCGCGGCCTGGGCAAGTGGGAAGTCAGCCTTGCCCAGCTGCTCAGCTCCCAGCGCGACACCAATGAGTGGCGGAACCTGTTCGTGGGCAACGCGAGCACAGCGGGACGTTACGGCCGCGATGGCCTGCCGACCAAGACCGGCATTTCGGCCCCGTCGATCTATGCACCGCGTTTCTTTGCCCAGGTGGACTCCAACGGCGCTGACGAAACCAACTCGAACGCCCCGACGGGCCGCATCACGCTGCCGACGGCGCTCTCTCCGTTCCCGACCTTCCCGGGCGGCTACGACAACGGCAGTTCCGCGGCCCTGACGAACCATGCTCAGCTCTATGACTACTTCCAGCCGGGCGGCCCTGTCCCGCCCAACACGCCGCCCCTCTACGATGATACGTTCTTTCCCGCTACCGACATGAGGAAGCTGATGTATAGTAGAGGCGGCGGCAGCGAGGCGATGTCCTCCGTGGTGGCGACATTGTGCCCGCAGAACTTCACCACCGCCGACCCGACAGCCCCGGACTACAGCGCCAACCTGCGCCGGCGGCAGATGGTCACCACGCTCAGCATGGACGTCAACCGGCTCGGCCTGGCGCCGTGGTTGTTCGACCGCCAGAACTCGGGCTATGCGGCAACCCAGGACAACGTCCCCGCCGGCCCGGCGACCGCCTTCCCCCCGCTGACGGCGCGCAGCGGGCAGGTGCCGAGCAACAGCGACTTCGCTGCCGACTGGCGCTCCAAGGACGCGCTCCTGGAGAAGATTAACCTCGACCAGCCCTTGCCGCGCTACCCGCACCAGTACGTTGATGCATCCGGCAACCGGATGCTGGGCGGCAACGGCGGCAACGGCTACAATGGCCGATACGACAACCCGAACGCCGTTCAGGCGCCCTACACCCTGACCGACGTGCAGAACCAGTTCCAGCTCGCCCAGTCGGCGCGGCAGAACCTGGCCGACGCCATCTATCGCCGGCTGCTGGCGGTCACCGGGGCCCCAGCCCCGGACCCGACCCGAATGAATAGTCTGACGCAGCCGACCGATGACGAGCTGGCCCGCCTGCGCTGGCTCGGCCAGCTGGCCGTCAACATCGTCGACTACATCGACGAGGACGAGATTGTCACGCCGTTCAACTTCTACGCGACGGCCTACAACTACTTCGCCATCCAGCAAGGGCTCCCGCAAGCGCAGCAGAACCTGCCGGTCACCTCCTACGCGGACAGCAGCGGCAACAACAACACCAACGAGCAGGTGCTGAAATACTGGGTCTTCGGCACTGAGTTGCCGCCCGTCGTCCTCAACGAGGCCCTCGTCGAGTACCAGCTGCCGCCGGGCAACGCCAACGGGAACTTCGAGGTGCAGGTCTGGGCGGAGTTGTATTCGCCCTTCCCCGCCACGGTGGCGAACGCGGGGACGCAGCAGCAGGACACGCAGAAGATCCCGCTCTATCACCCGGCCGTCCAGGGCAACAACGCGCCGGCCGGGTACAGCATCTACAAGATCGAGATCGCCACCACCGATACTGACGTGACCCACCCGTATCGCCCGCTGCTGAACGTGAGAGGCAACGTGGCGGGCACGCCCTCGGCGGTCCGCACCTCGGCGGACTTTACCACCCAAACCAGCCCGCCGACCACGCGCACTGTCGGTAACGCCAACGCCAACGCCTCAATGGCGGTTGACCCCGCGAGCGGCGGGTTCTTCCTGGTTGGGCCCGACGCGAACAACTCGATCAACTCGCCAAACACCCGCAACAACTCGATCAGCCCCCCTCCTGCCCCGGACAACGTGCCGGCCGCGACGCCCTGGCATCAGACGCGGGGCATGCGGTACACGGCCAATTTCAACAACGGCAACTTGACCGTGGGCGGCCAGCCTGCCGATGAGCTGACCCCACCTACTAACCCGAACGGCCTGACGGTCGTGCTGCGGCGGCTGGCCAACCCGCACCTGCCGGCTGACTCCAGGCTGACCATCCCCGACGCAATGAACAATCAACAGCCCAACCCGAACTACAACCCGTACATCACCGTCGACTATCTGGAGAGGATCAAGCCCTACGACGCGACGGCAGCGCCGGTGACGGATGCCTCAAGTGGCAAGTCACAGCCGTACGCCTCGGACCCGAGCCAGGTCGCCAACCAGACGGCCGGGGGCAACAACACCAAGCACACGTGGGGCCAGAAGAACACCAACGCCGCAGCGGCCAGCCAGTGGCTGGTCCACCTGGACCGGACGCCGGTCAGTCCGATGGAGCTGCTGTATGTCTCCGGTTTCCGGCCGCACGAGCTGACGCACAAGTTCATCAACCCCGCGGGGACTGCCCAGCAGCACCGCGTCCCGTGGTTCGACGAGGATCTATCACCACCGATGAACGGGCCGCCCCCCTCGCACCGGCTGTGGCGGCTGTTTTCCTTCCTCGAGGTCGCCGACCGAGCAGCCCGCATCTCGCCGCGTGGCCGGACGCCGGGCAAGCTCAACATCAACACCATCTGGGAGTTCGAGGTCTTCCAGGCCCTGTGCGATGCGTCGGCGTCCAATGCCTTCACGCCCACGGACGTTCAGAACATGTGGAATGCCCTCGTCGCCTCGCGCACGCCCGGGCTGGGCACCAACCGGATCGGCCCGGGGAACGGACAGGTCGACCGTCCGTTCCTCGAGCTGGCGGGGGTCGGCCACCTGCTGAATACCGATCCCCAGGCCGCCCTGGTCAGCGACCCCAATACGCCCGTCAACAAAGGGCGCGGCCTGGAAGACACGATCTTCCGCTTACAGGACCCGAACGGGGCGGCGAACAGCCCGCGTCTATTTCAGGTGGTCAACCCGCAGACATCCGCCCACCCGTACCTGCAATACGACATGCTGACCAAGGTCTACAACAACCTGACGACGCGCAGCAATACCTTCGGCGTCTGGCTGACGGTCGGCTTCTTCAAGGTCGAAGACGACACGACGATCCCGGTCAAGCTCGGCGCGGAGATCGGCGCCAGCACGGGCACGTACAGACGGCACAGCTTCTTCGGCCTCATCGATCGAACGCAGATCGTGCTGAGCCCGCGGCTGGCCACCTCGGCAACCGCAGTGGGGCAGGCCCAGCTGAACCAGCCGCAGTGGATTACCGTCGATAACTTCGGGGGTAATATCACCTACAGTGGCAGCGGCTCCGTACCGTGGAGCATCCAGCCACAACCGCTTCCCGGGTCGATTCTGGTGGTCGATCGCGGCACGGCGCAGGAGGAGACGGTGGTCGTGACACAGGTGGACCCGCCGAATAAGAAGTTCCAGGCAACTTTCCTGCGACCACACAGCCAGGGCTTCGGCATCACCATCCCCGGCAACCCCGGGCCGCAGCCCGGGTTCGATCCGACGTCGCCCGACTACCTGCCCGTCGTGCCATACTGGGAAACGCTCCAGTAATGCCAGCTTGCGGTGATCTGTTGCCTTCCGTGAGCGGCGGGGGTAAGTCCGCCGGTGCGATATCGTACCGGCGGGCTACGGCCCTCGCGCCGTGCCACCTGCTGCTCCCAGTCCGCAACCGCCTGGGCCAACCGTTCTCTGCGTCGCCGCAGTACAGCGTTACTGGACAGGCCGAAGGGGTACCGCAGGCGCAGCCGCTCGCAGACGTCGTACCTCCAGGGAACGCCGAAGCCGGCGTCGCCGCGGACCACGCTCACGACGTCAGGCCAGATCCGGTGCAAGCGCGTAACCGCGTGACCGTGCGACCCGGTCGGATTG
>Ga0170475_105057453_pt1 | contig 11606 bp, 8 predicted proteins | sample Soicark_Litter_5_FD_111474 | JGI IMG/M metagenome (GOLD analysis project Ga0170475, IMG submission 111474) | Avena fatua rhizosphere microbial communities from Hopland, California, USA. Combined Assembly of 48 SPs | reverse complement strand
GGTGCTTGTAAATGCGCAATTGGTGCGATAGCGACGAGGGTTAACCCCAATCGGGTGGCCTACGGGCCGTGAATGGCCGCAAATGGCCGTGCTGGCAGCAGTGTGGACGAGGTTCGATAGACTACGGGGTATCTTCAGGAGTAGACGAATGACTGTGACAGTGCAGGCGATCCAGGACGCGATCCAGACCGTGATCGACCCCCATACCGGACGCGATTTTGTATCCACCAAGGCCGTCAAGAACCTTACCGTGTCCGATGGCAAGGTGGCATTTGATGTGGAGTTGGGCTATCCGGCCAAGAGCCAGATTGCGGGTCTGCACCAGAGCCTGGTGGCCGCAGCCCAGGGCGTGGCCGGCGTGAGCCATGTGTCGGTGAACATCAACTCCGACATTGTGGCGCATGCGGTGCAGCGCGGCGTACAGCTCTTGCCGGGTGTCAAGAATATTGTGGCGGTAGCCTCCGGCAAGGGTGGGGTCGGCAAAAGCACCATGGCGGCCAATCTGGCGCTGGCACTGGCTGCCGAGGGCGCGCGGGTGGGGCTGCTGGACGCTGACATCTATGGCCCCAGCCTGCCCATGATGATGGGCATTGAAGGCCGCCCCGAGTCCGCAGACGGCAAGACCATGGAGCCCATGGAAAACCATGGCGTGCAGGTGATGTCCATCGGCTTCCTGGTGGAGCAGGATACCGCGATGATCTGGCGCGGCCCCATGGCCACCCAGGCGCTGGACCAACTGCTGCGCCAGACCAACTGGAAAGACCTGGACTACCTGATCGTCGATCTGCCGCCCGGCACGGGCGACATCCAGCTCACGCTGAGCCAGCGCGTGCCCATGACCGGCGCCGTCATCGTCACCACGCCGCAGGACATTGCCTTGCTGGACGCCAAAAAGGGCATCAAGATGTTCGAGAAGGTGGGCGTGCCGATTCTGGGCATTGTGGAAAACATGGCGGTGCATGTATGCAGCCAGTGCGGTCATGCGGAGCATATCTTTGGGGCCGACGGCGGCAAGCGCATGGCGGCCGAATACAACATGGACTACCTGGGCGCCCTGCCGCTGAACATGCAGATACGCCTGCAGGCCGATAGCGGCAAGCCCACCGTCGCGGCCGAACCGGATGGCGAGATTGCCGGCATCTACAAGGCGGTGGCGCGCAAGGTGGCAGTGTCGATTGCGGCCCGCAACAAGGACTTTTCCTCGAAGTTTCCGACCATTACCATCAGCAAGACGACCTGAGTGGCCGCGCTTTTTGTGCTGCGAAGGGCGGAGTTTGCAAGCCAGCATGCAACTTATTGCGTCTCTTTTTTAACCTTCACGCTGGCGTCATACGACTTCAGGCTGTAGTTGCCCAAGCCTCGGCGCAAATCGTTCAAGGCATTGTACGAACGGCTGAATTCGATGGTGAGGGGCGCACTGGCTGCTCTGGGAACCGCGTGCAGTTTGAAATTCGACTTGGGGTCGGCCACCCCGAATTGGGTTGCTCCTTTGGGCACGGCAATGGCCGTGGCGTGGTTGGGGGTGGTGAGCACCTGTTTGGCGATGACCGTGCCCTCGGCGTTGGCAAACCAGATTTCGCAGTCCTTGCAGTCGGTTTCCGGTTTGAAGTGAAGCTGCGCCGCAGCGGCCGATGCGGCGGCGGCGGGTGCAGCAGACGCTTGCGCATGTGCGGTGGGAATGATGCTGGCCTGCGCCACTTTGCCCGATGCAGGCAACTGCGCCGTGGCAATGATGGCGGGAAGACCAATGCCCAGGAAGAACGCCTTCTTGGCCTGCGTTTCGGCAAAGAAGAAGGCAACGAGCGAGCCCAGCACAAAAAAGATGGCAACGCCGACAAAGTAGAAGAGCCCTGGAATATCCGGATTGGCCTGCACAAACCCCTGGGCCAGATGTACCAGACTGGGTGCTATGCCGCCGGTGCCGGCTGCTGCTGCAATGATGAGTTTGGAGGCCATGGGAACACCCCTTTCGATGAACAGTGGACGCCGCAATGGTTGCAAAAAATATTCTAGGAGTCTTGGGCCGCCGTGCCCATCCCATGAACAGGGGAGGTGCAGATTTGCCCCACAATGCGATCTCTGGCCTCAGATGCGCTAAGGTAGCGCCATGACAAGCATTTCTTTCTGGACTTTGGGTTGGCGCACCCTGTGGCGCGATGTGCGCTCGGGCGATCTGCGCCTGTTGATCGTTGCGGTGACGCTGGCCGTTGCGGCCCTGACGGCGGTCGGTTTTTTTGCCGACCGGCTCAAGGGTGGTTTGCAGCGCGATGCACGCCAATTATTGGGGGGCGACGCCGTGGTTTCCAGCGACAACCCCACGCCGCAGGCGTTCCTGGACAAGGCGCGCGCGCTGGGCCTGTCGGTGGCCACGACCATGGGCTTTCCCACCATGGCCCGCGCCAGCGATGCGCAAGGCGGTGCTGCCAAACTAGTGGCGTTGAAGGTGGTGGAGCCCGGCTACCCCCTGCGCGGCTCGCTGCGCATTGCCAATACCCCCGACGCGCCTGACGCGGCCACCCGCGCCATTCCAGCCCCGGGCCAAGCCTGGGTGGACGCGGCACTGCTGGAGGCGCTGGGGCTGAAGATAGGGGATGTGCTGCTGCTGGGCGATGCCCGCCTGTCGGTTGCCAGCATCGTGGTGATCGAGCCGGACCGGGGCGCGGGCTTCATCAATTTTGCGCCCCGGGTCATGATCAACAGTCAGGACATCGCCGCGACCAAGCTGGTGCAGCCCGCCAGCCGCCTGACCTACCGCATGGCGGTGGCAGGGAGCGACGCTGCGGTCAAGCAGTTCGTGGATTGGGCTGACGTGCAGCTCAAGCAGGCCAGCAGCAACGGATTGCGTGGCGTGCGGGTGGAGTCTTTGCAAAACGGCCGTCCGGAAATGAGCCAGACGCTGGACCGTGCCGACAAATTCCTCAGCCTGGTGGCGCTGCTGGCGTCCTTGCTCAGCGCGGTGGCGGTGGCCTTGTCCGCCCGCGCCTTTGCCGCCAGCCACCTGGATGACTGCGCCATGCTGCAGGTCAGCGCCCTGGCGGTGGGCCTGCTGGCCCTGGTGTTGCTGGTGTTGTTGCGCACCGATCTGATTGGCAGTTGGCGCAAGGCCACGCCGCCGGATGCGCCCAACCGCTTTGTGATCAATGTCATGCCCGATCAGGCCGATGCGTTTCAGAAGGCGCTGCGCGATGGCGGTGTGGCCCGCTATGACTGGTACCCGATGATCCGGGGCCGCCTGGTGGCCGTGAATGGCCGTGCCACCTCGGCGGATGACTATGTGGAGGATCGTGCCAAGCGCCTGGTGGACCGCGAGTTCAATCTGTCCTTCAGCGCCAGGCTCCCAGCGCAGAACGCCATTGTGGGCGGCCAGTGGAGCGGTGAGGAGCCTGGTGCCATCAGCATCGAGGAAGGTCTGGCCAAGACCTTGAAGCTCCAACTGGGCGATACCCTGCGCTTTGACATCGCGGGGGTGCAGACGGAGTCCCGCATCACATCCTTGCGCAAGGTGGATTGGGGTTCCATGCGGGCCAACTTCTTTGCCATGTTTCCGGTCAGCAAGCTGGACAATGTGCCCACCACCTATATGAGCGCCTTCAAGGCGCCTGCCACCAAGGGTTTTGACAACACGCTGGTGCGCAGTTTTCCCAACGTCACCAATGTCGACATGACCGCGACTCTGACGCAGGTGCAGCGGGTGTTGGACCAGGTGATTGGTGCGGTGGAGTTCCTGTTCGGCTTTACGCTGGCCGCGGGCCTGGTGGTGCTGTTTGCGGCGGTGACCGCCACGCGCGAAGAGCGCGCCCGCGAATATGCCGTCATGCGTGCGGTGGGCGCCAAGGGCAGCTTGCTGCGCCAGGTGCAGCGGGCGGAGTTGGCCGGTGTCGGGCTGCTGGCGGGTTTTCTGGCTTCGCTGGTGGCAGAGGGGGTTGGCTGGGCCTTGGCGCACTTTGTATTCGAGTTCGAATGGACCGTGTCGCTGTGGGTGCCCCTGCTGGGTGCGCTGGCCGGTGCGCTGTTGGCGCTGGCTGCGGGCTGGTGGGGTTTGCGTGAAGTGCTGCAGCGCCCCGTGGTGGAGACGCTGCGCCGGGCGCCGACGTGAGTGGTGTGGCGGTACGCTCGCTGGCGCCCCAATTTTTTTCAGGAAAATGCGGAAATAGTTGGCAAATAGCCCCCCTGGAAACCTTGTTGAAAGGTACGCAGGATGCGTAAAATGGAATGGTCTGACACAAACGGCCCAGTCCAAAGTTCAGTCAAACAAGGTCATTTGTGATTCAACAAGAATTAAATGCGCATGAAACCTTGGGTAGTTCCGCTTCGAACGCGATATGACGCCCAAGTGCCAGTGCCACCGACAGGATGGGCGGTGGGAGCACTGGCGTGGGCGTTGCTGTGCGCATGCTTGTGGTGGCCTTGCCCCATGCAGGCGAAGGAGCTGGATTTTCGCAAGCTGGTTCCCGCGGATGATGCGCGCGAGTTTTATATTGTGGACCCCATTCGCCGCAGTGCTGAAATGGGGGCGCCATCGGGAGCCTGGAGGCCGTCCGCACAGGTTTTGCTGGCAGAAGCCAAAGAGGTGCTCAAGGCGCGTGGCGCGCCCGTGGGCGCGGCTGGCGCTTTGGCGGGGATGGCGGTCATCTACCCCGATATTGGTGAACCGTATCGCACGGTGTTCACCAGCATCATTGACGGCATAGAAGACAGCGCCAAGGCCAAGGTGCGCAGTTTTGCCATTGCGCCCAATGCCGATCCGAATGAACTGAATAGCCAGTTGCGGCAAAGCGGGATCAAGGTGGTGATTGCCTTGGGTCAGCAGGGATGGAAGGTGGCGGCCAACCTGGACAAGGACATTGCGGTGGTGGTCGGCTGTGTCTTGAAGATGCCCGAAAGCGGAAACCGGGCGCCGATGGGCATCAGCCTGACACCAGACCCGGCGCAGTTGTTCACGCGGCTCAAATCGCTGCAGCCTTCGGTCAAACGCGTGCATGTGGTTTATAGCGCCCAGGCCAATGACTGGCTGATCAAACTGGCGCGGGAGGCTGCGCGTGCGCAGGGCCTTGAATTGAATGCCTATGAGGCTCGCGATCTGGCCAGCGCGGCCAAGCTGTATGAAGCCATTTTTGCCAATGCCGTCTCGGGCCGGGATGCGGTGTGGCTGCCCAATGACAGCGCAACGGTGGACGAAAATACGGTGTTGCCGTATGTGCTGCAGGAGTCATGGACGCGCGGGGTGCCCATTTTTTCCAACAATTTTGCGCACGTCAAGAAAGGCGCGCTGTTTGCCTTGTACCCCAACAATCTTGAATTGGGCCGCGACTTGGCTGCCATGGCGTTGGGGGCCATGGGCCCCGATGCGGACCGGCGTGGTTTTTCGCTGTTGCAGGCAGTCAATGTGGCGGTGAATCTGCGTACCGCCTCGCACGTGGGAATATCCATTGCCTCGCAACAGCAGCGCAGCTTCAACTCCGTGTTTCCGGAGCAGTGATCCCCTAGTCCTGCATATGCGGCGCCTTGCGCGGCAGGGTCACGGTAAAGGTGGTGCCCACATTTTCCTGGCTTGAGAGTTCAATCTTGCCGCCCATGATGTCGGTCACGATGTTGTAGACGATATTCATGCCCAGGCCGGAGCCGCCTTGGCCCAATTTGGTGGTGAAGAACGGATCGAACACGCGCGCCTGGTATTGGGGCGCGATGCCATTGCCGTTGTCGCTGAAGGTGACTTCGACCAGATCGTTGTCCAGCGCGCGGCAGCTCAGCCGCATGATGCCGCTGTCGCGGCCTTCAAAGCCGTGCGTCAGCGCGTTGCTGATGAAGTTGGTCACGATCTGGTCCAAGGGGCCGGGGTAGCTGTCCATCTCGATGCCGTCGACCAGATCGCGCTGCATCTCAAAGGGCGTCTTCTTGTACATGGGCTCCAGCGTCAGCAGTATTTCGGATAGGTTCTGGCTCAAATCGAAATGCCGGCGCAGATTGCTGGAGCGGTCTACCGCCACGCGCTTGAAGCTGCCGATCAGCTCGGAGGCGCGGTCCAGGTTGCGCACCAGCATGTCGGCGCCTTCCATGCTGTCCTTCAGCGTGCGCTCCAGCGTGGAGCGGCGCATGGTGCCTTGTTCCATGTCCTGCATCAGGGTGTTGGCCTGGTCCTTCATCGCGCTGGCAACCGTCACGCAGTTGCCTATGGGGGTATTGAGTTCGTGGGCTACGCCGGCCACCAGGGATCCCAATGCGGCCATTTTTTCGGAGCGGTGCAGTTCGGTCTGCATGCTTTTGATGGTTTCCAGCGTGGCACCCAGTTCCAGGTTGGCCTGTTCCAGCTTGAGCGTGCGCCGCTGCACCCGTTGCTCCAGCTGGAATTCGCGTTCCTCCAGCACATCCATCATTTTGTTGAAGGCAATGCCCATTTCCAGGATCTCCTGCGGCCCATCCGGTTTTGCACGCATATTGGATTCGCCGTTCTCGGCGCGGCGCATCAGGCCCGACAGGTCCACCAGCGGGCGCATGAGCTGGCGGGTCACGCGCTGGATCATCCACAGCAAAATGGCGGCGAAGGCCAGGCTTACCAGCAGGTTGCCTACAAACAGGGACAGTACCAGGCGGTTGAGGCTGCCCTTGCCGACGATGACTTGCACCTTGCCCAACAAGGTCTGCTTTTTTTCGTCGGCGTCAAATGGCGAGTTGGGTGACTCCTCACTGAGCACGGGCGCTGCGAAGTACAGCTCTTCGCCCGTCTCGCCTTGCAAAATGGAATTCATCAGGCTACTGTCCACCCAGGCTGGCGCGGTGCGTTGGACGTCACCCTTGACCCGGGAGGCCAGCACCTTGCCGCTGGTGTCCAGAATCTGCACTTGCAGGACATCGGGAAATGCCAGCGTGGTTTTCAGCGCCATTTCGGCGTTTTCAGCCGAGTGGTACAGCAGTGCCAGGGTGCTTTGGCGGGCCAGGTTCTGTGCAATCTGCTGCCCCTGCTCGACCAGGTAGGTTTTCATCCGCTTGCTGGCTTCATAGGACGTCGCCAGCGATGAAAAAAGCGCCAAGCCCAGGATGGCCGCACTGACGATGATGGTCAATTGCCGGCTGAAGCGGATGCGTCTTACTGTGCTGAAGGGCATCCCTGGATTATGCAACCCAACAACAGGGTTTTTGGCCAGTCCAGGGCGGTGGCCGCCATTACATTTTGAAGTTGAATTGCAGGTACAGCGTGCGCCCGGGCAAGGGGATGTCGTTGGGTATGTTCCCGGGGGCGAAGGTGGGCTCGCGGGCGTCGCGGTCCAACAGGTTTTGAATGACCAGCTTCACGTCCCAATTGCCGAGGAGCCTCTCCCGGCCCAGGGACAGGTCCACGGTGGTGTAGTCGGCCACCGGTGCACGCGTATCGCCGGGTTCACGCTGGCGGCCAGCCACATGGTTGATGGCGCCACTGAGCTGCCACCGTGGCGCAAAGCGCCAGTCGCCCCGCAGGTAGGCATGCCGGTGTGGCGCCAAGCCGGCATCTTGGCCGCTGGCATCATCGGTGGATTGCTGCAGGCTCAGATTGGCTGTCAGGCGCAGGTCGCGGCTGGCGTCCCATATGGCTTCCCACTCCAGGCCGCGGCCGGTCTGGCTGCCACTGTTTTGCGCGGTCGTGCCGGTGATGGGGTCCGCATTGGGAATCTGCCTGAGGATGTCGCGCATCTGGTAGTGGTACAGGCTGACATGGGTCTGCAGCGTCGCATGGGGCGACCATGAAAAGACCAGTTCGCTGCTGGCAATTCGTTCCGGCCGCACCGATGGGTTGCCCAGTACCACGGGGTTGTTGATCGCATATTGTTCCAGAAAGGACGGAGCCCGGAAGGCCTGGTTGTAAATCAGTTTGACGACCAGGTTGTAGGCTGCATCCCACACCAGTGCGGCGCGTGGATTGGTGGTGCCGCCGAAGTCGGAATAGTTGTCGCGGCGTATGCCTGCGGTCAGCGTCAAGTCCTTGCTCAAGGACCATTCGTCCTGCCCGAACATATAGGTCAGTTGCCGCTGGTGCGGCAGCATGTAGACCAAGGCCGGATTGCCGCTGGCATTGGTCAGCCCGGAGAGCGGGATCAGCGCCGGCCCCACATTGGGTATGACGGCAAAGGTGAAGTTTTTGAACTCCGAAGTCTGGTACATGTTCTCGTTGCGGCCTCCCAGGCCGATGCGGATTCTGTGCCCTTGCCAGCCGGTGTACAGGCCCGACAGTTTGGCATCGATATGGCGCTCTGCACGCGCCGGGTTGCCATACACGCCATTGGGAAACGCGCCACCGAATGCACCGGGCGGGAACAGCAGGTAGGCAGGATCGGAAGGGAGCACCTTGTAGTCCTGGTAGGCCAGTACGCCGGTGAAGTCCCAGTCTGGCGCATCTTGGTTGCTCTGGTAGGTCGCATCCAGGGTCGTGCGCTGGGAGTGGGCGCGGGAATAGGGGTCCAGGGTGTCGGCCAGCCCCAGCCCCAGGCCCTTTTCCCTTTCCTGGTAGTTGGCCCGCATGCGCCAATTGCCGCTGGCCAGATCGGCGGCCAGGTCGCTTCCAGCCGCGTAGGCATTGAGGGGGCCGGGTGCAAGCGATGCGTGGGTTCCAAATGCGCCGTCCAACGTGGTTTGAAAATCGCGTTGCACGGTGCTGTCCTGGCCGTCGGTATGGCCCGTGCGGACATAGAAGGCCGCGTCAAACGGACCCACGGTGGTGCTGTGCAGCAGCCAAGACTCGCGGGTGTTGAAGCTGCCCAGACGGGTACCGAATTCCGTGCCTTTGAAATCGTCGGCATTCTTGGTGATCACATTGATGACGCCGGCAAATGCGTCCGCCCCATACAGGGCCGAGCCGGAGCCACGGATCACTTCGATGCGCGCGATGTTTTCCACGTAGACCAGTTGGTCGGGAATGCCGCGGTTACCGGCGTAGGCTTCGGTCCAGGGTATGCCGTTGATCAGCACCAGAACCTGCGGGTTGTAGAACGAATGAATGCCACGGAAGCTGAAAATCGTGCCCAGCGCTATGGACTGCCGGGAGACGTGAACGCCTGGCACGCTCTCCATGACCTGGCCGAGCGTGGTGGCGCCCATGGCGGCAATGTCCTGGGCCGTGATGACGGATGCTACCGCCGGCGCCCGACTCAACTCCTGCCTGGTGCCCGTGGCGATGCTGATGCTGGTCTTGTCGCCATACACGGCGGCCAGGTCTTCTTCATCCGAGTTTTGTGCCCATGCTCCCTCAGTGTGCCATAACAGAATGCACCATACCAGTACGAGGCCTGGTCGCCAGGAGGAGCGGGCAAACTGCATAGGTGTCATCTCGTTGTGCAACAAGCTTCCAACGGGCGTTGCGCGGCAATGGTGCGCCAGCGGTCTGCACTTGTCAACCGCCACCGGCCTTTTGTGGGATGTCAATGCCGGTAGCTGGCCTGGATATAGAGCGTGCGCCCGGCCATAGGTAGATCGTTGGGAATGGCGGTGCCGGGCGCCAGGCTGGGTTCGCGGATATCGGCGTTGAATACATTGCGCACGGAGCCACTCAGCGACCAGCCCGGTTTGTTGCGGGCCATGCTCAAGCTCAGGTCGACACTGGTGTAGTCGGGAACTGGCGCACGCGTATCGCCCACGGAACGTTGCCGGTCCATGACCCGGTTGATCTGGCCACTGAGCAGCATGCCACTTCCCAGGCGCCAGTCGGCGCGGCCGTACAGATGGTGGTGCGGGGCGTAGCCGGTGTCGGCGTCGGTGGTCTGGTCCACGTTGCGTTGGTTCGAATAGTTGCCCGACAGGCGCAATGTGGCGTTGGCGTCCCACGCGATATCGAACTCCAGGCCCTGGCCCTTCTGCGCGCCGGCATTGCTGAAATAGTTGGCCGATGACGCCTGCGGGCTGGTATTGGCGACGCTTCGGATGAGGTTGCGCATCTCGTACCGGAAAACGTTCAGATTGACCTGCACATCCTTGCGTGCCTGCCAGGACAAGGCTGCCTCCCAGGTCTTGATGGTTTCGGGCTGCAGATTGGGGTTGCCGCTGGCGACCGGGTTGTTGGCGTACAGCTCATTGAAGGCGGGTGCACGAAAGGCTTCGCCGTATAGAAGTTTGGCGGTCAGATCCAGGGATGCGTCCCACACCAGGGCCAGACGCGGGTTGGTGGTGCCGCCGAAGTCGGAATAATTGTCGTGCCGCACGCCGGCCGTCAATGTCCAATCGCGGGCAAGCCGCCATTCGTCCTGGGCGTATACATAGTCAACCCAGCGTCTGCTGGGCGAAATGTGCGGTTGTATGGCGCCATAGTCCATCTGCGGCCCGGTGGGAATCGGCGGCCCGACGGGTTGCAGCAGAAAGTTCTTGAAGGTCTGTACCTGGTACATGTTGACGTCATCGTGGCCCAGCCCGAAGCGCAGGTTGTGGTCGGTAAGGCCGGTGTAGGTGGCAAAGGCCGAGAGCCGGAACTGGCGCTCCCAGCGCAAGGGCCCGCCAATCATTCCATCGGGGAAAAAGCTGCTCCCCAGCCGCGTACCTGCTGGAAACAGCACAATCCGGGGCGTGATGTCTTTATAGTGCAGATAGCTTGCCAGCAGGCCAACGCCCCAATCTTGTGTGACGAGAGGGTCGGTCCAGGACACATCGCTGGTGATGCGTTCGCTGGACGTCACGCTATCGGGGTCCAGTGCAGAATTGACGCCTGCGCCGACATGCACATTGCTGCGGCGTTTGAGGCTGCTGCGCCAGCGCCATTTGTCTTGGGCGAGGTCCAGGTTCGCGTCTGCCGCTTCATAGCCGGTGTTTACAGGCCCGGGTGCGTGGCTGACGTGTGTGCCAAAGCGGCTGTCGTTCAAGGTCTGGGCGTCTGCGGTGAGGGTGCTGTTCTGGCCCTCGGTGCTGCCCACGCGCAGGTAGGCGGCTACATCAATGCCCGCCCATTTGCCACCATGGCGTACCGATGCATTGCGGGTATTGAACGTGCCTGCGCCTGCAGTCAGGGTGGTGCCAGGCGTTTCGGCGCTGGTGCGGGTGATGATATTGATGACGCCGGCAAATGCCTCCGCACCGTAGAGAGCGGAGCCTGGTCCGCGGATGATTTCAATGCGTTCAATGTTTTCCATGGGCCAGTCGCCACGGGCTTGACCGCCATCGCCAGCGTAGCCGATGGTCATTGGAATGCCGTTTTGCAACATCAGCACCTGCGGATTGGTCACGCCGCCGCCGCCAATGCCGCGAATGAGGTACGTTGGCGTATAGCTGATGGGGTTGCGCATCACGTGCATGCGGGCACGGTTTCCAGCACCTGGTCCAGATCGGTTGCGCCCATTGCCGCAATGTCTTGCGCCGTGATCACCGTGGCCACTGCGGGTGCGCGGCGCACCAGTTGTTTGCTGCCGGTAGCCAGCGTGATGGTGGGCGTGCTGCCATACACGGCGGCCAAGTCCTCATCTTCGGTCACATTCTGCGCTGCAAAAGCATGGCCGGTTGCAGAAAGCATCAAAAGTACGCACAAGGACGTCGCCGAAAGTCGCATGAAGCACTTTTTTCAGTTGGTATGGAAGCAAAGTATCCCCATCGCCTGTGAAGCTGTCAACACAACGGCAGGCGGGTGTCGCTTTTTTTTTGTGAAGTGGCTTTGCGGCGGT
>Ga0170475_113132773_pt1 | contig 11611 bp, 1 predicted proteins | sample Soicark_Litter_5_FD_111474 | JGI IMG/M metagenome (GOLD analysis project Ga0170475, IMG submission 111474) | Avena fatua rhizosphere microbial communities from Hopland, California, USA. Combined Assembly of 48 SPs | reverse complement strand
CTTGTTAAGGCCAATAATAATAATAAGGCCATATCACAAACCCAATTTCCATTTACAAATCGTCGACTATTTCTTTTTAACAATATGTTTTTAAAAGTTTACTTTATCAAAGCTGAGCTTGCTCAATAGCCTAATAAGATCAATTTGCTTAAAAACTCTTGAATTAGAGTTTGAAACTATGTAACAATGTAATTATTCAGCTACAGCGTCTAAATTATTACTTCCTACGTTATTTCTTAACGTAAGAGAGTCCCTATTACTCTCGTTTGATTGGTTTTTGGCATTATCACTACTCTTTCTTTGGTTTACATTATCACTACCCTTTCTGCTAACTCTGACATTATCACTATTCTTTCTTTGATCACTCGCCTTTCTGACATTCACATTACCAATCGAAATATTTTCAGCACTGGCACGTCGTGATGGTGGTGTCATCGTGGAAATACGTCGAGCAACAGGACTCATAACAATAGTTTGCTTTCTCCCCAAATCCGTAGATGGTCGTTTAACAACACTGTAACGAGAGATAGGAATAGCACGACCCAATACACTTTGCCTCTTTCCTCCAGTCCCTCTTGCGGCCACTACAATTGATTCTGAATCAACTCTTTTAACTATTGTGTGTGGTCCATCAGGAACGTAGATATCGCCCTTAGCTTCACGTTTTCCTTTCAGATCATCGAGAGGGATGCCCTTCTCTTCATCAGGTGGTGGTGGAGGAAGGTCCTCAGGAGGAGGTGGTGGAGGAATATCTTCGTCTGCCTCTTCAGCTTCCAACGCTGCTTGTTGATAGCCAATTAGAATATTTCCAACATCACCATACATTCCTTGCAATGCTGCGTCTTCTTCAGCACGTCGTTTTGCAGAACCACCTCTTTCTCGTCCTGAACTTGTTGTTGTCCTTCTTCGTTTAATAATTTCTCTAAACATCTTGAACAGGATATTAGCAGTCTGAAGGGCAAAAACAGTACCAAGTGAAATCACCAATGCAATAAGGACAATAGACATTGCCACATTACTGAGCGTATCAGGGGTTCCATCTTCTAGGAAGATAAATCCAGCCAATATCAATAAAAATAATTCGATTTGGACATACAGATGTAAACGATCGTCACCTTTCCTGTAATAGGGTTTTCGTAATAAAATAACAGAAGCATATAGCATAACTATCGTCATACCAACAGGCATAGCATCCCAATTTCTAAAGAATGGTAAAATTGATGTAAGGAATAATTTATGTGTCATATCCACCAATTCAAACCACCATGTATCTTTGGCATATCCATCATATAAAAATCCCAATTTCGCACGTGTAGAAGAAGCAAAAAAGGAAGTACGATGACTAAATAATAGACAAAAGAATAACGCCGGAATGCCAAATGGGTAAAACAAAATTGCAATAATGTTAGCAGGAAGCCATTGATACCATTTACTGTCATAACACTGGATAGTGAAATCGGTCGCCAAATAATACGCGCCTTCAACTTTTCGACAGACGTGCATACGTAATACCGTTGCAGAGACCTTCGGGTAGATAAGGAATACAGCGAATAAGAAGAGCTTTAAGCAATTACGTAATCTTCTTTGTCGTTCTGAATATTCTTCACCAGCTGAACGAACAACTGCTTTGAATTTATCATATATAACTTGGCCTCCAAAATATCCTCCCATAATTAAGATAATAACTATCGGTGGAGTTATACAAATAACCGCAAAATCAACATAATAATTGACATTTGCTAGACAATCGACACTTGACCATCTCACTAAATCGATATTAAAGATATTAAACACACTGATAAAAACTTTGAATTGTTGCGGCCAGGGTACATCAATGTAAGAGGTCAGAGCAGTCGCTATTTGAATAAAACTAAGCAAAATCTTGAGCTTATAGGTAAGATGCGGTTTTGCAATACGAGGAATTAAGAAATGTGCGATTATACTTCTTTCTCCTTCAGTTAGATTACGTGCTGAACCGCCTCGTAAACGTCCTTCTTTTTCTCCACCTCCACCCCCACTTGTTAATCTACTTCTTGATGCTGAGTGAAGCATTCCTTGAGATGGCGATCGAGGCATATTTTGTTGCGATGGTGACCGAGAGAAATTTCCTTGAGAGTCTGATTTCACGAGCGAATCATGTCCATCACTATCTTGACGACCACGACTCAGATTTCCCATTTCCACTGCGTCTGGGTTATTTGCATTATTTGTGCTTCCGTCCTCTCCAGCAATCACGTAATCAGAAACTCCTAGATTTGGATGTGCCTTCTCCCATTCTTGTTTATCCTCGACAGCGGCAGCCTCTTCTAATCTTCGATCCGCTCGAAGGACGAGGTAAAACAATAAGAGAAGTGCAACAGCAATAGCAACAATAATAAAGAATGTTGCAGCAATATTTCGACCACGATTTTCTGGACAAGGCTCACATTTGCCAGTAGCCCCTAATTTTGCACCCTCTACACAGTTTGCACATAATGGACCTGTTCGAAGACTTCCACAAGTCGAGTTCACACCTCCATTGCAATGCTCTACCACCAAACATTGATAGAAATTAGTCGAATTTACACCACCCCTCCACCATCCACGTCGTGATTCTAATGTATTAATATCAATGCCAGCAGTTCGACATCGAGATCCCGAAGGACATGATACACATGACGGTTGATAAGCGATTGATTTTGTATCAAATAATTCAGTAGAATATCTGCCTTGTTCGCAAACACAACGTGTATTTAAGTCGGCTGGGATTTGATCAGGTGGACAGATCGAACAATTTTCTTGCCCAGACCCAAAACTATACTCTGTGGCTAGACATTTAACGCAAGTATCCTCAGCTGCTTTTCTTCGATAACCGGCTGGACATGGTGCACAACTTGTTGCATTACTTGTTGCTAAAGTTTGCCTTCCAACAGGACATGCAATACACAGAGCAGTTCCATTATCAGGTGCATATAGTCCCTTTGGACAGTCAACACACTCTGTCTCTCCACCAGATCTTTGTCTCCCTGGGGGACATTCAAAGCATGTAGTTGACTTTTCAGATCTCTGCTCCGTACCACCCGGACACTCCACACAGGCGCTTAATCCTGTAACATTACCATAGGTGCCTCTGCGACACCCTGAACATTGAGGAGATCCGGCTCCAGGAGAAAAGTATCCCACATCACAGAATAGACAGAATGTTTGACCAGGAACATTCTGATACTGTCCTGGTGGACATCCATCACATACTGATTTGCCCATATCAGTTTGATACGTTCCACTAGTACATGGCTCACAGACGACCGCCTGTTCAAATGCAGTAAAGGTTCCAATACCACACTGTTTACATTCATGTAATCCTGGGAAATCGGCGTAGCGACCTTCAGGACAAGGAGAGCAGTCGTCAAGTCCTTCTATAGGAGCGGCTTTGCCAATACTACATTGTTGACATATTGTTTGACCTTCAACTGGATTGAAAGTACCGATTTCACATGGAATACAAGCCGTTGGAGGTTGTGCTACATATGTGCCGTTCGGACAGTACGTGCATGTTTGCATTCCAGGTATAGTTGTAACAGATCCTGCTTCACAATCTCTACAGCTTCCTTGACCCTCATTTGCAATAGCTTTCCCAGCAGGACAAGCATAGCACGTTGTTTGACCTCGAAGATTCTGATAGTATCCTCTGGGACAAAGGGTACAATTATATTGTCCAAACATTGGAGATGGTGAGTAACTGCCTTGAGAACATATATCACAACTGCCCTGCCCCTCTGTAGCAGCATAACCTGGTGGACATAGTAAGCACGACGATTGTCCCGTATCCTGTTGATATTTCCCGCCTTCACAAGGTGTGCATGCCGGTGCCCCTGTAAATTGAGAATATTTGCCAGTAGCACATTCTTGACAACTCAATGAACCATCTGATCGTGTGACGGAAATATAATAGCCGGGAGAACACATTCCGCATGACGTACGTGAACTATCTGCAAATGTACCGACATTACATGCTGTACATGTAGTTGCTCCCGGTGCACCAGATACTTGTCCAGTAGAACATGGTATCGCTTGTGCCATACCATCAGAGGGAGCGTACCAACCAATTGGTGCGAAAAGACAAGAGGCAGACCCCAACGGCGCATAACGACCTTGTGAACATTGAGTACAAACAGGACTTCCAGGAAGACTAGCATAATTTCCCGCCGGACATGGGGTACAGCTAGCAGCAGTAGAAGCCGAATAATAACCTGGAGGACATTGCTTACAAATTGCTGCACCACTCGTTTCACTAAATGAACCAGCAAGACATGACTGTGGTTGTATATTTCCCCTTCCAAGTGCAGAAAAACCAGGAGCACACTCAGTGCATACAAATGATTCAGGACTTCCAGAAAAGAAGCCAGGTAAACAATCAAAACATGCACTTTGACCCAGATCACCATTATATCGACCAGTGGAACAGCTTGTACATGAAGCAAGGCCTTCAGTACCAGAGAACCATCCCTTAGGACAAGGAAGACAGTGATCTTGCATATAATCGCCTTGATACTGTCCAGGTGGACATGATTGACATATAGTAGGACCAAATGCATCACCATTAACAATATGCTGTCGTGAATATGTACCAGGAGCACAGTCTTGACATCCTGCTCTACCGATATCTCCTGCATACCTGCCAGAAAGACATTGTTGACATGCTGTACTGCCTAGTGTGTCAGCAAAACTACCTAGAGGGCACATCAAGCAGTTTCCCATTCCAGTTACAGGGCCAAAACGCCCTTGCTGACAGGGCGAACAACCAGACTGACTGGAACCAGAGAAAGTTCCAACTGGACAGGAAGCGCAAGTAACAGACCCGCCTGAAGAAGAATACGTCCCAGACGCGCATGGCATACATAAGCCACCCTCCACAGGATTCCAATTACCAGGGTTGCAGTCATTACAGGTAGTTCCAATGGATCGCTTACCAGCCGGGCATATAGCACAAAAGCTTTGTCTTGAATCATTAGTATACCGACCAGCAGGACATGTTAAACATGATATACTCCCAGGTAATGGCCCATATGCTCCCATTGTACAATTCTGACATTCAATTGCTCCATAAATATTAGAATACGTTCCTTCAGGACATTGAATACAGGCGGTTGCACTGTACTGTGCACTAAGCCGTACACTGAAATAACCCGGATCACAGGCAACACAATAATTTGTACCCAAAGGACGATATTGTCCGCTTGGACAAATATCATAACTCACAGTCGGAAGATTAAGGCCACTAGTCGAACTCCATGTCTGTCCTTCTACTGAGACAAGAACATGATAGATACCATCACCACCTGATGGGATCTCACACGATATTGTAGAGAGATCTTCCCTTCGAATTAGTTTACAACTATCTCCACCCACCAAAACCGAAGGAACTAATGCCAACGGGCCGAAATTCGTTCCCGTAATAGAAATTCTTGCTCCGCCAATATTATCGCAATTAATCACAGAATTGCCATTTTGATCACATTCAAATGGTGCTTCTATCATGGTAACTGCCGGAGCTGCATAATTTACAGTCACGTTTGGATTAATTGTAGAGAAGAGTCGAGTAACTGCAACTTGAACAGCCAATCGTCGGCCTGCATTAGATTTAAACCCACAAAGAAGCTGTGAGTCATTTACATAAGTGAGAGTAGAGCATTCAAAGCCACCAATATAAGCATGAGTTGATCCATTAACAAAATTTTGACCATTTATAGTAAATGTTAGATTGAGAGCTGTTGGACAGTCCACAACACTAACAAACGCACTGGTACAATCAGGTGATGTAATACTTGTGACAGATGGAAGTGAAGGATAGGAATAAAGATCGCTCGATTGTGAAGAGTTGACATTAAACGCGGTAACAAGAAACTTAAAGTTCATCCCAACACCCGGATCGGTTCGACAGCGAACAACACGATAGCCGACATCAAGACTACTAATGTCTACATCACGGCAAGAATAAACAGATCCGCCTCCATTTGATAAGGAGATAGTAATCAGTGATGTTATTGCTGGATCGAGAGGTATATTAGTCATATTAAACATTATAGTTTGCCCCTGTGATTCAGTACTTTGAAATGAGGTATTCCCAGGACCAGATCCACTAGCTCGGAGGGTGTTCCCAACGAAAGCAGGAGTGGGATAGGAGATTGTCGCAGAACTTAGCGGACTAACACCATTGCCAATCTGCACTCTAAAACTAAGATTCGTACCAACACCAGCGGTTGTATTACATCTGATAGTTGTACTATTTACACCTAATACTTGACAATTATACCAATACTTAGCACCACCGAACGTTGCACCATATTGGACAATTGCAGAGGAATTAAAATTAGTTCCGATTAAACAGATAATTTGACCACCATCAACATTTGGCAATGTTATACCACTAGAGGTAACTCCATCGCATGCAGGGCTAAAAGCAGTAATCATTGCTGTAACATATGACACAGAATTAACAGAGGTTCTTTGCTGTCCAACAATAACAGTAACAGCTAAATTAGGTCCAGGTGATGGTAGAAACGGTAAGGTGCAGATAATTGTAACGTGAGTATTACTAAGAGGACTACACGAATAGTTATCCGTTGTGATCTTCACAGAGAGCTGAATATTGCCAGGTGGCCCAAAATTATCACCCTGAATAGTAATAGGTACTCCTGCAGCACATCCCTGAGTAGTAACACCAGTTTGGCCGGTACATCCCGATACATTAGAAATAATCGGAGAATTATAATTAAATGTAGATGGAACTGGTGATAATTGTGATCCAACACTATAAGTAATTAAATTAATCGCTCCAACCCCTGCAGGTAAATTGAAGATCACCTGTTGATGCGAGACAGAAACGAAAGTATTAACTGAAGTTGGACCCCACATAAGAGAATAACTTCCAGATCCAGTACCAAGATTACTTCCAGTTAATGTAAGATTTGTTCCACCGCTAGTCGGGCCGTTAAGTGGATTCATGCCAGTTATGATTGGAGCGTTATATGACCATGTTGTCGAGGAAGAAACAACTTGTCCACTTATATTAACTGATAGTGGTAAATTAACGCCTTCTCCTGAAGGCACAATATATTGAAGAAATGAATCAGTATGAAGTAAAACAGAAAGAGGAGAAGTTCCGAGCTTGACAATACCAGATGATCCAAAATCAATACCATAAATATTGATAATAGTTCCACCATTAGTATTTCCATTATTCGGTTCCCAATGAGAAATTGTTGCGAGATTATATGACCATGTCCGACCACACAGCACACATACTTGACCAGCGACAGTCACAGTGACATTTAAATTAGCACCCTGACCAGCACTCGTGATACAAACAATTTGAGTATTTACAGTAGTTTGTACAATACAAGGATATACACCAATCATAACTGAAACTTGATTAATCGTTTGATTTGCACCATCTTGTCCTAAACTCCTTCCAGTTAGTGTGACGATGGTGCCTCCTGCGGTTGGACCGGTGAATGGACTAACATCAGTGATTTCCGGAGGCGCATAACTGAACAACACAGTTCCCGAGGGTTGCTCATTGACCGTAACTGATACCGATAAACTTTGCCCAACACCAGCTGATACAACACATTCAATATACCCATGACTTCGAGTAATCATATCTATTGGACAATCATTACTTCCAACTGAGGCAGCGATTCGATTTTCAGTTGGTGAACCGAAATTTGTACCATATATTGTTAATCTCCCACCCGAAGTATAAATAGGAGAAGAGCTGATATTGTAGATAGTAGGAGCATCATAACTGAAATTAAGAGAATTAGAAGTACGTCCAGTTATAGTTACTTCAACTCGTCCCTTTCCTGAACCCTGAGGACTAACAATTGTAATTTGTGTATCACTTATCCATGTAAGACTACCACCAACTCGAGGAATATCACCAGGATCAATGAACATGACTGAAATATCACTTCCATTCCCGAAATTCGTTCCAAATATTGTTATTAATGAACCTTGGGTTGAAGAATGATTAGGAGATAATAAGGTAAGAGTAGGAGCGTTGTAAGAAAAACGAAGAGGGTTACTCCCTTGTCCGTCCACGTAAACCCTAACAATAAGATTTGATCCAAGCCCTGATGGAACAATACAATGAATTTCAGTATGAGGATCCGGAATAGAGTCATTTATCCAAACACATGGACGATCATTAATAACAACAAATTTCTTACCCAAACACCAAGTGAGATTAGCACAGTTAGGAAATACAACAATACTAGTAAGGTTATCAGGACCAAAATTATTCCCAATTAATGTAACAACATCTCCTCCGGCTGTAGATCCATTTGTTGGTGAAATTGATACAAGCTGTGGCGTGGCATAGTTAATCCCGATCGGAGAGGATGCTTGATTATTAACCGTAACGATGACAGGAACGTTATTGCCATGACCTTCAGGAGCTGTGCAAAGAATTAAAGTATCCGAGGCAAAAGTAACATTGCAAATATTGCCTCCCACCGTTACAGTAGTCTGCTGTATCGCGTTAACACCAAAATTATCACCAGAAAGAGTTAATGTAAGATTGCCTTTTGTTGGAACAGTACCGCCAGCAGTTACACTTCCAAGTTCAGGTGGATCGAAATCAAAAACAATATCATTATTACTAGTTCCCCAATAAGGTGTATAAACGATTACAGATAGATTTTTGCCAGTTCCAGTAATAGCACATCTAATAATTTGTGGTTTCCATATTTCGATATTACATAATGCTCCACCAATAGTAACATTTCCTTGAATATCTCCAAAATCTCTCCCAACAATAGTCAGGCGAACATCATTTGGAGGTCCTTCAGAAGGACTAACACTATATACAGCAGGTGGAGGCAGTTCTAAGGTGACATCCAGCGGTACATCACGGAGATTGGACAATTGTGAATAGTTAGCGTTGAACAATCTTTGCCGAATAGAAAAAAAATATAATACATCGATTTCTGGTTGCAAGATCGTAAACCTGAAGCTCCCGGCTGGTACATTGAGAGTCTCATTGCCATGATCCATAGGACTAATCATGGAATCTCGTTTAATAGATATATCGTAAAGAGCATTGGAGGAGGAAGGAATCGTCGCCGTAAAAATTAGCGCGCTCACGAAATGAGGAACACTCGATACACCAATCCAGGATCCAGCATGATCTAATGTAATAGGAACAGTTTGTCGGTATGATACTGAAAGATTCATTGCTTGCACATAATTTACAAACAAGTAGTGGCGATTCCATTGCTGTTCGATAAGCATGTTATCAATCGTTACTCTGTAGAATGTTGGTTGAAGAGATGAAACATAGACTGCGTTCCAGGCCAGCAGAGTTTGAACATTAGTTGTATAATCAGTGAATGTATATTGGAACCCATCAGTGCAATTAGTACATTCTAATTTTAATGAATATCCATCAGTATCATAATACGTAGGTACAGGTGGTAATAATGCACCATCAGTATATCCATTATATTGATCATATATCGCTAATAATACTTGAACCGCTACCCATTGATTTGTTGATATTCCCCATGAGCTTGGATCAAAGAGAAATCGGAAATGACTTGTTTGTAAACCTTGGAAAGGACCATTACTCATATTAAATACAAGTGGAAGGTCAACAAGCCGTACTGTGATATCGTCAAATTCCGCATATGAATTATTGCAAACTGATAGACCGAAGGAGCCCCAGATTGGCCTTCCTGTATCAGTGTCAAGTAATGAAAATTCTAAGACATTATTAACCCAGACAGTAATTTGTGTTGCGTTCAGTGAATTATCGAAGTTCAGAGTTTCAATAACCGAGATATCGAGTGTTGATACATATTGAGAGTCATATCCATGAAAAGGTTTCTCAAACATTGTTAAAACATTATAAGGCGTTACTTTTTTCAGACGCCATGTCCTCTCGATGGGTGCACCACGATAACATACAAGAGGTCGATAATCATTCCAGTCTAATTGATAATAAGTTGCGGATATGGTAGGAGAATAACGCAAAACAACACCATGATATCCAAAAGGATCTCTAGAATTCAATCTTGCAGAGAAAACAGCAGAACTCCAAGTAGCACCAGTTGTAATATACAACCAGGAACCATAACACTCACTATTTGCAAAACTATTAATTGGACTAAATTGAATTAGATGCCCATCAAGAACACGCCATACAGACGGTTGTAATGAAGCATTCACAGCATGCGATTCACCCCATAATGGCTTGGTATTAGATCCAAAATCAGTACTAAATAACATTGAATCCGTTTGTAATATAGCCGGATCGCGAATGGCAAGATAACATTGTCCATTTACGCGAGATACAATATTATTAGTGTACCAACGCTGACACCCTGAAATGCACTGAAGATTCGGGGATTCAATACCTTTAGGAAGGCACTGATTGGTATCAGCACACCAGCCACAACCAGGTGAATCAAGACAAGAAGCACAATCAGAAAGAAGGTTGCAGCCACACGAGCTGCACGCATTTGTAGTCCACTGAGATATTGGACATGCACCACCGTATGAATCAGAATTAGGTGCTCGTAGCATACACGAACCACTACCACCAGTACACCACCCACAGTCTGATTGTGACAAACAATCTCCACAATTAGTGAAGGCAGAGCAGAAACTACCACAAGGCTCCACACAAAGCTTAAACGTTGAGCCGGCTCGTGGCCTTGCGACTGTTGTTTGATTAACAATTTGACTTTGAGTGCTAGTTCTCGTTTGCATTTCCGAGTAGAATCGAAATTGAGTGAATCCTCGTGATGGTGGCCAAGATGGACTTATCGCTTCACTTGGGGCTTTCAATTCAGTAAATTCCATTTCGATACAATAGGTGGAAAAATATGCAAATTCAAACGGACCAAATAGCATGCCGGTATTACCCTTTGCGGTAGTCATACTCTGACGCTGCGGTGATTGGAATTGAAAGGTGCCCTCAGTATTATTTGAAGACCACCAACTTGATTGATCAGTTTGACATGCAGTTGTGAGAGACGTATTCGTAATATTAAATAATGAATCAGTTGGCGACCGCCATAGTGGTTGAGGTTTGGAAACAGGCCAGATACCACTCAGCTTTATATCGACTCTCAATCTGGAGCCATCTTGGTCACAGAGACGACCACAGCCTGACGCACGATTAAGACCACTTACACCCCAACAGTATTCATTTCCATTCGCAGGACATGGCCCATCATTCATAAGGTACAAATAAATATCGCCGACTGTATTATTTACGAGCATTAATACTACTGTGTCAGTTTCTTCATATCCTGTCCGAGTGCCTTCTGCAGCCCATCCACTTGTATTTCCGCCAACAAAATAACCTCCTTGAACAGCATCTATGTGATTGATGATAGAATAGTCAGAATTCCAAAAATTATTTAGAGGTAAAAGTCGGATCTTTTCGGTGCCATAGTTATAAGAGAGACTATAACACTGACCCGAAACTGCCACAGACAGGAAACCGATTATAATTACAAGACAAAATATAATAGAGCAGCCGAATAATCGGCGCATCCAGCAGGCCTGTCAGCTCCTCAGCGGATTGCTTGAGGGCAGCCCAAATGAGCAAGACAGCACGTTG